>Ga0326728_10010530_pt1 | contig 21592 bp, 16 predicted proteins | sample MB3enrmetagenome_FD_207602 | JGI IMG/M metagenome (GOLD analysis project Ga0326728, IMG submission 207602) | Lab enriched peat soil microbial communities from McLean, Ithaca, NY, United States - MB31MN | ecosystem: Environmental > Terrestrial > Soil > Wetlands > Peat | place: USA: New York... | reverse complement strand
GGGCCGCTACCAGGAACTGGAGCGCCTGCTGGAGGAGCAGATGGCGGCGGTGGAGGCGGCGTTCGCGGAGGAGATGAAGGCGCAGGAGGAGAAGGACGCGATTGCGCGGGACGCGTGCCTCGCTCCGCAGGACGAGACTGCGAACACGGTGCTGCGCCTGGAAATGGCGCTCGACCGGGCGATCGACCGGAAGGTGAGGATTCTGCTGACCATGCGCAAAGAACAGGCCCGCGAGTGTAGGGGCGGTTCGCGAACCGCGCAACCGGAGGCCAGCCCTCCCGACAATGAGACGGATGACCGCGCGGCCGAGGAACTGAGTAAGGTCGTGGGGCTCGACGCTGCCGCAGAAGTAGCGCCGAACTTCAGTTCGGCAGGTGCGGACCCTTCGCCGGGCTCAGAGCAGGCTCTGAAGGCCAGCGCTACGAATGATGGGACAGAAAGTCCGGCAGAGGAGAACGCCGGCGAAACACCAAAATCGCCGGAACAAAGCCAGGGAGTCATTGAAAACAAAGCACCGGCGGCAGAGGGGGTGCGCGCATGACAAGTGGTGCGGGCGTCCCGCCCGCTGTGGCACGGGCATCTTGCCCGTGCCGATTGACGGCCAAGATGGCCGTGCCACAAATCGCGGGCACGAGCGACGAATTGTAAGCCGTCTGTCTGTACACCTACGGGGTGGGGCAGTCAACGGATGCGGTCCGCAGCTCCGGGTAGTGGAGAGACAGACTTTCCGATCAGGAGATCAGCGGTGAATTCAAACAAGGCAAAAATTTGGAATCGAAAACTCACCGCAAGGATGATTGTCGTCATGGGCGGCGCAATTCAGGTTTGTTTGTACCCCCCTTGCGCTACGGCGCAGGAACAGCCGGCAGGTCCGGAAAAGGTGCCTCCCGCTTCGGGCAAAGAGGGTCTTGAAGAGGATGACCATTTGTTCCCTTTCCCACGCGATGTGTGGTTCGTCCAGCAACGCGCTTATCCGAACGCCCACATTCCCAGAGGTGCTTATTGGCGTGCACAGGCGCAAAGGCAAGCGCCTGACGGCGAGCGACCAGGGCACGGCAGGACTCTACCCGGTGATGGTAAGTAGTCCGGCGTCGGGAGGAGGCGTCTCGAACTCGGTGAACTTCACGGTCGATAATCCCGTGCCCACCCTCAGCAGTCTTGCGCCGACCTCGGCCAACGCGGGAGCGGCCAGCGAGACCTTGACCCTCACCGGCACGAAGTTTGTGCCTATCTCGACAGTGACCTATGGCGGCGTCGCCCATGCCGCCACCTTTGTCAGCTCGACCCAGTTAACCATCACTCTCAGCACCAGCGACCTGGCCACTGCCGGAACCTTCGCGGTGGTAATGACTGATCCGGCGCCGGGGGGAGGCAAGTCGAATTCGGTCAACTTCACCGTGGATAATCTCGTTCCAACCGTCAGCAGCCTTTCGCCCAATTCCGCCATGGAGGGGACCGCGGCACAAACCCTCACCATCAATGGAACGAATTTCGTTTCGACTTCGATGGTCACCTATAACGGGGTAGCGCACACCGCCACGTTCGTGAGCGCCACGGAGTTGAAGATCACCTTGAGCACCGCGGACCAGGCAAAGGCGGGAACGTTCGCGGTGGTGGTGACCAATGCAGCGCCCGGCGGAGGAGCCTCGACCCCGGTAGACTTCACGGTGAACAATCCCGTTCCCGCGATTACCAGCCTCTCGCCGAGCTCTGCGACGAAAGGCGCCGCGGCCGAGACCCTGACCATCACGGGGACGAACTTCGTTTCCACCTCGACGGTGACCTTCAATGCCGTGCTGCACACCACGACTTATCTGAGCGCCACCGAACTGAAGATTACCTTGAGCACAAGTGACCTCGGCACGGCAGGAACCTATCCCGTGGTGGTGACCAACCCAGCACCGGGTGGAGGCGCCTCGAACGCGAAGAACTTCATCGTTTATCCATAACTCTACGGGCGGCCCGAGCTGCAGTGCTCTAGCATTACGGCCCGTGATGTGGGTTGTGCCCACTGCCAGCTTGGCAGCAGATATTCGGAGGAAATCCCGATGCATCCGAGATATGCACTAGCGATCGTTTTCCTATTGTCGTCACACTTAGGGGCAAGCATGCTGCTAGCCCAAAATCTCTCCGCCGTTGGCTCACCAGAACCGCGCGCGCGCGACCTCGGCGTTCCCTTCGACGGCACCCCGGGGCCGTTCAATGCCATCACTGACGTTTCCGGTGTCGAAGTCGGGTTCAAGACGCTCATTGCCGGGGAAGGCAGACTTGTTGTCGGAAAAGGGCCTGTGAGGACGGGCGTTACAGCCATCTTTCCCCGCGGGAAACTTAGCATGAAGAGCGTTTTCGCGGGTTACTTTGCCGGCAACGGTAACGGCGACATGACCGGAACTCACTGGGTCGAGGAGAGCGGCGTGCTCGAAACGCCCATCCTCATTACCAACACTGGCAGCGTCGGCGTGGTGCGCGATGCAGCCGTCGCGTGGATGGTCCGGCAAAAGCACCACGGCGAATTCTGGTACCCGGTGACAGCGGAGACCGCCGATTGGCCTCTGAATGATATCAAGGGCCAGCACGTTACGACCCAGGACGCCTGGGATGCTCTGAATTCTGCGCGCGGCGGACCACTGATGGAAGGCAATGTCGGCGGGGGGACCGGCATGGTCTGCAATGGGTTCAAAGGCGGTACAGGTACATCCTCACGAAAACTCGAAGCGTCCGCGGGTGGCTACACCGTTGGGGTGCTTGTGCAGTGTAACTACGGCACGTCGGATGGATTGCGTGTCGCCGGCATTCCTGTAGCGCGGGAAATGAAGTTGCAGAAGCCTTGCGTCGAAAAGAAGCTGGACCCGCCTGTCCTGAAATGGGACGGTACTCCCGCACCGGTTTGCGACGCGAATGTCGCTACGACCGCGGACGGTGTGCGGGCTCCCGATGCAGGATCCATCATCGTGATTGTTGCCACGGATGCGCCGCTTACCCCGGACCAGTTGAAGCGGCTGGCCCGTCGCGTCTCTGTCGGATTGGGTCGAGTGGGCGCAATCGAGGGCGACGGGTCCGGCGACATCTTCCTGGCATTCTCCACCGCCAATCCGAACGCCGACGAAGGAAACAGTGCCGCGCCCCCCTTTGCCCAGCCCGATGCACAGATCGAACGGATGCAAAGCTGGAAAATGAACCCAATGTTCAGTGCTGTAATTCAGGCTACTGAAGAGTCGGTGATCAACGCCATGGTTGCTGCGAAAACGATGACGGGCGCCGACTACTGGGTCGTCCCCGCTTTACCCCACGACCAACTGCAACAGGTACTTCGGACGCATGCACTGCTGAAGTAGAAAGAAAGGGACTCGGTGTCGGGACGGTGAGAGTGTCACTTCTCTTGCGATTTGAGCGCCGAGCGCAGCTTGTCGGCGAGTATCCCGGAGCCTTCGGCAGGAGGAGCATTGCGCTCCGTCCACTCGCGCACTTCCTCGGCCTCGCGCGCTTCCAGGACTGCCTTCGCGCTCAGGCGGATGCGCCGGCCTGACGGATCGACTTCCAGCACGATGACCTCGACGTCCGCGCCGACCGGAAAGGCTCTTTGGAGATCGCCTTCCTTCGCGATGCCGGTTTCGCTCATTGGGATGACACCGGTACGCCCGGGTGCGAGGAAGACGAACACACCGAATTTCTCGTATCGCTCGACCTTTCCCGTCAGGCGCGCGCCTGGAACGATACCAGGCCGGGCTCCCGTAGCCCCCTCGGCCCGCGCCCAGTCTTCCTGAACGAGCGCCACGCCGATCCGTTTCTGCTCGAGGTCGATGGCGAGAATCTCGAATGTGCCCGTCGTCCCTGGAGCGACCTGACCCGCCCAGCCTCCCGATCGTCCGGTCGGCTCGAACGTGGAAGCATGGGCCAGCGCCTCGACGCCCGGCTCAAGCTCCACGAACGCGCCGAACTGCGCCACGCGCGTGACGCGGCCTGGCAGCCGTTGGCCTACTTTGTACACCTCGGGCACTCTCGACCACGGGTCGGCAGAGAGCTGCTTCAACCCGAGCGATATCTTCTGCTTTTCCTCGTCCACGCGCAGGACCTTGACCGTGATCTCCTCGCCCGCTTTGACCATCTCCGCAGGGTCCGACACGCGGGACCACGCCATCTCGGACACGTGGAGCAGCCCCTGGACACCTGCGCCCAGATCGACGAACGCGCCGAACTCGCGGACGGAAGTGACATGGCCGGTCATGACGGCACCTGAGACGATCTTGTCGCGGACCTTGGCGGCGTTCGCCCGCTGCTCGTCCTCGAGGAGCGGGCGCCGGGCGACGACGAGGTCCGAGCCGCCTTCCTTGTACTCGATGATCCGGAATTGGTAGACATGCCCTTCGTGCGCCGACGGGTCCGCGCCGCGGAGGTCGATCTGGGAAACCGGGCAGAACGCGCGACGCCGGCCGATGCGCACCTCGTAGCCGCCCTTTACCTCCCGTTCGACCTTACCTTCCACCGGCAGGCCGCTTTGAAAGGCGGCTTCGACCTGCCGATCGCTCGCGGCCGCTCCCGCCAGTCTTCGGGAGACTGTCAGCCCGCCTGACGTCGATACCACCATCACCTGAACGCGATCGCCCAGCGCCACCTCGAACTGGCCGTCGGGGTTCTTCAGTTCGGCGATATCCATTACCGCCTCTCCCTTGCGACCAACGTCGACTAACGCCACCTCCGGGCCGATGGAAACGATCCTGCCCTCAACCAGTTCGCCTTGATCGAGGCGCTTGGCCTGGACCGAAGCCTCGAACATCGCGGCAAAGTCTTCCGACTGATCACTCACAGCACGCTCCTCGTCATGATTGCGCTTCGCCCGCCGGCACTCATTCCCTCGCGCGTGCACGAACGGACACCCAGCGATTGTACCAGCAGGATCAAATCATAAGAAGGGGGAACTCAATAGCCCGCCCACAGCAATGTCTCAGAGCGGGTTCACGGTCATCGACGCGCGGTGCCCCGTAGTAATCGAAAAATACTCAATCCACAGTTTGCGAACAGCTTCTGTTCGTTCGATCAGCTCGCCGCTCGGTTTCGCGCCGTGCTGAACCATGATAACCATTCCGGTATTGAATTGCCGTTGCGATTTGTCAACGGCGGGCAAGCGTGGGCCTTCGGCCGCGATGACGTCCTGAATGGTGACCTTGGTTCGGTCCGCCTTGAAAATGGGGCGCCCATTGGCGTCTTTGCCCGTGGCGACCGGATGCCGCAGAATGAAAAAGTCGGGAACCTCAGCCGGGGAGATCAGACCCATGAGATAGAGATCAAGGTATGACCATCCCGTCGCGGGCACATAATAATCGTCATCGAGTTGGGTGTAGGTGCCGTCAAAGTTGTCCTGCCACACGCCGCCTCCCATGATGGATGCTTCCGTAGGCCTCCGGTACGGAAACGCGACGGGAGCCTGCAACCCAAATGCCCAGTGGACGGGACCGAGTGGAATCGTCTCGCTGCCCACCTTGGCTGAAACGAACGCCGCCCATCGATGACCCATTTCGTGCGCAATTTGTGACATCGCGTACATGTACGGTGGCACCTTGCCGTCCCGCGAAATCTCCTCGAGTTGCCGCTGATAGAACGTGATGTCGTGACTGGTGCCCATCGGTGCGTCGGCGGGCGGCCGCTCCTGCATCTGATTCGAGCCGACGTACACAGGTTGGATGAATTGCCACTGGAACCTGCCCGGCGTGCAGTAGGACTCGAGGCCCCGCTGCGTCGCGCCAATTCCGGTGACGGCGTCCCCCACCGCTCCCAGCGGCCCATCACTCGGAGTGCCCGCTTCCTGGTTGTCAACGCGGAAGTCCGAGTAGTAGGGGAGGAAATCGAAGTTGTCACCGAGGCCCTTGATCACCGTGCAAGTCAAATCACGGGGATTGGGCAGAGCATAATAATGGAAAGCTTCATAGACAAACGAAAAGGGACCGTCCTGCGGCTTGAGAGAAGAGAGATGTACTTCCGGGCTGCCGATGCCGCCCAGCGCGACCGGCTGGGCAGAGATCTGGGCCGCTGGCGGTCCCGAATCAGCCCCAGAAGCATCGGCAGAAACGTCGATCTCGGCGGCACCGCGCAGCACCGGTGGCAGGATTCCCTGGACCGAAATAGTGTTGCCGCTGGTCTCGACGACCCGTGATAAGCCCGGCCCGAACGCAAAGTATCGCGACGCGCCGTTCGAGCGGTTCCGAAATGAAAGGCCGCGAATCGTCCACACGGCATCCGCTTGAGCCACAGCGCTTGCGGGCGCCGTAGAAGGCTTGTGGACGTAAAAATAGACCCGATAGGCGATCCCTGAGAGGCCCGAATCACCTTCGGGCAAAACAGGTCCGGCGGTTTCGAACGTGACCTTCAGAAACAAGCCGTTAACGACAGAAAGCTTCAGGCCTTTAAGGTCGAGATGGGCAGCGACCGGGGGGTGTTTGGTAGCGGAGAGGGAGGCGAGAGGTTTTTCTGCTGCGCCAGAGACGAGCGGGTAGATACCGACGATAGCGTCCTTGGCCGCAAGCTGATCGTACGACATCTCGATCGCGCCATCTTTGTGAAGTACCGCCTGGAACCGGTTGATGGTCTTCGTCCACGTAAAGTCTTGGATGTTCCCGTACGGTTCGGTTACGTCCCACGTCACGACCACTCGATCAGCGAGTTCGTTCACGTAGCGATTGCCTTTCATGCGAGGCTTGAAAAACACGCAGACCGCCGGAACGGTGTTCGCCAAGCTCGCCGCCGCTTCGCTCAACGGGTCGAAGCGGCCAATCGAAACGCCACCCTGGTCGCGGGGTCCGGAGCCGGGACCAAAGTTATCAGCGTTGCTCGCTTCGCCGAACCGAATCGATCCGCTAACGCCGACCGAGAACGAGTCCCAACTCTTCCCGGAAAAAGGAAAAGAGAAGCTGTGCAGCGTGACCCGAGGGTCAGTAATTTGCTGGCCGAAATCCCCATCCCATTTCAACGGGAGGTTTTCGACGCGGTATCCTGCCCCTCCGGGCGTGAAGCGAAGGGTATGCCGCCCCAAGTCGAAGAGGTTCTCCCGGCCGAGCGCGCCTTCGTCTAGCTCCATCAGGATCAGGTTTCCGACGACGGAGACCTTGCCGACCGGCTTGCCGGGCTCCTCCCGTTCTTGAGCACGTACGCCATTGCCCGGCAGAAGAGTGACACAAACGATCAGGGACAGTTCGAAAACAAGGCGTTGCCTTCGGGTCATGCGCGCGCTCCTCAGCATAAGGTGGGCATAGGTATACAATATCAGGAGCCTGAAGGAAAGTCGTTCGGCGTCGGTTGACCAGAAAGAGGGGGTCCTCGCCGCGTAGGGCCGACCCCTTGGCCGCTCCCCGCTACGGGCGGCCCCAAAAAGATAGTGCCAGCATTGTGTATGATTCAGTCTAGAAACCTGACTGTTAGCACCGTCTTAAAACAGAGCCGATTTCAACGGCTTGGAGGGACCCACTCGACGGAAAAGTCCGCTTTCGGGCACACCCAAGCGTATGCGGGAAGTGCAACTGAAATTCCCGACACTCCACGTCCGGTAGGTCTCGACCAAATATCAACGCAAACAGATAACCAACCCCGGGGCCGGCGCAGAGCGCAGCTCTGCGGTCTCCATTTGCAGCAGGCTGGCCAACGATTCGTGCACATCCTCTCGCGCATCGCCAAGGGCAGCGGGGTCTCGCTCGTCACCGCCTGTTCGCCTTGAAACTGGGGGAGGGCAAGGCCTATTTGCTCTCAGTACCGCCTTTGAGCTTTACCCTTGCAGCCAGCATGTGTATCATGCCCACATTCGGGACCACGAAAAAGGAGAACGTGCCATGGACTTTCAGAAACGACATGAAGACCGCGATCGGCGTGAATTCCTGCAACTCTTAGGCGTCGGCGCGCTGGGCTTTGCGGTGCCTGGCTGGAGGATTCTCGGCGGCGAGGCTCCTCGTTCCAAACCCTTGCGCGGCATCTTCCCAGTCGCGCAGACACCGTTTACGGAGTCGAACAAGTTGGATCTGGACTCACTGATTGAAGAAGTCCGGTTCGTCGACAGAGGGGGAGTGCACGGGTTCGTCTGGCCGCAGATGGCCAGCGAGTGGATGACCCTGAGCGAGGCAGAGCGCCTGGAGGGAAACGAAGCCATTGCTTCCACCGGCAAGAAATTGCGCCCGGCGATTGTGATCGGCGTGCAAGCGCCGAATGTGGCCACTGCCGTCAAATATGCAAAGCACGCGGAGAAGGTGGGGGCGGATGCCATCATTTCACTTCCCCCGTCCGAGAATAGTGATCCGAAAACCGATCTCGAGTATTACAAGGCGGTGGGCGCCGCGACTTCACTGCCCCTGTTTGTTCAAGCGGTGGGCAACATGGGCGTCGACTTGCTCCTTGAAATGTATAAGGCCATCCCCACATTTCGCTATGTCAAGGACGAGGCGGGAGCGCCCTTGATGACCGTCGCACCGCTTCGCGAGAGAAGCTCGGACCAGCTCAAGATTTTCTCCGGAAGTCACGGACGGGACTTGCTCGATGAGATGCGTCGTGGGTTCAGCGGCTGCATGCCGGCCGCCCCGTTTGCTGACCTCTACGCCCAGACGTGGAATCTCTGGCATGAGGGTAAGCACGACGAAGCCTTGGCAATGCACGCCCGGACTCTGCTGATCCTCACCGAAGTGCTGAGCCACGGCCCCGAATCCGTGAAGTACGTTCTATGCCTGCGCGGAGTTTTTAAGACCTATGGGCTTCGCACACGGCAATCGCCGGGATTTGCTTCCGCTGCCAAAGTCGCCGCCGGGGGCGATCAGCCGGAAGCATATCTCGATGAGGAAGGGAAACAGGCTCTTCGAGATACGCTGAATTACTTGAAGCCTTACCTTAAGGCATAGGGCGGCACTCGAAATTCGAAAATCGAAACTGGAAACTCGAAACTGGAAAATGGAAACTGGAAACTGGAAACCCGAAATTCGAAAATCGGAGTTCGAGATTCGAGACTCGAAAATTTGAACTCGAAATTGGAAATCTGAGAATTGAGAATACCGAGCCGACCGGTAATCTCGAATTGGCCGTTTCGTTTTCGGCTTCTGGAATCTGAAATCTGAAATCTGGAATTTGAAATGCGGAAGGGAAGGTCGTATGTCAACCGGCATCGTCTCGCGTCGTGATTTCTTAGCCGCCACCACTGGGAGCTCCTTGGCGAGTGCCGGGGCGTGCGGACTGGTTGATCCGGGCGGCGCTGCTGCACAGGCAGCGGGGATCAAGCGCGGAGACCTGCCCGACCTTACGATCAAAGAGGTCAAAGTCTATGTCATCGGCCCAGGCAAGGCGGAACGAGCCGGCGCTGAAAGTTTGACCCGCATTGCCGCAATCGTGACCAAGGGCGGGATGGAGGGCAACTACACGCTGGCCGAGCGCTATTGGCACCCGAACTGGAGCAATCTGGGATGGCTTGAGTATGCCAAGAGCCTGCTGCCGGGCAAGAGTGTACTGGAGTTTCCAGCGCTCACTTCTCAGTGGGCGCCCAGCAAACGCCGAGTGGGCCAGTTGTCTTACTCATCTGCCATCGATAACTGCCTATGGGACATCCTTGGCAAGGCCGTTAACCTTCCCGTGTACCAGCTCCTCGGCGCCTACAAAGATCGCGTCAGGGCCTATGCGAGTTCGCAACACCTCAAAACGGTGGGAGAGTTTGTGGCGGATCTCCAGCACGCCAAGGGCGAAGGATTCACTGCCTACAAGATTCACCCTCCGGAACTGCCCGATGGCGGCGCCGATTACAAGCTGGATATCGAGGTCGCGAAGATGGTGCGCCAGTCCGCCGGAGACAATTTCACGCTCCTCTTCGATTCCGTCGGCGTTTATACGCGCGACGAAGCGATGAAAGTGGGCCGTGTGCTGGATCAGTTGGGCTTCGTCTCCTTCGAAGACCCAATACCGACAACCGACATCGAAGGCCTCGCGCAATTGGCTCAGGCGTTGGACGTGCCCATCACCATTGGGGAATTCATCTTTTCACCTTACGAATACGCCGAGTATATACGCCGCGGAGCCTGTGATATCGTGCGCTTTGTGGTCGACAACATCGGCGGGATCACGGGCGGGATGAAGGTCGCGCGGATGGCGGAGTGTTTCGGCATGGAGTGCCAGCCGCACAATTGGGGCACCGCGCTGGACCATGCCGTGCACTTCCATTGCGAACTGGCCATGCCGAACTCCGTTTGGTTTGAAATGACCCAGCCTCAGGGCATCACCGACCGGCCGTATTTCATGGACAAAATCCGCATCGATCGAGATGGATACGTACCCGCGCCCACCAAGCCCGGCCTCGGCTACGAGATTGACCGCAACGTGCTGGACAACCTGACGGTGAAAATCGAGCGTTAATCTCCCGCCGAGCGTATAGGGGCGGTTCGCGAACCGCCCCGACGAGGGCGGCGAGGAAAAAAGACTTGACAGTCCTCATTCTATATATGTAGACTTCGCTTATGAAAACTCCTCGCATTTCACCCGAGACTTTGCGCGTACTGGAAAGTTTCCTCGAGCGCCCCACCGGCTGGCACTACGGTTACGAGTTGAGCCGCGAGACCAAGCTCAAGTCTGGGACGCTCTACCCCATTCTCATGCGTTTGGAAAAACACAAGCTGCTGGAGGCGCGCTGGGTGGCGACTCAGGACGGTGTGCCGCCCCGCCACACCTACCGTCTGACGCCGGATGGATTGGAGTTGGCCCGGACTCAGTTGGACGAGGCACGCTCGCGTTGGATGATTCAACAGCCTGCTTTGAGCAGAGGTTGAGACTTATGCAGGAAATGCCCCTCCGCCAGGCTGCCGCACTCCTCCTGGAATACGCTATTCGCATTGCGCCGCCGGAATCGCGGGAGTGGGGCCAAGCCATGCGCGGCGAACTGAGTTTCGTCGAGGGCCATTGGGCGGCGCTCGCGTGGGCCTTCGGCGGGGCGCGAGTGATGGCGAAGCACGCCTTGATCTCCCTCCTCATCCCGGGACGCCGGGGCCAGGCGATTCTGTTTGACGGAGGGCTCTTTGCCCGGAATGTCTCCGTGCGCAAGGCGCTGCAGGTGACCGCCGCAGGCCTGACTCTGGCAACGCTGCTTTTCCTTGCCGCCCCGCCATTTCGGCAAGCGGTCGGCGTTTCTTTGGCGGCATGGAATGAATTGCTGCACATTACTGGGCGAAATGGCCAGAGCCGGCTGGAAGCCCTCGCGATTCAGGCGGAGGGGAGGCGCGATCCGGAGGGGTTGGTGTTTGCAGCCGCCAGGCTCACGGATGCCCGCGAGAGTTCGCGCCTGGTGACAGAGGCTGTCCAACTCAACCCTGATTTTGATTGGGCCTACGCGGTTGTCGCGGTTCGTCATCCGGAAATCCCCGAAGTCCTCGAATGGGTGCCGCAACTCGCCCGCCCCGACCCACAGAATGCCCTCCTGCACATCATTAGCGCGGAGTCGTTCGATATCGCGGAGGGTACCAAGCCCTCCAGGCGACCGTATTGGGAACCCAGGGAAGCCAACCCAGCTTGGCAAAGCGCCATGGCCGCCGCATTCGCTTCTCCGAAATTCGACGACTATCTTGACCGTCTGAGAGCGCTGGATGCTGATGTGCTGCGCCGGTACGGCTTCACCGACCCGTACTCGGTATTGGCCGGTGAGGAAGAAGGCTTGCCAAGCTACGCGTTCTGGGATTGTTCGACGTTCGCAAAGTCGATTCTACAGTCGGGAAAGGACCTTGAGGCGCGGGGCGATCGTAGCGGAGCGGTTGAGAAGTACTGGAGTGTTGCGCGCTTTGGGCAAGTCATCGACTCCCAAGCCCGGACTGATTCTGAGCGCTTGTTGGGCTTGAGGCTGCAAGCCGGAGCCTACAATGAGCTGCGGGACTTTTCAACCAAAGGGGGCAACGCTAACGAGGCTGCACTTTTCGCCTACCTGGCAGCAACCTTCGGGCAGCCCATGGAGTCGCTGCGTCACGGGGGAACTTCGATCCAGCCGGGGGCTACCGGGCACGGAGTGTCCGGCAGGAACTCCGAATCTGGAAGCCTCGCGAAGCCCGGCGAGCGGTGGGTGTTTGGTGCGTATGTCTCAGGACGGAACGCCCTCGTGCTTCAGGTTTCCAGTCTGATCATGGTGATTCTGTGCGCGCTTTTGCTCGTCGCCGCATCGGTGCTGATCGCAGGAATTCGTCAGGGTGGGAGTTCCGGTGCTGCGCGCAATCATCCCTGGGCGACCGTACTGGCATTGATCTCCGCAGTGGGCCTTCTGCTCTCCTCCGCTACGATTTATCTAACTTATCGGCCCTACTGGTATATCTTCCAGCGCGCTATCCTGGACGGCGATAGGAGTCAAGCTCGGGACCTGCGCGAATTCCTGTCGGCAATCCAATTCCCGCCTGGATTCGATCTGGGCAGAAGCCCGAGATTCGACGTTCCGCTGTGTTTTTGGGCCGGAGTGACGCTGCTCGCTGTCGCCGGCCTGGTCATCATTCTTTTGCGACACTTCCCGAGCCGTCCTGAAGCAAACAGGCTTCATAACCATCCTCGAGTGCCGTGACGTTTAGTTGGTGGCCAAAGCTGTGGCTACAGCGACTGGGGGTACGTCTGTGCAAAAAACCAGAAGGCAGAAGGCGGAAAGCAGAAGGCAGTCAGTCACCCCCGTCGGTTGTCCGTCACGCCGCGGCCATGAAATGTCATTCGGAGCGCAGCGAGGAATCTTGCTCTGATTCCGGCGCCCACAAAGGGTCAGGGCGAGATTCCTCGCTTCGCTCGGAATGACAGCGCATTTCATAGCAGAAGGCAGCAGATCAAGGGGTGGTGTATGAACAAACTCATCGCAGCAGCTTTATTGTTCGTGACCCCAGCATTCGTCTGGGCGGCGGACGCTAACAGTTCGGTTCAGGGGCAGTTCTACTCCTTTATTGCCCCGATCCTGTCGAACACCCAATAAGGCCACTTCAGCGCCAGCCAGGGTGGGATCAACGGCTTTCAAGGATATAGTCAATTCAATGAATACGCTGCCTTCCGCTTCGGTGCCACATTCAGCTAGGAGCAAACGAAGTGGGGGCGCGGACCTCCGGTTTTGAGGTCCGCGGCTTTTCCGCGGGACCGAGGACAAACCGCGGACCTCAAAACCGGAGGTCCGCGCTACCACGCTCGATTAGGTTCCGGCTACGAAAGGACTGAATCATGAAAGCATTAATAGGCCTAGTACTGATTGCGCCGGCCTTGGCGCTGGCACAGGACACAGGCAGTCAATATCGAGGCGAGGGCTACGTATTCATCGGCGACGGCCTGTACCCGGAATATCCTGGTCACTTAGGCATCGGCCACGTGGGCGGTGGCGGGGAAGTCAACCTTGCGAAAGGGTTCTCAGTGGGCAGCGAGTTTTGTGCTATTGGACGGCCCGGCAACGGGGCGGGATTGTTCTCAATTGACGCTTCCTATCGTTTGCTTTCTTCCTCTAGCAAATCGAAGCTTGTCCCCTTCGTTGACGCCGGCTATACGAGGTCTTTCGACAACTACGCCTTTATCCCTGACAATCTTTTCAATTTCGGCGGCGGCATTCACTACTGGCCCTTCAAAAGAGTGGGTCTGCGCCTGGATTTTCGCGACTATGTCAATCACAGTCCTTACGTGACAAGTCACTTTCCAGCCCTTCGGATCGGCCTGGCAGTCAGATAGAACCAAAGCATGCTTCCACGGACCCGCCAACGGCAAAAGAACCGAACCGCTCACCACAGAGGTCACAGAGATCACTGAGGCTCCGGTTAGTCCACTCCGTGAACTCTGTGTCCTCTGTGGTGACGTCTTCTGGTGTACGCGAGTAGCAGTCAGCCGTAGCCGGCACTCCTACTCTTTGCCGCTCGAAATCGCGGCTTGCGTCTGCTGAGCCTGTACTGTCTGTTTAGCCATCGCCAGGGCGCTCGCTGCATCGCCGGCGGCACTGTAACGAGAGACGATCGGCAGGGCAACCAGGAAAGAGGCAAGCGCACCAGCCGCTACTCCCGAAAGAACTGGAATCAGACCGCCCTTCGGCGCCATGGCGATATACGCGAAGATGCTTCCTGGGGCGGGCGTGGCCACCAGGCCCGCATGCATCATGACGAAGGTCGCTGTCGCCGACACACCTCCGGCAATCATGGCGATCACGCTGAGTGGATTCATCAAAACATAAGGGAAATAGATTTCGTGAATCCCGCCCAGAAAGTGAATGACGATAGCCCCGGGAGAAGATCGCTTCACCTCTCCTTTGCCGCACACCCAATACGCCGTGAGCAGCCCCAGCCCCGGCCCGGGATTAGTCTCGAGCAGAAAGAAGATGGACTTGCCGGCTTGCTTTGCTTCCGCGATCCCGAGCGGCGCCAGGACGCCGTGGTTGATAGCGCCGTTCATGAATAACACTTTTCCCGGCTCGATGAGCAGGGAAATCAAGGGCAGGACTCCCGCATGCGTAATTCTTGTCGCGCCGCTCCCCAGGGTGACCGTCAAGGCCTCGATAAAGGGGCCGGCCACGGCATAGGCGAGCAACGTCAGGCCCAAGCCCATTAGGCCGGCGGAGAAGTTCGAGATCAGCACTTCCAGGCTCCGGGGCGTTCGTCTCTCCAGTAACCGGTCAACCTGCATGATCGTCCACCCGCCCAGCGGGCCCATCACCATGGCGCCTATGAACATCGGCACGCTGCTGCCGACGGCGGCTCCCATCGTTGCCAGCGCGCCCACCACTCCGCCGCGAATACCATAAACCAGCCGGCCGCCCGTGAACCCAATCAAGACAGGCAGTAGATACATAATCAGCGGAGACACCAGCTTGGCCAGGTGCTCGTTCGGAATCCAGCCTCGTGGAATAAAGAGCGCGGTGATCAGACCCCAGGCGATCAGGGCGGAAATGTTGGGTATCACCATGCCTGCTAAGAAAACGCCGAGCCGTTGAAGCTTTTCTCGCACCACGCCATAACCTCCAGACGAGCCTGAATTCAGCATAAAGGCTAAAGTGTAAAGGCTAAAGGCTGGACCCCACAGTTTATAACTCCGGTTGCGCTTTTTTTAGCCTTCACCCTTTTCCCTTTCACCTTTAATCACCGCCTTCCGAAAACGACGGTGGTGCGTCCTCGGGCTTTGTGTCCCAATCTTTGTTGGGGAGGCTGCCAAGCTTGAATCATAGCGTAGCGCCTCGGCTTAGCAGTCTTTACCCTTTGCTCACATCCTCGACGTGCACCTCAGGTAGCAAGCTCTTGATGGCTGCCAGATCGGCGAACTTCGTGCCTTCCATGCTCACGGAGGCGGCGCTTGCGGCCATGGCGAGGCGGAACGACTCGCGAAACGAAAGGTGGGTGATTTCCCCATAAGCGAATGCCGCCACCATCGCGTCTCCAGCCCCGGTGCTGCTCCGCACCGCCACCTTCGGAGGGAGCGCGGCCAGCAGTTCCCGTTCGCTGGCTGCCACGGCGCCCTCCGCCCCGAGCGAAATGAGGGCCATTTCAGCGCCCATCTCGAGCAACTTGCGGGCTGCGTCAGCCAGATCATGCCCGGTCCGCAAGGAACGCTCAAGTAGCTCTTCAACTTCGGCTCGATTGGGTTTGACAAGAATGGGCTTCATATCGATCCCCAGTCTCAGCGCCGCGCCGCCAGTATCCAGCATACATTTTGACCCTAATGCCTGGGCGATCCTCATAAGTTCTGCATATGTCTCGGGCGGGGCGCCGGGCGGCAGGCTTCCCGAGAAGGTCATCACCTCACAGCGCGGGGCGTGTTCTCTGATTTTTTCCTTCATCGCATCGAGATGGGTCGGAAGCACCTGGAACCCGGGCTCGTTAAGCTCAGTTTCCGTGCGATAGATGGGATCGCGAATTTTCAGGTTGACGCGCGTTTCACCGGGGACGCTGACGAAGTCCGCCGGGATACCGCTCGACGCGAGTGCCTCAAGGGTTAAGTGGCCGTTGCTTGCTGCCATGAAGCCCAGCGCGCAAACGTCCGCGCCGAATTGCTTCAATGCCATGGCGACATTGATTCCTTTGCCGCTCGCATCGGTTCGCCCGACTTCTCCGCGGTTAGTCTTGCCAACCTCGAAGCGGGGAACTGTTAAACTCTTGTCAATTGCCGGATTTAGCGTGACGGTAGCGATCATGTGACCTGCTGTCGGGGGATTGTTGCTTGCCGCACTTACTTCCAGCGAGCGATTTTACCCGAACTGGCAAGGCATTGGGAGAGTAAAGTCCGTCCCTGCAGGTGGCAATGACGCTTCGTTGCCGGGTTGCCATTTGTGACTACAAAGCTGCTGTTACACCAACAGCGGGCGACCGCAGTCAGCCGGAATGCTGCCAAGTTGCCAGACTTGCAGTGGCGGTGCGTGTGTTGACCCAGTTAACGGGAATGGTGTCCCTGCCAGATAGCCCCTATCCACATAAGGAAGAACTCACAAAACGCGATCCGGGAGCCCGGGCACTTTCGCGGCGCATATGTCCGATCCAGTCCCCTGAAAGTGTTGTCGTTGTCAACAGGCTTTCACGATTTTGAAATTCTATTTGGCCAACAGGTTGCTCGGCTACGTCCGTGGTGTGTTCCGTGTCAAAGTTCACTTGGTTGCCCTAGGCACGGAGGCGCTGACCAGACAGATAGAAACTCTCGCCTCCAGGAGGCTTGATTCTCATGGCACAAGACCTTCCCCGAATTTCGGCGAACGTCATCATATCCAAACTGGCTTTACAGAAGGTCTTTGACAATCTCCGTGCTTCCGGCTTCAGCTTGGTGGGCCCGACCGTGCGTGACGGGGCGGTGGTGCTCGATGAGATCGCGGCGATCGAGGACCTTCCGATCGGTTGGACGGCGGAACAAGAACCGGGCAAGTATCGCTTGAAGCAAACCCAGTCCCAGGAATATTTCGGTTACGGTGTAACTCCGCAAAGCTGGAAAAGGTTTCTTCATCTGCCCAATTTGAAGCTGTTCTCGGTGGAGAAGACGGACGGGAAGTGGGTGTTTAAGCCGGCGGAGGAGACAATTCCGTTGCGGGCTTTCATTGGCGTTCGAGCCTGCGAGTTGAGCGCCATCGCTATCCAAGATCGCGTTTTCCTGTCGGGCGAATTCCGCGACCCGCATTACGCGCGCCAGCGGGAGCGTATTTTCATTCTGGCGGCCCACTGCGGACGCGCCTATTCCACCTGCTTCTGCAGTTCGATGAAGACCGGTCCTAAAGCCACTGAAGGGTTCGACCTGGCGTTGACCGAATTGCCCGATGCTTTCGTCATGGAAGTGGGTTCGGAAATGGGCTCGGAGATGTTGCGCAATACCTCCTGGGAACGCGCCTCGGCGTTCGATCTGGGCCGCGCCGCGCAAGCCATTCAGAAGGCCGAACGATCCATTGAGAAACAGCTCAGAACCGAAGACTTGCCCAAGTTGCTTTACGACAACCTCGAATCCCCGCAGTGGGACAAGGTGGGAGCGCGATGTTTGAGCTGTTCGAACTGCACGAGTGTTTGCCCCACCTGCTTCTGCGTCACCGTGGAAGACACTTGTAACTTGAAGGCCACGGCTGCGGAGCGGACCCGCCTCTGGGATTCGTGTTTTGTCCGGGAGTTTTCTCATGTGCACGGCGGCAACATTCGCCCCACCATTCGGGCGCGTTACCGCCAGTGGTTAACCCACAAACTGGCTTCCTGGGTTGACCAGTTCGGGACCTCAGGGTGCGTGGGTTGCGGCCGATGCATCACCTGGTGCCCCGTGGGAATCGACTTGACCGAAGAAGTTAAAGCCATTCGCGAGAAGGTCCAACGATGAGCTTAGCCCCAACCGCAGTAGAATTGCGTATGATGCCGGATCCGATGATGCCTCTTTCGGCTGTGATCGAGGACGTCCAACCCGAGGCCTACGGTATCTCAACTTTTTCCATGGTCTTCATGAACACGGCCCAGTCCGCGACGTATCACTTCGCGCCCGGCCAGTTCAACATGATCTACCTGCCGGGGTTCGGAGAAGTCGCCATCTCGATCAGTTCCGATCCCGGTACACCCCACGTGATGGGCCACACCATTCGTTATGCGGGCAGCGTCACGCGCGCCATTGGGCGTCTCAAAGCGGGTGATATGGTCGGTCTTCGGGGACCGTACGGCAGTTCGTGGCCGATCGAGAAAGCACGCGGCAAGAACCTGGTCATGGTCTCTGGCGGGATCGGCCTGGCGCCGTTGCGCCCCGTGGTGTTCTCCATCCTGCGCCGCCGTGAAGACTTCGGCAGAGTAGTGTTGCTTTACGGAGCGCGCACGCCTGCCGACCTCCTCTATACCGCGGAGTTCGAACGCTGGCAGGCCGGTGGCATCGAAGTCCACACGACCGTTGACTTGGCCGACGAGAACTGGCACGGGCTGGTGGGTGTGGTTCCCGCCCTGTTTTACCGCATCCGGGTTGACCCCAAGCAAACCGTGGTCATGACCTGCGGCCCGGAAATCATGATGCGCTTCGTGATCTACGAGGCCTTGGCCCGCCGCATACCAAAGGAAGCCATCTTCCTCTCCATGGAGCGGAATATGAAATGTGCCATCGGGTTCTGCGGCCACTGCCAATTCGGCCCCACGTTTATCTGTAAAGAAGGCCCCGTGCTGAACTTTGCGGCGATTGAACCTTTCTTCGGCAAGGAGGACTTTTAAGATGCCTGCCAGTACTCTTCCTAAGGTTGCAGTCTACAAATTTTCCTCCTGCGATGGCTGCCAGTTGGGCCTGCTGAACCTCGAGGACGATTTGCTTGCCCTCGTGGGTGAAGTCGAGGTCGCTTACTTCCTGGAAGCACGATCACAAATTGTGAGCGGTCCCTACGACGTTGCATTGGTGGAAGGATCGATTACCACCGCCGAAGATGAGGAGCGCATCCAGAAGGTACGCCAGGAATCGAAGTTTCTGGTCACGATCGGGGCTTGCGCGACCACGGGGGGAATCCAGGCATTGCGGAACTGGGGGGATGTGAAGGAATTCACCAGGGCGGTCTATGCCACCCCGGATTACATCCACACCCTGGATCTGTCTACGCCCATCTCCACCCACGTGCCGGTAGATTTCGAATTGAACGGCTGCCCCATCAACAAGCTGCAACTTCTGGATGTCATTACCCAGTTGCTGGTGGGGCGCGTACCTCGTGTGCCCATGAACACGGTATGCCTGGATTGCAAGAGGCGCGGCACCGTCTGCATAATGGTCGCGCATGGCACGCCTTGCCTGGGGCCGTTGACTCAAACCGGGTGCGGCGCCATCTGCCCCGCTTACAATCGCGGCTGTTACGGTTGTTTCGGGCCACTGCCAGCCGCAAACGCGGATTCATTGAGCTATCAACTCTTGCAGGAGGGCATGCCCCGTCCCGACTTGGTGCGTCTGCTTCGCGGCTTCACCGGATACGCAGACGTGTTCCGGTCCGCGAGCGACAAGGTGGAAAAGGCCGCGTAGGTTCACGGCAACCACCCCCGGCCCCTCCTTACCAAGGAGGGGAGTTCGGCTCCGCTGGGAGGAGGGGTGGTGAGGCGGCGACGAGTTCAGGTTTGCGGGACCTGAATCCCGAATCCTGAATCCTGAATCCTGTTGTGAACGAGGTCAACCGACATGGCGAATGGGAAAACGAACGGGGAAAAGGCTGTCAAGATCGACTACCTAACCCGCGTTGAAGGCGAAGGCGGAGTTTACGTCAGGTCGGAGGGCGGGGAACTGCGCGAAGTCAAGATCAACATCTTCGAGCCGCCGCGCTTCTTCGAGGCGTTCCTGCGAGGGCGCTCTTTCCAGGAAGTGCCCGATATCACCGCCCGGATTTGCGGAATCTGCCCCGTGGCCTACCAGATGAGCGCCGCGCATGCGCTCGAGGCCGCGTTGGGGGTTACGCCTCCGCCCGAGATTCGCGCCTTGCGCCGCCTGCTCTATTGTGCAGAATGGATTGAGAGCCACGCGCTGCACATCTACATGTTGAACGCTCCGGATTTTCTAGGATACGAGAGCGTCATCAGCATGGCGGCGGATCACCCCCAAGCAGTTGAACGGGCTCTCCGCCTGAAGAAGATCGGCAACCGGCTACTCGCCGTCCTGGGCGGCCGTTCGGTTCATCCCATTTCCGTTTGTGTGGGCGGTTTCTATAAGACTCCGCGCCGCAAGGAACTCGAGTGCCTGCTCTCGGAGTTGCGCTGGGCGCTGGAGGCGTCGCAAGAGACGCTGAAATTCGTCCTTACTCTTTCGTATCCGGACTACGCACCCGACTACGAATTCGTGTCGGTCTCGCACCCCAACGAATATCCCATGAACGAACGGCGAATCGTGTCCTCGAAGGGCGTGGATATCGAGCCGCAGGATTTCGAGCATGTCTATCTCGAGGAGCACATCGCGCACTCGACCGCGCTGCATTCTTCCCGCGCCGACAGTGGCACAAGCTACTTCGTCGGACCGCTGGCCAGGATTAATTTGAACCTCGACAAACTGATGCCCACAGCACTCAAGGCTGCCCGCACCTGCGGCGTCTCGTGGCCCTGCCGCAACCCCTATATGGGCATCATCGCTCGCGCCATCGAGTTGATCCACGCCTGCGAAGAGGCGATTGCGCTCATCGAGGCCTATCGTGAGCCTGCCGCGAGCCGGGTCGAGTTGAAAGTTCGCGCCGGTGAAGGCTGCGCCGCCACCGAGGCTCCGCGTGGCCTGCTTTATCATCGTTATCGCATTAACGACCAGGGCCTGGTGGAGTTTGCCAGAATCGTTCCGCCCACCGCGCAGAATTACCATCGCATGGAGGATGACCTCAGGGCGATTCTCCCCGGCGTGCTCAACCAATCCGAAGCTGAGATTGCCCAGGTCTGCGAAAAGCTGATTCGCACTTACGATCCTTGCATTTCCTGCTCGACGCACTTCGTGAAACTCAAGCTCGATCGCCGCTAAGCGCGGCTTTCAGCCGTCAGCTATCAGCCTTCAGTTTTCCTGCCTTGAAAAACCGTGGTGCGGGCGTCTCGCCCGCTGTAGCGCGAGCATTCCTCCGCTCCGCTCAGGACAAGCTCTGCCCGCGTGTTGTGGCACGGCCATCTTGGCCGTAAATCGGCACGGGCAGAATGCCCGTGCCACAGCGGGCGGGACGCCCGCACCACGCCTCATGCGCGCTCTCCCTCTGCCGCCGGTGCTTTGTTTTCAATGACTCCCTGGCTTTGTTCCGGCGATTTTGAGGTTTCCCCGGCGTTTTCCTCTGCCGGACTTCCTGTCCCAGCGTCCAGCCCCACGACCTCACTCGGTTCCTCGGCTGCGCGGTCGTCCGGCTCACGCGTAGGGGCGGTTCGCGAACCGCCCCTACACTGGCGTGCGTGTCCTTGGCGCAGGGCCAGGATAATCCTCACCTTGCGGTCGATCGAGCGGTCCAGCGCCATTTCCTGCCGCGTCAACATCTCCCAGGTCTCCCCCGCCGGAGCCAGGCAGGCATCCCGCTCGATCTCATCCATCTCCTCCTGCACCTTGACCTCCTCCTCGAACGCCGCCTTCAGCGCCGCGATCTCCTCCTCCAGCAGGCGCAGCATTTCCCGCCACAGGATGTCCACATTCGCCGCGCCGCCCATCTGTTGGTTCACGAAGTCGTTCAACGCTTTCTCGTCCTTCTTCACTGTGTAGTCGGTCCACTCAA
>Ga0326728_10010527_pt1 | contig 21601 bp, 19 predicted proteins | sample MB3enrmetagenome_FD_207602 | JGI IMG/M metagenome (GOLD analysis project Ga0326728, IMG submission 207602) | Lab enriched peat soil microbial communities from McLean, Ithaca, NY, United States - MB31MN | ecosystem: Environmental > Terrestrial > Soil > Wetlands > Peat | place: USA: New York... | reverse complement strand
CCGATGAATTCGCGGATCACCGCATCGCCCGGGATGATGTCGCAGGTTCGGACCTGCTCCCGGCTGAGGCCCTCGACCGATTCCAGCAGATGCTTCACCCGGCCAAAACGGATGCGCGCGTCCAAAAAGCCGGTGTAGGATTGGAAATCCTCGGTCCGGGGCAGATACCCCTCCGGGCCGCAGAAGAACGGTTTGAGGGCCGGCAGATCGAAGGGGAATCCGCCGTTGACGACGTGATCAGCCGCACCGCTGAGGGGGATGATGCTGAACAGTTCGCCGGAGCGGACGTAATGCCAGTGCAGGATGGTGAGCAGCGGGCTGTGGTTGCGGTGCTGCGCGTCGCGTAGCATCCGCCGCAGCAAACGGACGTCGGTGAAGTGGGTGCGCCGCTGGTTGCTGCCGTCGTCTTCGTAGAGCACGTTCTGGGTCTCGATGTAGAGGCGGAACTGGGACGAACCCGGGATGCCTTCCGTGATGGGCGGGTACAGCCCATGCAGGCAATCGAGCAGCAGAATCTGATCCTGCTCCAGCTTAATAGGTTTGGTGGCGGTGCGGCGGCCTTCCTTGAAGCTGTAGACCGGTTTCTCAATTGTTTCCCCGCCGAGCAAGCCGGCAAGGTGACCGTTGAGCAACTGAATGTCCAGCGCTTCGGGGGTTTCGTAGTTGCGGTCGTTGAGCCAGTCGGTGGGATGGTCGACGAGCGACCAGAAATAGTCGTCCAGGTTGAGCATGAGAAAGCGCAAGCCCTGCTTCTGGAGGCGCTCGGTGAGCTTGACCGTGGTGGTGGTCTTGCCCGAAGAGCTGGGGCCGCTGACCCACATCATGCGGAGCTGGTCGCCGGCATTGAGGCGCCCCATGACCTTCCCGGCGGCCTCATCGAGCGAACTCTCGTAAAGGGCGAGCGCTTCGTCCACCAGCGGTTTGATCTTCCCGCTGCGGACAATCTCGTTCAGTCCGGCGACGGTGTCGCAGCCGTGCTGCCGGTTCCAGGCCAGCGTCTGGTCCATTTGCGCTCGCGGAAAGCCGTTGCCGACAAATTTATCGGCGGTAATGGCCCCTTCCCGCAGCCAATGCCGGCCCCAGCGATAACATTCATAAGCGTCGGCGGTGTTCTGGAAGCCGTAACTGCGCAGCGCATGCAGCACTTGGTCCTGGATCATCTCAATGGTCGGCGGGAAATTTGAAATCAGGTGGTGCGGGTCGGAATTGAGGCAAACCACCACCGCATCGGCCAGAAACTCGGCGATCTTATCGTCAGTGCCGTGGGCCTGGAAGATCGTCTCGTTGACGCCGGGCACGAGGTCCTGCTGGAAACTGCCGATGGACGCAGCCGCGTCGAAAATGGCCCGCCGGATGCGGGTGTCGTCGAACTTCACCAGTGCGCGGTTGCGCTTCTGGACCTTAACAATGCGGTTCTGGACTGCCATCAGTTAAGACTATACACGAGAGTCTGCGGCTGACAATGCCGTTCGCTGTGGCGCGGTCGCCACAGCGAACGGATTGCAGGTGGGGAAACAACGGGCCGTAAAGGGTCAGTGCGTAACTATTGGACATTTTGTCTTGGGGAAATGCACACCGATTGAAAGTGGGCCGATGGGAATATGCGAGGCGACTAATCCCTGGAACAAGGAATGGAAAAAGATCCTGAAGTTACAGACTGACCGCTTCAAGACCCCTTCAAAATTCACGCCTCTGTCCTTGCGCTCGCCTTGCTCCAAAAGCGTTCGGGGTTGAAGTTCCTTCGCGGCCATTATGCAGCCCTCTTCCCCGAAAGCTTTCGGGGTTCGCGTATTTCGCGTATTTCGCGGTTCAAAAACTCTTTTCTTTGTCCCCGTGGTCAAAAACGTTTCTTAACTCATTGCAATGCAGCGTGTTACGGCAGATTCCAAAAAAATCACTCTTTTTTAAAAAAATGTCAAAAAATCTCTTGACGAATAAATATGTTAACTGTAAAGTTCGTTTAATGAATGACCCATTAAGGCCATGATGGAAAGGTAGAATTATGAATGATGAATTAAGAAGTGAATCGCAGGCAGAAATATGGAGGGGCGGGAAAATCAGGAAAAACCCATTCTTATGCCCGGCTTATTTTTCTGCCATCCTTCTGTTGAGCTGCAAACCGTGGAGCGCAGTCAAAGCCACTCAAACAGGGACAAACCAATCCCGCACCCTCCGTCGCCGACTCGTCCGCCGTAGCCTCTGCGGCGAAGGTGGAAGCGGCTCTGGCTGTCAAAATGCCATTATCGCCATGGATTCGGGCGCAAAACAGGTGAGAAAAATCCGGGAATTCTCACTTTTCCCGGATTTTGGCCTTTTGGCCATTTTCCCGTTGGAACCCGCTGCCGTCCAATCCATTGCAACTGAAACGGACCGGGGGAATTCTCGGATTTCCAGAGAAATTCTTAGGGGGTGGTGTATGGGGGGGAGGGGGGCAAGGAAAAGCCAAATGTTAAAGTTATGAAAAAGAATGCCCCGGTCAATTCGACGCAGGCTCAGTTTGCCCGTCCGTCCCGTCAAAGTGGGCTTGCCGCGCCGAAGCCCTTGCGGCGAAGGCGGGTCAACCCCATGCTTTTTGGTCAAAATGCCGGCAGGCCAGTCAAGGTCGGTCAAAGTGAGTCAAACCGATTCGGTTGGTCAAGCTGCCGGTCAAAATCCATGCAAAGCCTTAAAAATGAACAGCTTGCAAAATAAACGGCTTCAGTCCACTCAAACCGTATTAAGCTTAGTTAAGCGTGGTCAAAATGAGCCAACCCGCCTCGGATTCGGGCCGCTTCGGAGTCGCCACTGCTGCCGAACCCTGAATCGATTGACTTTAGCATTTAGCATTCAGAATTTAGCCTTTACCGCGACGCGCCCCCGAATTTGCTTGCCGCCAACTCAGACTCGTCCAACATAAAGGAATTCTGTTTGAATTAGAAAAGGCACAAAAAAGTGAAACTGACCGATCTGCGAACCATTCTGCAGTACATCCCGCGCTTCCGGGAAAAGATCTTCGTGCTCAGCGTGGATGCGGCCATCGTCACCAGCGAGAATTTTCCCAATATTCTCCTGGATGTCGCCGTGCTCCGTTCCTTGAGCATTCGGGTCGTCCTGGTCCATGGCGCCGCCGCGCAAATGGACCTTCTGGCCAGGGAACTGAATATCCAGCCTTCCAATCTGGACGGCGGCGGCGTGACCGATGCCCCGACGCTGAAGCTGGCCTTGACCGCCGCGAACCGATTGACGCACGAGATTCTGGAGGGCCTCAGCGCCAATGATCTTCGCGCCGCCTCTTGCAACGCCTTGATCGCTCATCCCCTGGGCATCATTCATGGTCAAGACCATCTTTTCACGGGCAAGGTCGAGCGGGTCGATGTCGAAATGCTCCAGGGGTTGCTGGCCCAGGGCATTATTCCCGTCATGCCGCCGCTCGGATTTGACGGGGATGGCAAAACCTATCGGGTCAATTCTGACGCGGTGGCCCTGGAACTGGCCAAGTCGCTTAACGCGGCCAAGCTCATTTACATCACGACGTTGGATGGATTGATGTATCAAGGCAAGTTGATCCGGCAGATTCTGGTGGCCGAGCTGGATGGGCTTCTGGCGCAGAATAAAACCGGTTTTGCGCCCGAAGTCGCCTCCAAGGCCCACTGCGCCTCGGCCGCCTGCGCCGCCGGCGTGTCGCGCGTCCACGTCATCAACGGGCGCGTGGACGAAGCATTGCTGGCCGAGGTTTTTTCCAACGAAGGCGTCGGCACTCTCGTTTACGCCAACGAATACCAGCAAATCCGGCGCGCCATGAAGAAGGACATCCGCGCCATCCTGGCCTTGACCAAAAATTCCGTGGTTTCGGAGGAATTGATCAAGCGCACCCGGGCCAATCTGGAAAAGACCCTGGGCGACTTTTACATTTTTGAAACGGACAAAAACCCGGTGGCCTGCGTCGCGCTGCATCTGTTGGAGCAAAACAAGGGTGAACTGGCCTGCCTCTACGTCAGCCCCTCGCACGAGAACCAGGGCATCGGCCGGAAGCTCATCGCCTATGTCGAATCGAAGGCGCGCGAGCTTGGCCTCAGCGAGTTGGTGACCCTTTCCACTCAAGCCTTCACCTATTTCCAATCCAAAGGCGGTTTCAGCGAGGGCACCCCCGACGATCTGCCGCCGGCGCGGCGGGAAAGATACGAACAAAGCGGAAGAAACTCAAAAGTGCTGATCAAAAAACTGGCTTCAAAATGAAATCAAAAAGGGGTCTTTCCCCGCAAGCCGTCCGCGCCTGCGCGCGCCACGGCGTGGCGCCAACGCGCTATTTTCTTGCCGTGGATATTGCCCGGCAGACCACCTCCCTTTTTGTCCGTCCGGCTTCCGCCGCCGCGCCGGACCGCCGCCACAAGCTGGTCAGAGCTTTTCGCTGCTCGACTTCAAAGTTCGGCATTGGCGAAACCGCCCACTCGAACATGACCCCGCGCGGCCTGCATCGCATTGCAAAAAAGATCGGGGGCGGCTGGCCGGTGGGCACGGCCTTCACCCGCCGGCAAGCCGCCGGCTTCACCTGGCAGGGCAAGCCAATGGCCCCGATTACGACGCGTATTTTTTGGCTGGAAGGTTTGGAGCCGGGCCTCAACCGCGGCGGCAACGTCGATTCACACGCCCGCTGCATTTACATTCACGGCACCGGCAACGAATTGACCCTCGGCCGGCCCGATTCCCATGGCTGCGTTCATCTCGCGGCCGCCGATTTGATCCCCCTTTATGATTTACTGCCGGAAGGCACGCTGGTGTGGATTGCCGAATCTGCTTCCTAATCTTAATCCTAATCTTAATCCAGTTTGACAAACGCCGTCCCGCAGCTTATGAAGATTCCAAAATGAAACAGACTATGAAAACGATACGAAACTCCTTCGCTCTGTTCTCCGCGCTCGCTTTTGCTTTTGCCGCGCAATCCATTCCCGCCGCCGGTCCGCCGAAAGTCGGGGACAAGGCGCCCTTGGTCAGCGGCGTGGACCAGGACGGCAACAAATGGAAGCTGGCGGACGAAATCGGCAAAAACGTTGTCCTGCTTTATTTCTATCCCAAGGACGACACCCCGGGTTGCGCCAAGGAAGCCTGCGGCTTGCGGGACCGTCTGGGCGGCCTCAAGGCGCAGGGGGTTGACGTCATCGGCGTGAGCTTCGATTCAGTGGACAGTCACAAGAGCTTCGTCTTTAAGTACGGCTTGAACTTCCCGTTGATTGCCGACACCAAAGGCAAAATCGCCGATGCCTACGGCGCGCGCATGGGACCGGACAAAAAAATGGCCCGTCGCGTCAGTTTCCTGATTGGCTTGGACCGAAAGATTGTTCATGTGACGGATTCGCCAAACCCGGATGTTCATCTGGAGGAAATGCAGTGCGCCATCAAGGATTTGAACGGCAAGAGTTCTCCGTAAGGCTGTAATAGACGGCTTCAAGCGATCCAGCCGCCGCCCACCACCAGGTCGCCATCGTAGAAAACGCAGGCTTGTCCCGGAGTGATGGCCCGTTGCGGCTTGTGCAGCGTCACCTTCGCTTCGCCGCCGGCCAGCGCCTGGACGGTGGCCGGCGTCCCGGAATGGTGGTAACGAATTCTGGCCGACACCTGCATTTCCGACGGTGGTTGATCGAACGGAATCCAGTTGCAATGGCGCACGGTAAATTCAGCGCGATCCAAGGCGCAATCCTCCCCCACGACCACGCGGTTCCGGGCGGCGTCCAATTCGATCACATAGAGCGGCTTTGGTGTTGACAGTCCAAGGCCCTTGCGCTGGCCGATGGTGTAAAACTCAATCCCTTCGTGATGGCCGAGCACCCGCCCCTGGAGATCGACAATGTCGCCCCGATGCTTTTCCGCCAGTTTGGCGGCGGAGAGAAATTGGCCGTAATCCTTGTCCGGCACAAAGCAGATTTCCATGCTCTCCTCCTTGTCCGCGGTTTTCAAGCGGCGCTCGCGGGCGGCCTGGCGCGCGTCTTGTTTGGTTTTTTCGCCAAGCGGAAACAGGGCGCGGGCCAACTGATTCTGGCGCAGGGAAAAAAGGAAATAGCTCTGATCCTTGCGCGGATCACAACCCTTTTTCAGGAGCATGCGGCCGTCGGGGCGCTTTTCCAGCCGCGCAAAATGGCCGGTGGCAATGTACTCCCCGCCCAGTTGCCGGGCGCGGTCCAGCAGCGCGCCGAATTTCAATTTCTCATTGCAAATGACGCAGGGGTTTGGCGTGCGTCCGGCTTTGTATTCCTCGGCGAAGTAGTGGATGACCTGTTTTTGAAAAGCCTCCGCCTCGTCAACAAGATAATATGGAATGCCCAGCTTGTAACAAACGCTGCGCGCGTCCGTGACCGCCTGCGGACCGCAACATTTGTCCTCGGCGCGGGAGAGGCAATCCTGGGGCCACAACTTGAGGGTGATGCCGACCACATCGTACCCCTGCTCCAAAAGCAAAGCCGCCGCCGCGGAGGAATCGACTCCGCCGCTCATCCCTACGATGACCCGGGTTTTTGTGGTGTCCGACACGACCCAAAGATAGGCGCGATTGCCCTCCGCGCCAAGCCGCGAGTGGATCCATCAGCCCTGGCAGCGATCAAGGTTTGTTGGCGTTGATTTCGGCCGCAAATTTTTGCGGATCGTCCGGCGTAATGACGACCGTTTTGTCGGAAAAGCGCAGCACGACGGCTCTTCTCGTGTCGGTGGCATAGGCCCGATAAATGCCGAGCTTCTTGTTGCGAAACCAGCCTGTAAATGAGAAAAACCCGCCGTTGCCGAAGAGGCGCAGCGACCGTCGGAAAGCGTCCGGATCAACGGTCGCCGAATTCAGCCGGGACAAATCCAGGCGGCTCTCCCATCCCAGCCTTTTGATGATGAGCGAAGTGTCCGTCAGGACATATCCCCGCACCATAAAGGCCGCGCTCCCCACCAAGGTCAGGAGAGGAATCGCGACGAGGAGCCAGCCGGCCCAGGGTGGAATCATGGACATTCCCTGGGCGCGAAGCGCGGCGCTGCTGCCCAGACCGATCATCACGCCCGGCAGCGGAAGGAAAAGACATACCACGGCGCAGACCGCAGTCATGAGGGCGAGCGGAGCGCCCCACGGCGCGCTGAATGAGACCTCTTTCATGTCAGAGGCGGCGCCGGCTTCAAGGCCGCGACGACGTTTGGCCGCGTCATGAATATGATGAGCAAGACGGGATAAACCAAGCTGCCAACGGTGGCGATCAGCGATACAATCATCATTATCCCTGACGTGTCACCCATCAGCGTCACGATGCCGCCGACAATACATGAGAGGATTGAGTAAATGCCATCGATGATCGAAACAATTCGCGCCCAATTCTGCGACAACAACAACCCAATTCCCGCCGCCAACAGCACAACGGCGGCAATGCCATCCAACGGCGTTGTTATTTTTGTCCAATGGTTGTCATTCATCTGTTTCAGCATGGGGGTGGCCACATTCATCCTCGGCAGTACAAACATTGAAAACAGTGTGATGAACAGGTCAAAAAACCCAAACCCGATATTCAGTATCCCGAAAATCGTAACCGAAATGGGCCGTTCTTGCATATCCGTCCTTTGGTTCGAGTTATTATTTTTAGAGAGCTGCCAGGTTCCAGCTTAAAACCCCTGCCCCGCGATTCAAGGGCAAAGTGCCTCTCAACGCATCCAAAACCGCGCTGCCGTTTTTGTTGCGCCAAATTCGCGCGTGACGATGCAGGGACTTTGTGTATTTTTGTCTGGCTGTGACGACCGCCGATGCCATCAAACTCCTGGAGAGATTTCGCGCGGGCAAAATAACCCTGCCCGCGGCGCTCCAGGCCTTCCAGGCCCCGCCGGTGACAGACCTCGGGTTTGCCCGGGTGGATACGCATCGGGCGTTGCGCAAGGGTTTTGCGGAGGTCATTTACTCCGCCGGCAAGACAGGCCCGCAGATTGTCAAAATCGCCGCAGCTATTTTGGCCCGCGAAGAGCGTCTCCTCATCACGCGCCTGACGCCCGATCAGGCGCGGACGGTGCGAAAAAAATTCAGGTCCGCCGTCTTCCATCCTGTCGCGCGTTGCATGACAATCGAAAAAAAGCCTCTCGCCAAACGACCAGGGTCCATCGCCGTCGTCTGCGCGGGGACGAGCGACTTGCCCGTGGCCGAGGAGGCGGTTGTCACCGCCGAGATCATGGGGAACCGGGTGGAACGGATTTATGACGTGGGGGTGGCCGGGCTGCATCGGTTGTTGAACAAGTTGGAGCCGATCCGAAGCGCTCATGTGGTGATTGTCGTGGCCGGGATGGAAGGGGCCCTGCCCAGCGTCGTTGCCGGGCTGGTCAGCCGTCCGGTCATTGCCGTCCCCACGAGTTTCGGATATGGAGCGAACTTTGGCGGGCTGACGCCGTTGTTGAGCATGCTCAACAGTTGCGCGAGCGGGGTTACTGTGGTCAATATCGACAATGGGTTTGGCGCGGGCTACGCTGCCAGCCAGATCAATTCCCTCTGCGCAGGCGGCTTATGAAAACACTTTATCTCGACCTTTTCAGCGGCATTAGCGGGGACATGTTGATGGGCGCGTTGCTGGATGTGGGGCTTGATTTTCCACACCTGGCCGGCGAGCTGCAAAAGCTCAATGTGGAGGGTTATCGCTTGCAGGTCTCCCGGGGCAAACGCGCGCAAATCGAGGGAACAAAATTTGACGTTCATGCCGGACACCTTTCGGACGGACACGGACATGAGCACGGACGCGATTATGCGGAAATCAAGCAACTGATCCTGCGGAGTGGCATTTCGGCGTGGGCCAGGGAAAAGGCCATCGCGGTTTTCAATCGCATTGCGGTGGCCGAGGGGAAGATTCACGGCGTGCCGGCTGAGAAAGTCCACTTTCATGAAGTGGGCGCGGTGGATTCCATCATCGATGTCGCGGGGGCCTGCATTGGGCTGGAATTCTTGGGAAAACCGCGCGTGCTGGCCAGTCAACCGATCGATGGCACGGGCTGGATCGATTGCGCGCACGGACGACTTCCGATTCCGGCCCCGGCCACGCTGGAAATCCTGGCGGCGCGCGGCATTGCCCTGACGCAATGCGAAGAACCCCGCGAGTTGATCACTCCCACCGGCGCGGCCTTGCTGGCGGAGTTTGTGGAGGAGTTCGGGCCGATGAAAAATTTCGCCCCGGCGCGCATTGGTTTCGGCCTCGGCTCGCGCGACAACCCAACGCGCCCCAACGTCCTGCGGGCCATTCTGGGAGATACCAGCGCGGCCCTGGAGCACGATTGGGAGTGCGATGCCATCGCGGTTCTGGAAACAAATCTGGATGACGTCAGCCCGGAAATTCTCGGGCGCTTTATGGAAACGGCCCTGGCGGCGGGCGCTCTGGATGTCAGTTACGCGCCCTTGCAAATGAAAAAAAACCGGCCCGGCTTCCTGCTGGCTGTTTTGTGCGCGGCGGCTCAAGCCGACCAGTTCAGCGAATTGATTTTGCGGGAGACGAGCGCCTTTGGGGTCCGCCGCTGCATGGCGGAACGCCGCAAATTGCGGCGCGAGTTTCAAATGGTGCGGACTCCTTTTGGCGAGGTCAGCATGAAGATTGGCAAGCTGGACGGAAAAGTGTTGCAGGCCGCGCCCGAGTTCGAGTCGTGCCGAAAACTGGCCGAAAAGGAAAAGTTGCCGCTCAAACAGATTTACGAAGCGGCCATGGCGGCGTGGAACAACACGCCTTGAACGCCCCCAGGCCCGATGACGGCCGGCCCATACCGAGCCACCTCAACGCAGCAGCAACCGGGTTTGCACAACAAAGTGGCCGGAGCGGTGGCCTGAGAGGGTTGGTCCTCGGAAACTGGTGTTCGTTCATTCCGCCGGCCGGGTTCCCCAAAGCATGAGGTAACGCGAGACCCAGGGAATGGGGCCTTTCTGAAAATCGCTCTCCGGCCGCGCCATGCCGCGAGCAAACGCTTCCTGCGAAATCAGGCGCAGGCTCGAAAAGACCCGCGCCCGGTAAGGCTCAAGGTCCTCCAGCACGGCGGAGAATTCGACCTGGGTTTGGGCAAGATGACCAAACCCCGCTTCGAGCATCTCCGTCTTCAGCAACGCGCAGATGTAGTTGCCCGTGCCACAGCCGATTTCCAGGACGCGCGACCCCGCGTGAATCGGCCCGGACTCGATCAAGTGGCGGAAGACTTCAGGATGGACGCGACGAAGCCGGGCATAGTCAGGAGCGATTTCTTGATAGTAAGCCTTCATTTTTTGCCCTGGGGCAAAAGACAACGGCCCCCTTTGTCCCATAAGGGTTCCTCGCCCTTACTTCAAACCATACCGCTTTTTAACGGCGTCATGGTCCAAGCGCGCTTTGCCGCGATCGTATGTGCGCGCTTCGAGAACATCGAGATAATCGAACAAGTCCTCGATTTCCTCGCGAATGCTCGTGAGTTGCTTGCGCTTCACTTGAATTGTACGCGTCACCTCGATCAGCTTAGTCATAAACGTTCTTTCGATTTCCAACTCTACGGATTATGATAACATCTCCCTCCACATCAAACAAGATGCGATAATCGCCCATGCGCAGGCGGCAAGCGCAATCCGCCGCGCGAAGACGTTTGATGTCGCCGTGCAATCCACGCTGCAACCGCTCGATTTTGCGGAGTATTTGCGCACGAATTGAGGCGGGCAAGTCGTCCAGATTTTCCAGCGCGCTGGCGCTGTATTCGATTGAGAATGGGCCGGAGTTCACTGGCTAATTTTCCAGAACATTTTCAATCCTCAACCTCGAGCTCTACGATTTCCCGTAAAATTCTTCGACCACGGCGCGGAAATTGTTTTCAGCCACGTTGATGATGCGCAATTCCCGCTCCGCGCTTTCCGCCGAATCGCTGGCGTGAGCCGCGTTGATCATGATGTTCTGCCCAAACTCGCGCCGGACCGATCCCGGCGGCGCTTTCGAGGGATCTGTCGGGCCAAGCACGTCGCGAATTTTGCGGATGGCTTCGACCCCTTCATAGACCAGCGCAATGCACTTTTCCGTTCCGGGTTGCTGCATCTGCCAAGCGTCGCATTCGGAGGGGGAGCGGCCGGACATGAATTTGACGATGTTCTCGAATTGATTATCGCCAAAATGGGGGCCGAGAATTTCGCCCAGTTGTTGTTCGGTCGCGGCGGGCACTTTGAAGCCGAATTCCTTTTCCAAAATCGCCCTGGCGCGAGAAGCGACCACGTCTTCGAGCTTGGTGCGCAAGACTTCATGCACGGGAGCGTAAAATTCCGCCGCCTGGGCAACGCTCATGCGGTGGACTTTGATGCCGATGATGTAAAGACCGGTGCGGGAGAGGAAGTCAATCACGTTGCCGGGCCGGCCGGTGGCAAAGCGGAAATTGTCCGGCTTGATCAGCACCAAAGTGCGCTGGGGCGTCTCACCCGGCGCATAGGGCTGCGTTCGCTCCACCAAACCGCCGTCGGTATCGGAATAGTGGGACCAGAGTTTGAGCTTGATGGCCGCCTCTTCCGGGGTGGGAGCCGCCAAAACGGCCGGCTCGAAATAACGCACGTTGCCATGTTCATCCAGAATCAGGTCCCCGTAGGTGTCGCGAATCGTTTCGCCACCGCGGCGCTCGGCCGAGATGTTGCCGATGACCGACCGAATCTTGCGCACCGCTTCTTCGCCCCGGAAGAGCAGCATCATGACGCGGCGCGGGCGATGGGTTTTGGGGTCCGGGGCCAGATTGCGCAGGATATAATCGCGAATCAATTCCTGCACGCGCCGGTCCTGAGAATCGGCGGCGGAAATAATGACTTCGGAATACTGCTGCACCAGTTCCGGGCTGGGGGCGAACATGCGCGCCGCGGCCATGTCCAGGCCGGTGCGGGTGATCAATCGCGCCAGGATCCCGCCGGTGCGGGATTTGTGAAGCGTGTAAGGCGTGATGATGACGTATGCGAGTTGTTGGGCCATAGGGAAGTCAGCCTGGCTGGTTGGAGCTTTTCGGCGTTGTCGCCGCCTTCCCGCCAAGGATCTTAAACATCACCACGCCACAAGTCGGACATTTGCCTTTGATGGCCTTGCGGCCGTTCTTCATCGTTTCTTCCACGGCCTCGGCGATCTCTTTCTTCGCTTTGCATTTTACACAATATCCTTCAGGCATAAAATCGTTGGGCACAGCGCGCTTCAGGCACTTCTGTGCAGTGGCGACAGTCTATGAGCCGCCCCTTGCCAGCGTCAACACGTAAAAGTCCTCTTTTTACGTAACTCCTTGCAATGGAACATATAATAAAGCAACTAGGAAGGGGCGGCGGCAGCCTTGCGCAGCTCGGTTTTGAGGATTTTCCCGGTGGCATTGCGGGGCAGCGCGGGCAAAAAAACGATGCGCCGCGGCACTTTATAGTCCGCCAATTGCCGGCGCGCGAAATGCAACAGCGGCGCTTCCTCCAGTTCAGTCCCGTCGTGCGCGGCGACAAAGGCCAGGGGTTGTTCGCCTCTGCGCTCATCCGGCACGCCGATGACTGCGGCTTCTTTGACACCGGGAAATGAGTAGAGCACCTCCTCGATCTGGCGCGGATACACATTGATTCCGTTGACCAGCAGCATGTCTTTTTTTCGGTCCGTGATGTAGAAATAACCGTCGGCATCCATATAGCCGATGTCGCCCGTCAGCAGCCAGCCCTGACGCATTGTTTTGGCCGTCTCCCCGGGCTGGTTCCAGTAACCGAGCATGACATTGCCGCCCCGCACGCAGATCTCACCGGTGGCGCCCGGGGCCAGGATTTCACCCGAATCGTTCTGCACGGAAACCTCCACGCCGGGAATCGGCACGCCAATCGAGCCGGCTTTCCAGGGGCCGTGAATCGGATTAAAGGAAACCACCGGGCTGGCTTCACTCAGGCCGTAACCTTCCAGCAAGGGAACGGGGAAGCGGGCGGTGAACTCCTTCAAGATCTCCGCCGGCAACGGGGCGGCGCCGCTGATGCACAGCCGCAACGGCAAATTGACCGGAACGGAGCCGTGGGTCAGCGTGCGGAAGAATTGCGGGACAGCCGGGAGCAACGTGGCCCGATGTTGCAGGATTTCAGCCACGATGTTTTTTAGAGGATGCAGCGTTTTGATCAAAACGATCGAGCCGCCGATCAGCAGGGGGAGCAATACGCCAACCGTTAGCATGAAGCTGTGAAACATCGGCAGCAGCACGACAATTCGGTCTTCCCCCACTGTTTCCAGCACGCGCCGGCAGCTCTCCACGTTGGCCAGCAAATTGCCGTGCGACAGCATCGCGCCTTTGGGATGGCCCGTCGTGCCGGAGGTGTAGATGATGACAGCCAAGCCGGATTCCGAACTGCGGCACCCCTGCCCCGCTTTCGCCGGGGCGGCAAGACTGGCGAAGTTTTCCACGCGGAGCGCCCTTAACCCGGATCGGCCCGACCGCAATTTCTCAAACCCCTCCCGCATCGTTTCATCCAGAATGATCACGTCGATGCCCGCATCGGCCAGGATGAAACCGACTTCCGGCGGCTTGAGAAAATTGTTGATGGGAACGACCACGGCGCCGGTTTGCAAAATGCCGAAAAGCGCCGGCACAAATTCCGGGCGGTTTTTGAGCCAGAGGCCGACACGATCTCCCGCGCGCACGCCAAATTCCGAACGCAACCGGCCCGCCACCCAAAGCGATTGCGACCAGAGGTCTCCGTAGGAAAACTGCGAGCCGCCCCAAAAAAGCGCGGTCTTGTCCGGGTGACGTTGCGCGGACTTTGCCAGGGCGCGGGGCAGATTCATGGCTTCAAAATGCAGGCTGCCGGGATGGAATTTCAAGGTTTAAAGTCGGACAGCTTTCACGTAAAATCCGGGATTGTGATAGATTCGGACGGTAAATTGACGGAATTCCTGCCCGCACTGCGCGCCGCGGACTGGCTGGCTTTGGACACGGAAGCGGATAGTTTGCACGCCTACCCGGAAAAGCTTTGTCTCATTCAACTGAGCATCCCGCAGGGCGACCGCCTGATTGATCCGCTGGCAGGGCTGGATTTGCAACCGCTTTGGCTGGAGCTGAAAAAGCATCAATTGATCCTGCACGGGGCCGATTATGATTTGCGGCTGCTGCGCAAGAATCACGGTTTCGTGCCCAACCGGATATTCGACACCATGCTGGCCGGCCGCCTGCTGGGCGAACGCGAATTTGGATTGAGCGACCTGGTCAAGAAATACCTGGGCGTGGTCTTGGAAAAGGGATCGCAGAAGGCCGATTGGTCCAAACGCCCCCTCACGCCGCGCATGGAAGATTACGCGCGCCATGACACGCGCCATCTCAAGGCGCTGAGCGACATTCTGCGAGCACAGTTGCGGCACAAGCAGCGCCTGGCCTGGCTGGAGCAATCGTGCGACCGGCTCATTGCCGAATGCGCCATGCCCGCCTCGCCCGAACCGGACCTGGTGTGGCGGATCAAGGGCAGCCATAAGCTGGCCCGCGCCGCGCTGGCGGTTTTGCGCGAGATTTGGCGCTGGCGCGAGCAGGAAGCGATCGCGGCCAACAAACCGCCTTACTTTGTGCTCAGCCATGAGGCGCTGGTGGATATTTCCGCGGCGGTCACCGAGCATCGCCCGATTGACCACCTGTTGCCCCGCCATTTTTCGCCCCGGCGCAGGGATGGATTGAACGGGGCGATTCAAAAGGGTTTGGCGGTTTCGCCCGGCGAGCACCCTCAGATTCTTCACTTCCATTCGCGACGCCACACCGAAGCCCAGCGCCAGCGCTTTGCCCAATTGGAACAGAGGCGAAACAGCCGCGCGATGGAATTGGATTTGGACCCCACCTTGATCGCCAGCCGCGCCACGCTCCTGGCCCTGGCCGAAGACTGGGACCGCCATCAAGGCGACCTGATGGATTGGCAGCGGGATCTATTGGCGTCTTGAGGGCCGGTTGCTGCTTCGCAGCCGATTTTACAAACCAATGACAAACCGTAACGATTTTGAGCGGGGCCACGCAGATTACCCCTGTAAGAAGAACGGCTCCGAAAGTGCCTTGTCACTTTCCGCTTGTTCGGTTACTTTGACAGCGTGATAACTGTTGAAGAGATTGAACGCGCGGTTGAAAAACTGCCATTGGAAGACTTCGTCAAGCTGACCGCTTGGATCGATCAACACCGGGCGGAGACATCGAATCATTTGGCGGGTAATGGCGGAGAATCGAGCGCGGACTGGTTCAATATTTACATGGCCTGCCCGGACTCATTCGAGATTCCGCCTCGTAACAAGCAATTTTACAAGCCCGGCGAATGAGTTGGCTCGTGGACACAGACGTGTTGAGCGAACGCACAAGGGCCAGACCAGATCCGCAGGTTTTGGGTTGGCTTCGTGACAATGCGGCCAGCATCTATACCAGTTCACACGTTATTGGTGAAATAGCCGCCGGGATCGAACGGCTGGACGGCGAGCGCAAAACGGTGCTTCAAAAATGGCTCCAACAGCTTATCAAAAGTCTGGGCGGACGAATCCTCAACTTCAACGACACGGTCGCCGTGGTCTGGGGCCAACAGGAAGCCGAATACGCCCGGCTTGGTTGCGCGATGCCGATGCCGGATAGCTTTATCGCTGCGACGGCGCGGCGGTACAACCTGACCATCGCGACCCGAAACGTTGCTGACTATCAGCGGCCCGGCCTGCGCGTTTTCAATCCGTTTCACAGCCATTCCACAGCCTGAGCAAGAAGGTGGCGTGCAATTCAGGTTTTAAGCAATCTGCTGAAGTTTCATCAGAGCGATTTGATCAGCGAAGCCATAGCCTTTGCGATAAGCTCGCGGCGAGCAGCGAGGAACTCAGAACAATTGCTGAGTTTCCATAACGCTTTTTGGCGGCCATTCCGTTGGAGCCAATTCCCCTGGCCGTGGGAGGTGTCAGCCAAAAGCGGCCTACAGCAGCATGGCAACAATGGCGGCCGAGAGGAGGTTCGCCATCGTTCCGGCCAGCATGGCCCGGAAACCGAGGCGGGCCAGATCATCCTTGCGCGAGGGCGCCAGCGCGCCGATGCCGCCGATCTGAATGCCAATGGAACTCAAGTTGGCGAAGCCGCACAATGCATAAGTGGCTATGGTGAAGGAACGCGGATCGATCTGCGCCTTCAACTCTCCCAGTTGCCCATAGGCAATCAGTTCATTGCCCACCATGCGGATGCCGAGGAGCGACCCAATATGCGTCGCATCCTTCCACGGAATGCCGATCAGCCACGCCACCGGGGCGAAGAGCCAGCCCAGAACGCTTTGCAAGCTGGCCGGGAACCAGACAATCGAACCATGCACCCACGCCATGATGCCATTCAACAGCGCGATGAGCGCCAGAAAAGCAATGAGCATCGCCGCGACATTCAGGGCCAGGCTCAGGCCGTCGGTGGTGCCGCGCGCAATTGCCCCGAGGAAGTTGCTGCGCTTGTCGTCCTCGCCCGCCACAATATCAACCTTGCGGCCGCTGACCGGTGTTTCCGTTTCCGGCACGAGGGTCTTGGCAATCAGCAAAGTGCCCGGCGCGGTCATGATCACCGCGCCCAGGAGATGTTTGGCCTCCACGCCCGTCGCGATGTAAGCGGCCATTATCCCGCCGCTGACGTGCGCCATCCCGGCGGTCATCACCGTCATCATTTCCGAGCGGGTGAGCCGGGAAAGAAATGGGCGGATGGTCAAGGGCGCTTCCGTTTGCCCCATAAAGATGCTCGCCGCGACATCCAGTGACTCCGCTCCGCTCACCCCCATCAAGCGCGTCATCACCCAGGCGGCGCCTTTGATGATCACTTGCATGATGCCGAAGTGATAGAGCATGGCGAAGAACGCCGCCATAAAGATGATGGTGGGCAGGATGGCGAACGCAAAAACGAACCCGACCTTTCCATCCGGCTGCGCCAGCGGCCCGAAGACAAATGACGCCCCGGCAAAGGCGTAATGGAGCAATTCATTGACCTTGTCACCCGCCGCCGCCATGATGGTCTTTCCCCACTCGAACTTCAGCACCAGATAACCGAAGAGAAGTTGCAAGCCCACGCCCCAGGCCACGATTTTCCACTGGACTGCTTTGCGGTTGGTTGAGAACGCATAGCAGCCGGCGAGGATGACCAGAATTCCCAGTATGCTTGTGAATCTTTCCATGATGGATGTGATGAATTAGGATTTTACGCCTTGAATGACTTTCCTGACCAGTTGCCGGGGTTGACTGGCGGGCTTTGGCCCGATGCGGCAGGCGTCCTTCAACAGCGGCAGGGCGCTGGAGAGTTTCGCGCTGTCATTGTAATGCACGGCGGCGATGCTGTCGCCGTTTTTGACGGCATCGCCCGTCTTCTTATGCAGTTCGAGTCCCACCGTGTGATCAATGACGTCGTCTTGTTTGTTCCGTCCTCCGCCCAGCACCAGACTGGCCAGCCCGATCTGCTCACAATGGATGGATTCGATGAAACCGTCCACCGACGCTTTGAATTCAGCCGTGTGTTTTGCCAAAGGCAGATCGTCCGGCTGGCCGTTAAAGGAAGCGCCCGCACCTTGCAGGCGGCACATTCTACAGAACTTCCGCAAGGCCTTGCCGCTGGCGATCATCTCTTCGCCCAGCGACCTTCCCGCAGCCACACTCTCCGTGCGCCCGCCGAGATAAAACATCCAGGCCGCCAGTTCCAGGGAAAGGGAACGGAGATCCTCGCTCATGGGCCGGCGGCCGCCGCGCAGTATCTCGAGGCCTTCGCGCACTTCGAGGCTGTTGCCCACGGCGCGGCCCAAGGGTTGATCCATGTCGGTGATGAGAGCGGCCATGCGCTTGCCCATGCGTTCGCCGGTATTGACCATCATTCTGGCCAGGTCTTCCGCCTCTTCCGGCCGCTTCATAAACGCCCCCGAACCCGTCTTGACATCCAGCACCAACGCCTCAATGCCTTCGGCCAGCTTTTTGCTCATGATGCTGGCGCATATCAGCGGAGGACTCTCAACCGTCCCCGTCACATCGCGCAACGCATACATCCTCTTGTCGGCCGGAACAATCTCCGCAGTCTGACCCGCCATGACGCAACCGCACGCGCCGAGGACTTTGATAAATTCCCCTGGGGAAAGGTTAACGTTGAATCCCGGGATGGATTCCAGCTTGTCCAGTGTGCCGCCCGTGTGGCCCAGCCCGCGTCCGCTGATCATTGGCACGAGCAACCCCCCGGCCGCGGCCACCGGGGCCAGGATGAGCGAAGTCTTGTCCCCCACCCCGCCGGTCGAATGCTTGTCCACTTTGGCGCCCGGCAACGCGCTCAAATTCATCACCTGGCCCGAACGCAACATGGCCTCGGTCAAGGCCGCCGTCTCCGCCTCCGTCATGCCGCGCAGCAACACGGCCATCATCCAGGCGGACATTTGATAATCGGGCATATCGCCGCGGGTGAATGATTCCACCAGCGAAAAAATCTCCTTGCGGGTATGTTCCCCGCCGTCGCGTTTCTTGCGTATCAAATCAACCGGCCGCATAACGAAGGGCGACACTATCAGCGTCATCCACCAGTGGCCAGCCGCATTTGCGCCACGGCGCTCACAACACGAATCCGTCCACCAGCAACTCGCGCATGGTCCGGCGGACGATGCCCTTGGCGCCCGGATACCAGACCACCGCATCAGGACCGAACTCCGCCATCACCTGCCGGCAAGCGCCGCAAGGCGAACACGGCACACCACGGCGATTCACCACCGCCACCGCCACAATCGCTGGTTTCCTGGCGCTGGCCGCGACGGCGGCAAAGATGGCATTGCGTTCCGCGCAAATCGTCAGCCCGTAGGACGCATTTTCGACATTGCAACCCGTGAAGATGCGCCCGTCCTGGAGCAGCACGGCCGCCCCGACCTGGAATCTTGAGTATGGGGCATAAGCGCATTTCATTGCGGCGCGCGCCCGTTTGAGCAAGGTCTCGCGCCATCGCGCGCATGAGGCTGTATTTTTCATGAGTTCATTCAAAATGGCCGCCAATTGCGACCGGAGTTTTCGCCCAAATGAATGTGAAGGCAAGCCGCCATTCAGCCCCGGCAGGGACAAGATTTCTGCGAAATAGTTTGAGTCAAATCCCGCAAAAAAAAGTCAATGAGGTGCTGGACATGGCCTGGATGGTATGATAATCATTCGGCTCCGTTCACAAAACGAGCGGGTTCCCGACGGGCCATGGCCCTGCGGATCTAACAAACAATGACGAATCAAATGAAATTGAAGCAAACAGTTTTTTTAGTGATGGGGCTGTTGCCTCTTGGTGTCATCGCCCAAACCAACAAACCGCAAACCATGCCACCGCCCGCCAAGCCGCCTGGCGCCGTGGTTACGCCGGCGAAGCCGCCCCCGGCGGAAATGCCGGAGAAAGGCAAGCTGAGCTATGCCATTGGCATGTATTTCGGCAACAGCATTGCCAACGGCATCAAGAGCGGAAAACTCGACGTTGACACCAATACCGTGCTCGAGGCGCTCAAAGATGTCATCACTGGAAAACCCACGCGCCTGTCAGAGAAAGAACTCACCGAAGTTATGAATCAGTTCAGAGCGGCGATGCAGGCCAAACAGAGAGCGGAGGCCGAGGAAGCCAAAGCCAAGGGGGAAGCTTTTCTGCTTCAGTTTGCGAGAGGCCCGGGGGTAACAACCCTCACCAATGGCTTGGAATACAAGGTGATCACAGAAGGCAACGGCCCCATGCCCAAGGAGAATGACACAGTGACCGTGGGTTATCGGGGCACTTTGAGCGACGGAACGGAATTTGATCACAACGACAATTTCAAGACTCCGGTTAAAGGAAGGATCATTCCAGGATGGCAGAAGATATTGCCTTTGATGAAAGTGGGTTCCAAGTGGCAGGTGGCCGTTCCTTCGTTCCTGGGCTATGGACCCCGAGGGATGCCTCCAAAAATCCCGGCCAATTCAGTGCTCGTTTTTGATCTGGAATTGAAGTCCATCACACCAGGAGCCCCAACCCATCCGCCAATTTCGGCCGCTCCGCCCCCAGTATCCAAGCCAGCCGCCCCCGCGCCGACTGCGCCGGTGGTGAGTGGAGAAATCATTAAAGTGCCCTCGGCGGAGGAGTTGAAAAAAGGCGCCAAAATCGAAGTCATCAAAGCCGGCCAGACCAACGAGGTGAACCCTCAGTAAAGAGCCGCTGCCGCCCGTTTTAATTTCCGAGGCCGCACATTCGTGCGGCCTTTTTGTCCGCTTTCTGCTTTCTGCCTTCCGTTTTCCCTGGCATCCTTCACGCATGATTGCCCGCGTCACCCTCGAGCTCGCCTTGGGCAAGGAATTTGACTACTTCATTCCCGAGGAAATGGAGGGGCTGGTGGAAATCGGCACCCGGGTCAAGGTGCCTTTTGCCCGCCGCCAGGTGCTGGGATGCGTAACAGCCCTGCCGGAGAGTTCGCCCCATCCCAATCTTCGCCCGCTCATTAAAGTCGTCGGGCGCCAATCGTTTGTCAGCCCGAAGATTCTGCAATTGGCCCGTTGGATGGGGGAGTATTACTGCTGCCCGCCGGAGATTGCGCTGAAGACCGTCTTGCCCGAAGCCGTGCGCAAAGAGAAGGAAGGCTGGCGCGAGCAACTATCCGTGCGCGTCCTGCCTGTCAATGGACCCGGGCCGAAATTGAGCCAACGCCAGGCGCAGGTCCTCGAAATCGTCCGCAAACGGGGTGAACTGCCCCTCCAGGAATTATTGCAATCAGCCGACACCACCGCTCAAACATTGCGCCGTCTGGAGGACAAGGGACTGATCACCATCACGCCGCAAATTGCCGAGCGCGACCCCTACGGGCGCGAGACGATTTTGCCAACCCAATCACTGACCTTTAACCCCGACCAGCAGCATGCCTTCGAAGAAATTACGGCTGCAATGGAAATGGGTGGAACCGGCGGCGCGCCGGCCGCCAAATCGCGCGTCTTCCTGCTGCACGGTGTGACAGGAAGCGGCAAGACGGAAGTTTATTTGCAGGCCATCGCCCGGAGCCTGCAACAAGGCAGGGGGGCGATTGTCCTGGTGCCGGAAATTTCGCTGACACCCCAGACGGTCGAGCGATTCAAAGCCCGCTTCAGTTCCGGCCCGCTGCAAACTTTGGTGGCGGTGTTGCACAGCCATTTGTCCGCGGGCGAGCGCCATGATGAATGGCACAAAATTCGCCAGGGCCGCGCCCGCATCGTCATTGGCGCGCGTTCCGCCGTTTTTGCGCCCGTCGATCCTTTGGGGCTGATCATCGTGGACGAGGAACACGAGCAGTCCTACAAGCAGGAGGAATCCCCGCGTTACCATGCCCGCGACGTCGCGGTGGTGCGGGCCCGGATGGAAAATGCGGTGGTCGTGCTGGGCTCGGCCACGCCCTCCATGGAAAGTTTTTACAATGTGGAGAAAGGCAAATACCGGCTCCTGGAAATGCCCATCCGCGCCGATCATAAAAAAATGCCCGTTGTGCGCGTGGTCGATATGCGCCAGGTCGCGCGCCACGAAAAGGGAACACCCATCCTATCCCCCGAGCTCAAGGAAGCCATTCACAAACGGCTGGATCGCAGGGAACAAACTCTCCTGTTTTTGAACCGGCGCGGCTTTGCCACCTCGTTGCAATGTCCTCTCTGCGGTTACGTGGCCCAGTGCCCCAATTGCAGTCTCTCGCTCACCTACCATCGGCAGGCCGGCCAGTTGCGCT
>Ga0326728_10010526_pt1 | contig 21603 bp, 14 predicted proteins | sample MB3enrmetagenome_FD_207602 | JGI IMG/M metagenome (GOLD analysis project Ga0326728, IMG submission 207602) | Lab enriched peat soil microbial communities from McLean, Ithaca, NY, United States - MB31MN | ecosystem: Environmental > Terrestrial > Soil > Wetlands > Peat | place: USA: New York... | reverse complement strand
GGAAAAAACAGATCGTCGGAGTGATCCGGGGAACCACCAGGGTTGCCCCAACGACGGTCGCGAACGGCTTGGAAGTGAATATAACGTGACCAAACCTCAAAAAAGTCACAAACTCTCAGGATGACAGCGAAGGGCTCGGAATGATCCGTCGGCTGACGGATTCACAAGTGTTTTTCAGCATCCTGCTTGAAGGTGTATCCCGGGCACGAGGAAATTATCGATGGAGGGTTGAAAGCTATGAAAGGCAAGTCGCGGCCATCCCGCTTGGTGGTGCTTTCCGTGGATGGAATGCGGCCGGACTTTTACCGGCGACCAAAAGAGTTCGGGCTAAAGATTCCGAATCTGCTCGAGCTGGTCAAGTGGGGGGCCAGCGCGGACGCCGTCGAGAGCATCTATCCGACGACAACCTATCCCGCCCATGCAACCCTGGTGACGGGTGTGCCTCCAAGTGCACATGGAATTTATAGCCACTTGGCATCGCTCGACCCCACCGAAAAGGCGCGGCCGTGGTGCTGGTTTGCGGGCGCCCTGCGTGTTCCCACTCTCTGGGATGTGGCGCGAGCCACGGGAAGGAAAGTGGCGGCAGTCAGTTGGCCGGTGAGCGTCGGGGCGGCAATCGATTACAACATTCCGGAGATTTGGGACCCGGCTACGGCGGACCCGCATCGCGACTTCGCAACCCCCGCCCGCCACTCGACCCCCGGATTGTTCCCTGAAGTCCTGAAGGTTCTCGAACCCATTCTTACCGGCGCAGCTCCCGACCGCTTGCGCTCTGAGGCCGCGCTTTACATCTGGGTTCGCTATCGGCCGGACCTTCTCCTCGTTCACTTTGTTCACTATGACCAGTTGGCTCATCAGTTCGGACCGACCTCGCCGCAAGCCCTGGCCGCGATGGAACGGACGGACGAAGAAATCGGACGCTTTCGGGAAGCCTTTTTGGAAGGTGAGTCGCCTACACTCGTGGTCCTCTCCGACCACGGGTTTGTGCCCGTCGAGAAAGAAGCTGCCCCGCTCTCGGTTCTGGCGGAGGAAGGGTTGTTCACTCGGGAAGGGGATGGCACGCCAAAGCTTGGCAAGCTGGGGGCCGTCCACGCCGGAGGGTCCTTCGTCGTTTACTGGCTGGAGGAGCCATCGGCGACGGATCGAGTGTCTTTGCAGCGGGCAGTGAAGCGACTCGTTGAAGCGGGAACGGTGGAAGAAGTTGTGGATCGCGTGTGGCTCGAATCCCTCTCAGCCGACCCGGATGCGGAATTAAGCATCGACGCGGCCCCCGGCGTTTACTTCTCCGACCGGTTTGATGGAACGCCGGTGAGAGACAGTGTCAAAGACCGAGGCACGCACGGTCAATTGCCCACCCGCCCCGGACTCGAGGCGTCCTTCATCGTGGCCGGACCTGACGTCAGCGCGGGTCGGAACTTGGGCCTGATGGCTTTGACGCAGGTGGCGCCAACCCTGGCGCGCTTGATGGGACTCCCGAGCGATATCCTGGCCTCGAACGGGAAGCCGATTCTGGAATTGCCGATTTTCGATTGAGGATTGCCGATATTCGAAACTCGAAACTAGAAATTCGAAACTCAGAAAAGATGCCGCTGCGACCCATTGGAGCCGATTCTCGATTTTCGAATTTCGATTTTCTGCTCCCACAATCAGCCATCGGCAATGAAAACCTGGTCTCCTGACTTCTGACTCCTGACTTCTGCACGTCCCCGAAACGGGAGTAGAATGCACAGTTATGGTGCAAGAGCCATCGGTCACGCCCGATGCTGTGAAGTCGTATCTCCATTCCCGCCCGCGTTGGATTCGCTGGCGTGAGTGGTTAGTGGGCCGCGGGTACGCTTTTGCGCCATTCCCAGATCGGCCAAAGCCACTGGTGGTGGTGGCGTATTCCCGTCGCGACGCGGTGAAAGCCCTGGAGATGGTGCGCGCAGTCGAGCGAGACTGGGCTGAAGCTCCCCAACAGTGCCGCGATGCGTATGAAGAAATCCTCAAGAATTCCCCCAAGTTAGTAATTGTCCAATTCCGCCGGACCAACATCTGCGGCTGCCTGGGGCACCGCCATGTGATAGTGAAAGAGCGGCCGTTTGCCGAACCGCATGATGCTTTAGGCGGCGATCCTGCCGGAGAGTTGGATATCGCTTATCAGCGCGTGGAGAGGTGGCTGGCGCTGCCTTTGATGGATATCGCGCTCGACACGCAATTTGTGGCGGGGAGCCGGCTGAGAGAGTTTCAGGCTGAGCGGCTTCGCCTGCAATTTCTCAGCATCCTGTTGCACGAGATTAACCACATGGTTCGTTCCCAAGAGCCGGAGGCTTCCATCCGCGAACGGAGCTTGGCCTTCTACCGTGATGCGCTTGCACAATACGTCGAGCGTGCCAAAGCGAGTTTGTCTTTGACGATCGACCGGTCGTTCTCGCGCTTTGAGCGTGATTGAGACAGAAGGTGAAAAACAGATTATCGCATTCCGCTTCCTTGCTGAGGGTAGTAGCAAGTAATTCTATACTCGCCATAAATTTTAGTGATAAACCCAGCGGGTGTCCCAGGAATACAATTGTGTGTTTCGATGCGTTAGGCGTATAGTGCATTCTTCGTTAGAAAACATTCGCCGGACCGGAGGGGAATTGGCCGGCATCCTTGGCAAAAAGGAGGAGACTTCGATGAGCCTCGAGAGCAAGAAGTCTGCTTATATGGGTTGCCAGAGGCTTGTATTGGCAATCTTTGTGGCACTATTAATCTCGGCTTCAGCATCGGCACAGCAAACGACCGGTAAAATCGTTGGCACGGTAACTGATTCCCTGGGCGGGGTGATGCCGGGGGTAAAGGTTACGGCCACCAACACCGCTACGCAGATCAGCACCTCGAGCGTCACCGATAAAGAGGGGTCCTACCAGGTTCTCAACCTTCCCATCGGCGTTTACCGCATCACCGCGGAACGCAACGGCTTTAGGACGCTGGTTACGGATGCTCCGCCGCTACAAATCAACCAGGTGCTGCGTGTGGACTTGCGCATGGAGGTGGGCGCCCGTAACGAATCGGTTACGGTAGAAGGCTTGGCGGCAGCCGTGGAAACTGTAAACGCCACCTTGGGGCAATCCGTCACCTCCCGAGCTGCTGTGGACCTGCCGCTCAACGGACGCAACGTTCTCGATCTTGCCCTGCTCCAGCCCGGGGTCACGGAAGTGAACCCCGCCGCCACGAGCGGTGCCCAGGCCGGCAGCTTCGGGATTGCCGGCGGCAAGTCTGACTCTGTCACCTTCCTGCTGGATGGGGGCATCAACAACGACCTGCTGTATAACGAAGTCGTCTATAACCCCAACCCGGACGCCATAGCCGAGTTTCGAATTTTGACCAGCAACTTCTCGGCGGAATACGGCCGCAACGCCGGGGGCATCGTGAGCGTGGTCACCAAGTCCGGCACCAACACCTTGCATGGCAGTGCGTTTGATTACGTGCGCAATGACCTCTTCGACGCCAACCTCTTTTTCAACAATGCCCCCGGCCATCCCACGGAAGTGCTCAAGCGCAACCAGTTCGGCCTCACCCTGGGTGGGCCCGTGGTGATTCCGCACGCAGTGCAGGGGAAAGACAAGTTCTTCTGGTTCATCGATTACTCCGGCCAGCGCCAGGTCCAAACCGTTACCCAACAGCAGCTTCCGGTGTACACCCCGCAGGAGCTCCAGGGGGATTTTTCCCAGGCTGGGCCGCTCGTCAATGGCAATCCCACTCCTGACCCGGCGGTGGTGGCATTCCTCGCCGCCAACCCGTACTGGCAGTCCAACCCGACGTCGGCGGCGCGGGCGGTTATTGATCCTGCTAAATTCAGCCCGGTGGCGAGGAATTATATCCAAGCCAACCTCATCCCGACCTCCGCGACCGGCGTCAAGATAGCGCAGGCGGGCAGCACAAACAATACCGACGAATTCACCGCCAAGCTGGATGCGCAGCTCAGTTCCAAAGACAAGCTCTCGGCTACCTTAGGCTGGGCCCGTAATCCGGTGTTGACTCCATTCAGCTTCGCCTTTGGCGCTCCCCCTGCCGATGCCTACGGATACGGCGCCCTCGGCAACCACCGCACAGAGTTTGCCAACCTGGCCTGGGATCGGAGCTTCTCGCCCACCCTGCTGAACGAGGCACGGTTTACCGCTCAACGCATGAACATCGCGCAAGCTTTTCCCGCCGAGAATTTGCCAACGCCGGGCCAACTGGGGATAGGAATCACACCGGACCAGTCTACCGGGCCGACCCTCATCAACTTGTATTCAGGCCTGACCCTCGGCTTCAGCCCGCAAGGGCCCACCACCGAGATCAACAACACCTTTGGCTACTCGGACACCCTCACGTGGCTGAAGGGGCAGCACACGATGAAATTCGGATTCTCTTTCTCGGCGTTTCAGAATAACACCCACTACGATTATTATGTGGATGGCCAATTTGACTTCTATGGCGCATCGACCGGCGTTGGTTCCGGTAACGATTTTGCGGATTTCCTGATGGGCCTGCCCGACGACTACTCTCAGTTCGGCGCCGCGCCCTCGAACATCCGGAGCAAATCGTACTACGCCTTTGCACAGGACGAGTGGCATATCCGCAAGAATTTCGTCATCAACTACGGTTTGAGGTACGAATACAACTCCCCGAAGCTGGACACCCAAGGACGCTCGTTCTCAATCATACCCGGAGCACAATCGACTCGGTTCGTAAATGCTCCCATCGGCCTGCTGTTTCCCGGTGACCAAGGCGCCCCCAGGGGCGCCAACTTCCCGGACCGGACCAACTTCGCCCCGCGCTTTGGTTTCGCTTGGGACCCGCTCAACAACGGCAAAACGAGCATCCGCGGCGGGTTCGGGGTGTTCTATGACATCCTGAAGGGCGAGGATAACTTGCAGTTCAACGGCCAAGCGCCGTTTTTCGGGTACGTGTACATGTTCTTCCCGCCGTTGCCTGGAAATCCCAGCTCCGATCCCGGTTACTTGACGCAACCCTTTGTCGCGACGGGCGCTACCAACCCGTTCCCCTCCAAGCCGCCTGCCCCGAATATCGATTTTGGGGCCTCCGGCTTTCTGCCTTTTGGCGGAGGTGGCGTGTACTTCGTCGACCCACACCTGCGCACCCCGTACACCTATCAGTTCAACTTCAGCATCGAGCGGGATCTAACCAGGGGCGTGGTCCTGGAAACCAGCTATGTGGGCAGCGTTACCCACAAGCAAACCGCGCTGGTCGACCAGAACCCCTTTATCCTTGGCACCGACACGCGTCTGCTGAACACCCAACCCGGAATCCTGCCCGACGGGTCGAATGGGTTCAGCTTCCTCGACACCTTCGAGAATGCCGTCAACGCCAACTATAATAGCCTGGAGGCCAGCCTCACCAAACGCATTACCGGAAACCGCTGGCTGGGCAACAGCTACTTTACCCTAGCCTATACCTGGGGTAAATCGATCGATGATTCCTCCGGTTTTCGCAACGTGAGTTCGCAGGTGCCCTATTACAATCACGGCCAATTCCGTGCCGTTTCCGACTACGACATCGGTCAGCGCATTGCCTTCAGCGGGGGCTGGGACCTTCCCTTCGATCAACTCTGGGCTTCCGGTCCCAGGCGCCTGACGAAGGGATGGAGTCTGTATCCCATTCTGACTTGGCGTACCGGCTTCCCCATGGACATTTCCGCCCAGCTTGCCCAGAGCCCGACAGATCCTGGGCCGTCAGGCGCCGGCGATGCCAACATCGTGCGGGCGAACCTGACCACACCGAATGTTCGCATCTTCGATCCGCACCAGACAAGAACCTTCAACCTACCTACTGCCGGCAATGTTGCGGCTACGGGCTCATTCTGGTTTGATCCCACGGTGTTTAATGCCCCACCAGACACGCCGGCGTCGACTTATGGCACGTATCCCAGGAACTACCTCCGGGGGCCACACCGTAGCAATTTGGATTTTGCGGTGGCGAAGAAGACGGCGATTTTCAGAGAGCGGCTGAATGCGGAATTCCGCGCAGAGTTCTTCAATATCTTCAATCACGCGGAGTTTGAGCTTCCTACGCTGAATATTCTGGATCCAAGTTTCGGTCAGATCTCGAGCACGTATGATCCGCGCATTATCCAGTTAGCGGTGAGGCTTACTTTCTAGCAGGATCGAACTTGCGGCCCCTTGGCGTCGGTCGCGAGGAATCAATCGGCTTCGGCCTCCTCACCGGCGGGGAGGAAGACGCTTGCGGCACCGTAAACGCCAACGTTCTTTTGCAGTTTGGCCGGCAGGATGGGGAGCTTCTCGACAAAGCGACGGTTGATCGTGTAATCAGGGATAGTCTGCCGGATTTTCTCGAAGAGGGGTTTGCCAATCTGCGCGACTCCGCCCCCAATGATGATCGCTTCCGGATCGAATAACGACATCATTCCTCCCAGCCACACGCCCAGATAAAACCCTGTGTCGTCGATGACGGACTTGGCCAAGGCGTCTCCCCTGCGCGCTGCCTCCTGAATCATGAGGGGTGTGATCTTCCCCAGGTTCCCAGCCGAGAGTTCGCGCAGCAGGCTTGGCCGGCTGTGCTCTTGCTCGAGGGCGACGCGCGCGCGGCGAGCCATGGCAGGACCGGCCGCCAGCGCCTCGATGCAGCCCAGCGTGCCGCAGCCGCAACGATAGGGGCTGCGGTAGTCGATGGAGACGTGTCCGCCTTCGCCGCCCACGCCATTTTTCCCGTGATAGATCTTCTTGTTGATGATGATCCCTGTTCCAATCCCGGTGCTGACGGTCACATAGAAGACGTCCCGATATCCCACTGCCGCCCCAAAAAGGACCTCTGCAAGCCCGGCGGCATTGGCGTCGTTTTCCACTTTGGCAGGGAGATGGAAATGGCTTTCGAGCAAATGTGCGAACTGGATATTGCGCCAGCCCGGGAGGTTCGGAGGATTGATAATGACACCCGTTTTGGGGTTGAGAGGGCCGGGTGCGCAAACACCCACCCCCGCTACGTTGTCCTTGCCCCCCGCCAGCTTGATCAGCCGCTCGATCAAATGCACGATCTGGCGATAGCTGGTCTTGAACCCTCTCTCCGCATGAGTTGGCACGACCAGGGACTTCACCAAATGCCCCTTCAAGGTCACCAGCCCTCCCGCCACCTTTGTTCCCCCAACGTCGATACCCGCAATTAGTTTCGGCATAACGGACCCTCTCCAGAGTGAGAATTCCTACTCCTGACTCCCACTCGTCCCGCCACGGCGGGTCACTGCTCTCCTGCCACCTGAAACCTGTCCTCCATGCGCCGTCCTGTTTCAGTCGCTTCACTCACTTCCGGAGGCGCGGCTCGGGAAGGCCGCCAGTATACTCCTTCGAGCGGGCTTTGCGAAATCTGGTTGATAGGTGGCTTGACGCTTCCTGTGCAGTTCTCTAAGATGGCTTGGAGTTGACCTTCAACCATTGCATGAGGTTATGGATGCCTCGAACTCGCTCTCCGCGCTCCAGCCGTTCTAGTGATGCTTGGCCTTCCGAAGTCTCCATCCCGGACAAACTCTACTTCCGAATCGGTGAGGTGAGTAACCTGACGCGCACCAAGCCCTATGTCCTCAGATTTTGGGAGACCGAGTTCCCCACGCTCAAACCGAAGAAGAGCAACTCCGGGCACCGGCTCTACCGCCGCCAGGACGTCGAACTGGTGCTGGAGATCAGGCATTTGCTTTACGGGAAGGGCTTTACGATCTCCGGGGCGCGCAAGCATCTGGCGAGCAACTCTGGAACCGAGGCCGAGCAACGTCATCTCTTCCTGTCCGCACTTGATACGGCGGAGCTACGTGCCATTCGAGACCAGCTTCAGTCCATCTTGACAATGCTTTCGCGCAAGTGTTAGCGTAAGGGATTATGCCTTTCAGCTCCGAACCTGCTGTATCGGCGAAGGGCCAAAAGGCTTGACGGGACGTAGCGCAGCCTGGTAGCGCACTTGCTTGGGGTGCAAGGGGTCGCCAGTTCAAATCTGGCCGTCCCGACCAAAGTTCTGGTTCCAGGTGTCAGGTTTCAGGCGCCAGGGGATAAGTTCCTAGTGACACCTGACACCCGACACCTGATAGCTGCTTTTCCGGGGCGTAGCGTAGCCTGGTAGCGCGCTTGGTTCGGGACCAAGAGGTCCCCAGTTCAAATCTGGGCGCCCCGACCACTCTTTCCAATGACTCAATAAAGGGCATAAGTGAGAACTTGTACGTTGATCTTTAGGCTCTCAATCCCGCGTTTCCGCGCCACACGAACTTAACCACAGGGTAGCCACGGGGGACGGTCGGAACTCCGTTTACTTTAGTTGGCTCTCACCAGACTCTGGTACTCGGTGTCAGCACCCGCGGGCACCAGCACCCAGAGGGTATAAATACCGAGCGCCGTCCCGAGGGGGAAATGGATAAGACTAATGCAGCCCAAGACGATGGCGAGCATGCGTGCCCAGGGACTGTGGGCCATCAGGCCCCATCCTGCGATCAGTCCCGCGATGGCGTAGCCCGAAATGACCAAGCCGATCGCGCTCAGAAACGGAGCCAAGAACAGGCGGACGGGTCCGGGTATCGGCATCATCATAAACGGAAAACGCATATGTCCTAAAACCAACATGGCCAAGCCGGGGATCAGCCGCATCACGGATAAGACGATCCAGAGGATGCCTAGCACGCTAAGGTGCCGTGCCACACGTGAGGGGCGGGCGAATCCCGCGCTCGGGCCCGGTACGCTGGTTTGACCTGTCGAGTATTGAGGCGGCGGCGCGGGCTGGGCCTCCGAGGCGGAAGCCACGGCGCCGACAAGCGGTTGGCCGCATTTGCTGCAAAATCTCTGCCCAGGCATGCCTTGGGCGCCACAATGAGCGCAGTGCATAAGAATCACCTCTCTTTCCTGCATCATCATACGCCCAAACGGGCGCAAATGTTCCCCTGCGTGCGCTCGACGCGTCCGAGGAATCCCTGCCCGAAGCCGAATAAGGCCGCTTTCCCGAAGCGGAAACAGGACAAAAAATGGAACAGGCTTAGTGGTATAGTTTCCGTGTGCTTTCCGCTTGGAGATTGCCTTGCCAACCGCAGGGGGGCAAAGTGTCCCGAGTGGCGCGCTGATCAGGACCCGCGTCGTAGGGGCAATCCGTCGGCTGATCCGTCAGTTGACGGACTGCCTCAGGGCGGCCACAAGGGCCGCCCCTACAAGAGGAGGGAATTCCATGTCGGCTTCCAGAAGGACTTTTCTGAAGAGCTCGATTGCTGGTGCGGGCGTAGTCGTGGGAGAACTGCGGGGCTTGGCAAGCGGTCCAGACGGCTCCGCGGCTGCCTCAGCGGCTCGCCCCCGGAGCGTGCCGCTCGCGCCTGAGAGCTCGTCCAAAAGGGCCGCGGATTATACGCGCGGGGTCGGAGTGTACCCGGGCGATCCGCGAGAGGACTTTGGGCCGACGCTCGTGCCAGACGCCTCGACGTATCGCAATGTGGCGCTGCATCGGCCCGCGTATCATTCCAGTTGCTATGACTACAATCTGACGGCCCAACTGGTTACCGACGGGATCAAGGACACCCATCTGCCCGACTGCGTTACAACTTCGGTGAGCTATCGCGGCCTGCTTCCTAAGAACGAACGAGAGTTTTTCCTGGACCACAACCCGACCACCGTCGTCGACTTGCGCGGCCCGCGTCCTTGGGTGCAGGTCCAATTGGGGGGAGGAGCGAGCGTTCCGGAGATCGACCGTGTTGAAGTGCTTTTTGTCGCGCCCAGCGAATTGAAACCAGAGGACCTGAGTGTTTCCGTGTCCGTCTCCGAGGATGGACGGGAATGGAAGGAATCAGGTAAGGTGACTAACCCAAAGCTGGAGCCTGACACCGGCTACCCGACGGGTTTTGGGCGACCCGGACAACTGTTCCAACCTTCCATCCCTCTCCGCGCAACTTCTCAAAGCCGCTTCTATCGAGTCGAGTTCGAGGCAGCCAATGCCCCGCCAAGGTCGTTCTTTATGCAATGGCAAGTCGGCGAAGTGGCGTTCTACAACCAGAACCAGAGAGTGGAAATCGGCGGGCCCTACAAGTTCACCAGTGCTTGGATGAGTGCGGGCTTGGGTGAGGAGTGGGTCTACGTCGATTTGGCCGCTCGCTGTGAGTTCGATCGTGTGGCGCTGTACTGGATCGCGCGCGCCGCAGAGGGTTCCCTCCAGGTCTCCGACGATGCGCAGAGTTGGCGGGATATTCAACCTCTGCCCGGCGGGACGGGGAATACTGACGACCTCAGGCTCGCGGAGCCCGTCCAGGGAAGATACGTGCGCGTCCTGATGCGGCGGCCCAGCTCACCGGATGGCTACGTGCTGAGCGAAATCGAGGTCTACGGGCGCGGCGGACTCGTGCCGCAACCGAAGCCCGCGCCCGCAGCTCGGCCTGACGGGCGGCTTGACCTGGCGGGAGGCGCGTGGCGCCTGCAACGAGATTCGCTTGTGAACGCCGACGGGGCCACCCTCTCGAAAGTTGGATTCGCGGATGACGATTGGGTTATTGCTACCGTGCCGGGCACGGCGCTTTCATCCTATTTAAATGCCGGCGCAATTCCCGATCCGAATTACGGCGAAAATCAGTTGCTTATTTCCGATTCGTTTTTCTACGCGGATTTCTGGTACCGGAACGAGTTCATGGCGCCGGCCTTACCCCCGGGGGAGCGTGCCTGGCTGAATTTCGACGGGATTAACTGGAAAGCAGACGTTTTTCTGAACGGCGAGAAACTCGGCCGCATCGAAGGTGGGTTCGTACGCGGCCGCTTCGACGTCACCGGGCGCCTGCTTTCCGGCCGCAAGAATGCGCTGGCGGTTCGCATCGAGAAGAATGACACGCCGGGAAGCATCAAGCAGAAGACCTTTGAGAGTCCGGGCAAGAACGGGGGCGCGCTCGGAATCGATAACCCCACCTACCACGCCTCGATTGGTTGGGACTGGATTCCCACCATTCGCGGCCGCAACACAGGCATTTGGGGCGACGTCTACCTCACCCTGAGCGGGCCGGTAACCCTCGAGGATCCGTTTGTCACAACCACCCTGCCGCTGCCGGACACGACGCGGGCCGATGTGAGTGTCGAGGTCAAATTGGTGAATCACACGCCCCAGCCCGTCGTCGGAACCTTGCGCGGACGCTTGGGGGAATTACAGTTTGAACAGCGCGTCACCGTCGATGGCTCCGCAACGAAGAAGGCGAAGTTCGACCCCTCGAACACGCCCGGCTTGCGGCTCGAGAATCCGAAGCTCTGGTGGCCTGCCGGTTACGGCGAGCCGCACTTGTACGCCATGGAGCTGAGCTTCCAGACTCGGGACCGGAAAGTGTCAGACGCCCGGGCCTTCGAAGTCGGCGTGCGGCAAATGTCTTACAGTGAAGAGGGGGGCGCTCTGCGGATTTGGATCAATGGCCGGCGGTTTGTGCCGCGGGGAGGGAACTGGGGTTTTGGCGAGTCCATGCTGTGTTATCGCCGGCGCGAATACGACACCGCCGTGCGCTATCACCGCCACATGAACTTCACCATGATTCGCAACTGGGTGGGGCAGGTCGGCGATGAAGAGTTCTTCGCGGCTTGCGACCGGCACGGCATCATGGTCTGGCAGGAGTTCTGGCTCGCCAACCCTTGGGACGGCCCCGACCCGAAAGATAACGACCTGTTCATGCGCAATGTCCTGGACTCGGTCCTGCGGTTTCGAAACCATCCTTCGATTGGCCTTTACTGCGGCCGCAATGAAGGCAACCCGCCCCAGCCTCTCGACCAGGGCATCCGAAAAGTGCTGGCCGAAAATCATCCTGACATCCACTACATCTCCAATTCGGCCTTCGGCGTTGTGGGCGGGGGTGGGCCTTATATGGCCATGCCCCTCAGCTTCTATTTCACTGACGGCGCGCACGCGAAGCTGCACAGCGAAATGGGCATGCCGAACATACCCTCCGTGGAAAGCGTGCGCGCGATGATGCCCGAATCGGCCCTGTGGCCGCAGGGACTCGCCTGGGGTCTTCACGATTTCTGCCTGGGCGGCGCACAGGGCGGCGAGGTTTTCAGGAACATGATCGAGTTCAACTACGGCGGCGCTGACAACCTGGAGGATTGGGTTTCACTCGCCCAATTCCTCAACTACGAAGGTTATCGGGCCATGTTCGAGGGGCAGAGCAAGTACCGCATGGGGGTTTTGCTTTGGATGAGCCACCCATGCTGGCCCTCCTTCGTTTGGCAAACCTACGATTACTATTTTGAACCCACGGCTGCTTACTTCGGGTGCAGGAAGGGTTGCGAGCCCCTCCACATTCAATGGAATCCAGTCACCGAGAGCATCGAAGTCGTCAACAACAGTGGCGGAAACGCCCAAGGCTTGACCGCTGCGGTCGAGGTCCTGAACATGGACGGGACAAAGCAGTGGGAGCGGTCCACCACTCTCGACAGTGCGGAAGACAGCGTCACCTCGTGCATCAAGATGGAGTACCCGTCCGGGCTGACCCCGTTGCATTTCCTGCGGCTCTCGCTGACCCGTGGAGCTGAGAGGGTCTCCACAAACTTCTATATGCGGGGCCCGGCGGAAGGCAATTATCGAGCGATTCGCCAGTTGCCAAAGGTCAACCTGGAAGCATCAACGCACCTCGAGCGGCAGGACAATCGTTGGCAGTTAACGACCGAGGTGCACAACCCCTCCGGCCAGCCGGCGTTGATGGTCCGCTTGAAAGCCGTGCGGGAAAAGAGCGGAGACCGCATTCTGCCTGCGATCTACAGTGACAACTACATTGCCTTGATGCCTGGCGAACGGCAAACGATTCGGACGGAACTGGAGCACGCCGACACGCGCGGCGAGACGCCCCGGATCGTGGTGGAAGGGTTCAACGTCCTCAGGAGGCCTTGACACCCAGCTTTCGCAAGAAGGTCATCACGGGGCACCAGTTCGTAAAGGCCGATTGAATCAGATTCAAGGCCACGAACCCTGTGAAGAGAAACCATTTGGGGCTCACATAATAGCCCAGCAAAATGCTTGCCAGAACGAAAGTGCCTGCAATCAATCTTAGCCAGCGATTCAAATCCATGTTTTTGCCTCCAAGAATAATCTAACAATTGTCTGTCAAGACTAGTCGAGGAGTCGAGGGTCGAGAAGTCAAACTCTCAACCTTCGACCTCTCGACTCTCGACTTCCAGCGACCCTCAACTTCTTCTGGCGTGCAGGTAATACAGCACCGGCACCGCCATTCGCGACAAGAACGTTGAAGCCACTTCGCCGGCCATCAACGAAATTGCCAAACCCTGGAATATGGGATCAAACAGGATCACGAACGCCCCCACCACCACCGCTGCGGCAGTCAGGAGCATGGGCCGGAAGCGCACTGCGCCGGCGTCCACGACGGCTTCCTCCAGCGACAAACCCTGCTGCCGGCGGAGTTCAATGAAGTCGACGAGGATAATCGAGTTCCTGACGATTATCCCCGCGCCCGCGATGAATCCGATGATGGAGGTGGCCGTAAAGAAAGCTCCCATCAGGGCATGCGCAGGAAGTATGCCGACCAGCGTAAGCGGAATCGGGGCCATAATGACGAGCGGCACGCGAAACGACCGGAACCATGCGACCACGATGCTATAAATCAATACCAGCACAACGGCGAAGGCGAAACCCAGGTCGCGGAAGACCTCGTAGGTGATTTGCCACTCCCCGTCCCACTTCATCGAGACTTGGTCTGTCATGAAGGGTTGGTGAGTGAGGTAGCGCTGGAGCGTTGTGCCGGAGGGCGTCTTGATCTTGTCCAGTTCCTTCGAGACACCGAGGATGGCATAAACCGGACTTTCTTCCTTTCCTGCCACATCGCCCGTGACGTAGACCACGCGTTTGAGGTTCTTGTGGTAGATGCTCTTCTCGATGGTTCCCGCGTCGATGTGGGTAAGTTCGCTGAGGGGAACCAGCGCCCCATTCGCCGACACTACGCGAACCTCCCCGAGGTCGGTGAGGCTGGTTCTCTCGCTTAGGGGAAGTTGAAGCACGATGTCAACATCTTCCTTCTCCTTGGGCTGATGTGCGATGCCCGCCACGGCGCCGCTCAAGGCCATGCGCAGCGTTTGGGTGATCTGATCCGTAGAGACGCCGTTCAAAGCCGCCTTTTCCTTATCCACAACAAAGCGATATTCGGGCTGCGCGTCTTCGACGTACCAATCCACGTCCACCACGCCCTGAGAACGCTTGAAAGCGTCGCGGACCTGTCGCGCCACCTCAAGCTGTTGACGTTGATCGGGACCATAGACCTCGGCCACCAAGGTCTGGAGGACCGGCGGCCCCGGAGGAATCTCGGCCACTTTCAGTCTGGCTCCATATTTGTCGCCGAGCGGCTGAATGGCCACCCGCACGCGCTTGGCGATGTCATGACTCTGTGCGGACCGCTCCCCCTTGGGGAGCAAGTTCACCTGAATGTCCGCCTGGTTGGGCGCCTGTCGCAGGAAATAATGCCGTACGAGTCCATTGAAGTTGTAAGGTGCGGCCGTGCCGGCGTACACCTGGTAATTGATGACCTCCGGTTCCTGAGCGATGCGCCGAGCGATCTCACGCGTGACCGCAGCCGTCTGTTCGAGCGTGGTACCGTCCGGCATGTCCACGATCACCTGGAGCTCACTCTTGTTGTCAAAGGGCAGCATCTTGGCGCACACGATTTTGAGCAAGGGCATCGTCAGAACCAGGAGTAAAAGGAGTACGACACCCACCAGGAAGCCGCGCCGCTTGCGCGCATCCCTCAGCAATGGCGTCATCAGGCGGCGATAGAGGCGGGTGCTCCAACCCTCCTGGCCTTCCGCTTCGTGATGATTACCTTGGCGCTTCAAAATGCGGATGGCCGCCCAGGGAGAAATCACAAAAGCGATGAGGAGAGAAAAGAGCATCGCCACGGAAGCGCCGATGGGAATCGGGCGCATGTAGGGGCCCATCAGGCCACCCACGAAAGCCATCGGCAGGATGGCGGCAATCACAGCCCAAGTGGCCAGCGTGGTCGGGTTGCCCACCTCGTCCACGGCTTCCACCGCGATGTCGGAGATCGGGCGGCCCTTGTTCTGCGGGAGGTGGAAGTGGCGCGTAATGTTCTCCACCACTACGATCGCGTCATCAACCAGGATTCCGATGGAAAAGATGAGGGCGAAAAGCGTAACCCGGTTGAGGGTGTAACCAAAAATGAAATATAGGAACAGGGTCATGGCCAGCGTGACGGGAATCGCGCACAATACCACCATGGACGAACGCCACCCGAGGGCAAGGGCAATGAGGGCGGATACGGCCAGCGTGGCGAGTAAGAGGTGCTTGAGCAGTTCGTTGGATTTCTCCTGCGCCGTCTCGCCGTAATTCCGGGTGACTGTCATCTCAACGCCCGCAGGGATCAGCGAGCCCTTGAGGTTGTTGACCTTTTCGAGGACGCGGTCGACTACCACCACGGCATTCTTCCCTTTGCGCTTGGCGACGCTGAGGGTCACGGCGGGATATTCACCCATGACGCCGGCTTGGAATTTGCCCGCCTTGCGGCCCAGCCCGAAGAGCACGTAGTCCGACGGCTCCGCCGGGCCGTCCCGGATCTCCGCGATGTCTCGCAGATAAACAGGACGACCCGTGCAAACTCCGAGGACGACGGCGCCCACGTCCTGAGGAGTCTCAAGGAAGTTGCCGGTCTGTACGGCAAATTCACGATTCTCCGCCGTAAAGCTTCCAACTTGGAGCTGCTGGTTGGCGTGCTCGAGAGCCGCATAGATCGTGGCTGGGGCAACGTTGTATCCAGCCATCTTCGCGGCATCCAGCAGAACGCGGAGCTGGCGCTGCTCACCTCCAATCACTTTTGTTCCCGAGACGTCATCAATGCTCTTTACTTCCCGGTCCACTTCCTCGGCGATGCGGCGCAGTGTGTAACCGTCATAGCGGTCGCTCCAGAAAGTCAGGGCAAGCACCGGAACGTCATCAATGGAGCGGGGTTTTATGAGCGGCTTGGAGGCGCCGGGAGGGATCAGATCGAAATTCGAATAGAGCTTGTTGTAGAGTTTGACAATGGAGTCTTCTTCTTTTTCTCCTACCTTGAAGCGGACAATAGCCATGCACACGCCGGGTCGGGTGGTGGAGTAAACATACTCGACGCCGGGAATCTCCCAGAGGAGTTTCTCCATGGGTGTGGTCACACGCTGTTCCACCTCTTGAGCCGTGGCGCCCGGCATCTCCACGAATACGTCCATCATGGGTACGATGATCTGTGGTTCTTCTTCACGGGGGGTCTCGATCACTGCGAAGGCACCCAGGACGAGAGAAAAACCCATCAGGAGTGGGGTGAGTTTCGAGTTGATAAAGTAGTGGGCGATGCGGCCTGCAAGTCCGAGCTTTCGCATGGTTACTGTGCCTCCACACGAACGCCGTCGCGAAGCTGCTCCACCTGTGTCACCGCAACGTGATCCCCCTCATTCAGCCCTGAAAGGACTTCGATCCGTTCTCCCCACGATTTCCCCGCTTTGATCAGCCGGTATTCCACGCTTCCCCGGGAATTGACTACGTAAACTCCCTCGAGCTCGCCGTGCTCGACCAGGGCCACCCGCGGGATGGACATCATTCTGGTCTGCTCCACCGGGAACAACGCCGTGGCGTACTCACCTGACTGGCAGGAGCAGTTGGAGGGTAGATCGACCTTGACCAGGAACGTCCGGCTGCCGGGATCAGCGGCCGGAACCACTTCTGCCACACGCCCCTGGATTTTGCCCCGCGCCGTGGCCACAGCGGTTTCCTCCCCCACCCTAACCTTGGCAAAAAGCTCTTCCGGCAGGCTGGCCTCCAGCCGGTAGTGAGCCGTCTCCTCGACAACCATAAGGGACATCCCCGGCATTACCACCGTGCCGGCATCAACACTTCTCTGGGTCACCACGCCATCGCGGGGCGCCACAATGCGGGAATAACTCAGCATCGTTTCGGCGGAGGATTTCTGCGCCCGGGCCTGCTGGCTGCGCGCCTGGATTTCCTTTTTCTTGGCCTCAAGAGCCCGCTCGTTGGCCAACGCCGCCTTGTACTTTGCTTCGGCGCCGTCATATTCCTCGCGGCTCAGCGAGTTTTTCTGAAGGAGAGCTTGATAGCGCGTGAAGGTGGCCTCTGCAAACTGCCGGTCCGCGGTAGCGGCCTGGAGAGCCTGCTCGACTTCCGCCAGCCCCTGCGTGGCTTCCTCAACTCCCGCCTGCGCGGCCTCCACCTGGGCGCGAGGCGAGCGATCATCGATGACCGCCAGGAGCTGCCCTTTGCGTACACGATCCCCTGACTTGACACGAATTTCGCCCATCGTGCCGCCCATCTGAGCATTCAGGACGCTGACGTTCGCCGATCGTACTGTCCCCACGGCCTCGTACATCTGAGGCACGGGAGCCGCGCTGACCGTCTCGATTCTTACGCCCGAGACAGTTCCTGCGGCCTCTCCACCCGCAGGCTTATTTGAACCGCAGGCGGAAAGGAGGCCCACCACAATCAGAAGTGACAAGGGTTGAAGGAACCTTCGTTTCTGCATGGCTGCAATAATTGCTCCTAATGCTCTCACCGCGAAGCGGTGGACCGTGAGTAGCCGTGGGCGCAAGCCCACGGTCACTGATCCCCTGAAAGGCTGCCCAACCTTGCAAGGGGTTTTCGTACGCTGACCTGACGTAGCGCTGACCTTTAGGTCAGCAGGGTGACTGCCGACCTAAAGGTCGGCGCTACGTCTTCCCATCCGTAGGCTTCATCCCGCGCCTGCGGGACTACTCAACGTGCTCCCCTTCGGGGAGCAAGGCCGCATGCCTACTGACTCACCGCCGCAGAAGTCGCGGAGAGCTCACCGGTAGCAAGTTCAAGGGCGGCGTAGCTAAGCCGGTAATCGAAGATGGCGTTCAGGGCGTTTTTTTCAGCCGCAGTCTTCGCCGTTTCCACGCGCAGCAAGTCCGTAATCGTGGCGAGGCCGGCCTCATACCGATCCTGCGTGATTCGGAGGCTCTCCGCAGCCTGCGAGGTCGCGTCCTTCACAACTTCCAGGCGCTTTTGTGCGGTGGCCAAGTTCAAGTATGCCTCGCGAACCTGCAAGCGTACGGAGGAGGCTATCTGGTTCTCGAGTGCTCCCGCCTGTAGCTCGCGTGCTTTCGATTCCTTCAACCGGGCTATCTTCTCGCCGCCGTCGAAGAGGTTGACACTGAGCGTGGCGCCCGCGGCCCAGTTGTTGCCGCCGCGTGAGGCGAACGTCTGGTTGTCAGCTTCCCAGGAACTGAAGAGGTTTACTTTGGGAAGGAATTCAGCCCGCGCCATGCGCATGCCGTTGGCTGCCTGCTGCCGGCCCAACCGGGCTTGCAGATAATCCGGCCGCGTAGCCAGGGCCTTAGCTTGCCTGTCCTCCAGGGAACCGGCGACAAAGCTTGCCTCGCTCAAGCTTCCGCGAATCGACGTGGGAGCATCCTCTGGCAGGCCCATGGCCACATTGAGCCCGGACTGGGCCAACTCCACCGCATTCTGCGCCCGGAGCAAGTCCTCTTCCGCCTGGGCAAGTTGAACCTGTGCGCTCAGGAGGTCGGACGGTACGGCCAGCCCGCTCTCCTGCCGGGCATTCGCACGCGCGAGATCGCTTTTCGTCATTTCAACTGCCGACTTCGCCAGCCGGACGCTTTCCTGCGCCAGCAATTCGTTCAAGTATGCGTTGACCACCTGGAAAACAACTTCCTGTTGCGTCCGCTCCTTTCCTTTTTGCGCCGACTGTGCTCCCAGCCTCGCGTTGCGGACCATGCGAGAAGTCTGACCGGCATCGTATAAAGGCATCGTGGCGAGGAAAGCGGTGCGAAAGTCATCCAGCGGCGGAGGAGTGTTCAGAAAGCCGAGCGCAAAATTCGCGGCAGTGAATTGGCGTTGGGTAAGAAGTGTTCCGAATACGTAAACGGGATTGTTGCCGCGGGTGAATCCTTCCGAGAAATCCAGGCGCGGGTAACGGAATGACTTCGCGGCTGTGATGCCTTCTTGGACGGCCTGCGCGTACGCGTCCGCAGCCTGGATTCCGGGATTCTTCTCGAGTGCGATCCCTACAGCTTCCTGGAGAGTGAGAGGCTGAACCGACCCTGTTGCGGGAGGCTGGGTTCGAGCGGGCGCACCCACGGCCAGGAGAAAAACGCCCAGAGTTGAGAAGTACTTCTTCATCAGGCTGCCTTAGCCGAATTTTCATTGGTGATGTCCGGGAGGATTTCAAAAGTAGTTTCAATCTTCGCCGTCTTCGAGATCATGGCGCCCACCGCGCAGAATTTCGTCTCGGAAAGATGAATGGCTCTTTGAACGGCCTCAGGATCGATGTAACCCCAAAGCCGGTGCTTGATTTCAACGCGCGTGAAGTAAGAAGGCGGCTCCAGGTTCTGCTCGGCATGGAGCTCGATTTCATACCCGGTAACCGTTTGGCGCTTCTTGCGGAGAATGCTGATCACATCGAAGCCGGTGCAGCCCCCGAGCGCCAGAAGGGCCAACTCGATGGGTTTGGCTCCTGTGCGGCCGTTCGCATCATCCAAAACGATGGCGTGGCCCGTACCTGACTCTGCAACGAACTGCCTCCCTTCGCCTTGCACGGTTGTCAATCGCAATTTGCCTTCGATCATAGTTCACCTCGGTTTCTGAGCATCTTCACCCACGTCTGCTGAACCCGTTCCTTGTGTTGCACTTCGCTTGCCTCATCTGCATAAATGCAATTTCTGGGCAAAGGTAACAGAGCGAGCTAATTTTCTCTCACAACCAATTATTGGCAACCCAACCGGGGACGGCAAGCCGTCCCCCTACTGTAGGGGTAGGGCTTGCTCTACCCTGGTCGAAGACCGAGTAGTGAGAGTCAGAAGTGTAAAACCAAGCAGATTCTTGCGGGTCTATATGTGTACATTTCGCAGGGTCTGGGCGGCAACCTCCGGGAGCAAAGAGTTGTAATAGACCTCTTTCAGGGCGTAAGACTTCGCTTTGGAGGGTATAACCGGAAGAACTTCCACATGCCAGTGGTAATCATCCGCCAGCGTCCGCCAAATGCCGCTACTCTGGAACTTCGCGCCAAGATTAGGTGAACTATGGAGCACCAAATGGTAGGTGGGGGCGACGGCTTCCAGACGCAAAAGCACCGACTTTAACAAGCGTGCAAAACGAAGCTGCTCGTCCCAGACGGTAAGATCCTCCTCGAATGAGCAGTGGTGCCTCAGGGAAAGCAGCCATGTCTCATAGGGGACGCGCGCGGCAAACGGGCAGAAGGCGACGAACGGGTCGAGTTGCTCCACGATCCGTATCTTTTGCGCGATTTCCTGCACCGTAATATCGCAAATCAGGCACCGTTCCTTGAGCTCGAAGTAGCGCAAGGAGGAACGGAGTTCATAGCCCACGCGCCGGGGAATGAATGGCATCGCAGTGATCTCGGAGTGCGGGTGTTCAAATTCCCCGCCCGCCAAGGCGTCATGATTGCGGAAGACCGTTACGTACCTGAAACGCCGATCCTTCTTCAAATCTTTCACCCTCGCGAGATAGGCCCGCAGAACTTGGGCAACATTTTCGTCAGACAGCCGCGAGAGCTGTAAATTGTGGCTGGGACTTTCCACCACAATTTCGTGCGCCCCCAGGCTGCGCATCTTATCGTAGATGCCCTCGGCGCGGCGCTGCGGGTCGCCCTCGATGCGGTAAATCGGGTGGGGGTGCGGGGTCACCCGCACCTGCCAGCTCGATCCCCCGCCCGGATATTCGTAGAGGGTTTGGGGAGAAAGTGATTCGTGACCTGGACAAATGGGGCAGGGAGAATCTTGGGCGCGGGCGAGGGTCTCACCCTCGTCTTCCAAATTCACCCAACTTTGCGTAATGGGGTCCCTTCGAAGCTGCATTTTCCCTCCCTCCGGGCATTGGCTTTCCGCTCCGCAGTCAGACTTCCTTGAGGCACGAAGCCGACCAAGACATGCGGAGCCTCCAGCCCGTCGTCGAAGTTAAGCGAGATACCGGATTTATACAACAAATTTCCGCCCGGTTCCAGACTTCCGCCAAGCGCTGAGCTGCCTGAACGATTGGCAGCCGCGGCGGACTTCGCGCGGGGTAACAAGAGCATTGAAAGAAGGCGGAAGCACGGGCGCTCACTTTGAGGTAACATTAGGAGCGAGAGGCTGGGCCTTAGCCTTTCCTGCTGCGGAGGTTCTTCAATGAATGCCAGGGACTTAAATCGGTACAAGGAGTTGCTGTTGGCCAAGCGGCGGGAGTTGACCACCGCAAGAGTTGGGACCGAGAGCCCTGCTCCCTCATCAGGCGGAGACAAGGGCGATCTGGTGGACCATGCGGCTGCGGCACTCGAGGCAGATGTGCAGGTGCGCTTGCGCGAGACGGATAGCAAGCTTCTGCGGGCCATCGACGAGGCGCTGGGGCGAATCGAACGCAACACCTTCGGGGTGTGTCAGGCATGTATGAAGCCGATCTCCGCCGCCCGGCTGGACGCCGTGCCCTGGTCGCGCTTGTGCCGGGAGTGCAAGGAACAACGAAAGAGCAGTGGTTAGTGGTTAGTGGTCAGAACTGTCCGGTCATAAGTTGAATAGATCGAGTTGGTTAGAGAATGGCTCCGGTTCATTTCGGTAGTTTATTTGCGAAAAAGCCTGTAAAAGTGGCATTTTCTCGAATAACGTGAGGCTC
>Ga0326728_10010525_pt1 | contig 21605 bp, 17 predicted proteins | sample MB3enrmetagenome_FD_207602 | JGI IMG/M metagenome (GOLD analysis project Ga0326728, IMG submission 207602) | Lab enriched peat soil microbial communities from McLean, Ithaca, NY, United States - MB31MN | ecosystem: Environmental > Terrestrial > Soil > Wetlands > Peat | place: USA: New York... | reverse complement strand
GTCGTATTCCGGTTCGAGAGTGAGCAGCCCGAGCGGCAGACCAAAATGATTGTTGAAATTTCCCTTGGTGCGATGCACGCGGTACTTGATTGCGAGCAAATGGGCCATCGCCTCTTTGGTGGTCGTCTTGCCCATCGAGCCGGTGATGGCGATGGCGGTCTTGCCCCAAATTTTTCGCACCGCCGTCGCCAGCGTTTGCAGCGCGACGAGCGTGTCGTCCACGGCAAGCAAACTGGCGGAGCTGGAATAGCGCGCCCGTTGCCGCTTCTCGACCACTGCGGCAATCGCGCCCCGGCCCAGCGCTTGTTCGACGAAATCGTGGCCGTCGAGCCGTTCGCCTTTGACCGCAAAGAAAAGTTCGCCGGGTTGCACGGTGCGGGAATCGATGGAATATCCCTGGGCCATCGCGCGGCCGTCGTATTGGCCGGTCGCAGCTTGATTGGACGGAGCTTGGGCTGACGGAGCTTTGTCTGACGGAGCTTGATCTGACGGAACAATGAATTCTGCGATGCGCGAGAGAAGAAGTTTCATTCGTGCGTCCCCGCGACGCCCGCTTCTGTGGCGCCGTTGCAGCCGTAGCCCAGGGCCGTCAGGCTCTCGCGCGCAACCTCCACATCGTCAAACGGAATCGTTCCTTCTTTTGTGGTTTGCACCTTTTCGTGGCCCTTGCCCGCGAGCAGCACGATGTCGCCGGGGGCTGCTTGTTGCAGAGCGAACCGAATGGCCTTGCGGCGGTCGGGCTCCAGGGAATATTTTGCGCCGGACTTTTTCTCGGACTTCTGCAACTCGGCTTTTTGCAGTCCAACGACTGCGTCGTTCATGATGGCCAGCGGATCTTCCGAACGCGGGTTGTCGGACGTGAGCACAACTAAGTCGCTGCCCTGGCCCGCGGCCTCGCCCATCAGCGGACGCTTGGCGCGATCACGATCGCCTCCGCAGCCGAAAAGTGTAATGACTTTGCCTTTGAGTCCGACGCGATTCACAAAATCGCGGGCCAGTGCGGTGAGGTTGCGGAGCGCGTCGTCCGTGTGCGCATAATCGACGACCACTGTAAAAGGCTGGCCGCAATCCACGCGCTCAAAGCGTCCGGGAACGCTGGTGAGATCGAAGATTCCTTTTGCGATCACCTCCGCCGGACAGTCGCGCGCATACCCAGCCGCGGACGCTGCGAGTGTGTTATACACATTCACATTGCCAATCAGCGGAGACCACATGGCGATCTTTTCCGACGGCGTCACCATTTGAAAACGCGTTCCGCGCGGCGTGATTTCGACGGACTCTGCATGAAAGTCGCCCGACGCCAGACCGTAGGAGAGCGCCACGGCACTTTTCTTTTGGCAAAGCTTCAACAACTGGCGCCCGTATTCGTCGTCGATGTTAAGGACAGCGGCACGCGGCGGTTCCGTTCCGCAGCCTTCGAAGAGCACTCGCTTAGCGCGGAAGTATTCGTCCATCGTACCGTGATAATCGAGATGGTCGCGCGTGAGATTCGTGAATACGGCCACATCGAAAGGAATTCCAAAGACACGCTGCTGCTCCAGCGCATGCGACGACACTTCCATCACCGCTTCGGTGACTCCGAGGGCGAGGCCCTCCGACAAAAGCCGGTTCAACTCCAGTGCTTCGGGCGTGGTGTGCGGAGCGGGAAGAATTTTCCCCGCAACGTGATATTCGATGGTGCCGACCAGCGCTGTCTTGCGTCCGGCCGCCTGAAAGATGGATTCGATCAGGAAGGCGGTCGTGCTTTTTCCATTCGTGCCGGTGATCCCAGTATTCGCAATGCGCTCGGCGGGGCGTTTGTAGAAATTCGCGCTCAGGCGGGCGAGCGCCCGGCGTCCGTGCACAACTTGCGCCCAAGCAACCGCGGGACGTGGCACTTCAGCGGGCGAGTCGGTGACGATGGCAACCGCTCCGGCGGCGATGGCTCGATCGATGAACCGATTGCCGTCGCTGGTCTCGCCCTTCATGGCGACAAAAGCCGTGCCGGGGCGCACGCGTCGTGAATCGTATTCCACTCCGGCAACGGCTGCGTTTCCCCTTTGCGAGAGGACCTCGGCGCCCTGCAAGAGTTGTTGAAAAGTCATTGCAGTGATTATAAATAGCCCGCATTCGGTTTCCTCTGCAAACCTCTATGTTCCCTGTGGTTCAATCTTTTTTCTCGACCCCAACGGCTCGGCCCCAACGGGAACAGCTTTTCAGCGGCCGACACCATTGATGGACGGTCCCTAGTGGACACTCCCGCCATGCGGCACAATCGCCGGTCAACTGACACTCAAGAGCCATTCCCACGAACCATGTCACGATTTATCGTTTTGCCTGTCGTGCGGTGCGTTGGCTGGTCCGATATCGGTTAGCATGGAGGCGACAGAGGAGAAGGCCGTGCGCAATAAGAAGAGATGGATTTCTGGGTCGCGCTGTCCGGCCTTGCAGTGGGGTTGCTGGGAGCGGCGCAAGCTGCCACGTCGAAAAGCGCGCAGGAGCAGTTGACCACGTTGCTGCAGGGTAAGGATGTAAGAGCTCTGGTCGATCTGCCGGCTTACAAGGAAGGCATCGATGTGTACTACGTGCCTCGGTCGAACAAGCACGACGATGAACGCGGCATCGATTTGGCGGAGATGGCCAAGTGGCTTAAGGATAAGGGAGTGGGAGTGGAGCGCGATGAATGGGTAACGATCACCAAAGTCAAGATCGACAGCGACAAGGTGGAGATCCATCTGGAAGGCGGCGGGGAGGGGCGGCGAGGCAGCAACCACGCAAACAAAGTTGAAGCTTCCTACAAGCGGGCCGGGGGCTCGCGGCTGAATCTGAAGTTTCAGAAGGACCTGAACGACACCGACATCGCTCCGGAATATATCCTGAGCTTCATGGCAAGGCTGCTGGACGTGAGCCGCATCCGGCAGAAGATCGAGGAAAAGGAAATGCCGCCGGAACTGCGCGCCGCCATCGCAGCGCACACCGTGCAGGTAAACATGACCTATGAAATGGTGCTGTTGAGCTTCGGGGAACCCGATCAGAAGAAGGTGGATGAGAGCAGCGATACGAGTCTGCGCGAAACTTGGTTTTACCTGAAGAACGGGCACCGCTGGGTGGTGCACTTTGAGAATGGCAAAGTTGTGAAGACGCAGGTGTTTTGAGGCGGACGGGGCGGTTCTGTTCCCATTGCCCAAGCAGTTTGCGGATAGAGTCTGCACCAAGCCGAAGACGAAGCGAGCGCCCGCAATTGGGGTGCAATACGTGGCCGAGTGCTGTCGCTCGCCCCTATTCCATCCTGAGCGTCGTTGCGGGATCGATGCGCGTGATGCGCAACGTGGGCAGAAAACTCGCAACTGCCGCAACCGCAGCCAGAAGAATGGGCACAACCGTGAGCGTCAGCGGATCATAATCGCGCACTCCATAGATTTCACTGCGCAAAACGCGCAGCGCAATAAATGAGAGCGCGAAACCAACGATCAGTCCCAAGCCAGCCGCTACTATACCCGCCAAGCCCACGTCCATCATGGCTTGCCGGATGGAAGACCCAAGCGCCATGCGGATGCCGATTTCGCGCGTGCGCTGGGCGATGAGGCTCGAAACCAGGCCGTATATGCCGACGGCGGAAAGCAAAAGCGCCAATCCCGCCAACGCCGCCAGCAGCGCCGTCTCCACTCGTTGATAGGCGAGGTTCTCGGCGAGGAGGTCCGCCATCGAATGGAAGCCGGAAAACGGCAAGTTGGGATCGACCGCGGTGAGGGCCTTTTTCATGGCCGATGTAAGCCCCTGCACCGGTCTGCTTGTGCGGACGATCCAGCTCGGTTCGAACCAAAGGTGCGCGACGTTGACGACCCCTTGCTCCATCTGCGTGGCTGGAAGATAGAACATGGATTCGGTCGCCATCGGCGCGCCGCGAGTCATGCCGGGCCGTTTGGCGACGTTCGCGGCGACGCCAACGATTGTGTAGGTGTGCTTCTCGTTTTGAATGTGGCGGCCAACCGGATTGGGCTCGTTAAAAAACTCGCGGGCAAAGTCAACATTGACCACGGCAACGGACTCCGAAGTGGGCGTATCGCCGTCGGCAATGGCGCGGCCGGCAAGAATGGGGATTCGCAGCGCCTGAAAATATTCCGGGCTGACGTAGGCCGTGCTCGCGCCCCACTCCTTGCCCGCAAGACGACCGTCCAAGGCCTTTACGCCGTCGTTGAGGCCGCGTTCGTAAGGTACGCTCAACCCGACAGCCGCGCTTTCGACGCCCGGGATCTGGCGCATCGCGCTCACGCTGCGCTCGATCAGTTTGTGAAAAGCGTTGGCATCGCGATAGTGGGCATCGTCGAGCGAAAGCTTGGCGGTCGTCACATTGGTGGCATCGAAACCTGGCGGCAAAGTTTCCAGGTAGATAAGGCTGCGGACCAGCAACCCCGCTCCTGCAACCAGGACAACCGTGAGCGCAACTTCGCCGGCGATCAGCAACTGACGAAGACGTCCGGAACTTCTGGCAACAGCGCGGCCGCCGCTGGCCATCGACGACCGCAGATCGACACGGCGCGTTTGCAACGCAGGCAGCGCACCAACCAACAGACTGGTAAATAGCGCCGCGCCGAACGTGAAAGCGAGAACGCGAAAGTCGATGGCTAAACCGCCGAGTGGGACCATTTCATCCGGCAAGAATCCCGGCAACGACGCGATGATGCCGTGGGCCAGGGCCAATCCAACTGCGGCGCCGGTGAGTGCAAGAACCAACGATTCAACCCAAAGCTGGCGAAGCACAACCCATCGGGTCGCTCCCAAGGCGAGGCGGGTTGCGATTTCCGGTGCACGGCGGGCAATACGGACCAGCGTAAGTCCGGCGAGGTTTGCGCACGCAATGAGCAGGATGAAACTGACGGCCAGCATCAGTCCGAGGACCGGCCCGCGCATCCCGTTGTCCATATTGCGCGCGAGCGGCGAAGCGTAAAACCACGCACGCCCTTTGGATTTAGTGGCGATTTCGTCAAAGAAAGGCTTGCGCACATGGGCGAGTTGGGCGGAGACTTGCTGCCATGTCGCTCCAGGGGCGAGGCGCATAATGATCTCGCAATTTTCTCCGCCGCATTCTCCACTCTGGTGCGGCTGCAAGGGCGTGAAGACATCCGCCGTGCCGGTGGGTTGTGCGCGCTGCGGCAACACGCCCACCAGCGTGTAGGGCTCGCCCTTAAGGTTGATTTCCTTTCCCAAGGCCTGGGGATCGGCGTGTAAGGCAGTCTGCCAGAGATCGTAACTTACGACCACGGCCTTCGGTCCATCGGGGCGGTCTTCCTGTTCGGTGAAGCCGCGTCCCAAAAATGGCTGAATGCCGAGCACATCGAAGTAGTGCGCGGAGACCCGCATGTCTTGCACATAGCGAACATCGGAACCCGATGCGGAGCCGGCATGGAGATTCACGCCGCTGGTTCCGCCGAACGCAGCGGCTTGCACAGACGGCACATGGTCACGAACCATTTCCCAGGTTTCACCGTCCTGACTAGGATTGTCGTCGAGCGTGTATTGCCCGGACTTGGGCGAGATGCCCTCGGAGTGTAGGACCAGCACTCCGAGACGGTCGGGCTGGGGATAAGGCAGCGGGCGCAAGAGAAAACCATTGACCAGGCTGAACACAGCCGTGTTGACCCCGACTCCCAAAGCGAGCGTCAACACAACCGCGAGGCTGAAGCCTGGGTTGTGGCGCAGTTGTCGCCCCGCCAATCGCAAATCCTGTAGGAATGCGGCCATGTACACCTCCAACCCAACTCATGGAGCACTTGATTCGCCAAAGCCTAGAATACCCATGTGCTTGATACAACAGAAGTTACAATGAATGTGTTCTTGATTGCGCAGGCTTGAGTGTCCGCTATTGGATTCGAGCGTTCGGGAGTGGACAGATGCGGGCCTGAAACGCGGGCAACCTTCGCATCGTCAGATCAATTCCCCCACTCACTTTCCCGCAAACAGGTTGTCCACCACGCCGCGCCCGATCGATCCGCCGAACGCGCCCGCGATTCCCGGCACAAACGCCAGAAAGGATTCGTAGACCTGTGCCCGCTCCGGCTTTTCCGAAAGTAAGAAGTATGCCAGCCACTCCACTACCGGCACGAACACTCCGACCAGGACGACCCAGCGCCACGGCCTCCGTGGACTCAGAAATCCCAGCAGCATGTTCGCCGCCAGCACCGCCAGCACCGTCAACAGCAAATCGCCGACTTCGATGTCCAACCACCCCGCCAGCCCGCCTGACATCGCCGCCAGAAAATAATAAATTCCGTCGCCGCCGGATTTTCTTTTGGGAAGAATTCCGCCCCAGGCTGTTGTCATATCTCCATCTCGGATCGTGAGCAAACCCGCGTTGCGAAATCCGCGAGCTACGAGTTGCGTTACAACAGCTTACTCGAAGCTCGCAGCTCGCAGCTTATTTACGAGTAACTGTAGAACCCGCGCCCGCTCTTTCGTCCCAGCCAGCCCGCATCCACCATCTTGATCAGCAGCGGGCAAGGCCGGTACTTCGGATCGCCCAGCCCATCTTGCAGCACGCGCATCACGGCGAGGCACACGTCGAGCCCTATAAAATCCGCCAGCGTCAGCGGCCCCATCGGATGCGCCATGCCCAGCTTGAACACTTCATCCACCGCCTCCGCCGTCGCCACGCCCTCCATCACCGCGTACATTGCCTCATTCAGCAGCGGCATCAGCACCCGGTTCGAAACAAACCCCGGAGCGTCGTTCACCTCCACCGGCGTCTTCTCCAGTTTTACCGCCAGATCGCGCACCGTCTCAAACGTGGCCTGTGAAGTCGCGAGGCCACGAATCACTTCGACCAGCTTCATCACCGGCACCGGATTGAAGAAGTGCATCCCGATGACCTTGTCGGCGCGCCCGGCCAGTGCCCCAATCTTCGTGATCGAAATCGAAGACGTATTCGTGGCCAGAATCACCTCCGGCTTCATGATGCGGTCTAGCTCGCGAAATATCTCCGCCTTGATCTCGAACTTCTCCGTCGCCGCCTCGATCGCTAGATCGCAATCCGCAAGCTTCGCCCGATCCACCACCGCCGCAATCCGCCCCAGCGTGGAGGCCTTGTCGTCCGCCGTAATCTTGTTCTTCGCGACTTCGCGATCCAGGTTCTTCGCGATCGTCGCGAGCCCGCGATCCAGAAATCGCTGCTCTACATCGCACAGCACTACGTTGAACCCGCACCGCGCAAACACATGGGCAATACCGTTGCCCATCGTGCCCGCCCCAATCACGCCCACACACTGAATCGCCATATTTGCCTCACCCCCGATTTCCTCGCCAAGGATTGGATCGCCAAAGCGGGAAACTGGAAAGTTTAGCAGAGCGGGCCTGCATCTCACCTTTCGGAAGCTCTGGAAAAGACCGATAATGTTCCGCAGCATGAAATCATTCGTTCGCAGATGGGGACACATCGCGGCAATGGGTGTTGTATTGGTCTTCTCTTGTCTACTGTTTTGTCTAGCGCATTTTCCCGCTTCCGCCCAAACCCAGGCCCACCGGCTCATCCTGAAAGATGGTTCGTACCAATCCGTCACCAAATATGAAATCCACGGCGAGCGCGTCCGCTACTTTAGCGTCGAGCGCGGCGAATGGGAGGAAGTCCCGAAATCGCTAATCGATTGGGACGCAACCGACAAGTTTGAGCAAGGCCGGCTGGATGGCGCTGCCGCTCCGGAGGCGGTCGAACTCGACAAGGAAATCGAGGCCGAACGCAATGCCGAACAAGCCCGTTCACCGCAGGTCGCGCCCGGCCTGCGCCTTCCCGACGAAGGCGGAGTCTTTCTCCTCGACACTTACTTAAGTCAGCCGCAGTTGTCCGAGTTACAACAATCGGGCAGCGAAGTCAATAAGAACACGAAGTCGAATATTCTGCGGGCGGCGATCAACCCGCTTGCCGGCGTCAAACAAACGATTGAACTTCCGGAGGCACATGCCAAGGTCCAGTCGCACACGAACGTACCTTCCCTCTACATCAACATCGACTTAAATGAGGGCGCGCCCGCAACTGCGCAGATGGCCGGCGAGCCACCGCCGCTCGCGGCCAGCGAACGCTTCAAGATTATTCGCGTCGAGGTCAAGGGAGGCAAGCGCGTTGCCGGCGGAGTTAAGACCGGGGTCGCCGGAAAAACCAAAACCGACGAACGCTTTGTCGCTGCCACGGCCACGACCATGACTGGAGGCTGGGTCAAGCTCACTCCCCTTGAGCCACTCGACACCGGCGAATACGCCGTGGCCGAGATGATGGGGAAAGAAGGGATCAACCTCTATGTGTGGGACTTTGGCGTGAACCCTTCCGCGCCCGCGAACGCATTCCCATGGAAACCGGATACGGCAGAATCGCAGCCGAATGCAGGCCTGCCGACGGATCTACAGAAGCGGGACAAGCAGTAGGCTGGGCTACAGCGAATCCAGAGCTGCTGTAACGACAGGCCGCTAGGGCGATGGCGCTCATCTTTTTCCCTGCGCGAGGAGCGCGCAGACTTGAACCAGCAAAGGCTCGAAGGCGGCTTGCACAATGGGAGATATCGATTCTCCTTCGGCGAAGGATTCGGCGCCGACCGAGATATAGTAGGAGTCCGGAAACTTAGCGTATAACTTCGCAGTCAAGGCGAGCAGAGATGCCGGAGTAAGGAAATGGGAGAAGCTAGACGCATCGGCTTGCGCGCCATTCCCGCCGCGAGCGATCCGCTCGCAACGCAGTTCTCCCGGCGGAAGGTCCGCGGCGGCATCGATGAAAATAACTAACTGGAAGTGACTCGCCGTTTCGGCCATCTCAGGCGTGAGCTGATGTTGTGCCAACACTTCGGCGTCGGAGTTACACAGACACGTCGCGAGTTTCTGTGCCGCGTGCCAGCCAAAACCGTCGTCGGTGCGGAGAGAATTGCCGTATCCAATAATCAGCGCTCGCGCCATGCTTCCACACTACTCAAGACTGCCGTACTTCGTCCAGCAGCTCGCCTCTCGGGCCAAGTAACTGGACTACGTAACGCCGTATGATCCCGTGTGCGGAAAATGGGGACAGGTCACCAACTCGCGTAGGACGTAGCCGGAGCGAGTTGGCGAACAGACGCGCTTGGCCACGGCGGTCTCTGTAGGGGCAATCCAGTTATATGGCAATTGGCGCAGCTTGCCAGTAGATTCAAAACTCGCTCCGCCTAACTCTCTCTTTCTCGACGTTAGCAGGTCGCGGAGAACCGGGAGCTCGCCAGTTTTAACGACGACAAATTGTCCTAGGCGCCGAATTGAATACCTTTGCGCTCGCGCCCCAGAGCCACGACCACCGCCGCCAGGGTGAACACCACGAATGCGGTGAGAGCCATGGCGTTTGCGTAGCGGGTATGCTCGGCGAGAATCGCCTCCATATAGGCAACCGAGCTGGCCAGCAGCACGCCGCACTGGTAAGCGAATCCGGGAAGAAACCCGCGCACCGAGTCGGGCGACAATTCCGAAAGGTGCGCAGGAATTATGCCCCACGCTCCCTGCACCATGAACTGGATCAGAAATGCTCCTACGACCAGCAATGCCAGAGACGGGGCGTAGGCCCACAGAGGAACCAGCACGACCGCACAACCGAGTGCGGCGATCATCGCCCGGCGGCGTCCGAAGCGGTCGGACAGCAGGCCCACGAGCAAGCCCCCGAGAATCGCTCCCACCATGGAGATCGCCGTGATCACTGCACGCTCGGCCGGGCCCATGCCCCACTGGCGCTGCAGGAAGGTAGGGAACATATCCTGCGTGCCGTGCGAGGCGAAGTTCATCATCATCATCAGTAGGGTCAGATAGAGAAACAATTTCCAGTGGGAGCATATCTCGCGGCCCAGATTGCTCCAGCTCGATTGCCGAGTCTTTTCCCAGACCTCCGATTCTTTCACCCGGTAGCGGACGAAAAGCCCGAGCAACGCGGGCAGTCCTCCGATAAAAAACATCGGCCGCCATCCCCAGCGGGGAAAGACAAAGAAGAAACAAACCGCCGCCAACAGGTAACCCAGAGCGTATCCCTGCTGCAGCATGCCGGAAAGAAGCCCGCGCAGTTTGGGCGGAACTTTTTCCATGGCGAGAGAAGCGCCCACGCCCCACTCTCCGCCCATGCCAATGCCGAACAACGCGCGCAGCACCAGGAAAGTAGTAAAGCTATGCGCGAAACCAGTGAGCACCTCGATCACGGAGTAAAAGACGAGGTCGATCATCAGCGGGATGCGGCGCCCGTAGCGGTCAGCCATAAGTCCAAAGATGAATGCGCCCACCGGACGGAACATGAGGGTAAGCGTGAGGGAGAGAGCAATCTTCGCGTCGGAGCGGTGAAATTCCTGCGCGATGGCCGTCAGCGAGAAGACGACCAGAAAGAAATCGAAGGCGTCAAGCGTCCACCCCAGGAAGCCGGCGAAAACAGCCGCACCGTGGCCACTCTTGGCCGGTGGAGTCACGGAGTCTTTCGTCACGGATGCATCCGGAGTAGCGCCCAACGTCTCTCCTTTTTCCGCCGACGATTACTATAACTGAATCCAGCAACGCAAAGGCGGCAGCTTCTTCCGCGTGTAGAGACGGGGCTTGCCCCATCTCCTTTGGACGGCGCGAAAGACGCGGCAAGCCGCGTCTCTACGGAGTCTCAGCAACAAGATGAAGCTATCAGCGGCAATGACGATTACCAGCCGGTCACGGCACAACGGCGGGCAGAATCGTCCCCCGGCAACTACCCAGTCCGATGCGGCGAAACCCGTCTCGCTCGCAAAATCCACGGAGAATGACTTCGTCTCCATCTTCCAGAAATTTTCTTCGCTCTCCCGTGGGCAGCGTGACCGGATCCTTGCCGCGTGAAGTAAGCTCCAGCAGGCAGCCGCGCGCGGACTTGTCCACGCCGGACACGGTCCCACTCGCCAGCAGATCGCCAGCGCGCAGATTGCAGCCATTGCTCGCGTGATGCGTCAGCATCTGCGCCATGGTCCAATACATATCGCGAAAATTGCTGCGGCCCAAAACCACGGGAGTGACGCCGGATTCGCGCATCCGTACCGACAATAGAGAAACTTCCAGCCACAAGTCGAGACCGCCGTGTTCCCGATCGCTCTGGCTGGAAAGGTAAGGCAGCGGCGCCGGATCGCCTTCCGGGCGCGCAAAGGCAGCCGCGCGAAATGGAGCGAGCGCTTCCATCGTCACTACCCAGGGTGAGAGTGAAGTCGCAAAACTCTTGGCGAGAAAAGGTCCCAGCGGCTGATACTCCCAAGCCTGAACGTCGCGCGCCGACCAATCATTTACCAGACAGATTCCGAAAATATGTTCTTCCGCATCGCAGATTGGAATGCTTTCTCCCAACGAATTTCCGGCGCTGACAAAAAAACCCAGTTCCATTTCGTAATCCAGCGCCTTGGCCGGCGCGAATTTCGGAGCTTTGGTTGGATCGGGGTCGCCATCGCAGGTCTGGCCGGACGGGCGCCGGACGGGCGTTCCCGCGGGTATCAGCGACGACGCGCGCCCGTGGTAGCCAATCGGAATGTATTTGTAATTCGGCAGCAACGGATTGTCAGGGCGAAACAGCTTGCCTACGTTGGTGGCGTGGAAGATCGATGCGTAGAAATCCGTGTAGTCGCCGACCGCCGCGGGCAGAAGCATGTCAACCTCCGCCTGCGCGATGAGATGGCGCGAAGCGGCTTGCCGATCGGAAGCGGGCGCATCCGCGCGCAAAATCGCATGGAGCCTCCGCCGCAATGCACGCCGAGGAGCGGTCCCGAGCGCCATCAGTCGATTCAACGACAGCGCGTTCAGCGAATCGGATGCGCAAGCGTTCGCCGCGAGCCGCACGCTATCCTCGGCCGCGAGCAAGCCCTCGCTTCGCACTCCGGCCAAGTCGAGAATGCGGTCTCCGATCGCAACTCCCACTCTCGCCCCGGAGCCTGCATCGCGCCGCCGAAAAACTCCAAAAGGCAAATTCTGAATGGGAAAATCCGAGCCGGCAAGGTTGGCGGATGCAACCCAACTTTGCGCATTGGGATCGTGGGTCTCGTCGAGAATAGGTTTCATAGGCGATGCTTCATAAGATGTGGGAAGCTTGGAAAGGGCATGGCATCCGCCATGCCATTAGGATCCGCTACACATGCGGCTTTAGCCGCTAAGGGACACCATCTCAAAGCATTCCATCTTGCCAGCAATGACTTAATCAGAGTTGCCCTAGCTGCCCGATTTCTTAAACTTCTTCCGTAATCCCTGCCAGCACTCGAAGTACTGATGATCGAGCTGCGAAGTCTCCAGGGCAAACTTCGTTGGCTGGCATACGAAGCGGGTCTCGAACATGAATGCCAATGTGTCGCCTTGATAGACCGGCTTCAGTTCGGCGTTACTCGCTTTCTCAAATGTTTCCGCATCGGGCCCGTGGCCAGCCATGCAATTGTGCAGGCTGGCGCCGCCGGGCACGAATCCTTCCGCCTTGGCATCGTATTCGCCGTGGATTAGCCCCATGAACTCGTTCATAAAGTTGCGATGAAACCACGGCGGACGAAACGTATGTTCGGCGACCATCCATCGCGGCGGAAATATTACGAAGTCAATATTAGCGGTCCCCGGAATTTCCGATGGCGAAGTTAGCACGGTGTAAATCGATGGGTCGGGATGGTCAAAGGTCACCGAGTTCATGCAATTGAAATTCGCCAGATCGTACTTATAGGGCACGTAATTGCCGTGCCAGGCGACGACATTTAGGGGCGAGTGATCGATCGCCGCCTCCCAAAGTCTTCCCTGGAACTTGGCCGCAATCCTGCAATCGCCTTCTCGGTCTTCAAATTCCGCCACCGGCGCGAGAAAGTCGCGCGGATTCGCCAGTCCGTTCGCGCCAATCGGACCGAGGTCGGGCAGGCGAAGCAGGGCGCCATAGTTTTCGCAGATATAACCTCGCGCTTCTTTCTCTAATAACTCGACGCGAAAACGAATTCCGCGCTGAATCACCGCGATCTCGCCGGGCCCGGCTTCGAGAAGTCCCAACTCCGTGCGCAGCAGCAGCCGGCCCTTTTGCGGCACGATCAACATTTCTCCGTCGGCGTTGTAGAAAAAACGGTCCGTCATCGAGGTATTGGCGACATAGAAGTGGATCGCAACGCCCGTGTGTGTATGGGTATTGCCATTGCCTGCCATCGTAATCAGGCCGTCGACGAAATCGGTGCGCTCAGAAGAAGCCGGGACCGGGATTGGCCCCCAGCGCAACTGGTTCGGTGGAGTTGGCGCCTCGTCAAATGGTGCGCTGCGCAGTCTTCCCGGGCTGATGGGTTGGAACGGCTTGTGCGCTACTGACGGGCGAATCCGGTAGAGCCATGTCCGGCGGTTCGCGGCGCGCGGCGCGGTAAACGCGGTACCACTCAGTTGTTCCGCGTACAAACCGTGTGCCACTTTCTGCGGAGAATTCTGTCCGCACGGCAACACGCCTGTCACCGCCTCGCTCGAGAACTCGTTGCCGAAGCCAGACTGGTAACGCAACTCGGGCTGCGCTGGCGTCTTCACTTTTGCGCTCTTCGCTCTTGTGTCAATCATCATCGTGTTAGACACTTATAAGTCAACCGTCGGCTAGAGATTTCCTCGTCGCGCCTGCTCCAATTCGATCGATTCAAATAGGGCCTTGAAATTCCCTTTGCCAAATCCGCGGCAGCCTTTGCGCTGAATGATTTCGAAGAACACGGTTGGACGGTCCTCCACCGGCTTGGAGAAAATTTGCAGCAAGTAGCCTTCGTCGTCACGATCCACAAGTATGCCGAGCGAGCGCAAATCCGCCAGCGGCTCCTTCACAGGCCCGACGCGCGACGGCAGCGCCTCATAATAAGTGTCGGGAACACGCAGAAAATCGAGCCCGTTGTGCTGCAACTTAGCGACCGTGTATAGAACATCCGCGCACCGAAGCGCGACGTGCTGCGCCCCCGCTCCGCCGTAGGCTTCGATGTATTCCTCAATCTGGCTCTTCTTGCGCGCCGGGGCAGGTTCATTGATCGGGAACTGCACCGAATGCGAATCGTCCGACATTACGATGCTCATCAACGCGCTGTACTCTGTCGAAATGTCCTTATCGTCAAACGTGATGTAACGATGGAAACCGAAAACACGCGTGTAGTAATTCGCCCAATGCTGCATTTTGCCGAGTTCCACATTTCCCACGATGTGGTCGATACGCAGAATGCCGCAGTCGTCCCCGGCGAGCGGCGCAGCCATGAAACCCGGCAGAAACGGCCCTTTGTAATCCTTATAAGAGATCAGCGAGTGGATGGTGTCGCCATAGGTATGGACGGCGGCGCGGCGAATGGCGCCGTGTTCATCTTTTTCGTCATGTGGTTCCTCGGCCGGCTGCGCTCCGCGATGAATGGCTTCGGCAAACGCCTGGTCCGCGTCGTCCACTTCGAACGCAATGTCGCGCACGCCATCGCCATGTTTGCGGATGTGGTCCGCGGCCAAATCGTCGGGCGTCATCGGCGTAGTCAAAACAAAGTTCGCCTTGCCCTGACTCAGCGCATAGGAAGCGCGCTGGCGCTGGCCGGTTTCGAGTCCACTGTAAGCAACCTGCGAAAAGCCGAATCCCTTACGATAGAAGTACGCCGCCTGCCGGGCATTGCCCACCCAGAATTCGACGTGGTGAATGCGTTTCAGCTTGAGTGGATTTTCCATCCCCTGTCTCTCCTGGATTCCATCTTCGCATATTCTGCCGCCGCTTCGAGTGCCGCACAGGTTTTGAGACCTGCGCCGGTTCGCCGGCCTAGCGCACTTCTACCGACACCAGCTCCCCTTCATTCTTTCCCACCGCCCGGTAGTTCACCGACACGAGGCGGTTTTTCCACTCGCAGGAAAACTGGTCCTCGCCAATCACCAGCAGCGACTTGTAATCCGAAGTATGCAGCTTGTAAGTCGTCATGCCGCTCAAGATAGTGACCGTGGCTTCGGGCGGCTTCGAGCAATCGCTACTTACGATCTTGCCTTTCAGAAATTGCACAGGCCCGGTCGTTCCCGGTTTTGCGGGCGCGCCCTTCGGCGCGGCATCCGAGTCCTCGTCTTGATCCTGCGCCGTGTTCGCAGCCGCCGTAGCTGTGCTCGTTTCTGATGCAGGAGCGCTCGCCGCGCCTGCTGGCGCCGCGCTTTCCCCCGCTCGCTGCGGACGCACTCCATACTTCTGCAATGTCTCCAAGTCTTCCAATTCCTGCTTCGCCGCTGCCGCCGCCGTTCGGTCCGGGCCCGCCTTCAGACGTGTAAACAATTCCCGCGCCAAGTCCCACTTCTTTCCCGCAACATAAATCTGTCCCAGGTTGAACTGATACTCCACATTCCGCGGTGCGAGAGCGATCGCCTGCCGTTGCGCCTCCAGCGCCGAGTTGATTCCGCCGCCTTCCACTCGCGCCATGCCCAGCATGTTATAGGCGTCGGCAAAATCCGGATACCAATCCGTTACCGCCCGCAGGTCCTGCATCATGTTCGCCAGCCCTTGGATTTCTTGCCGCGTTGCCTGCGCCTTCTGATACTTCACTGCCGAGCGGTAATACCAAATCCATGGGTCGCGCGGATTCAACTCCTCCGCCTTCTCCAGTTCGCCGGCCGCCGCGTCGAACTTTTTCTCCCGCAAGTAATCCCGCGCCAGCCCGCGATGCGCCGCCTCATTATCTTTCGGATCCCCGGTGAGTTGCTGCAAATCGTGCAGCGCCTGATCGCGATGCTCCGGAATGCGCGCCATTACATCGCCAATCACCGCTCGCGCGTCCTCATCTTTGACCGGAGTAACTGTCATTCCGATATCGTCCGCGTCAAACGGCAGCGCGAGACGGTCCGGTTGCTGAATATCGACCGGCTGTGCCACCGGCTTCTTCGCCTGATCGAGCGCAACACCCAGCCCGCTCAGAGCTTTGAAATATGTCTTTACCGCCTCTTCCATCTGCGCCGGCGTCATATCGAACGCCTGCACTACCGCCTTCTCCACCGGCACGTTATGGTTCTGCACAAGATCGAAGTAAGTCCCCGCCTCCGGCATTTTGTTCTTATTCAATAAATAGTGGACGATCATCCACGACTGCGCGTAATACAGTGTGTTATGCGTGCCCTCGCGCGTCCCCGACCCATCATGCTTCATCGTGAACAAGTCCACCATCGACAGCCATACCGGAGAACTCGCCAATTGCGTCAGCGACTGCGGCACATTCGGGTCGCGCCGCATTTCATCGAAGACATCCTCATGCCACTCCGGTTGCAGCTCCGGATCGGCTCCGATCTCCACTTGCTTTCCGATGTGGATCGACCCAAAGTATTCCGCCAGCCCTTCGTCGAACCAGCCCTGCGCCGGAGGGTAGTTGTAATTTAAAAGATAATGCGCCAGCGGATGCGCCACCGCCTGCCAAGGATCGATGGCAAACAGATCCAGTACGATATAAACCCGATCCGATCCCGGCACATAAAACCCAGCTGCCGTGCTCTGTTTCGCCGGCGCAATCGAGCCATACTGGTTATCGTTCTTGAGCGCGATGACGGTGATCGGCACAGGCATTTTCAACTTATCTTTCAGCAGCAGTTGCCCAAAAACCGCCCGCATCTGCTCCATCCGCAAAGCCACTTCCCGGCCGCGCTTGTCGCCCGCGTCGGTGAGCACAGAAAAATGCGTGGAATGCACTTCAATCCACTTGGACTCATCCTTGGCGAATGCGGGTTGCGGTGAGAAGAAGTTCAGCATAGCAAGCATCGCCAGCAGCGCGATAACGCGGGCCGCGAACTTCGCACGCACAAAGGGATGGCTGTGTCTCATGACGGGCATGAAAGGTTTCCAGCAAATGCTAGCACGCCTTTCTTCGGCAGGTGCAAGCAAGTCAATGCCTCCGAGAAATACTGGTGGAAGACTTCCGCTTCCGCATCCGCGCCGAGAACGACCGGAAACTCCTGTGATACAGTCGATATTTTGCGTAGCACTATCGCCAGGGACGCATTCGATACTGCATTGAACGCAATGAACTCGACTTTCCAAATCCCGGAACACATCAAGCACTAAGGAGGCGCCATGCAAAGCCGCATTACCGGAACGACTATGCCCGTTCTTGAATTCACGCTCGATCCCAACGATTCCGTCATCTCCGAAGCCGGAGAACTTTCCTGGATGACGAGTGCGATCCAGATGACCACCCACACGCAGTTCGGCGGGGGCGGAGGGGTTTTCGGCGTCATCAAGCGCGTGGCCGGCGGCGGAACTCTCTTTATGACAGAATACCGCGCCACCGGAGCGAGCGGCGAGATTGCCTTCGCCACCAAACTGCCCGGCCACATCGTGCCCGTCGAAGTCGACGCCGGCCACGAATACATGATTCACCGTCATGGCTTCCTATGCGCCACGCCGCAGATTCAAATCGGCGTCGGATTCCAACAATCGCTTGGCGCCGGCATTTTCGGCGGCGATGGCTTCATCCTGCAGCGGCTCAGTGGACAAGGCACTGCCTGGCTCGAACTCTCCGGCGAACTTGTCGTCAAAGACCTTCAACCCGGAGAAACACTGCGCGTCCATCCCGGCCACGTCGGCGCTTTCCAGTCCAGCGTTTCGTTTCAGATCACGACCGTCCCCGGAATTAAGAACATGATTTTCGGCGGCGATGGACTCTTCCTGGCCGCGCTCACCGGTCCCGGCCGCATCTGGCTGCAAACCCTCCCCATCGCGAGACTAGCGCACGAGCTGATGGAATATATGCCACGGCCCTCCAACGACGCGGCAAAGGGAGGAGTGGTCGGTGGAATTATCGGCTCGGTTCTGGAAGGAATGAAATAATAACGACGGCATGAAACCAGTAGCGCAGGCAATCACCGCAGTCGTACCGCCCGCCGCTTCCCGCCTCGCCTGGATCGACTGGATGCGCGGCCTGGCCTGCGTCCTGATGTTCCAGACACACTGTTACGACGCATGGCTGGGCGGCGAGGCCCGCAACTCCCGCTTCATCGTAGGATCGCAACTTCTCGGCACACTGCCGGCTCCCCTCTTTCTTTTTCTGGCCGGAATTTCTTTCGCCTTAGTCACGGGCAAACTTTTTCGCAAAGGCCTGACCCCCGCCGAAATCACTCGCACCATGTTTCGCCGCGGCGCTGAAATCTTCGCCTTCGGACTCCTTTTCCGCGTGCAGGAATTTATCGTCGCCTGGGGATGGGCCCCATGGTCCGACTTACTCCGCGTCGACGTCCTTAACATCATCGGACTTTCCATGATGTTGATGGCACTGCTTTGTGGCATCGTTATGCTACTGTGGGGACGGGCGCCCGCTCAAACCGAGCGCAGCCCGGCAGCCGCCTGTGACCATGGCCGCTCCGGATTCGCGATAGTAACCGCCGCCATCGCCGCCACCGCTCTGATCGCCTTACTAACTCCACCGCTCCACACCACATGGCGGCTAACTTGGCTGCCCTGGCCGATCGAATCCTACATCAACGGATGCCACAACCTTGGCGTTCCCCAGACCTGGCTCTTTTCGATCTTCCCCTGGTCCGCCTTCGCCTTCGCCGGCCTGGCTGCCGGGTTTATTCTCTTTAACGATCTTTTATTCATAGACCGGGCCCGCGCCCACCCCGCCACGACTCTGGCGATCTTCGCCGTCGCCGGAGCCGTCGCGATCATAGCGGCCTGGCAATTTGACCACTCGTCTTTTCATCTTTACTCCATTTACAACTACTGGCATACCAGTCCAAACTTTTTGATGATGCGCGTTGGTCTCCTGTTAATGATCTCTTTCGTGAGCTATGCCTGGTGCCGCTGGGGGCTGGGAACTCGCGGCTTCAGCCCGCTCATTCAGCTCGGCCAAACCTCCCTTCTCGTCTACTGGGTCCACATAGAATTCGTCTACGGGCGCTTTTCCCTGCTCCCTAAACGGGCCGATACCATCCCCACCGCCTCGCGGGGCTTGCTGGAAATATGCCTGTTTATGCTGATCCTGTCACTCCTGCGCACGCGAATCGATTGGAAAGGAATCGACTGGAAAAAGATTGATTGGAAAAAGATAGTCCGCCGAATTCAGCCCGCATAGCCCTTAGTGAACCTCTAAGTGACGCGCTTGCCTTCACAGCAGTTGGAGCATAAGTTAGGAAGTATGGACTAAGATAGGCCCTTGAGATACTAGGCTGAAACCGCGATGCGTCAACACCTCTTCCATTCCGTCATACTCGTTGCTTTCGTGCCGCTTGCACTTGTTGGAAACCTACAGGCCGCAACTGCCGCGCACTGGGCGGTCGGCCATCAACCCGCTCGCCTCGTCAACGGATCGCCGGTGCTGTTACGCGTCACCACGCCAACACCGGTGCGCACGCTTGCGGGAAAATGGCTCGGACATGAGATCACGTTCAACCTCGATGCAGGCCACAAATCATGGTTTGCGCTTGCCGGAGTCGGTCTGGAGACGAAGCCGGAGGCTTATCCCATCGAACTTCACGGTGAAATTTCTTCCGGGCAAGCGATCTCATTCGAAAAGAAAATCCGCGTGGAACGTCAACGCTATCCGCGTGTGACATTGCAGGTTCCCGCGCGCTATACCGCGCCCAGCGCCGAAGACCAGAGGCAGATCGAGCAGGACAAGGAAACGAAAGCCGAGATCTTCAAAACTGCCAGCCCGGACCGCGTATGGAAAGGACCGTTCGAACCTCCGGTACATGCCGAGATTTCGGATGGGTTTGGAGTCGAGCGCGTCTTCAACGGCATCGTCCAAAGCACGCATCAGGGGCTCGATTTCCGCGTACCCAGTGGGACCTCGGTCGCGGCGGTGAATCGCGGGCGCGTGATTCTGGCGCGGCCGCTGTTCTTTGAAGGAAATTGCGTGGTGATCGACCATGGACAGGGGCTGCTGACGCTCTATCTGCATCTGTCGAAATTATCCGTCAAGGAAGGCGACGAGGTCGACAAAGGACAGGCGATTGGACTGAGCGGAGGCACGGGACGCGCCACTGGACCGCACTTGCATCTTGCGGTGCGGTGGCAGGGCGTGTATTTGAATCCGCAGGCGTTGCTGAAACTGAATTTGCCCTGAGCGGGCCGGTGCGCGCACCAGTCTGCCGTTTCAGTGGACGCGGGATGCTTCAGTAGTCGGCTGGCAAACTCTGGTGATGCTTCATGGTGAGAGCAGGGCCGTCTTTGCAGGGATAGATGGGTCAGACATTGCCTCGCCCGCACTTGCCGATGCCGCATTTCATGCGGTTTTCAATGTTGTTATAGACGGACGCCGGAGCGACGCCCTTGCCGTCGAGGCCATCGCTTACCACCATCATCACACTCGCATTCCGCACTTCGGTTTCGACAATTTAGCCGCCATCTATGTTGCAAACCTGTTGGCCCACGAACTGGAGACTCACCTCCAGGGTTCAACAGGAGCTGAACTCTTCGGGTATTACCGGGCCTGCCTTGAGACGTTGGGGATATTGCCCCGGCTCGCGGAATTCCGTGAGCTTGCGTCCAAAGTGGCAATTTAAATCCGAGTTCCTGCAAACTCGTCTTCACAATTACTTGGCAGCCATCCGATCGTGTACCGACGATCATTAGAAGTAACTGCACTCTGTCTTTCGATTCGAACAAGCACGCGACAACTTCCGCATCGTCGGTAACTCTTACTTTGTAGTTATTTCAGTGTTGCTCGTCATCCAGACACGATCTGGCCATTCGGCATTTTGAAATGTTGGCCAACCCACTAGGGAATCTCTGAACAAGTATCTCGTTACACCTTACAGCACTATGAATACGCGGCTTTTTCGCGGGCGAGGGCGCCCGCGCCACACTTGATCAGAGGTTCCCTAGACTGTCCCCAGACCCGTTTCGCGGGGGATTGCACCTTCGACTTCTAACCGGACAGTGTAATATTGACCCAAGTATTGGCCTGTCGGCCAGTGGCTTAGTGCACCGCCGGAATCTATTCTTCTGACGGCCAATCTTTCAAACTGGATGACATGCGACTCCCCCAGTCCACCATCCAGCCTCTCTCCGTCAACACAATCCACATTCTAACAATCGGAAAGTTGATACTGCTCCTCGGAATTTTGTCCGTGAGCGCCAGCGCGGCTACGGCACAACTCGCGTGCACACCCGCGAGCCTTCGATTTGGCGTTACCGTTGTAGGTCAGACCGAAACCTTGCCGATCACCCTGACTAATGAAGGACAGACGAGTGCGACCATCTCCGGAGTCACTGTGGACAACTCCGAATTCACCACGTCTAACTTTAGCCTTCCGCTGGTCTTGCTTGCCGGACAGAGTATCGACCTGAGTGTAAGCTTCACTCCCACGGCGACGGGATGGACGGAAGGCACGATCAAATTCGTCAGCAATGCAGCGAACGCTATTTTTCAGCTTGAGGTTGAGGGTACAGGCGTGAGCAGCGAGGCCGTGACCGTCAGCCCCTCGATTGTGTCGTTTGGCCAAGTGGCGATAGGAACCATATCCACCGTGCCTGTCGTGCTTACGAACGCTCGTTCCTGGAGGGTAACCCTGTCGGCAGTTCAGACAACGGGCGTCGGATTCTCGATGAGCGGGCCCACGTTCCCTCTGACTCTAGGCGCAGGGCAAAGCGTTACGTTGAACGTTGCCTTCACCCCGCAGTCGGTCGGTACGGACGGAGGTAGCCTTTTTATTTCTGGTCCCGCGGTGGCCATACCTCTCACCGG
>Ga0326728_10010524_pt1 | contig 21606 bp, 17 predicted proteins | sample MB3enrmetagenome_FD_207602 | JGI IMG/M metagenome (GOLD analysis project Ga0326728, IMG submission 207602) | Lab enriched peat soil microbial communities from McLean, Ithaca, NY, United States - MB31MN | ecosystem: Environmental > Terrestrial > Soil > Wetlands > Peat | place: USA: New York... | reverse complement strand
TCAGAGCATCGTCGCTGGTCCTTCGGGGCTAGTGTTGCTTTTGGAAAATGCGTTTACCGTAGCGCCGCCCTTTAGGGCGGCAGTTGCCGGGCTAAAGCCCGGCGCTACAGTGAATTGACCCGCGTCGCATAAGTAAACCTATTTTCCAAACGCAACACTAGGTGGCAACGGTTGCCTCCTTCCGGCGTAGACTCGGACGCCTCAAAACATATGTTCGCCCTCAGGAAACGTCAAGCAAAATATTTTCGCCCGCCCCGCCGCGGCTGTTGGCTGTGACCCCTCCGTGTCCTTCGCGGTGGACGTGTTCCTTCGGCCGGCGGGCAGCCGCGCCGGGGCCTCCCCTTGGGCTGAGGTTGATAGCCTCCAATTCGGCGACCCGGGGTCCGCAAATATTTTTCTTGACACGTGTTGAAATGGTACTATAATGGGTTGATGGGTAGAGGGTACACCAGCCGATGGCGCGCTCCCCGACGGATTCCGATTAGGGGCATGGCGCGTCGGCAGAGAGGGGAAGGATTTGATGTTGCCTTGCGAGCGCGGGCGTTCCGTCCGCGAGGGGTTCAGGTGTGGCGGGACGTCGGTTCGGGTTTTGGGGCGGCTATCAGAGCTTGGCGCACCTGCCGGAGGAGGTGGGTTTGGGGCTTCTGCCCATGGTAAAGCCGGAAAATACTTGAAAATAATAGATCAATATAAACGTTTTCACCAACGCCAACACGGATTTGCCCGGAGTGACCGGCAGGCCATGAGAAGAAACGCAGAAAGAAGGACGGGAAAGGGCGGCGTTCTAATCTCGCTAACGCCCGGATCTGCGCTGCCACAGGCCCCAGAGATAATAGGCGGGGATTCCGCTGCCGATGAGCGCCAGGCACCAGAGCAGGTCGCGGCGCTGCTGGAAGAAAGTATTGGCCAGGAAAAGCACGGCGAGGGTGACGAAGACGGCGGGAACCAGCGGGTATCCCCAGGTGCGATAAGGGCGGGCCAGCGCCGGCTCGCGGCGCCGCAGGATGAAGATCGCGGCGGTGACCAGGGCGTAGAAAATCCATTCGGAGAAGATGGCCTTCGTGTAAAGCCCCTGGTACTGGCCGGTCAGGGCGAAGAGCCCGGCGACGACCGCCTGGGCGGCGATGGAGGCAGTCGGGGTGCGAAAGCGGGGGTGAACGCTGGCCAGAGCTTTGGGGAAGAGGCCGTCGCGGGCCTGCGCATAAGGTATGCGCGAGCCGGAGAGGATGGAGCCGTTCAGGGCAGCGAAGGTGGAGATGAGCACGCCGATGGCGACGAAAGCGCCCCCGGCCTGGCCGAGAAACCGCCGGGTGGCGTCGGCGGCGACGGTGCTGGTGGCGAGAACCTGGGCCGGGGTGAGAACGTAAAAGTAGGCGATGTTCACCAGCAGGTAGACCAGCCCCACCAGCAGCGAGCCGAAGATCAGCGCCGCTGGAATATTGCGCTGCGGGTTCTCCACTTCGCCGGCCACCATGCTCAAGTTGTTCCAACCGTCGTAGGCCCAGAGGGCGGAGACGGTGGCAAGGCCAAAGGCGGCAAAGAATCCGGCGTGCGGGGTCCCGCCCAGGAGGCCGCGGAAATTCTGGAACGACCCGTGGCCGAGGGTGAGGCCAAGCACGATGATCACCGCCAGCACCAGGAGCTTCGAGACCGTGAAGATGGTCTGCACGGCGCCGCTCTTCCGCACCCCCAGAGCGTTGACAAGGGAGAGGAGCAGGATCATGACCACGGCGCCGACCTGAAGGCCGGTGAGATTGAAGACAAACGAGTAACCGGCGACGGTAACGGGTTGCCGCAAGATGACGCTGCCGAGCTGCGGAAAGAAGTACGCCAGATAGAGAAGAAAGCCGGTGGAGATGGTGGCGATGGAAGTGGACTTGGCGACGAGGAACTGCGTCCATCCGTAGAGAAAGCCCAGGAGCGGGCCATAAGCACGATGAAGGTAAACGTATTCGCCGCCGGCCTCCGGAATCGCCGCCCCGAGTTCCGCATAGCCGAGCGCGCCAAAGAGGCTCAGGATCCCTGCGAAGACCCAAACGGCCAGCACCATCAGGGGCGTGCCCACCGCGCGCAGCATGTCGCTGGGCACCAGGAAAATGGCGGTGCCGATCATGGTGCCGGCCACCACCGAGGTGGCGCCGTAAAGGCCAAGACCTTTCACGAGCTGGTCGCGATGTGCCATGAGGAGAGTTTACAGTTTTCAGTCTCCCAGTATTTCAGTATCTCAGTACTTCACTGCCTCAGTAGCCGTAGTTGTTGCTGAGGTACTGAAGTACTGACAGACTGAAATACTGACAGACTCTTACTGAGAACTGAAAACTGAAAACTGAGAACTTAACAGGCCGCCTGCAAACGTGACGACCGCCCCCAGGGCAACGTACCACGTCCAGGCGAGCGAGAAAATTTTCAAGGTGTTGCCGGCGAGGATGGCACACAAGGTCGCGAGGCCCAGAACCGCCCCAATCAAAGCGCCTCGCTCCGTCACCTTTTTGGTGAGTACGCCCAGGAGGAAGATTCCCAGCATGGCGCCGTAGGGAACGGAGGCGATGGTAAGGGCCAGCTCGAGCACGCTCTCGTGCAGGTGCTGCGCCACCAGGGCGATCAGAACCAGCACGGCTCCCCAAACCAGCGTCAGGCCGCGCGAAACGCGCAGGTAGTGCGCTTCACTCGCGCCAGGGCGGACGAAGGGTTGGTAGAAATCGACCACCGAGCTCGAAGCGAGCGAGTTGAAAGCCGCGCTCAGATTGGACATCGCCGCGGCGAGGATGGCGGCAATCAGCAGGCCAGCCAGGCCGCGGGGCAGTTCGGTGGCCACGAAGGTCGGGAAAATGCGGTCGGGCCGGCCGAAGGGCGCGGGTGGAGTGTGGTAGGTGTAAAACGCATAAAGAGCAACTCCCACCACGAGGAACAGGGTGAACTGGAAAAGAACCACCAAGCCGCTCGAAAGCAGCGCGGCCTGGCTCTGCCCCTTGCTGCGTGCCGCGAGCAGTCGCTGCACGATCAACTGGTCCGTCCCATGGCTGGCGGTGGTCAGGAAGGTGCCACCCACCAGGCCTGACCAGAAAAGGTACGGAGCATGCCAGTTGAATTGGAAATCGAAGACGGCGAGCTTGTCGCCCGACTCCTTCGCCAAGTGGGTGACGGCGCCCCAACCGCCGGGGATTCCATGCAGCGCCACGAGGAGCGCCACCAGCGTGCCCGAGAGGTAGATGAACAACTGAATCACGTCGGTCCAGATCACGGCGGTCAGGCCGCCTTCGAACGTGTAGAAGAGAGTGAGCGCCGTGATCAGAAGGACCGAGGGCAGGACACCGGCCTTGAAGATGACTCCGATGACGATGGAGATGGCGAAGACGCGCACGCCTTCCGCCAGGGCCCGCGAGCTGAGAAAGAGCCCGGCGGTAAACACCTTGAGCCGGCGCCCGAAGCGCTTCTCAATGAGCTGATAGGCGGTGAACAGTTCGCCCGCGAAATAACGGGGGATCAGCACGAAGCTGACCACCACCCGCGCCACCAGGTATCCGAATACCAACTGGAGGAATCCCAGGTTGGAACGGTAGGCGATGCCGGGCGTGCTGATGATGGTAAGAATGCTGGTCTCGGCCGAAACCACGGAGAAGGCGATGGCCCACCACGGAAGCCGTCGCCCGCCCAGGAAGTAGTCGCGCAACGTGTGCTGGCTTTTCCGGAAGTGGGCGCCGAAGGCGGTGATAGCGACGAGGTAGGCAATAACGATCGCCAGGTCAAGCCAACTGAAAGCCACGACGCTCCTTGCGAAGCGGAAGGCCCGACGCCCTTCCGCCGTGGTCCCGAGAACGTTTCTCCGATCCCGCAAGTCAAGGTTAACAGGGGTGTCAAGCCGCGAGTGACAAGTGACGTCTCATTGCCGATTGCTGATTGCCGATTGAAAAACAGCCTTCAGCCCTCAGCGACGCTTCGCCCCTCCCTGGATTGCGGTTGCGTCAGCGTTCGTCGTGAGAGACCCGAGCTAAGGGCGCGCGCGGTACTTTTCGTACAGCCGCAGATGCTTGTTATCGGTGGAAGTGAGCTCGCCGTTGATGAAGAGATCGCGGACCTCGGTGGGGATCGCGAGGGGATCGCCATTGGTCACGATGAGATCGGCCATCTTTCCCGGCTCGATGGTCCCGAGCTGGTCAGCGAGGCCGAGGATTTGCGCCGGGTAAAGGGTGAGCGCTTTCAACGCCTCATCGTAGGGCAGGCCGTAGGCGACGGCGTTGGCGGCCTGGTAGGGCAGCCGGCGGGCGCGGGAAGCGTCAAAGCTGGCAAAGGCGATCTTGATGCCGGCGGCATGCAGTTGGCCGGGCGTGGCGTACGACTGATCGTAGGGCGCGTCTTCTTCCTCAGGCAAGGACTGCGTGGGCCCCAGAATCACCGGAATGTGCTTCGCCGCCAGAACGTCCTTGACCTTATAGGATTGGGCGCCGCCGCCGAGAATCATCTTGAGCTTCTGCTTCTCGCAGAACTCGACCGCGTTGCGGATCTCGCGCTTGCCGTTGGCCACCACCAGCAGCGGCAATTGGCCCTGGACCACCGGCGCCAGCGCCTCCAGCTTCAGGTCGCGATCGTAGTTTGCGCTCGCGCCTTTGTCCATCGCCTGCGCGTAGTGGCGCGCCCGCTCGATCCAATCCGTCAGCTCGCTGATCTTCTTGTCGTACTCCTGCTTCACTTCGGTGAAGGGGCGCTGCTTCACGCTGAACGTGGCGAAGTCGAAGGTGCGCGTCTCCATCGTCGGCCAGTTCAGAACCATGGCCACCGAGCGGCGAATGAGCATCTCCTCAACGGTCCAGCCCGCGAGGTTGATGGCCGAAGCCTGGCCCGGGATCACGGCCCCGCCTCCGCCGAAAAAGCCGCCACCGCCCAGCGGCGCCGCGACCGCGTGGGTGATGCCGTTGGCGCGCGCCACGGGGATCAACTCGCTGGCCGGATGGACCGCCGTCATGGCGACGAGCTGCGGATTGTAGGATCCGACGTCGGTGGTGTCGACGGTGGCCGGCACGGCCCCAACTTCCGTCAGGCCCAGGTCGCTGATGGCGTCAAAGATGCCGGGGTAGACTTCCAGACCTTTGGCGTCGATCACCTCCGCACCGGCAGGCACGTCAACGCTTGCGCCCACGGCGGCGATCTTGCCGTCGCGGATAACCACCGTCCCGTTCTCGAGGGGCGGGCCGGTGAGCGTATAAACCTTGGCTCCGCGAATGGCGTAGACGTGCGAAGTCGCATTGCCTCTCGGCCCCGCCTGGGTCCGGGGCGAAGGAATGAAGGCCAGCGTTGCCAACGTCGCCATCGCGGCGACCGGTATGAGTCGGAGTTTCATCTTCGTCGATCTCCTCTCGTCCATTGCCGATTGCTGATTGCTGATTGCCGATTGAAAAATAGCCTTCAGCCTTCAGCTATCAGCATTCAGCCAAGCAACCAGCAAGTGGCGTCTCGCTCCTGGCTGATCGCTGACGGCCGAAAGCTTCTAAGTCAGTCAGCAATCGGCAATCGAAAATCGGCAATTCTGACCAGGCGTTTGCTTGCGACCCGACGACTAAGCGGCGCCAGGCTTCTTGGCTGGAGCCGGTGTCTTGGTGCCGCCCGGCGGCGCCGCCTTTTTCTCGCTCGCTTTGGGCTTTTCGGGCTTCTTCGCGGCCTCGGCGGCTTTCTTCTCCTTTTCGATCAGCGCCTTCTTTTCCTTCTCAATATCCGCGCGGTGGGCAATATCCTGCTGGCGGTCGAAGTACACCTGGCCGTCGATCAGGACTTTTTGCGCCACGGCGTAGACGCTGAGTGGGTCCTTATCATAAATGGCCAAGTCCGCATCCTTGCCGGGCTCGATCGAGCCCACGCGATCGGCGATGTGCAACTGGATGGCCGGGTTCAGCGTGACCAGCTTCAGCGCCTCGTCAGGCGAGAGCCCGCCCCACTTCATGCTCTTGGCCGCTTCCTGGTTCAGGTGCGTGGCCTCTTCGGCGTCGTCGGAGTTGATGGAAACCACCACGCCGCGCTCGGTCATCATCGCCGCGTTATAGGGGATGGCGTCGTAGGCTTCCATTTTGTACGCCCACCAGTCGGAAAAAGTGGAAGCGCCGGCGCCATGCCTGGCAATTTCCTCCGACACCTGGTAGCCCTCGAGCACGTGCTGGAAGGTGGCCACTTTGAAGCCGAGCTCCTCCGCCACGCGGATCATTTGCAGGATCTCATCGGCGCGGTAGCAGTGGATGTGCACCAGGCGCCGGCCGTCCAGGACCTCCAGCAGCGGTTCGAGTTTCAGGTCGCGCTTCGGCGGAATCAGGTTCGGTTCACCGGCCGCCTTGCGGCGGTTGTATTCGTCCCACCCTTTCTTGTAGTCGCGCGCCTCGCTGAAGGCCTCGCGCATGACGTCCATCACCCCCATGCGCGTGGAGGGGTACCGGCGCGGCGTTCCCGGCAGTGAGAACCCGGCACGTTTGGGATTTTCGCCCAGCGCGAACTTAATGCCTGGCAGCGCGCCCGCGAAAGGCAGGTCTTTCGCCTGCTTTCCCCAGCGCAGCTTGATGACGAGAGTCTGTCCACCGATGGAATTGGCGCTGCCGTGAAGGATATTGGCGCTGGTCACGCCGCCGGCGAGATCGCGATAGATATCGATGTCCTCGGGGTTCAGAGCATCGGCGATATTCGCCATGGAGGAAACGCTGACGCTGCCTTCGTTCACGCTGCCGGCCACGGCGATGTGGGAGTGGCAGTCGATGATGCCCGGCATCACGTACTGGCCCGTCGCGTCGATCACCTTGGCACCCGCCGGTGCTGCCAGGCCCTTCCCTACTTCCGCGATCTTGCCGTCGCGGATCAGCACGTCACCGCTTTCAATCGTCCCCTTGGTGACGGTGAGGATGGTACCGTTCTTGATTAGCGTGACGTCAGCAGCCTGCACCCGGACGGCACCGACAGCCAGGAGAGCCACCATCGCGACCCACCTGGGAGCGCGGGCGTCTCGCCCGCTCTTGCGCTCCGGGAGTCCGTCAGAATCGTGGCACGAAGGAAGGAAAAGCGGGCGGGACGCCCGCGCTCCCAGGGATGCACGCTTCATTTTATTCCACCTCCTGATCAGCGGCCACGGCGCCCGCGCCGCCGGGGTGAGTCCCCGTGAAGTCCACGGACACACCACCGCCGCTCGCCGTCCCTTTCATCTGGTCGCCTTCGAGCGTGCCGCTGAAAGTGGCATCCGTAGGATTGCCTTCGATCGGCAGGCTGACCGTGAAACTGAACTTGTTGCCGCTCACCCACCCGTTGGAAATCGAAACGGTGCCCATCTGGCCCATGATCTCGCCCGAAACTCCGGTGACTGAACCGGTGAGCGTGCCATCGTCGGCCATGATCAGGTCGGCCGTGGCCACCTGCGGACCTTGCGGCGCGCTCACGGTGAGCGTCCACTTGCCGGTCAGCTTCACCGTGGGCGGCTCGGTGGGCCGGGCGGCCTCGCGCACCTCGTAGCGGCGGCCATCCACGAAGGTCATCTTGACCTTGGTCTTTTCATTGAAGAGATCGCCGTCGGCAACCACGAGGTTGGCGATCTTGCCCGGCTCGATCGAACCCAGGCGATCGCCCACTCCCAGGATCTCCGCCGCGCTGAGCGTGTAAGCACGCAAGGCGGCATCTGGAGCGAGGCCGGCGTCGATGGCTTTCTTGGTATTCTTCAGCGCGTCCTTGGGCGAGCCGGCGCCCTCGAGATAGAAAGCGAACTTCACTCCGGCTTTCTGGAGGGCCGCCGGAGATGAAGGCGCGCGGTCGCGGAAGCGCAGGTCGCGTAGTGATTCCTCGGCATCCGGGTCCGCGTCCTTTTCCTTCTCCGGCCATTTCAGGTTCACCAGCACAGGAACTTTCGCCGCCGCCAGCTCGTCCGCCGCCGCATAGCCCTGCTGGCCGCCATAAATCACGGCGCGCACCCCAAGCCGATCGGCCAGTGTCAGCGCCCGGTGGACTTCCTGGGCGGTGTTGGCGGGCAGGAGCACCGGAAGGCCGGCGCGTAGCGTGTGATTAATCACCATCACCGAGCGATCGTAGGCCGGGCGCTCAAGGCCCTTGGGGTGCGCGCTGTAGGTGGCTTCCGCCTCGTCGTACCAACTCGCGTCCAGAAAGACCTGCCGGACGTACGAAAGCACGCCCATCAGCGAATCCGGGAAACTCCCAAAGCCTTGCATGGGCCGGAAGGCGATCGGGAGCGCGGCAGGCGCGGCCACCACCATGTCGCCCGCTCGCTCGCCGGCCAGATTCACCAGCGCCGCCTCACCCGGAAAGATGCCGTTCATCGGAACTGCCAAAGTCGAGGTAAAGCCGGCATTGCGCCACGTCTCGAGGCGCTTGTCATCGGGCTTGAGGTCGTCGCCGGCATTCACCCAGGGAGTTGTAGCCGGCCGATCCTGGGGACCCTGCGAGACCTGCTGGGGCTGAGCCCTGGCAGGCCCGCCGCCTCCTGCTGCTGCCGGCGGACTCGCCGGCGCCGCGCCCAGGCCGAGGTCGCTCAGCGCATTGATGAAGCCGGGATACACGGTCAGGCCCCTTCCTTCGATCACCCAGGCTTCGGGCGGGATCGTCACATTTTCGCCCACCGCCACGATCAGTCCCCTGGCAATCACCACGGTCCCGCGCTTGATCTCCGGCCCGGAGACAGGGACGAGGCGCGCATTCCGGATTGCGAAATAGCGCGGCTCTTCGGCCCGCGCGCCGAGAACGGCGCCGAGCGCCAGCGCGGCGATGAGTGCCTTCCTTGAGGACGTTTCGAGCAAAGCTCTGCCCACCGACTGGAAACGGACCATCGCGCTCTCCTTCAGGACCACTTTCATCTCGTCCAGGATTCTGGTTTAGTGCCTGACGTGGGGAGAGATCATACGCCAGCCGATTGGGGGATTCAAGGCTTGTTTTAATTGTATTGCCGATTGCTGATTGCCGATTGCTGATTGAAGAGCGGGACGGCCTTCCCTTTGGGTGAATCGGCAATCGTCAATCGTAAATCGGCAATTCGACCCGCCATGAGTCAGACCATGTTCGGAGCGATTCCTTGCTAGGCACAAAGAATCTCGGAAATAGTAGTATAGGGGACTGTTGGGTTCGTAAGACCTGACGAATCGGAGGAGACTCATGCCGCGCACAATTCTCGTCACCGGGGCCACGGGCAACGTCGGCGCCAAAGTCGTTGGAGGACTGGTCAAGGCGGGAGCAAGGGTTCTGGGCGCGGTGCAATCCGCCGCCAAGGCCGATTCCATCAAGGCTCTAGGCGCGGAGCCGGTGGAATTTGATTTCAATCGAGCCGAGAGCATGCGCGCGGCGTTTCAGGACGTCGAGAAGCTCTTCCTGCTCACTCCCTTTGTTCCTCAGATGGCAGAATTCGGAGTGCGGGCGGTGGAAGAAGCGGGAAAGGCCGGAGTGCAGTACATTGTTCGCATGTCCGCCCTGGGTGCGGACTCGAAGCCCGCGATTCGGCTGGCAGAATGGCACCGCGAGGTCGAAGAGGCAGTCGAATCCTCCGGAATTCCCTTCACCATCCTTCGCCCCAATTCCTTCATGCAGAACTACTCGAATTACTCAGCGCAATCCATCAGGACGCAAGGCGTTTTCTATCTGCCCGCGGGCGATGGCAAGGTGAGCTTGATTGACGCTCGTGACATTGCGGCAGTCGTCGTCGAGACACTGATTACCGTGGGCTACGAGGGCATCGCTTATGACCTTACGGGACCCGAGGCGCTGTCGAACCACGAGATCGCTGAGACCCTCTCCAGGGTCCTGGGCAGGCGAATCCGCTACGTCGACGTCAGCGAGGAGGATGCACGAAAGGGAATGCAACAGTCAGGAATGCCCGACTGGGCCCTCGATGCTCTCCTCGAGTTGTACGCGCTCAATAAGGCGGGGCGAGCTCCGACCCTCTCACCTGCCGTGCAGCAAGTAACCGGCAGGAAGCCCCTGACCTTTGCTCAGTTCGCCAAGGACTATGCGACCGCCTTCGGGGGTGCGTAAGGCGGCACACCACGACCAGAATGGCAAGCACCGTGACGCCCCATCTTCTAGCAACGGACTGCGACCGCTATGTCTCGCCTCGCGCCGACAAGCGCTGGCCGTCGGGCGCGGCTGCGCCAAGGGAAGTATCAATGTTGCTTTGTCGAAAGCCATAGCCGCGCGGGGCCGCCGAAAGGCTAGGCTTTCTTCTTCGCTTCCGCCCATCGCTTCTTCATCATCTCCGATAGGCGCTTTCGCCCCTCCGGCGTGAGCTTTCGGGTTCGCTTCCTTCTTCCGTTGCCTTTCGAAGCTCTTCGTGCGGCGCGCAACTTTGTTCCCTCAAGAGCTGCAATCGCGCTGTTGAGCCGGTCGCGCTCCTTCTTCAGGTCGCTTACGATTCTCTCGATGTTCAAAAGAGGCCTCCTTAGAGTTGTCTTTACCAAGCCGCATAGTATAACCCGCGGAAGGGCACAACGTGATCACTAAATTAAATCGTCCGATCACCACTGCAGCAAGAACAGCCGGACCTTGGGCGGGCTGGCGTAAACTGACTCGGAAGCGATAGCCGAGAAAGCCGCGAAAAAGTTCAGTGAAAAAGTCTATTGGCAATGAACGGCGGATTGGTTATAATGCTTGCGCGGGGTGGAGCAGTCAGGTAGCTCGTTGGGCTCATAACCCAAAGGTCGCTGGTTCAAATCCAGCCCCCGCAACCAACCTCCCTATGTCGCGCGTTTCGGGACGGGCTTACTTCGTCTACATTCTCCGCAGCGAGGGCGCGCCGCGCTTTTACATCGGCATCAGCGAGGACCCGCAGCGCCGGCTTCAGCAGCACAACCAGTCGGGCCGGGGATGGACCCCCCGCTATCGCCCTTGGGCCATCGTCCTGCTCGAAGAGTACCCCGATTATCGGACGGCACGGCAACGCGAGTTGCTGCTGAAGTCCCAAAAATCAGGGCGCGGGCTCTTCCAACTCACCGGTTTGGATCCCTCCCCGTTTCGGCGCCCGGACCAGGGTCGGGGCTCATAATCCCGCCCTGCGGGATCGCTGGTTCAAATCCAGCCCCCGCAACCAATTCCTCTAATCAGTTGCCGTGGTCCGCTCCAACGCGATTTGGTTTTGTTTGAGTGCTGTATCACTGAACGTTACCTAAAACCGCCGTGGCGACCCGCCCGGTCGTTCCTCTCTTTTTCCCGTTCGACTTCTTGCCCTGCACCATAAAGGTGAGGGACCAGACCGGATGGCCTTGGCCCTCGGCGCAATGGCAGGTTGGCTGGCCACAGCGAGGCGGGGTTTAGCAGAGAAGAAGGGGAGAAGGAGATAGGAAGGCAGAGAAGGGGTGCGCATGTGGAATCACAAGGAACCTGGGGTTGGCAGAAAGCCGCTCATCCCTGACCCCGAGCCCCTAACCAGCGCTCTTTACTCCGGTTCTTCAAACATCCGCTGCTCCGGCACCACCACGACGATGCCCGTTTCCGTGACGTGGTATCCCCTCTTCCGGTCTTCTTCCAGGTTGTACCCGATGTCCGTGCGTTCCGGGATGTTGATATGGCGGTCGATGATGGCGCGCCGGATGCGGCAGTAGCGGCCAACGTTAACGTGGGAGAAAAGAATGGAGCTGTCCACATCCGCATAGCTGTTCACACGCACGTCGGGCGATAGGATGGAGTTGACGACGTGGCCGCCGGAGATGATCGAGCCCATGGAGACGATCGAATCCAGGGCAATCCCCATGCGACGCTCGTGGGCGAAGACGAACTTGGCAGGCGGGTACTGGTGCTGATAGGTGCGGATGGGCCACGCGTTGTCGTACAGGTTGAAGACCGGCGAAACCGAGACCAGGTCCATGTTGGCCTCGTAGTAGGCCTCGAGGGTCCCGATGTCGCGCCAGTACTGCGCTTCCTTCTTGTTCTCGTCGACGAAGTCGTAGGAATAGACGCGATGCTTGTCGATCATTTTGGGGATGATGTCCTTACCGAAGTCATGACTCGACTGAGGGTCCTCGGCGTCCTCGGTCAGGACTTGCATCAGCAGGTCGGCGTTGAAGACGTAGATACCCATGGAGGCATTCACTTTCGCCGGATTCTTGGACGAAAGCTTCGGAGCAGCCGGCTTTTCCTGCCAGCCGAGGATGCGGCCGGTGGAGTCCACTTCACACACGCCGAGGCGGTAGGCTTCCGCGCGGTCAAACTCGATGGTGCCGATCGTGAGGTCGGCGCCGGAGTCTGCGTGCTGCTGCACCATCCACTGGTAATCCATCTTGTAAATGTGGTCTCCGGAGAGCAGCAGGACGTACTTCGAGCGCTCGCTGCCGATCGAGTAGAGGTTCTGGTAGACCGCGTCCGCCGTGCCCTGGTACCACGTTTCGCTCACCCGCATCATAGGCGGAAGCACCTGGATGAACTCGCCGAGTTGGTCGGCGAGGATGGCCCAGCCCTCGCGCAGGTGGCGGTTGAGCGAGAGCGCCTTGTACTGCGTCACAACGAAGATGCGCCGCAGGTTGGAGTTGACGCAGTTTGACAGCGTGATGTCAATGATGCGGTAGGGCCCCCCGAAGGGGACAGCAGGCTTGGCGCGGTCACGCGTGAGGGGATAAAGACGTTCGCCCTGGCCGCCGGCCAGCAGGCATACGACCGTGTCTCGCGTGGTGGGATGAGCAAACATAAGTTCGCATCCTCGCAGGATCGCGGCTTCTCGCGGTGATGCGGGCCGCTCTCCCCGGGGTCAGGACAAGACTGAGAGCGCATTATAGCAGACCTCGCTCCAAGCCGCATATTCTGCCTATCGCGCAATCAAGAATGTAACCCGGGAGGTAAGCCTAGAATTGCCCGTCCCCAAGCCGCGCCCAGGTTCGCGCACCACGTCAAAACGCCCTTCAACGCACGCGCGACCCGGATTTCGATGGTGAAGTCAGCTTCCAGGCAATTTGTCTTGGCAACGATAGCGCCCGTGCTTCCTGCCTGCTGCTTGGGTATAATCCCAATATGGACGAACGTACGCGCCTCACCGCGATGGTGAAAGCGGCGGGTTGAGCGGCCAAGTTGAGTCCAAGTATTTTGGACTCGGTGCTCAGCAAGCTGCCGAAACAAACCGACCCCAACGTCCTGGTTGGCTTCGACACCGCCGACGACGCGGGAGTGTACCAAATCGCGCCCGAGCTGGCGCTGGTCCAGACCGTCGACTTCTTCACCCCCATCGTCGATGATCCCTACACGTTCGGGCAGATTGCCGCCGCGAATTCCTTGAGTGATGTCTACGCCATGGGCGGGCGCCCCATTTCGGCGCTCTCCATCGTCGGCTTTCCCAACAAGAACGAGGGTATCGAGGTCCTGGAGCAAATCCTCAAAGGGGGGCTGGCGAAGATGCAGGAAGCGGGTTGCGCGGTCATCGGCGGCCACTCAATCGGCGACGACGAAATCAAGTTCGGCTACGCCGTTATCGGGCTCATCAATCCGTCGCGCGTGCTCACCAACTCCTCCGCCCGCGCCGGCGACCGCCTCATCCTCACCAAGCGCATCGGCACCGGTATTCTCGGCACCGCCATTAAGAACGGGCGCCTCAGCGAGGCGGCGGTGAAAGCGGCGGTGGAGTCCATGTCCACACTGAACCGTGTGGCCAGCGAGGTGGCGCTCCAGTTCGACGTCCACGCCGCCACAGACATCACGGGCTTTGGGTTGCTCGGCCACGCGCGGGAGATGGCGGCGGGGAGCAAGGTCAGCCTGATGCTCGATCACCGGCGCGTGGAGTTCCTGCCCGAAGCCCTCGACTTCTCGCGCGAGGGCTTTATTCCCGGCGGGCTCAAGCGAAACATCGAGTTCATCGGCGGGTGCGTCGAGTTTGCCGACGAGATCCCGGAGGAGGTCCGTAACCTCTTCTATGACCCGCAAACCTCCGGCGGCCTGCTGCTCTCCGTCGCGGCGAGTGATGCTCTCCAACTTCTCGCGGCGCTCGGCGAGCGCGACGTGCCCGCGCAGGAGGTCGGCGAAGTCATCGAAAAGACCAAGCCGCTGATTCGGGTCCGGTAGCGCTTTGGCGGGGGCTGTCATCCTGAGCGAAGCGAAGGGCTCCACATGTGATGGCGACGAAACGACACTCGAAATTCGAGGCTGGATACTCGACAGAAACTGCCGCCTCGAAAGAACCAAAACCGGTTGGACGAATTTCGCGCTTCGAATTTCGGATTTCGAGTTAAGATGGTTCGCCGATGGTTCGCCTATGAAGTGGGAAGTCCGTGCGGAATTGGTCGTCGCCCTCGCCATTGTCGTGATCGGCGGAGGCTTGGTGGGCGGCGAGTATTACCTGGTCAAATGGTACCCAGGCCACAAGCAGCGTGTGGCCGAGGAGATGCTGAAGCTGCTGCCTTACCAGAACGACGACCTGGGCATTAAGCTCCGAGTCTCGGCCGGCTTCTACGCCAAGATCGACAGTTTTGCCGGGGGGGTGAAGATCTACCGCCCCAAGCTCTGGAGCGATGCCCCGTCGTTGACCATCACCTCGCAGCCGAACCCCGACCAGGCCACGGAGTTCTCCCCGCAGGTCCTCGCCGTTTGGGAGACAGATGGCGTCACCCACGAACTTCCGCGCTACCGTTTCGATCACCTCCAGATCAACGGACGCGATGCCGTGTTGATCGCGCGGTATAAGGGGCGCTCGATGCACCTCACGGCGCGCGTCATCTCCCCCGAACGCGTCATTGAGGCGGATTGCACTCCCGGCGGCGACGACGAAGACCTTTACATGCAGGCTTGCGCCGAGACGCTGCGCACGCTCGAGGTGCGGGGGCCCATGCCTCCTCCCCCTCCCCTGGAGCCCGGAGGGGTCCAAGAGGTGATGCCCTCGCAAGTGAGTCCGAAACGGTGACGTGAAATGCCAAAGTGGGAGCTGATTGAAGGGAATCTTGCCACTCCGACCGGATTTCGCGCCGCCGCGGTTGCCGCCGGCATCAAGAAAGCTGATGGGGCGCTGGACCTGGCGCTGATCTTTGCGGAGGCGCCTGAGACGACGGCCGCCGGCGTTTTCACCACCAACCGCGTTGCGGCGGCGCCCGTGGTGCTCTCGCGCGAGAGCTTGCGCCGCAGTGGCGGACGCGCCCGCGCCGTGACCGTGAACTCTGGCAACGCCAACGCCTGTACCGGGCGAGCCGGACTCCGCGTTTCCCGGGAAACGGCGCGCGCCGCCGCGAAGGCGCTGGGCGTTTCCGCCTCCGAAGTTCTCGTCGCTTCCACGGGTGTCATCGGCGTGCCTTTGAAGCTTGAGCTGATTCTTAACCGGCTTGCCACACTCCAAGAGAGCCTTTCCGTCGAGAATGCCTCGGCGGTAGCGCGCGCCATCATGACCACGGACACGTTTCCGAAATCCTGCGTGCTGCGGACCAAAGTGGGGCGCGGGACGATTCACCTGGCGGGCGTAGCCAAAGGCGCGGGCATGATCCACCCGCGCCTGGCGACGATGCTCTCCTTCATCACCACGGACGCTGGCGTCGCCCCGCCGCTTCTCCAGAAGATGTTGCGTGCTGCGGTTGATGTCAGTTTTAATTGCCTCACAGTCGACGGCGACACCTCCACCAACGATTCCGTCATCGTGCTCGCCAGCGGCCTTTCAGGCGTTCCTATTCGCGCCGGCTCGAAGGCCGCGGGCGTGTTCCTTGCCGGGCTCACGGAGCTTTGCCAGACCCTGGCTCGGATGATAGCGCGGGACGGCGAGGGCGCAAAAAAGCTGGTCACCGTTGAAGTCTGCGGCGGCAAGACTCGGGCCGACGCCGATCGGGTGGCGCGCGCGATTGCCAACTCGCCGCTCGTCAAGACCGCAGTCGCCGGCGGCGATCCCAACTGGGGCCGCATCTTGTGCGCCGCCGGTTATTCCGGCGCCGATTTCGATCCCGCCAAAGTCGACATCCGCGTCAACAGCCTCTTGCTCTGCCGGCGCGGCCTCGATGCTGCCTTCGACGAAACTGCCGCAAAGCGTGAGTTGGATCAGAAGGAAGTTACGCTGCGCCTCGATCTTCATCAAGGCAAAGCCGCCGCGCGCATTTGGACCTGCGATTTTACCCACGACTACATCACGATTAATGCGTCGTATCGGACGTGAGAGAAGCAATGCATGAGCCGCCGGACGACAGCGGCCGACTAGGGAAAGATTTCGAAGGAATGGACGTGGCGCGGTCGGTACGCACGAAAATGGCTGTCGAGCGTCAGCACCCTGCGGATATTCCGCCTTTGAGCTACGGTCACCAGAGAGGCATCCGCAAAATCCATGGGCAGGTCAGCATATTTCATCATCAGACGATGAATCTCCTGGAGTTCGTTGGGCAGGGGTGCTTCCACATCGAGGGCGCTCCGGAAGATCAAGTCCCACAGCGCTCTGCGTTCGGTTGGACCGTCAAGGAAGTGGAATACCTCGGTCAGGACCGGCCAAGTCGTGATCAAACTGCCGTGAAAGCTCTGGATGGCCGCAAGGCAATCCCCATGTGCGTCGTCTCCCTTATCGAAGAGAGCGATCAATGGCCCCGAGTCACAGAGTGCCGTCTCGGCGCTTGGCAACCAGTTTCTCCTTCAGCAGTCTGCTGACATGGCGGGCCCGATCGCGGTGCGAAACGGCAGGTGGAATCTTGAGAGTCTTGTAAACTTCCCAAAAGGTGGGCCGTGTTTCCTCGTGAACCGAATTCCATCTGGCGCGCAGCGCGTCCCTGATCACCTCGGACCGCGCGCGTTTCTCGCGCCGAACCAGATCGTTAAGAATACTTTCCGTCTCGGAGTCGAGGCGGAAAGTCACCGTTTCCCCCATGTCTTACGATTGTACGACAAACGGATCGTGAGTCAACCCATTTCTTTGGCGGTTCTCGCGCCAGCGCAGGCTCTGTACCGCGGCCCGAATTGCATGGTACCTCTGCTATACTTGTCCTTGCGCGAGCCGCACGGTGCGCCGGACTACGGATCCAAGACCGACGCGGCCTCTTGGGTTTGTCGTTCATCACTGGCCACTCGTCGCTGGCCACTGCTTCTATGTCGGGAATCATCGGTTACATCGGCAACAAGCGTGTTGTCCCCGTGCTGCTTGAGGGCTTGCAGCGCCTCCAGTACCGCGGCTACGACTCGGCGGGCCTTGCGGTGATGAAAGACAGCAAGCTCGAGATCCGCCGCGCTCCCGGCAAGCTGCGCAACCTCGAAGAGGTGATCCGGCTCAACCCGCTGGAAGGCACTTACGGCATCGGGCACACCCGCTGGGCCACGCACGGCGCGCCTACCGAGGAGAACGCCCATCCGCACCGCGACTGCCGCGGCAGCGTGGTGGTGGTTCACAACGGAATCATCGAGAACTACGAGGAACTCAAAAAGCAACTCGAAGCCGAGAACCACACGTTCCGCACCGAGACCGACACGGAAGTGATTGCGCATCTGATCGAGCGGCATTTGTATGCCGGCGTCAAGGATGATCCGGCTGCTCCTGCGGCGGCCGACGCAGGCGGGGAAGCTACGGTCGCGCGTCCCGCCAGTCTCGAGGACGCCGTACGCGCCACCGTCCGCCAACTCACCGGCGTCTTCGCACTGGCCATCATCTCGACGCGCGATTTGAACAAGATCGTGGCGGTGCGCCAGGGTCCGCCGGCAGTGATCGGACTGGGCAAGGACGAATACTTCGTGGCCAGCGACGTGCCCGCCATTCTTTACCACACGCGCGACCTCTTCTTCCTTGCGGACGGCGATCTGGCCGTGCTCACGCCGAATGGCGTGAAGCTGACCGACTTCGGGGGCCACCCGGTCACGCGCCGCGTCCAGCACATCACCTGGGATCCGGTCCTGGCCGAAAAAAGCGGGTTCAAGCATTTCATGCTCAAGGAAATCTATGAGCAGCCGCGCGCCGTGCGCGACACGATGCTGGGCCGAATCTCACCCGAGACCGGCCAGGTGTTCCTGGATGAGATGGAAATCACCGAGGACGACTTCCGCACCTTCCGCGAGATTAAGATCGTGGCGGCCGGAACGTCGCGCCACGCCGCGGTGGCGGGGAAGAACATGATCGAGCGCCTGGCGCGAGTGCCGGTGGAGGTGGATTACGCTTCCGAGTTCCGTTACCGCGACCCGCTCGTGGAACCGCGCACGCTCACCATCCTGATCACCCAGTCGGGCGAGACGGCGGACACCATCGCCGCGCAGCGCGAAGCGCAGGCCAAGGGCTCGAAGACGCTGGCCATTTGCAACGCGCTGGGCAGCATGGTGCCGCGTGAATCGAACGGAGCCATTTACAGTCACGCCGGGCCCGAGATCGCGGTGGGCTCGACGAAGACGTTCACGGCCCAGCTGACCGCGCTTTACCTCTTCGCCGCTTACTTGGGCCAGACGCGCAACGTGCTGCCGCCGGCGGACGCCAAGCAACTGCTGGCGGACCTCGTGGCGCTTCCGCGACAGCTCGAGTCGGTTCTGCAAAACGACGAGGACTACGAGGACCTGGCCCGCCAGCTTTATCGCTCCTCGGACTTCCTGTTTCTCGGCCGTGGCGTCCACTTCCCCGTCGCGCTGGAGGGCGCGCTGAAGATGAAGAAGGTGTCTTACATCCACGCCGAGGGTTACCCGGCGGGTGAGATGAAGCACGGCCCGGCCGCGCTCATTTCCGACCGCCTGCCCGTGGTGGTGATCGCCACGTCGGACCCGCGCGCGGCGGATTCGAAGCCGCGCTACGAGCGTACCGTCTCCAACATCAAGGAAGCCAAGGCGCGCGGCGCCCAAATCATCGGTCTCGTGACGGAGGGCGACCGCGAGGTGGCTGAGATGGCTGATCACCTCATCCTGCTGCCGCCAACGAACGAGTTGCTCTCGACCATCCTGGAAGTGGTACCGCTGCAACTGCTCGCCTACCATATCGGCGTGCTGCGCGGCTGCGACGTGGATCAGCCGAGGAACCTGGCGAAATCGGTCACGGTGGAGTAGAATTCGCGGCTGCATCCAGGGGAGAATGGGAGGAAGAGCTGCTGTGAAGGTGGTTTACTCCGACCAATACGACCTCAACCTCGGCAACCACGTTTTCCCTTCCGTCAAGTATCGCCTGACGAAGGAAAGGCTGTTGCGGGAGGTTATGGTGCGCCCCGAAGACTTCGTCGAGCCCGAGCCCGCCTCCGACGAAGATGTGGCGCTGGTCCACCACCGCGATTACATTCGCAAGCTCAAGACAGGCACGCTCTCATACGCCGAGATTCTCCGTCTTGAGGTTCCGTACTCGCCCGAGCTCGTCCGTGCCGTATGGCTGTGCGCGGGAGGCTCCATCCTCGCCGGACGCCTCGCACTTGAGGACGGAGTTTCCGTGAACCTCGGCGGGGGGTTCCATCACGCTTTTGCTGACCACGGCGAGGGCTTCTGCGTGCTCCACGACGTGGCCATCGGCATCCGCCGCCTGCAGAAGGATAAGACCATCGCGTGCGCCATGACGGTCGATTGCGACGTTCACGACGGGAACGGGACGGCGGACATCTTCGCGGCGGACCCGAGTGTCTTCACCCTGTCGATCCACCAGTTAAACAACTATCCGGTTCCCAAGCCTCCCAGCAACCTGGACATCAACCTCGATGATGGTGTGGAGGACGAAGAGTACCTGGCGGAACTCGAGCATGGCCTCGACCAAGCGTTGGCCGGCTTCCACCCGGACATCATCTACTACCTCGCCGGCGCCGACCCTTATCGAGAGGACCAGTTGGGCGGGCTCAAACTCTCCCTTCACGGCCTCGAGCAGCGCGACCGCCTGGTGTTCAAGAAGGCGCGCGATAAGAATGTCCCCGTGGCGGTGACGCTGGCAGGCGGGTACGCGCGACACGTGGAAGATACGGTGCGGATTCACACCTCCACGGTGCGGGTGGCGAAGGAGTTCGCGAAGTAATTGCCGATGGTCGATTGACGATTGAAATGAAGGAGTCAGGAGCCAGGAGTCAGGAGTCAGAATGAAGACGCCGGCTCTTTCCTCACGGCTCCTCTATTCCCTCTTCTATAGCATCGAACTCGCGCTCGATGGCTCGGATGTCGCGACTCCGATTCATGATGTCACGGGCGCGTGCCAGTCGCCGGTCTCGCTCCTTCAGCTTCTCCGCCAAAGGTAAAGAACGCGTGGACTTGGGCGAAGGCGCCATTATCGTCTGATCCCGATCAAAGGCGAGTTAAATGAACCCTGGCGGTAGCCTTCCAAGTCAAGGGTGACGAAAGCAAATCCAAGCGGCCTGAAGATCTCCACAAATTTCTGCGCCATTTCGGGCGTGAGGGCGCGCGGCAACTCTTCGGGCGCAATCTCCAGCCTTACCAGCTTGTCGTGATGGCGGACGCGGAACTGCCGGAACCCGAGCGCTCGTACCGCCTCTTCGCCTTTCTCGACCACCGCCAGCCGCTCCGGCGTCACCTGGATGCCGTAGGCAATCCGCGATGAGAGGCAAGCCGAAGCCGGCCGGTCCCACACCGGTAGTTCTGCCTGACGTGCCAGGAAGCGAATGTCCGCCTTGGTCAGTCCGACATCAAGCAACGGCGTCAGGACCTTATGTTCGCTCGCGGCGCGCTGGCCGGGGCGCCAGTCGCCCTGGTCGTCGACGTTCACACCGTAAGCAACGGCTGCGAAGCCGCGTCGTGAGACCATTTCATCGAGCTTAAGAAAGAGTTCGTCCTTGCAGAAATAGCAGCGATCGGGGTTGTTGGCCTGGTAGTTGGGGTCGCTGAGTTCGTCGGTGGTGATGAACTCGTGAGGAAAACCGGCTCGCGTGGCGCAGTGCTCGGCTTCGGCGCGATCGCGTGCCGAGTAGCTCGCGCTGAGAGCAGTCACCGCGAGCATGCGGCCGCCGAGGGCCTTGTAGGCCGCGTGGGCGAGATACGCGGAGTCCACACCCCCGGAGTAGGCGACAACGAGCGAGGGGAGCTTCTTCAGTTCCTCTTCGAGGCGCTGCTCTTTGAGTTCAAGTCCGGTCATGGTTTCGATTGCCACAATTCAGAATAACGCCGAAGAGAACCACACTCAACCGATTCCGCGTGGTCCGCGTGGCCCGTGGCCGCGACCCCAAAGACGCTCGGCCCAGCGCGGCCTGCCCAGAATTCATGGGTCATCATGGGACAGGGGGCAAGCCAGGAAGAGGGAAAGAGAAAAGGGGGAGAATCTGTGGGTTCAGGGTGAGGTTGGGCCGCAAGAGGGAGCGAGGAAGAGGCTCTCCGATATGTCAAGAAAAGCAGCACCCGGCAAAGCGAGTAGGTAATTGATAACAAAAGACATTGTGGGTTAGGTTTTTCAAAACAAAGCGGCCAGAAGCCCCTTGCTTGTGACTTGGCGGGAGGGGGCGATTGGGTCGTTCGGCATGAGAAAATGACCCCGGCAAAGCGAGTAGGTGATTGATAAGAAATGACATTCTGGGTTGGGTTTTTGAAAACAAAGCGGAGAGGCGGCTTAAAGCCGCCAAGTGGCGAGGTAAACTCGCCGCTACAAGATCTGACGTTCCTCTTCCCAAGGAGGCTGGAGGGGGATAGAATTGCAAGCTATACGTGGCGCCGGAAGTGGATTCGCATGTCATTCTGAGTGTTTCATGGGCCTTCGGCCCACCAATGAACATGAAAATCGCCTCGAGCCGACGTTGTATTATGGACTTGGCGTGGAACGGTGAAGGTCGTCTCCGCTCTGGAGCAGTC
>Ga0326728_10010523_pt1 | contig 21606 bp, 21 predicted proteins | sample MB3enrmetagenome_FD_207602 | JGI IMG/M metagenome (GOLD analysis project Ga0326728, IMG submission 207602) | Lab enriched peat soil microbial communities from McLean, Ithaca, NY, United States - MB31MN | ecosystem: Environmental > Terrestrial > Soil > Wetlands > Peat | place: USA: New York... | reverse complement strand
TCGCGGGAGGACCTGAAAGGCACGCCGTTTGCCTTATTTGTCGAGAAAGAGGACCAGGCGGCAGAAGCGATCCAGCGGCAGATCGAGTTTACGAGATTCTACCAGGATATCGGCGTCAACGCACCGACATGGAAGGATGCGGGAGAGGTCATCCGTGAAGCGATACACCAGCTCAGCCTCCCGTCCATCGATGTGCAGGTCATGGTCAGGGACGTCGAGATCTTTGCAGATCCTCTTATCGTGAAGGTCTTCTTTAACCTCATCGAGAATTCCCTTCGTCATGGCGGGAACGTGACCTCCATCTCCTTCAGTACCCGCGAGTCAGATGCCGGCCTTGGGATCATCTACCGCGACAACGGTGTCGGCATCTCTGAAGACGACAAGAAGAAGCTCTTCCAGAGAGGGTTTGGCAAGCACACCGGCCTTGGCCTGTTTCTCTCCAGGGAGATACTCGCGATTACGGGGATCGCCATCACGGAGAACGGCGAACCGGGAAAAGGTGTGCAGTTCGAGATCACGGTGCCGAAAGCCGCCTTCCGGTCTGCATGATAAATTCGGAACCGGGCATGGGATCCGGCTGACCCGATCCCGGTACCATTGCCCCGGCGGGATCAGTTTTTATATAAAAGAGGGAGGAGTTTAACTATGAAATTCAAAGGCAGTAAGACCGAGAAGAATATCCTCGCTGCGTTTGCCGGCGAGTCGCAGGCCCGCACGCGGTACAGTTTCTTTGCGAGCGCAGCAAAGAAAGAGGGTTACGAGCAGATCGCCGCGATCTTTACCGAGACCGCTGACAACGAGAGAGAGCACGCGAAGCTCTTCTTCAAACTCCTCGAGGGCGGAGTTGCCGAGATCACGGCAGCCTACCCGGCCGGCGTGATCGGGACGACCGCGGAAAACCTGAAGGCAGCGGCAGATGGCGAGAAGATGGAGTGGGGGACGCTCTATCCCGGTTTTGCGGAAACTGCCGAGAAAGAGGGGTTCAAAAAGGCGGCCACGGCATTCCGGGAGATCGCCCGGGTCGAGGCGTACCACGAGCGGCGTTACGCGAAGCTGCTCGCGAATGTCAGGCAGGAGAAGGTTTTTGAAAAAGATCTCCCCACCTTCTGGAAGTGCCGGAACTGCGGGTTTGTTCTCGAGAGCAAGATGGCCCCGAAGAAATGCCCGGTCTGTGATCACCCGTACGCCTATTTCGAGATCTACGGGGAGAATTACTGAATTACTTTTTATCCACGCTCCATTTACTTGCTGCTGGCTGGAACGAAGAGCGGAAGACCCTAGACCGGCCTGCCACCATCAGCCTTTTGCGATCCCTTCCAGTTTCCCGCGGAACTGGCTCATGTAGAGATCATAGTAAAACCCTTTCTTCTTCATCAGCTCCGCGTGCGGGCCGCGCTCGATGATCGCCCCCTTGTCGATGACAAGGATCTGGTCGGCATGCCGGATCGTGGAGAGGCGGTGGGCGATGATGAACGAGGTCTTCTCTTTCTGGAGCGCAAGCAGGCCTTCCTGTATCAGTTTCTCCGTCCGGGTATCGACATTGCTCGTCGCCTCATCGAGGATGAGCATCCGGGGGTTTGCCACGATCGCACGGGCGATCGTGAGCATCTGCCGCTGGCCCTGCGAGAGGTTCGCCCCACCGTCAACAAGATACGTGTCATACCCGCCCGGCTGCTGCACGATGAAGCCGTGGGCGTTTGCCTGCCGGGCCGCCCGGAAACACTCCTCATCGGTTGCGCCTTCCCGGGCATACTTCAGGTTCGCCATGATGGTGTCCGAGAAGAGGAACGGCTCCTGCAGCACCTGCGCGATCTGGACGCGGAGCGTGTCCTGCCGGACCTCCCGCACATCCTTGCCATCCACCCGGATCACGCCGTTCTCGATATCGTAATACCGGGTCAGGATATTGATGATCGTGCTCTTGCCCGCACCCGTCGGGCCGCAGAGACCAATGACCTGCCCGGGCTCTGCATGGAACGTGTTGTCGGAAAGAATCCGTCGCCCGGGGGTATACGAGAAGTCCACGTGGTCAAAAACGACATCCCCGGCAACTGCCGGCATCTCAGGAGCGTCCTTCCGGTCATCCACGCGGGGTTTCTGGTCCAGGACTTCAAAGACGCGTGCTGCCCCGACGATTGCATTCAGGATCTGGGCATAGGAGGAGAAGATCGTGGTAAAGGCATTGAGCAGGTTGAACGAGAACGCGATGAACGCGATCAGGATGCCGATCTCCGCCATCCCGTTCATCACCATGATGCCCCCCGCGACGAGAATTATGACGATGAGCAGGGTCTCGAAGATGTTGCTGACCTGCTGGCTGATGAGCGCGGAGAACTGGGCTTTTTCGCCAACATCCGCAACTTTTTTGCTCCGTGCAGAGAACCGCCGGGACGCCTCCTCCTGCCGGCGGCAGGCGATCACGGTCTTTGCGCCCGAGATCCATTCTTCGGCAAACCCGTTCAGGTCCCCGGTCTTTTCCTGCAGGAGGACAAATGCCGGGCCTGAGACTCTGGTGATCAGCAGCGAGACCCCGACCAGCGCCAGCACGATGATATAGGCCAGGACCGTCAGCGACGGGCTGACGACCAGCATGATGATGCTCGTGATGACAATCGTCATCACCGCCTGCCCGGTCTGGAGCAGGCCGATGCTGATGAACTGTTCGATCACCTGCGTGTCGTTGGTTACCCGGCTCATCAGTTCGCCGATCGGGCGCCGGTCAAAGAAGTCCAGCGACATCGTCTGGATATGGGCGAAGAGATCGGTCCGGAGCCGGTACAGGGCTTCCTGCGAGATATCCGAGAGGAGCTTCTGCGAGACTGCACCCGAAACCCAGATGATGATCGCGCCGGCGGCAAGCCAGGTGATGACCCGGATCAGCGGCTGGACCGGGCCGGGTCCCGCCGAAATGATAGTGGTCGCCGTTCCCAGCAGGAGGGAGAAGACCCCATTTCCCAAGGCAAATGCCGCCATGAGGAGGAGGGCGGCGGCCAGCTTCAGCCGGTGCGGCGCCATGTACCGTAAAAAGCGCCTGACCGTGGGGATCATCGGCGGCAGTGCTTCCTCGTCCGGCCGGGCCTGCACGCTTCTCATGCGGGATCACCCCCGAGAATTCCCTTCCCGAGCTGGGAATCGAAGATCTCCTTATATTCCGGGCTTGTCCTGAGCAACTCCTCGTGTCGCCCGGTGGCGGCGATCCGGCCGTTATCCAGAAGAATGATACGGTCGGCGGAGATCACGGTGCTGATCCGCTGGGCGACCAGCAGTTTTGTCACCCCGGTGAACCGCCGGTTGACCGCATCCTGGATCCGTGCCTCGGTTGCGACGTCACAGGCACTGGTGCTGTCATCGAGGATCAGGATCTTCGGCCGGGCGGCAAGCGTCCGGGCAATCGCGAGGCGCTGGCGCTGCCCCCCGGAAAAATTTGTCCCGTGACGGGCAACAGTATCGTCGTACTCCCGCGGGATGTTCCGGATGAACCCGTCGGCATCCGCATCAGCGGCAGCGGCGGCCATGTTCAGATCGGACTGGTCTTCTGCGGCAAACAGGAGGTTGTCGCGGATTGTCCCCGAGAAGAGGTTGGGCTGCTGGAGGCAGATCCCGACAAGGGTCCGCAGGGTGTCCTGCGGGATCTCCCGAACGTCAGTCCCGTCGATCGTGATCGTTCCCGATGTCACATCATAGAACCGGGGGATGAGGTGCACGAGCGTGGATTTGCCGGAACCGGTGGGGCCGAGGAAACCTATCGTCTCGCCGGGTTCGGCAGCAAAGCTGATATCCTGCAGGACGGCCGGGCCGGTTTTTCCATCCGTTCCCCGGTACCCGAAGCTTACATGGTCAAAGACCAGCCGGCCTTTTACTGCGTCCGGGCTCAGCGCCACCGGCTTTCCGCTGTCATTTACGTCTGCGGCCGTATCGAGGAGCTCGAAGATCCGGTTCAGCGACGGGCGGGCAGCAGAGATCGCCGGCAGCACGGTGCCGAGGATCATGAACGGCATGATCAGAAGGAAGAGATACTGGACGGCCGCGATCACTTCCCCGGTGGAAAACCCGGTCCCACGGAGCACCTGCACCCCTCCCGTCAGGAAGATCGCAGCGAGCGCGAGGTTGACAACGAGCAGCATGGTCGGTATCAGCACGGCGATGTAGTTCTGGGCGCGGGTTGATGCGGCCCGCACATCACCGGCCACGCCGGCAAAGCGTTCGTTCTCGTACTTCTGGCGTACGAACGCCTTGACCACGCGGACGCCTGCCATGTTCTCCTGGAGGGTGCCGCTCATTGCGTCGTACTTCTCCTGCCGGACCGCAAAGACCGGCAGGACAAACCAGAGATACGCGCCAAGCAGGGCAGCAAAGATGACCATCAGCAGGACCATCAGCCAGAGAAGCGATGGCGAACGTATCGCGATCATGAGAATGGTGATGAGAAGCATAATCGGCACGAGCGGAAGGTTCAGGATGCCCTGCTGGATGGCAATCTTGACGTTCTGGACGTCGTTCGTGAGCCGGACGAGGAGGTCGCTCGGCCGGAACCGGTCGAGGTTGCCAAACGAGAGTGCCTGGATCCGGTCGTATGCCTCCGTCCGGAGGTAATGGGCGGTCCTTTCCGAGAACTTGACCGCGATCAGCGTATTGACCATCTGGCACGCGGCGGCGGCAAGCGCAAGGATGATCATGTATCCGCCGTACCGGATGACCATCGGCATGTTGTTTCCGCTGATGCCCCGGTCGATCAGTGTCTGCGAGAGCGCGGGTATCGCAAGCGAACTGACCGCCCCGCCAATCGTGAGCGCAATGGAGAGCAGCAGCCATTTCCGGTAATCCTCCCAGATCCCGAGGAGCCGGATCAATCCTTTCTGCTTCGTAGTTACCAGCCCATAACCGTTTGTACCAAATCAGTACGGCAACGCTTTTAATGATACTGAATTGGTGGCAAATGAGAACTACCGGATCGCAAGGGAGTTTCTCCTCTCCCTGTACATCCCGGCATCGGCCGTGCCTCTTATCAGAAAACCCCCTAAAATGCTTCATTTCCCCAAAATACCTGTTTTAAAGCCGATTTTCTGACCCTCTCCGGAATCGGGCAATAGCGGGCTTCTGGCGGCAGATCTTTTCAAATATGACCAAAAGTTCATCGGATTTTTGGGGGCTGCTGCAGGGCCGCTAAATTGGCCGATTTTTTCCTGATTAAAAAGGGTATTTTTGAAAAATACCCGTTTAAAACAATAATCTTTTCGGGCGTCAACACCATTTCCACTGGAGATTTTTTGGCCTTCGTCCGTTTGCCAATCCGGGCGTTTTACGGGGTTATTTTCCCGGCACCCGCTTGGGGGCCTTGTTGCTGAGGGTGTGGGCATTCCTGGACCCGATCACGATAAATTTCCCGGTAGGTCCGACCGGGACCGGTTCTTCCTTCCGGATATGGGGGTTGACGTACTTGTCCGGCCCCCACCATTCGATCTCCCCCACACTGATGGGCGTGACTTCAAGCCGGCGCCACACCCGTTCGCCCCGCGTTCTTAGCCAGAGCTCGCGGATGATAAACGGAGGAAACGAAAGCGATCGCATGCCGGCGACATCATCCGGAAACATCGTTTCGTAAAATCCCTCCGGATCGATCAGGTTCCGCGTCAGCCGGACCTTGACCACGCGGATGGAATCTGGTTTGTAGATCAGAAAATCGAATGGCAGATCCGGCTCAGGATTTTCTATCCAGCGATATCCCATCCGCTTCGCAAACGCTTCTGCCTCAGCAACGGCCGATGACGGTTTCTTGCCGCGTGTCATGGTATCACCTTAAAAATCTGCCACACGCAACAAAATGCCGGGCAGTATCTTCACACATAGGCCGTACAGTATTGAATGCCTTGTGGTCAGTGCGTACGCGATGTACGTGACGACGGGAAAAAAAGATTTTTTTAGTGCTCCATCTGTACGTCGAAGTACGGGTTCTTGCCGGCCGCTTTCAGCGGGATGCCGTACGCAACGCTGCAGCCTTTCAGCATGCCGAGGTCGAGCGCAGCAACCCCGGCGGTGAACATGATCCGGTTGTCCACGTTGTGGATCGACGCGGTCTTGACCGCAGAGCCGACGGCAATGCCGAGATCCGAGACCTTCAGGACGCAGTTGGGCCCGCCGTACACGGACTTCCTTTTTTCCGCAGCTTTTCCCGCTTTGAGCATCTCAGCACAGGTGGAAAAACCGCATCCCCCGCAGTTGATCCCGAGGGCTTTTTTCCCTTCGACACCGATCAGCAGGGTTGCGTCGCTCTCTTTTACCTGTTTTGCATTGACCGAGAAGAAGCTCATCCCCAGATCCTTGCCCATCCCATCTATCCGGGCGGCAAGCTTATCCTGCTCTTTTCCCGTCACGATCCGGCAGGCAATCGAGTCCAGCCCGACCGCCTTGGGCGCGGTCCGGGCGGCAAGGGCCATGAGCGCGGCTACCGTTTTCACGGCATCAGATTCTGCTGTCATGCAGGATTGTTGGATTTCGCTGGGGAAAAAGATACCACCGGAAAAATCCTGCAGCCCGGATACCGGGATCGACACCTGCGGCGTCCGGTATTTTCCGGTATGGATGTGAAGATGCATCCTGTTTCTGCAAAATACTTGTGAGAGAGAAAAATTGTTTTTGAAAAAAAGTCCGGGGATCTTCCTAGAAGAAGATCTCGTCCTTGGCAAACCGGACCTTCGGCATCGGCTTGTCCGCCGCGTAGCCAATCGGGCAGAGCATCGTGGGGACGAGCGGGGGCGGGATCTTCAGGATCCGGGTATACTCGTCCGGGTTGAATCCCCCCATCGGGCAGGAGTCAAAGCCGAGCGACTTGGCGCCGTTCACCGCGTTGCCGAGCGCAAGGAAGAGCTGGGACTTCGCCCAGCAGAGTTTCTGCTCCGCGGTCATTTTGCCGGTCATCCCTTGTATTATGCCGACGATAAAGTTCCGCGTTTCCTCCGGAACACCGGACTTCTTCATCAGGGCCTCGTCCTTTTTGAGCAGGCCGTCGAAATCCGGGTTCGCGCAGAAGACCAGCAGGTGCGAGCAGGTCGTGACCTGCTCCTGGTCATTCGTCGCCGGCTTCAGCTGCTCTTTTACCTTCTGGTCGGTGACCACCTTGATCTTCCACGGCTGGAGGTTGACCGCCGACGGTGCAAACCGGATGATCTCGAAGAGCTCATTCACCTTCTGCTCGGGAATCTTTCTCCCGTCAAACTTCTTGGTCGCGTACCGCGACATCACGACTTCCTTGAATTCCATACCATCACCCGCACTGCGGTACGCGTCTCTTGTCCGGGCGTTGTATTTATAGGATTGGTTGGACGGTTCTGATAGGATCACGGAACTTCGGGACTTTTGGGAAGTGGTGATAAGTCGCGGGACTTATGCAAAGTTAGATGACGCGTAATTAACTTACTTTGAAATCAAAACAAATTTATGCATCGTTGTTTATATTCAGAATCCAATAAGATATGGTCACTGTAAATATTCCCTCAGAATTCTTTGATCAAGATGATTTACGTGTTCAAGCATCTGGAATCTGTGATTTAAGAATAATAAGAGTGAGATACTATTATGAGTTCAAAACAGCGTTTCTTGTAAATTGTAAAAAAGAGGTTCTGTTTTTCAATAATTCCGAAGAGCCAATTAAAAGTATTGAATTTGATCTTGGGGAGTTTTTAGAGCATTTACATATCTTTGATTCTGATAAGACCTCTTTAGAATTTCATAAACAACAAAGTGATTATCTATCTTCAGAAGATCGCACAAACGATGATGATAATTCAATCGTAATTGATCTTCCTGTCGATTGTCCGATAAACCCTTATGAGTTTAGAACTCTTGAATTCTGTTTTACCGATCAGGTTGAAGATTATGTTAAAAAGAATCGAGATTTTATCTTTGTCTTTGATCTAAACGAGTCTTACAAGACATATATCTCTATTAATTCGTTCTCAAAATTCAAACTAATAAAACACTACTTTATCGAATCAAATAATCCTACACTACCCCAAGAACAAAGACTATTTTATCCCGACGAGCTTGACGAGAGCGAAGACATCAAATACGAAACAACAAGCTCGTCCATTTATACTCATGTCGGAAAGAAAATACCTGATTGCAACGGGTTGTTTCTTTTTAGTTACGATCTTGATTATCATCAAAAATGCTGGTTGAAACTTGGAGTTGGATTGGGTATTATAACCCTGATTTTTAATGCTGCACTTTTGTTCCTGATCACAGACCCAGGATCACTGATGAATGCTATTCTCTCTTCTATGGGGCTGGTTAACGCCTTTCTTTTGATTGTGAAAGGATGGTTATTTGAAAATGATATGGAAAAAGTTCTCAAATACAATTACGATTACATTTATGTTGTTCTTATTGTGCTTTTGATATCAGAAGCGATCATCGCCTTTGTGATAACGGCCTTTTTATCCCCCGTTCTCTCAAACTTTAAATCGTCAATGGAGGCCTTTGTAAATAGTACCTTTTTGAACAGCTCTTTTATGTTATCACATTAGAAAAGTATTTGATCTCTTAGATCAATTAGACCAATTGATAAAAAAATGGTCGATAGATATTGTGCTCGGGTTAAATTGAGCTTACCAAAAATCCAAGAGATTGATTCTGTACGATTAAAGAATATAGAATCAAAACTCAATCAGACAGCTAAAACAATGAATAAGATTAGATTGCCGAGATAAATCTTTTTTTATTGTGTTTCTGGGGTTGATATGGATCGACTTTAGCTTTTAGAAGGCTCTGGTACGTTTTAGGGACTTTCTTGAAAACGGATAATGCTAGTGCATCGCGGGACTTTTAGCTAAAAGTTTATTAGTCTTATCTTATTGTAGTGAACGTTTCCATTATTTCCGTTGCATTTGATGCATCTGATGAAAATGATCCGGGCATTGCAAAATATGCTTCTACATAGAGGTCATTTCCATGTGCAATTAGATAGCCGTCATCATTTTCTGGAATTCCATATACTTCAGAAGTAAATGTAAAATGTCGTGCAGGATTTCCGTTTATGGTGTAAAAACCTTCGTCCCTTCCAATAGAGGTTGTTTGTGTTTCTGGTGTAAATCCGGAAATAAAACTGTCGTAAATATCATCAGGTATTTGTGTTTTCATTTGTTCTATATCAGATGCATATGCTGTGCCTGAATAGTCAACACCCGTGATCACGATATACCCTTTTCCAGAGGGTGAAGGAATATACACAGTTACAGGCATGGTGGGTAGCTGATTGACGCTATTGGCATTTTCATTTGTAATGGCAGATGTAGTTTCTTCTTGCGGAACCCAATTGTATGGTCTATAAACACTAAATCTATCAGGATTATTGATATACCCAATCCATGAGGTTGGCGCGACATAACTGATATCAAGAGATGGTACTGCAACAGTTTCAATATTGATTACAGGTATTGTTGTTTGCGCATTTTGATTAATCGTGGAAGCCATCCCAAACACAAATGCTTCTATTATGGCTGCCAATATGATTATTACACCAACGATTAGGACACCCACTCCAACCCAGAAAAAGAGTCCGTGTTTTTTCTTTTGGGGCAATTGATGTAGGGGGGTTCCGCATGAGTTACAAAAAGTAGCATCGTCATCATTCTTAGCCCCACATTTTTGGCAGAACATAATTCCCATTCTATTGATTCAACATAAATAGTTGTTTTGATTCATCAGTAGAACTCGGATTCAAGGGAGAGATCTTCCGGTATATTGGGTGCTGGAAAAACTGTTTTGATGCGGTTTTATTTCTTCGGCTCGTCTTGCATTTTCTCGTTTATTTCTCCCTGCACACCATATAACATTTGTGGGTCATTGGTTAATGTTACATAAATCCAATATATTACAAATCCAAGTAAACAGATACAAAATCCTATAAAATATGCCCAACTTATGTTGCGATTATGCTCTCTTGCAAGATTAACCGTTGCTGGTGCTAACCAATAATAACCGATGATAGTACCGAAAATTATTCCAATTATACCAATCCCATTTTCTTCCGCTAAATTGCTAACAAAAATTAATATTAAGAATATGCCGATACTCCATCTAGTTAACGCGTTAACAGCATTCCATGATTCATCGGCTGACAACTCTTCTTTTACATTAAATTGTGTTCCACACGATTTACAGAAAGCTGCATTATCTTTATTCTCAACTCCGCATTTCTGGCAGAACATATTTCGTGTTCTATTGATTCCGTACAAATAGGTCTTTCGGTCAATCAGAAACGACATGCGATAAACATGCACATGGCGCTTTTGCCTTTGATAACCCTCACTAATTATGGTTTTTAATAGATTGTCGGTTGTTTGATAGATTTGGGTCTGAGTGGTAGGTCGCTGTTGACCGTGCATAGGTAGTTAAGCTCTGATAGGATAACGGGGCTTTTGGAATTGGCTTTAGGTATAAATTTTAATCTGTCGATATTCACGTGGCCATTCAAATTGCCTTGAATTGATTAATTCTTAAAGGAGCAGGGTATATTTAATCTCTTTTTTAGAATCAAATGATGATCCAACATCAAGATTTTAACAATAAAAAATCATTTACCCTTACTTATAAAATCAGAAAATGATCCTTTATGTACGATAATATCATAATCCATGATTCCACCTCAAACAAAACATATCTGGAATTACAGAAATTGGTTAGTGAAATAAAACAAAAATATTGCATTTTTGGAGAGTTTCACGTTCTTATAAAAGATGATCCTGCAAATGGTCCCAACATTGAGATGAAGATGGTGGATCTTAATCCTAAAAAATGGTTCTCAAAACGTACCGAGGTTTTAATCATCACAAAAGGGATATTAGAGAATTTTAGTCCTATAACAAATGCAGATGAATTAAAAGCCTTGCTCGCTCACGAATTTAGTCATACTCTTCATAAAGATATAAAATTCAAAGGGATTACTGGAGTAGTTATTGGTTTAATTGATTTGATCTTATTGGATATTTTATTGCAAACAAATCAAAATCTTATCATTATAATTGTAACCGTCATTTTGATGATAATTGTAAGTTTCAGAGTGTTTTATCATATAAATAGGAAATTAGAGACAAGATGTGATGAAGAGGCATATTGTAAAACTCAAAACCGTGAGGCTCTTAAAAACGCTATTAAAAAAGTAGGTTATTTGGGTACCCAAAACAGGCTCGGAGGGGTTATTCACTGTATAATTGGGTATAGTCATCCCTCCGATGAAGAGCGCTCAGCGCGCATCGACTCTTTAACATTCAACTAAGAATTATTTTGTTGCTGGCAACCCGATCATCGTCATCAAGCGGTTCCCCATCGTATTTCACAAAAGAAACGGGATGAGTGCATGGACCTCGCTCTTGTACCTGGCATAGGCATTGCCGAATTCCTCCAGCAGGTACTGCTCTTCCATCCGGATCTTCCAGAGAAAGGCGAGCAGGATCAGGAGCAGTCCGATCACTGCAATCGGCTCCCCAATGAGGATAATGGTACCGGCCAAACCACACAAAATTCCGGTATAGATCGGGTGCCGCACGTACCGGTACGGACCGTTGCGGATCAGTTCGTGGCCCACCTTGATCGCGGGCATGCTGCTCCAGTTCTTACCCAGGTACAGCCGTGCCCGGATCGCAAACCCGATGCCTGCAAGGGTGATGATTGTGCCTCCGAGGCCGGTGATAAGTGTGTCAGGTATGACCCTCGTGACGAGAAAACCGGGTCCGGCCGGGGACGAGGAAAAGGAGACGAACGCTGAAACAACAACGAACATGATAAACAGCCGGAAGAGGATCCCTGACCATGCGGACTGCTGGCGTTTCGTTGGCGACCGGTTCATCACCGCGACACTTATCCAGTATACCCAGAAGACGATCCAGATGACAGCCGCTGCAAGGATGAAGAGGTCCACGTTCTCTCCCCTGACCGGGAAACACGTTATACCTGTTGGTATTGAACCCTTTCGGATTCTGGTGCGTTCGCGGTTGATCAACCGAGCTTGTGGTTGGTGAGCGCGCAAACAAAACAGTTCCATACAGCGCATTTATTCAGGAGATTTTATCTGTTCAGCCACTATGTTACAAGATGTTCATGGAGGTGAACAGGATATGTGGTTCCATAAGGAGGAAAAAGGGCAGACCGCTTCTTCGATTAAATGTGATAAGGTCCGAGCAGTCATCGGCGTTATTGTTGTTATCATCCTTTTCATCATTGCATTCTTGATGCACCGCAATCTCATTACCGGGATTACCGCATTAATCGCAGGTATAATCATCGGAATGTTTCTGGGTGAGAAATGCGCATTAAAAACGTGCAAACCATAATCGTAGGGTAAAGTGACATCATATCCTTTTTTCCAATGGAAATGATTGGCTGTAAAGTAAGTATTATCAAGTCCTTTTGATCCGCCGGTTTTGTTGCATCCCTGTTTGAGATACGCATTTGGTCATCTCCAAAAAACGTATATCCCAATAAGGTTGTAAATTGTGCTGAGGGGAGTTACGCTTGTAATCCCGGTGACCTCCTCGGGACGGGTGAAGGGTAAGTTTCCCGTCCCTACTTCATCTTCACTCTGCACACAGCCCTATTCTTTTACCATAAATAAAGAATTCAGGATCATGAAAGAATCCCTATGGTGCAGTGTCAATAATTCTACCATAAAAAAGATAGCGGGGACATGGATGTATGTACCCCGGAGTGGCGGCCTGATCCCCGTATCAAAGAAAAATGCCCTCAATGGGCCAGATATGATAGTGATTGCATTCATTTAACGAGAGTGCAGAACTAGTTATTACCATCCTGCTTTCTTTCTCAAAATGTGATTGCGAGGTGCTGATGCGTTGGCGGTTGCTTATAGAATTTTAGCGAAGTGAAATAACGGCCATCAACCGCAGGCGCATCAGAACCTGATAAAATATTGTTCTCAGGCGTTACCCCATCAGGACCGGTTAACCCACGTATTTTCTCCCGGTCTCTGTCAGCGAGTAGATGATCCAGTTCCCCTGATACTCACCCTCGATAAGCCCGTTTTCCCTCAAAACCGTAAGATGGTAGGATAACTTTGAGCCGGCGATGCGCATGAAACTGTTGATGACACAGACACAGAGCGGCTGGTCTTTGAGGAGATACAGGATCCTGATGCGCAGGGGATCGGAGAGGGCATGGTATCGCCGGCTCTGCTCGATCAGGTCTTTTTCTCCCGGAATATTCCGGGAGAGAGCATCGACCCCGCCCAGACGCTCAATGGCTTCGAGCCCCATATCAGGAGTTTTCATTGCTTTTCTGATTGGCCGGGGTTTTTGCAGTCCACGAAAATATCTGCCGGATACTATCATTTCAAAATAATATGAAATGCCAAAGTATATACCTTTCATTTCCGAAAATATTTCAACAAAATTTGAAATACCGTGATAACCATGATACAGGCACCGCCAGGCCCGGAACCGGTAATCTGTGCCGCCACAAGTACAATCACGCGAGCAGACCGGTGGGATCACGTCCTTGCCCGGTGGGGCGTGCACCGCATGGGACACCGGGTCGAACCGGGGCTGTACCGGATCGGCAATCCGACCGCAGATTCACCGGTCTTTGCATCCGCAAATTACACGCTCAGCTTCGATGCCCTCCGGTCTGCGCTCGCCGGCATCGACTGCTATATTCTCGTGCTGGATACAAACGGCGTCAATGTCTGGTGCGCTGCCGGGAAAGGCACGTTCGGGACTGCCGAACTGGTCCACCGCATCGAATCCACAGGCCTTTCCGGTATCGTACAGCACCGCAGGATCATCGTCCCGCAGCTGGGGGCGCCGGGGATCTCGTGGCCGGAAGTCCTGCGGAAGTCCGGGTTTGCCGTGGAGTATGGTCCGGTACGGGCACGGGACCTGCCGGAGTACCTGAAGACGCACACGGCGAGTGCGGCCATGCGACGCGTAGAGTTCCCGCTTGCGGATCGCCTGGTCCTGACTCCAGTGGAGTTTGTCCACATCGCTCTTCCGACATTCATCGTGGCAATCGCCCTCTGGTTCCTTGCCGGGCCGGTTGCAGCGGCAGCAGCCGTATCCGCCGTCCTTGCCGGGACCGTGCTCTTTCCGGTACTTCTGCCATTCATCCCGACACAGGACTTCTCCACAAAAGGTCTGATCCTGGGTATCATTGTCGCCCTCCCCTTTGCAGTCATATTCGGGACAAATCCCTCGCTGCCGTTCTGGGCGGCTGCACTCGGAGCGGCATCGGCGCTGCTCATGATATCATCCGTGGTCTCGTACCTTGCACTGAACTTTACCGGCTGCACGACGTTTACATCGAGAACCGGTGTGAAAAAGGAGATTTTCCGGTATGTTCCGGTCATGGCGGTCATGGCCGTGGCAGGGTCGCTTGCGGGAATCGCCATTGGTGTAAGCAGGATTACCGGGGTGATCTGATGCTGAATTCGTACCTCGAAAATACCCTCCGGTACTATCCCGAACGGTGCATCAACTGTAACCGCTGCACGCAGGTCTGCCCGCATGCGGTCTTTGCTGAAGGACCGGATCGTGTGGAACTCGCCCGTCCAACCGCGTGCATGGAATGCGGGGCCTGTGCGAATAACTGCCCGGTTCAGGCAATCGAGGTGCAGAGCGGTGTCGGGTGCGCCTGGGCAATGATCTCGGCTGCTCTCCGGGGAAAGGATATGGATAGTTGCGAATGCAGTTGCGGGGGTCCTGAGAGTTCCTGCTGCGGCCCGTCAACAGAAGAATCGTGTTCGTGCGGCTGCGGAGGAGAGAAAGCAGATCAGCAATGACACCCCCACCGGATCGGATGGATGGTGGATCTGACATAACATCCATTACAAAGGCCGGAGATATACCAAAACTACATGAAGCATGCATTCGCCGTGATCCTCGTTTTTATGATAATCCCGTTGATACTTGCCGCGGGATGTGTCAGCAGTCCGCCGGTAGGAACGCCGGAACAACAGCAGGTCACAACTACGCCAACCTGTTCTTCTGACGTATGCCCGGTACCGTCTCCCACGGCAACGGAAACCGCTTCCCTCACGGTTACCACCGTCACCCCGGCAATCACGCAGAGTCCGGCGATCCCGAACGAAAATGCGCCGGATCCTATCATCGGCAACTGGCAACTGGAGAACGGGCCCTATACGTGTACTGCAACATTCTCCGGGAGCGGTACCGGGCACCTGAGCTGCAGCCTCTACATGATGAGCCAGTCGAAAGATTTCTCGTGGGAGAACGAAGGCAACCCAGATCCCTCCAATGCCTCATACCGTATCGTGCTCTCCGATGGAAGCGGGACCGTTACATCTGCGGTGATTGGCCCGGACGGGCACATGACTTCCGGCGTATTACCCGCAGGGTCCTATCTGGTGAAACTGCTATAAGTGACACGTACCGCTCACGTGCTCCTGTGCATGCGCATCGTGCCAAACAAGGTTCCACCTCTTTTTTAATGTACGCTGGCTAAAAAAACTGAGCACGCCAGACGTCCCGGAAGCCCGCCATCCATAACCGATATCAATAGAGATCGATATAGATCTAGGAACAGGCTGAAAAGAAAGACCATATGCCAGCCACGGGATTACGCACAGGTGGACATTTTTATGGCGGCAATAGAGGCTGATCATCTCTTCAAATCATTCGGACCGGTCACGGCAGTCAATGACGTTTCATTTTCGGTAAAAGGAGGGAGCGTCTTTGGTTTTTTGGGGCCGAACGGGGCGGGAAAAACCACGACGATCCGGCTCCTGACCGGAGTACTATCCCCGGATTCGGGATCGGCCCGTATCGACGGGATCGACATGCACAAAAACCCGCTGGCGGCCAAACTGAAGATGGGCGTGATCCCCGAGAACAGCACGGTTTACGGCGACATGACCGCGGAACAGAACGTTCTCTGGATGGCGAGATTTTACGGGATGGACCGCAACACACGGAAAGAACGGACACGGGAGATCCTTCGGCGGATGGGCCTTGCGGAACGGAAAGACAACTACGTCCGCACCTTCTCGAAAGGGATGAAGCAGCGGATCAGCATCGCATGCGCCATCGTCCATGCGCCGCCGGTGCTCATCCTTGACGAGCCGACGACGGGCCTCGACGTGCAGAGCCGCCGGCTCGTGATCGAGACCATCCACCACATGAACGAGACCGGCAGCACGATCCTGCTCACGACCCACAACATCGAGGAGGCGCACGCGCTCTGCAACACGATCAGCATCATCGACAAAGGCAGAATCATCGCGACCGGCAGCCCGGAGAACCTGAAAAAGACCTTTGACACCACGAAATACGTGGAGATCGCGTTTGCACAACCCGTCGGCAAAGATCTCTTTGTCCACGAAGATATCTCCCGGGCAGAACGCTGGGGGATCAACTGGCGTATCTATTCTGACAACCCGGACCGGGTCATAAAATTCCTCGGGACCGTTGCGGAACGGGAGCACCTGACCATCACCTCGATCGCGACATCGGGGCCGTCGCTCGAAGAGGCGTTCGTCCGGCTCACGGAAGGTGCATGATGGATCTGGACGCAGGCGTCTTTGCCCGGAGCGTGTGGCTGGTCGCCGAGAAGAACATGCGGATCTACTATTACCGTGGGCCGGTGGTCGTCTTCGGCCTGCTCTTCCCGTTCCTGATGTTCTTTACCTATTTCATCGGGCGGAATCTCAACCTCATCGCGTTCTTCCCGGGCTTTCTGGCGATGATGCTCTTTTTCACTTCGTCCTCGGTAGGTCCCCTGATCACGCCGTGGGAGAAACGGGAAAAAACCTACGAGAGGCTCCTCTCCCTTCCCGTGATCCTCGAGAGTATCATCCTTGGCGACATCACTGCCGGCGCGATATTCGGCGTGGTTATCACCGCGATCGTCTGGGTGGTGAGCCTCATACTCCTGCACCTTCCTCTCACGAGTGCGCTGGTGCTCGTGACAGGATTCATCCTCGGGGCGATCGGGTTTGCCGCTCTCGGCACGCTGTTTGCGTCGATGGCCACCGATGTGCCGTCAAACGTGATGATGCTCTCGAGCCTTGTCCGGCTCCCGCTCATCTTTATGAGCGGCATCTTCATCCCGCTGAACCAGCTGAGGGGGTGGGAATTTGTGCTCACCTCTATCTCACCGCTCACCTACCTCGTGGACCTCTTTCACGCAGCGCTCACCAACGATGCCGTTTACCCGCCGGCACTCGACGCGCTCGTGCTGGTCATCATCATCGTCATCTTCGTCCTGCTCGCAAAAGCGATCCAGACAAGAAATCTGGTCAAGGGGTTATAGGGCAGAGCACCAGCGAATGAATTCGGCCGGGAAAAAGGATCGGGCACTCCGCCCCATGAAACCATTCAGCGCCGTTCGGACCACGCATAAATGGCCAAGTGCGATCCGAACTTACCCTCGATCCCGATGGTCTTGAGTTCCCGGATAAGAAAATACGGCGAGAAAAGATCCCGGATCTCGGACTCGGAAGAGAAATAGAGCGTCGTCCCGATCACGGTCTTCCGGAATTTGCCAGAGCCGCCGAACTGGGGGTCCTTCTCGGAGAAACAGACGGAGAGGTACGGGGCGCCTGGTTTGAGGATCTTATGGACGTTTTTGACATAAGCTCCCCGGTCTTCCGGGAAGATATGGTGCAGTAACTCCCAGTCATAAGCAAATTCAAACTTCTCATCCACTTCATGGAGGTCCCCAAGGACGTCCGCGACGATGAACCGGCACCGGGCCCCCCGCTTCTGTGCATGTTCCGTGGCAATTTTTATGGCAGTGGGGGAACCATCGACCCCGGTCATCTCAAACCCTTGGCCAGCGAGGTAGATCGCGTAGTTTCCCGCCCCGCACCCGAGATCAATGGCCTTGCAGGGCCGGACTTTCCCGCTCGTCACTATATTGACAAGTACCTCAGGCGGTGTCTCATTGTTCCAGGGAATTTTATCGAGCGGGATGTTCCGGTAAATCCTGTCCATGTCGGGATATTTCATACACGCTCACCACGGGACGTCGGGGACTCTTATTTTTTCACGATATGCTCCCGGTACATCCGCTCCAGCTCGGCAAGGTCGTTGACCGGGGTCGGGATCACCCGGGAATCGTTCTCAATCATCGCCTTTGCGAGGTTCCGGAAGATGCCCGCCTCCGGTGAACCGGGAGCGTGCTCCACCACCGGCCGCCCTTCGAGCTCACATGCCTGGATGACCGGGCTCCGGGGGACGAACTGGACAAACGGGGTCCCCAGTTTTGCCGCAAAGGCCGGGATGACCGCATGCTCGGTTGCCTCGTCGCCGTTGCTGTTGCAGATGATCCCGGCAAGCCCGGTGTCCCCCCGCTTTGCGAGGCGCTGGATGGCCCGGGCGATGTTGTTTGCCGCGTAGATGCTCATGAAGCCGCCGGAACAGATGAGGTAGATCTCCTTTGCAAATCCCTCCCGTATCGGCATTGAGAAACCACCGCAGACGACATCGCCGAGCACATCGTAAATTGCCACATCGATACCATAGGTCTCAAAGGCCTTGAGATCTTTTAAGATCTGCAGGGCAGTCAGCACGCCCCGGCCGGCACACCCGACACCCGGTTCCGGGCCTCCCGCTTCGACAAGGTAGATCCCGCCAGGCGACTTGTAGACAATATGGTCCAGCTTGATCGCATACTCGTCCTTTCCCAGCCTCAGCTGTTCCCGGTGCTCTTCCAGCACCGCCGGGATAAACTTCCCCCCGGCAAGGATCCTCGTCGAGTCCCGCTTGGGGTCGCAGCCGACCTGCATGACCGTGTGCCCCATCCCGCTCAGGGCTGCGGACACGTTCGAGGAGACCGTGCTCTTCCCGATTCCACCCTTCCCGTATATCGCGATCTGTCTCATCGTTTTCACCACTTCGCCTCGTACCGTTTCTCCTTGGAACGCCACCCCATGACCCACTCGTTCTGGACTGCCTCGAACAGGTTCAGGATCCCGGTATACCCGAAGTATTCCCGGTTGATCATCCGGAACTGGCGCATCATCCTCACCACCTCGACCACGTACGCCACGCCAAGCCCTTCGCTGGCGTGCCGCTCGATGGTGCTGCCAAATACGACCCGTGGCCTAACCTCACGGAGGCTCTCCCGTGTTTTGTAGACGTCCGTGCCGTACACGACCTTCGGTGTGAGCCTGAGATCGCCGAGTTCCTTTGCCAGCAGGTCCCGGACCGAAGGCCGGGAGCTGTAAAGAGCGATGAGTTCCGGGGTCATCTCCATCTCTTCGGTCACGAACCGGACCAGCGGGATCCCGACGGTCGCATCGGCAACGATCGCTGCCGGGGTCCGGTACAGGAACCGCGCCATTGGCATCTTGCGCCGGCACGTGGCCGTCACCATCCGTTCACCCTCCGCGACCATCTCTTCCGCGGTCTTTGCCGCACCGAACCGCTCCCCGAGTGCCGCGAGCCAGCGCTGCGTGTTGGTCATCCCGATGGGCAGGGGTATCCCTTTGCAGACCTGTTCGATGCCATACATCGCGGAAAGGTACTCCGCCAGTTTTTCGCCGGCATCGTGGCTCAGGATAATGGATGCCTCTGCAGATGCGAGGTTCTCGATCTCGGCAAGGGGAGTCCGGTGGGTCAGCGTGGCAACAACCGGGATCCCCATCCGCGAGAGGGCCTGCCGCACCCAGCCAAGGTCCGCAATCCACGTCGGATTTGCATTTGCATGCGGGGCGATAAGGCAGACAGAACCGGGGATCTTTTTTCCGCCCGGTTTTGTGAGTTTTTTCACCATCGTGTCCAGCGCGATGTCGATGCCGTCGTACTGCGAGCCCCGGAACCCGGCGCACGGGATGGGGACGAGGCGGAACTTCACCTCCGGCTGCACCTCATCACATACAGCGGTGATATCATCGCCAACAATCTCCGGACCGCAGGCGCTGATCACAAACAAGGCGGAGATCCTGAGGTCCTTTGCCTCGCGGATCGTGCGGGCAAGGATCTCCTCGCCGCCATGCACGATCTCGTCCACGCACAGTTTCGTGCAGAGCGTCATTGTCTCCATGTAGTCGCACTCCTGCCATGCGAATGCGTTGTTGACGAGGTAATCGCATCCCTGCGGCGAGTGGGCAAGAAGAGCAGAACCGGAGACCCCCAGTGCCGTCTGGGCGGCACCGTTGAAGGCACACCGTAGGTACGGGTCGCGGCATTTCTCCTCCGCCGGCATCTCCAATCCTTTTGCACGTTCACTTTGTTCCTGTACCATAGAGCATCCCCCGGAACAGGCGCGAACGCGGCAGATCCTTGTTCTCCAGTGCCTGCCGGACGAGGGCCGCGATATTTTTAATCCCCCGGAAACCGTACTGGGGCTGGTACGACGGGTTCATCAGGGTCAGGTTCACCACCGGGCAGGGCGGGAACCGCCCGGAGTTCCCGAAGAAGATAACATTGTCGTACTCCCGGACGATCGCCTCCAGCTCGTCCTCGGTCTCCTTTGACGAGCGGAAACTCCCGAGATGGAAGAGGCCCTTCGTGAGGATGATCTCCGGGTTGACGCCCGTTTCGAGCACGTACCTGATGCTGGGCATCCGCTCCTTGATCGTGTAGGGGTGGACGTTGATCACGACCGGGTGGGCACCGAACTCCTCCGCCATCCGGGCGAGCGAGAGGGCCCGGATGGGGCCTGGAAATTCCGAGATCTCGATGATCACGTTCTTTCCCGCAAGGGCTTCTTTCAGGTAGGCAAGGTCCGGTTCCACCTCCTTTGTCTCCCGCTCGATCACCGCGAGCGCTTCCTTCTCCATGCCCAGCGGTGTTGCCACCCCGAGGATCCACTCCTTCGTGGCCTCGTACCCGTACGGCTGTCCCGTTTTGCTGTACGGGATGCCGAACCGTTCCTGCATCAGGTCGCCAAGCTTCTGGCCCCAGTCATAGCACCACGAGGCGTTCAGTTCAACCTCCCGGGCATGCCGGATCTGCTCGACCGTACAGCCCCCGGCGATCACCGCGTTGATTTTGATACCGACTTCACCAAGGAGCCGTTCTATCTCGTCCATGTCCCAGTTAAATTCCGTTGGTGACGGGCCCCAGCGGGCCCCGAGAATGTTGATCGTCCCTTTCATTGTTGTTTTCGGGGGCTCCATCAGCTCCATGATCAGCTTGAACGCGTCCTCGTAGCCGCTCCGGAAGTCGCCGCCGAACCCTTCGCTTTTGAGCGCCAGCACCCGGCAGCCGACCTGCTTCTCCGCCTCGCGGGCAATGCTCTCGACATCGTCGCCGATGATCCCGGAGCAGCAGCAGGAGAGGATGACGATGAGGTCGGGGTGGTACTTCGCGTACGCCTCCTTCACGGCCTCCAGCAGTTTTCCCTCGCCGCCATAGATCACGTGGCTCTCGTCAAGGGTGGTGCATGCGGTGGGTTCGAGCGGGACGCCCCGGATCTCGCAGCACTCCCGGGTCCTGACAAAGTCGGACATGTACAGCGGGCACCCGGTCGGGCCGTGGACAAGAGGGACGACATGCCGGATGCCGCTGATCACATAATATGCGGTAAAAAACTTGCACATGGGAGCGTGCGAGGCCTGGAGCTTCGGGATCATCTCGCCGGATTCCACTTTCTCCAGCAATTGCTGCAGGTTGCCGTGAAACACGATGGAATCGTTTG
>Ga0326728_10010522_pt1 | contig 21607 bp, 11 predicted proteins | sample MB3enrmetagenome_FD_207602 | JGI IMG/M metagenome (GOLD analysis project Ga0326728, IMG submission 207602) | Lab enriched peat soil microbial communities from McLean, Ithaca, NY, United States - MB31MN | ecosystem: Environmental > Terrestrial > Soil > Wetlands > Peat | place: USA: New York... | reverse complement strand
GCATAATCGCTGGGATGATCTTTATCGCAGCCATCGTTAAAGGTTATAAGGGGACACCGGAAGGACAAGCAAATCCTGCGATGATCTGTCCGCATTGCCAAACGCGAGGGAGTGTCTTTACGAGGCAGATCGATCAAAAGAAAGGCATAAGTGGAGGAAAGACAACCGCTGCGGTTCTGACTGGCGGAGTATCACTGCTTGCGACTGGGCTTTCGCGGAAGGAACATGCGACTCAAGCATTTTGCGCAAATTGCAAGAACACCTGGACTTTTTGAGCGGGGGACGGGTTTTCAGAGTTCCGTCCGCGAAGTTGACTCCCGCAGGCTATTCTCGTTGCTTCCCTGTTCAATCGAAAAGGTAAAAGGAATATTCTATAGGCGCTCGGAGAAATGGCGGGCTAGGAGGCACGATGTCCGAAAATGAGGGACAGAAGAGTTGGTGGAGTAGAACATTCGGCCGCAGCATTCTCAGTGTGCTTATTGGACACTTCTTCGCAGATAAGAACAATGCAGCGTCGATTATTGCAATCTTGTTGGTTATGACACTCTGTTACGTCGTGGCATTCCGCGAGAAATATGAATACGTGAATGGGATGCTCAACATCGTTTTCGTCGTTATTGGGTACTATTTCGGATCGAAGCGGCACCCGGATGATAAAGAGGAGGGTTCTGGAACGTAGCTGTGGATTTCAAACTGGCCACCACCAAAATCAACACCCGTTTGCAATTGCGGGGCCAATTCTATATATTTGATGAATATGTCTGGAGGAGAACTCCGGGCTGTCAATGGCACCACGGTTTTCGGGTTCCTGCCGCCTCCTGGCGGTTATCGGAACTCCCTGCTATGCGGGGCTGGCGGAGGCGGTGGGAGACGAGGGACGAATGAGAAAACCTGGGAAGAATATTGTGAAGGCGCGCGCCGCCGTCACCAAGGCCGCATATCCTTTGCCCGATGCGGTGGCACTCCTCAAGCAGCTCAAGTTTGTGAAGTTCGACGAGACGGTGGATGTTTCGCTTCGTCTTGGCGTGGATACTCGCCATGCCGACCAGATGGTGCGCGGCACCGTTGTGTTGCCGCATGGGCTGGGCAAGACGAAGACCGTGGCCGTGATTGCCTCGGGCGACCGGCAGAAGGAAGCTCTGGAGGCGGGCGCAGAGTTTGTGGGCGGCGAGGAGATGGTGGAGAAGATCCAGAAAGAGAACTGGACCGACTTCGACGCTCTGATCGCGACGCCGGACATGATGAAGGTTGTGGGACGCCTGGGCAAGGTTCTGGGTCCGAAGGGCCTGATGCCGAATCCGAAGACCGGAACGGTGACCATGGATGTGGCCGCGGCGGTGAAGGAGATCAAGGCCGGCAAGGTGGAGTTCCGCGCCGATAAGACCAGTCTGGTGCATGTGCCGGTGGGCAAGCTGAGCTTCGATCCGCAGAAGCTGATCGACAACGCGACGACGGTGATCAGCGCGGTGGTTCGGGCCAAGCCTTCGGCGGCCAAGGGAAAGTACATCAAGAGCCTGACGCTGAGCTCATCGATGGGCCCGGGCGTGCCGCTGGATTCGGCCGTGGCCGACGCGGCGGGCAAGCACTAAAGAGCAGGGACCAGGGACTAGGGACTAAAAGCAGGGGCTAGGGACTAGGGACTAGGGAACAGTTGGTCCGGTGTCCCGATCGCGATGTGCGGGTCCCGTGAGTTCTGTGACAGAGTTTTTACGAGATGAGCGCCAAGAAGGCGCGTGTAAGGCGAGGTGGAGACGACGGGAGTTAGGCAAGATCGGGGATTTTTTCCAGTCCCTAGTCCCTAGTCCCTCAGTCCCTGTCTCATCGGAGCGAAGACAATGGCGATTTCAAAGGCTAAGAAGAACGAGAAGGTCAAGCTGCTGACCACGGAGTTGGCGGGTTCGACTACGGCAATCATCGGCACCTTCAGCAAACTGACGGTGGCCAAGGACTACGCGCTGCGCAAGGCGATTCGCGAGACCGGCGGCAAGTACCGCGTGATCAAGAACAAGCTGGCACCGATTGCGGGCAAGGGCACGCAGGTGGAGGACGCGCTGAAGGGCTTGAAGGGCGTGAACTCGGTTGCGTTCACCTCCGGGGACCCGGTGGCGCTGGCCAAGGTGTTTGCCAAGTGGGTGGGCGAGAATGCGGCCGAGTTCCAGTTCAAGCTGGGCATTGTGGATGGCAAGCTGCTGACCGCCGAGGATGTGAAGGCGCTGGCTACGATGCCGGGCAAGGAAGAGCTGTTCTCGAAGCTGCTGTTCCTGATCAACTCGCCGGCCCAGCGGCTGGCGACGGTGATCAACGCCACAGGCCGGGATCTGGCAGTGGTGATCAACCAGGGCGTCGAGAAGGAAAAGTTTGCGGCGGCGTAAGAACAGCCGCTAGCTTCTAGCTCCTAGCCTCTAGCTTGTTACTCGCTAAGGCCAAGGTCGTGGGTATTTCACGGAAATAGCTAATAGCTAGCAGCTAGAAGCTGCTTTAAGGTTTTGGCAGTTGGAGCAATCGGAAGGGCGCATGTCTGGCGCATCGGAAACTTTCGGATTGGACCGGGCTGCCTGGGTAAGAACAAATTCAGACTTTTGATTGGAGAAGAAAATGGCGGATATCGCACAGTTGGAAGAGCAGATTGTAGCGTTGAGCCTGCTGGAAGCAGCGGCTTTGGTGAAGAAGCTCGAAGAGCGTCTTGGTGTTTCGGCGGCGGCAGCGGCACCGGTGGCAGTGGCCGGCGCGGCGGCGGCGGCTCCGGTGGCCGAGGAGAAGACCGAGTTCCAGGTGATCCTGAAGGATGCCGGCGCGAACAAGATCAACACCATCAAGGCCGTTCGCGAAGTGACTTCGCTTGGTCTGAAGGAAGCCAAGGACCTGGTGGATGGGGCTCCGAAGCCGTTGAAGGAGAACGCGACCAAGGACGAGGCCGAGGCGATCAAGAAGAAGTTCGACGGCATCGCGACGGTCGAAGTCAAGTAGTAAACTCAAGCACTTGCACGGTTGGCCGGGACGCGCTACCATAAAGGTTGCGCGTCTTTCCGGCTGCCCTGATTTTTGTCAAGGGGAGACCGGGCGAGTGGGCGCAGGTGGGGGTTGTGAGTTGCAGGACCCCGGGCTTCGCGGCGGCAAGGCGGAGGCTGGGTGGCAGGTAAGTCTTTTCGGGACATCGGTTTGCAACTGCATTCGGCAGGGCGGCCGATGGCCAATCGACTGGCGGCGAGCGTTAAGAAGCGAGCTTTGGGATCGGCACAAACGGGGCAAATGAATTCGGATGGGAGCACTGGCAGTGGGCCACGCTCGTGAGGCACTGTGTCCTTGCGAGCCTTTCGTGTCTGCCCGGTAACACAACAAACAATTTTTGACCCACGCCCGGCCCCGGGCGCCCTTACCCGTGCTGCGGCAACTCCGAGACCTTTTGGAGATGCTGCCTCAAAGTGCTTCGAACGAACGCGCGCAGTCCAGAGCGGTACAGAGTGGATATACCATCTCCGGACCGATTCTGGGTAGTTTTTTCTTGATGAAAAAGCTACCTGTCGGCAGTGGCTTCGGAGTGCAGCAAGTCTGAAGCCGTTGTAGCGCACGAGACGAACTGACGGCAAGCCTGCCTGAAACTCATCGCACCCGCGTGGGTTGTTAGGGTTCTTCCGGGTGGAGCAACGCATTCCGCCGGGGGGACGAGAACAGAACTTAATTTGGCTGGAGATGACCAGCCGTGGGGACTTTTCGGGATCCCAAACGCAATCCGCCGGCGCCTTCAAGAGACACGGGCGCGGGCACGGTCTACCGCAGTGCGGCGGGCCGGAGCACTGAGTCTCAGGAGTGAACATGTCCCAAGAGAAGCGCGCGATCCGCAGCCGGCTCGATTTTTCCAAGATTCCCACCGCAACACAGATTCCCAACCTGATCGAAGTACAGCGGCGCTCGTACGAGCGTTTTCTGCAGATGGACAAACTGCCCAACGAGCGGGACGACTCGGGGCTGCAGTCGGTGTTTGTGTCGGTATTTCCGATCACGGACTTCCGCGGCATCTCGCAACTGGATTTTGTGGACTTCTCGATCGGCAACTGGGAGTGCAAGTGCGGCCACCTGAAGGGCCTGCACCACCTGAGGACGGCCTGCGGACATTGCGGAGCGATGGTGATTACCGATCCGTTTGTGCCGGGCGACGTGCTTTGCCAGAAGTGCGGCACCTATAACAAGAACACGCCGGACTTCTGCAACAAGTGCGGCGATCCGGTGAGCCTGCAACTGAAGTACGACCAGCAGGAGTGCGAAGAGCGGGGCATGACGTTCTCCGCGCCCTTGAAGGTGACGGTACGGCTGACGATCTACGACAAGGATCCGGAGACGGGTACCAAGTCGATCCGCGACATTAAAGAACAAGAGGTGTTCTTCGGCGACATTCCGCTGATGACGCCGAACGGGACCTTTATCGTAAACGGGACCGAGCGCGTAATCGTTTCGCAGTTGCACCGCTCGCCGGGCGTCTTTTTTGAGACGGCCAACAACCGCACTTATTTTCTGGGCAAGATCATTCCTTATCGCGGGTCGTGGGTGGAGTTTGAGTACGACCAGAAGAACACGCTCTACGTGCGCATCGACCGCAAGCGGAAGTTTCTGGGCACGATCTTCCTGCGCGCGCTTGGGCTTCGTTCCGACGAAGAGATTCTGAAGACCTTCTATACGGTCGACCGGATCCACGTGGTGGACGGCAAGCTCGAGTGGACGGTGACGGAGACGGGCAAGTCGACGCACCTGGTGGGCGCAAAGCCGGCGCACGCGGTTCTGCACGGCAGCGAAGAGATCGCGCACTCGGGGCGCAAGATCACGGCTCACTCGATCAAGGCGCTGCGCCACGCGGGCATTGAGCGGGTCGAGGTGGAGACGGCGGAGCTGGATGGCGCGCTGACCGCGTCCGACGTGGTGGATACGACGACGGGCGAAGTAGTGGTGGAAGCCAACGTGGAGCTGACGGCCGACCGCCTGCACAAGATCATGGCTTCGGGCGCGACGACGTTCGAGGTGTTCTTCCCGGATCGCGACGACGTGGGCAACATCATTGCGAACACGCTGAAGCGTGACTCGATCCACAAGCCGGAAGAGGCGCTGATCGAGATCTACCGCAAGCTGCGTCCGGGCGATCCGCCGACGCTGGATACGGCGACGGCGCTGTTTGAGGGCATGTTCTTCGATCCGCGCAAGTACGATTTCTCGCGCGTGGGCCGGCTGAAGTTCAACATCAAGCTGTATGAGAGCCAGGACGCGACCAAGCTCGATAACCGCACGCTGACGGCCGAGGACTTCTACGCGACGATTCGGTACCTGCTCAAACTGCGCAAGAACATCGGCATGGTGGACGACATCGACCACCTGGGCAATCGGCGTGTGCGCGCGGTGGGCGAGTTGATGGAGAATCAGTTCCGCATCGGACTGGTGCGCATGGAGCGGGCCATCAAGGAAAAGATGAGCGTGTATCAGGAGCTGAACACGGCGATGCCGCACGACCTGATTAACGCCAAGCCGGTGATGGCGGCCATCCGCGAGTTCTTCGGATCGAGCCAGCTTTCGCAGTTCATGGACCAGACGAATCCGCTGTCTGAGATCACGCACAAGCGGCGTTTGTCGGCCCTTGGACCGGGCGGCTTGAGCCGCGAGCGCGCGGGCTTCGAGGTGCGCGACGTGCATCCAACACACTACGGGCGCATCTGCCCGATCGAGACGCCGGAAGGCCCGAACATCGGCCTGATCAGCTCGCTGAGCTGCTTTGCGCGGATCAACGACTACGGCTTCATCGAGTCGCCTTACCGCAAGGTGAAGGACTCGAAGATTCTCGACTATGTGGAAGTGGTGAACGCCGGCGAGAGCGGACTGCGCGTTGGCGACCACATCGAGAAGGACGAGATGCTGCGGCTGAACGCGGGGCTGAAGAAGGCGGGCAAGCGGCAGATCGATTGGATCCCGTTCAGCTTCTATCTGTCGGCGTGGGAAGAGGACAAGCACACCATCGCGCAGGCCAACATCGAGTTCAACGAGCAGGGCGAGATCACCGAAGAGCTGGTGAACGCGCGGCGTCAGGGCAACTTTGTGCTGGTGAACCGGGTCGACGTGGATTACATCGACGTCTCGCCGAAGCAACTGGTGTCGGTGGCGGCTTCGCTGGTTCCGTTCCTGGAGCACGATGACGCGAACCGCGCTTTGATGGGCGCCAACATGCAGCGCCAGAGCGTGCCGCTGCTGGTGGCCGAGGCTCCGCTAGTGGGCACGGGCATGGAAGGCGTGACGGCGAGGGATTCGGGCGCCGTGATTCTGGCCAAGCGCAACGGCATCGTGGATTCGGTCGACTCCGAGCGCATTATCGTGCGCGTGGAGGGCGAGCATCATCCGACGCAGCTTTCGCGTGAGGTGGGCTCGGACATCTACACACTGATCAAGTTCAAGCGCTCGAACCAGAACACCTGCATCAACCAGAAGCCGGTGGTGCGGGAGGGCGACCGCGTGCTGAAGGGCCAGGTGATCGCCGACGGACCCTGCACGGAGCAGGGCGAGCTGGCGCTAGGCCGCAACGTGCTGGTGGCCTTCATGCCCTGGCGCGGATACAACTTCGAGGACGCGATCCTGATCAGCGAGCGGCTGGTGAAGGACGACTACTACACCTCGGTTCACATCGAGGAGTTTGAGATCGAGTCGCGGGACACGAAGCTGGGACCGGAGGAGATCACGCGGGATATTCCCAACGTGAGCGAGCACGCACTGAGGGATCTGGACGAGAGCGGCGTGATCCGCATCGGCGCCCAGATTGGCCACGGCGACATTCTGGTGGGCAAGGTAACGCCCAAGGGCGAGACCCAGCTTACTCCGGAAGAGAAGCTGCTGCGGGCGATCTTCGGCGAGAAGGCCGGCGACGTTCGCGACGCATCGCTGACCTGCCCTCCGGGCATCGAAGGCACGGTTGTGGATGTGCGCATCTTCAGCCGCAAGGGCCAGGAGAAGGATGAGCGCGCCAAGCAGATCGAGGCCGAGTACATCTCGAAGCTCGAGAAGAACCTGGGCGACGAGATCCGAATTTTGACCGACGAGCGTTTGAAGCGTCTGGATGCGATCCTGGGCGGCAAGGAAGTGCTTGCCGACCTGCACGACGAGCGGACCAATAAGCGTCTGCTGGTGAAGGCCGCGATTCTGGACCGCGAGACGATCGAGCGGATCTCGACCAAGAACCTGAAGCGCATTCGCTACGCGGACAAGGATCCGCGGGTGAACGAGCAGATCGACGAGATCGAGGAGATGACCTCGCGTCAGATCGAAGTGCTGCGCAAGATCACCAACGAAAAGGTAGCCAAGCTGCAGAAGGGCGACGAGCTGCCTCCGGGCGTGATCAAGCTGGTGAAGGTGTACGTGGCCATGAAGCGCAAGCTTTCCGTGGGCGACAAGATGGCCGGCCGGCACGGCAACAAGGGCGTGATTGCGCGCATTCTTCCCGAGGAAGACATGCCGTATCTGCCCGATGGAACGCCGATGGAGATCGTGCTGAATCCGCTGGGCGTGCCTTCCCGTATGAACGTGGGTCAGATTCTGGAGACGCACCTGGGCTGGGCCGCGCACGGGCTGGGCAAGAAGATTGCCGAGCTGCTGAGGGCCAACTCCGACGCGGAGTATATCCGCGAACAGATGAAGGTGGAGTTTGCCGGAACGGCCGCTCTGCGGCAGCTACTCGAGCTCGACGACGAGATGTTGCTGCGCGTAGTGGCGGGCATGGAGAAGGGCATCTGGTTCGGCACGGCGGTCTTCGACGGCGCGCGCGAGGGCGAGATCAAGGCGCTGCTGAAGGCGGCAGGATTGCCGGATTCGGGCAAGACGGCGCTGTTCGACGGCATGACCGGCGATCAGTTCGAGCAGCCGGTGACGGTTGGCTACATCTACATGCTGAAGCTCTCTCACCTGGTCGACGACAAGATTCACGCGCGTTCGATCGGACCGTACTCGCTGATTACGCAGCAGCCGTTGGGCGGCAAGGCACAGTTCGGCGGACAGCGCTTCGGCGAGATGGAAGTGTGGGCTCTGGAAGCATACGGCGCGGCGTACATTCTGCAGGAGCTGCTGACGGCGAAGTCGGACGATGTGTATGGCCGCACCAAGATCTACGAGGCCATCGTGAAGGGCGAGGCGGCGATCGAGCCGGGCGTGCCCGAGTCGTTCAACGTGCTGATCCGCGAGCTGCAGTCGCTGTGCCTGGACGTGGAGCTGATCAAGCGCGCCGATCTGATCAAGAAGGTGCCGGCTCCGGAAGTTGCTGCTGTAGCGGATTAAGTACAGCCTCTAGCTGCTAGCTTCTAGCTCCTGGCTGTTTCAGGGGCGAGGCTGGCAGCAGCGGCAAAGCGCATTTTTTGCAAGTTGCTTTGAGTGTTTTTACGTAAACGACGCTTCCCGGACCGGGGAAGCTGGGAGCTAGCAGCCAAAAAAGCTACTAGCTGGGAAATTGGAGGGTCGCCTTGTTCCGTTCGAACCCATTTGAGCTTACCAGCCCGATTACCGACTTCGACGCGATTCGCATCATGCTGGCCTCTCCGGAGAAGATCCGGAGCTGGTCGCATGGCGAAGTGACAAAGCCTGAGACGATCAACTACCGCACCTTCAAGCCGGAGCGCGACGGCCTGTTCTGCGCGCGCATTTTTGGACCGGTCACGGACTGGGAGTGCCTGTGCGGCAAGTACAAGCGCATGAAGCACCGCGGCGTGATCTGCGACAAGTGCGGCGTGGAAGTGACAGTTTCGAAGGTTCGCCGCGAGCGGATGGGCCACATCGAGCTGGCTTCGCCCTGCTCGCACGTGTGGTTCTTCAAGGGACTGCCGTCGAGGATCGGGCACCTGCTCGATATCTCGCTGCGCGACCTTGAGAGCATTCTCTACTTCGAGTCGTATGTGGTGGTCGATCCGGGCGACGCGCCGGTAAAAGAGCGCGAGATCATCAAGGACGAGAATCGCTTCCGCGAGCTGGACCAGCAGTTCCGGCCCTCGGGCTTCAAGGCGATGATGGGCGCAGAGGCCATCAAGGAGCTGCTCAAGCGCGTCAACATCGACGAGCTGGGAGTGGAGCTGCGCGAGCGGATGAAGACCGAGACCTCGGCGCAGAAGAAGATCAAGTATGCCAAGCGGCTGAAGGTGGTTGAGGCGTTCCGCAAGTCGTCGAACAAGCCGCAGTGGATGATTCTGGACGTGCTGCCCGTGATTCCTCCGGAGCTGCGCCCGCTGGTGCCACTGGATGGCGGCCGCTTTGCCACTTCGGATTTGAACGATCTGTACCGCCGCGTGATCAACCGCAACAACCGGTTGAAAAAGCTGATGGACCTGCACGCGCCGGAAGTGATTGTGCGCAACGAGAAGCGCATGCTGCAGGAAGCGGTGGACGCGCTGTTCGACAACGGCCGCCGCGGCCGCGTGCTGCGCGGGGCGAACAACCGTCCGCTGAAGTCGCTCTCCGACACGCTCAAGGGTAAGCAGGGCCGCTTCAGACAGAATCTCTTGGGCAAGCGCGTGGATTACTCGGGGCGTTCGGTGATCGTGGTTGGTCCCGAATTGAAGCTGCACCAGTGCGGCTTGCCGAAGAAGATGGCGCTGGAGCTGTTCAAGCCGTTCATCTATCACCGCCTGGAGCAGACCGGCCAGTGCACCACCATCAAGCAGGCCAAGGAGATGGTGGAGATGCAGGAGCCGGTGGTTTGGGACATTCTGGAAGAGGTCATCAAGGACCATCCGGTGCTGTTGAACCGCGCGCCAACGCTTCACCGTTTGGGCATTCAGGCCTTTGAGCCGGTGCTGGTCGAGGGCAAGGCGATCAAGATTCATCCGCTGGTTTGCACGGCGTTCAACGCGGACTTCGACGGCGACCAGATGGCGGTGCACATTCCGCTGTCGCCGGAGGCGCAGATTGAAGCCAGCGTGCTGATGCTGGCCTCGCACAATATCCTTTCGCCGGCCTCGGGCCAGCCGATCACGGTGCCGACGCAGGACATGGTGCTGGGTCTCTATTACCTGACCAAGGCCAAGCAGGGCGGCAAGGGCGAAGGCCGCGTGTTCGCGAACGTCGAAGAGGTTCTGATGGCGCTCGAAGCCAGGGAACTGGAGACGCTTTCGCCGATCCGGCTGCGCTACACGGGGCAGCTGCTGGACATGACCGTCGCCTACGACGATCAGGACCTGGTGCACACCGAACCCAAGGAGCTGAAGGGCGGATACATCAACACCACCGTGGGCCGCGTGATTCTGAACGACGCGCTGCCGGAGGGTATGCCGTACATCAACGGCCTGCTCAAGAAGAAGGGCATCGGGCAACTGGTGAACTACTGCAACCAGAACCTCGGGCTCGAGGTGACGGTGGGCATGCTGGACCGCATCAAGTCGCTGGGCTTCCAGTACGCGACGCTTTCGGGTCTGTCGGTGGGCCTGGACGATATGGTGATTCCGGCCAGCAAGTACACGACCGTAGAAGAGGCCGACCGTAAGGTGATCGAAGTCCAGAAGCAGTACATGGACGGCGCCATCACCAACGGCGAGCGCTCGAACAAGGTGATCCAGATGTGGTCGGCGGTGACGGACCAGGTTGCCGACGAGATGTTCTCGAACATGAAGAAGGCGGACGACAACGGCGCCATGAACCCGATTTACGTCATGGCGGACTCGGGCGCCCGCGGTTCGAAGCAGCAGATCCGGCAGTTGAGTGGCATGCGCGGACTGATGGCCAAGCCGTCGGGCGAGGTAATTGAGACTCCGATTACGGCGAACTTCCGCGAAGGCCTGACGGTGCTCGAGTACTTCATCTCGACGCACGGCGCGCGCAAGGGACTGGCCGATACGGCGCTGAAGACGGCCGACTCGGGCTACCTGACGCGGCGTCTTGTGGACGTTGCCCAGGACGTGATTGTCACGGAGCTGGACTGCGGCACGATGGAAGGCATCTACGTGGGTTCGATCGTCGAGTCGGGCGAGATCATCGAGCCGATGAGAGACCGCATCATCGGGCGCGTGTCACTGGAGCGCATCAAGGATTACGACGGAAACGTGGTGATCGATGTGAACCAGCAGATCGACGAGGACATTGCCTCGGCGATTCAGGGCGCGGGCGTGGAGAAGGTGAAGATCCGCTCGGTGCTGACCTGCGAGTCGAAGCGCGGCGTTTGCGCGCTGTGCTACGGCCGCAACCTGGGATCGGGCCGGATGGTGGAGCTGGGCGAGACCTGCGGCGTGATCGCGGCGCAGTCGATCGGCGAGCCGGGCACGCAACTGACGATGCGTACGTTCCACGTGGGCGGCACGGCCAGCCGCGTGGCCGAGGTTTCACGCCTTGAGGCGAAGAACAACGGCATCGTGCGCTTCATCAACCTGAACACGGTCGAGAGCAAGGATGGCACGCATGTGGCGATGAACCGCTCCGGTTCGCTGGTGGTCGTGGACGAGCGCGGCCGCGAAAAGGAGCGCTACCAGGTTGTCTACGGCGCGCGTTTGCGCGTGAAGGACGGCGCGGCGGTGAAGCTGGGCGAGCTGCTGGCCGAATGGGATCCGTATACGTACGCGATTCTGACGGAAATCGGCGGCGCGGTGCAGTTCAAGGATCTGCAGGAAGGCATCACGCTCAACGAGGAAGTAGACGAAGTCACCGGCCTGTCGCGGTGGGTGGTCGCCGATGCCGCGGATGAGAAGCGGCAGCCAGCGATCAGCATGAAGGGCGCGAAGGGGCACAAGCGGTATCTGCTGCCGCGCGGCGCGCACTTGATGGTTCAGGACGGCGACGAGGTGGGTCCGGGCGACGTGCTGGCGAAGATTCCCAAGGAGTCGACGCGCACCAAGGACATCACCGGCGGTCTTCCGCGCGTGGTGGAGCTGTTCGAAGCGCGCAAGCCGCGCGAGACGGCGATCATCAGCGAGATCGACGGCGTGGTGCGGTTCGGCGAAGTGGCGAAGGGCCAGAGGAAGATTTACGTGACGGCGGACAACGGCGACGAGAAGGAATACTCGGTGCCGCGCGGCATTCACGTGAACGTGCAGGAAGGCGAGCGTTTGAGCGCCGGCGATCCTCTGATGGATGGACCGCTGAACCCGCACGACATTCTTGCTGTCCTCGGCGAAAAGGCATTGCAGGCTTACCTGGTGAACGAGATCCAGGAAGTGTACCGCTTGCAGGGCGTGGCCATCAGCGACAAGCACATCGAAGTGATCGTGCGGCAGATGCTGCGCTGGGTGCGGATCGACGAAGTGGGCGACACCACCTTCCTGCTCGAGCAGCAGGTGGACCGGTTCCGCTTCACGGCGGAGAACGAGCGTGTGCTGACCAACGGAGGGCGTCCGGCGATCGGCAGGCCGCTGCTGCTGGGCATCACCAAGGCATCGCTCTCAACCGACTCGTTCATCTCCGCGGCCAGCTTCCAGGAGACGACGCGCGTGCTGACCGAGGCCTCGATCAACGGCGCCATCGACAACCTGCGCGGGTTGAAGGAGAACGTGATCGTGGGACGTCTGATCCCCGCGGGCACGGGACTCGAGTTCTACCGCAACGTGCAGCTCTCGCCGGAGCTTGAAGAGGCCGCGGCTCGGGTGCAGCGCGAGGTTCATGCCGAGCGCGAAGCCGAAGAGCGGGAGCTGGAGATGATGCGCCAGGAAGGCGAAGCCGAGGAAATGGCGGCGGAGTAACCACCTGCGGTGGGACAGTCCTATTGGACGAGCCCATCGAAATGACAAAGAGGCCCGGCGATTGCCGGGCCTCTTCTTCTTTGCGCCGAGCACTACGTTTACTCGTGCGCCAACTGACTTGAGGGATACAGGTCGCCATGACCGTCGTCATGTCGATCGCGCATGGGTTCCGGCAGCGTCAAGGTGCGTAATACTCGAGAGCCTTGTAATCCAGTTTCAGTCCCAGGCCGGCCTCGGGTGACATTGTGAGACTGCCGTCCACCGGAAGTGGAACCTCCTCAAACAACCGGAAGGACCACGGCATGTATTCGACCGTGAGGCCGTTCGGGATCGCACCGATGAGGTGCATGTGAATCTCCGGCAGAAGATGCGTTACTACCGGCAAGTTGAAGGCCTCCGCTAAGGCGGCAATCTTCATCCATGTGGTAATGCCGCCGGCTCGCAGCAGATCGATCATCACGATGTCCGTGGCCCGCGCCTGGATAAGCTCGCGGAAGGGAGCCAGCCCCCAAAGCAATTCGCCGCTGGCGATCGGCGTGGTCAGAGAAGACGCCACATGCGCCAAGCCGGCATAGTCATGGCAGGACGTAACATCTTCCAGCCAAGAGAAATTGAATTCCTCCAACCGGCTGCCGATGCCGACCGCCTGATCTACGCGCCAGCGCTGATTGATATCGGCCATCAACTTCACTTCGTCGCCAACGACGCCGCGGACTAGCCTGGCGCGTTCTATATCGCTGCCGGCATAACCGTCATCGCTGATGGCGAGATGCATCTTGATCTCGCGAAAGCCTTTTTCGATGATGCGCTCGCAGGCGGTCGCTACCAGATCGGCCTTCATGGTGCGCATCAATGCGCCGCTGGCATAGGTTGGCACCTTATGGCGATTGCCGCCCAGCAACTGCCAGAGGGGCTGATTCGAAACCTTGCCTTTGATATCCCACAGAGCGATGTCGATAGCCGCCAGAGCGAGGTTGAAGATACCCTCCGGCCCGGCATGTGCCGCCGCGGCGTAGAGCTTGCCTCTGGTCGCCTCGATGCGCATCGGATTGTCACCGACGATCAGTTCGGCAAATTCATCGACCGCGGATTTCAGCGCCCTGGTGAGTTTGGCGCCAAACGAGGTGACGCCGATCCCTTTGACGCCACCATCGGTCAGTAACTCGAGCGCGATGAAGGCGCGCTTCGCATTCGGGTCTTCGCCGACGCCGGTGAAGGGTTGTTCGATGGGAAGATTTGCAATCCAACTGCGATATCCGGTGATCTTCATGTTTTTCTCGCTAACTGGGTGAGGCATTTTGCTTTGAAAGGGCACGGCCAAAGCCGTGCCCCTTCAAAACCTCGGGTTTCTTCAATTGTGTCTTCGATACTCAACTCCTGAGCGCCTGGGCTTTACGGGAACGTCCGCCGATCAGCGCGGCAATGGTGCTGACGTGAGGCGCGTCGACACTGGCGGCGCGAGCGATCTCCCGCGCGGCAAGAATTGTGCTCGGCAGCTCGATCGGTCGACCAGCTTCCAGGTCCTGGAGGAAGGAGGAGCGATGAGGCGCAATCCTGGCGGGATCCATGGCCGCTTCGAAATTCGCAGGAATCTCGATGCCCATCGCTTTGCCGATCGCAGCCATCTCCTTCATGCAGCCGATCACCACGCCCCGGGTCTCCGGATCGGCGACCGTGGCGCGATTGTCCCATCCCAGCACGGCCGCCGTCATCGCCATGCCGACAACACCGGTGAGCTTCTGCCAGATGTCGCGACGGATATTGCTGCTGACTTCAGTGGCATAGCCGGCCTTTGCCAGGATCGCTGCCACGGTTTTTATGAAATCGGTCTGCGCGTCGTTCGGAGCGCCGAGCTTGACGACATTATTTTTGGGCGTAGTGCTGCGGATTATCCCCGGAGCCTCTATCGTGCCGCCGGAGTTGATCACGCCCCAAATCGTTCGTTCCGCCGGCACGATTCTGGCGATGTTTGCTTCCGGATCCAGCAGCGCGCGCAGCGCCGGCGTTTCCAGCTCAGAGCCTTGCAGGAACCAAGCCGGCAGCCCGTTCATGAGGAAAAGCACATGCGTCGAGTTGCCGACCAGCGGGCGTATTCCCTCCACCGCGGCCGGTAACTGGTTGGATTTCACGGCCACGATTACGAGGTCCTGGGGCCCGAGTGTCTCTCCCTTTTCCGTCGCGGACACAGGGCAGGAATGGGTCCGATCCTCGATCTTCAAAGTCAGCCCGCTCTTCTGGATCGCGGCCAGATGCGCCCCGCGGGCAACGATGTTTACATCCTGACCCGACATTACGAGTCGTCCAGCCATGTGCCCCCCGACGGAGCCAGCGCCAAACACCGTAGTTTTCATGGTTCCAGCCTTTCATTTCGCAGGTGGACGAGATGTGGGAAACACAACCCGCTCGATTGTAGTCTGCCCAGCCTATTGAGTTCCGTTAGACGGAGCTGAAATCTAGCCTGCTTTCTCATTCGGAAGCGGCCATTGCAGCCATTGGCAAACCGCCTTGCCCATCACCAGTTCCAAGTCTTCCCCTCTCAGCCAGGGTAGCTCCTCGGTGAAATGGGTCACGCAGCTTCGATAGCTGCACGGCATCCGGGTCAGGTCGGTGCCCCAGAAGACGCGCCTCGGCCCGTAGGCATCGAAGACCTGGCGAATGTAGGTTTCGACGTCCCAGTAGGGATAAGGCTCGGTCGAGGTCGAAGGCATGCCGGATGCTTTCACCGAAACATTGGGCAACTTCGCCATGGCGACGAGCTTTGGCATCTGCCGAAATGCGTCCGGCCCGCTGCTGAGGCGGGGCGTTGCCATGCTGTCGATCGTGATGCGCAGTCCAGGATGACGCTCTGCGACTGTTTCCAGGTAGTCCAACTCCCCGGGCAGCACCAGCACCATAATCGGAATATCCGCCTCCTCCAGGTGCGGCCACACCCAATCGGCGCTGCCGTCCGACAGAAGATGGCGGAACTCCTTGTTGAAGACGAGGCGTATACCGAGCATACCCTGTTGTTTCTTCCACCCGGAAAGAAGAGGGCGGCTGATCTCGGGTTCCTCGAGTCGTATCTTGCCCATGACCGCGAAGCGATCGGGATGCTCCCGCGCCGCCAGGAGCGCGTGATCGTTTGGGGTGCCACCCGGCGGTACACTGGCAAAGACAGGCGGGACAACGATGACACGGTCAACTCCCGCTCGATCCATCTCTTTCAGTATGTCGTCCTTGGTGTAGGCGGGATTCTGGAAATGATGCGCACTTTCGGGCGTGACAATTCGGCCTCCGCCCCAAAGATGGACCTGCGAATCTACAATCAACATGACATGTCCTCCCGCGCATTCCCCGACGATTTCACTGTCTATTTGCAAATTAGAGCAAGTATACAGACCGCTAATCTCCATGTGGCAGTGACGGCTTCCGGCCGATCCGCTTTGGCCAAGTGACCGTTCCGGTCTGGTTCACCCTGCTACTCAGCCCATTGCTGCGAATGTCCGGTAAACCTGCTGCAAATTCCGGTAAAATCTGGCTTGCGTGCTTGATGTCATCAAGCGAGTTTTGTGCAAATGGACTGCTTACAACCTGAGCTGCGTGCTTGGGCCTGGGGAGGAACTGCATGGCCACGTCCCATCCGGCGGCAACCGATGAGATTACCGTCGCTAGCGAAACCGAAACTACGGTCTGGAAGCGCTGGTTCATTCTCGGATTGTTAAGCGTAGCCGCCATACTCGCCTTTGCGTCGCGTACCAATATCTCCGCAGCGCTTGCCTATAAGGGCTTCGTCCAGGACTTTAACCTGGACGACATCGGCCGTGGCCTGCTCAACTCCGCCTTCTTCTGGTCCTACGCAGCATTGCAGATCCCGATGGGCTGGTTGGTCGATCGCTACGGGGTCAAGATTCCCTACGCCATCAGCTTCGTCGTGTGGTGCCTGGCATCGGCAGCGACGGGCATGAGCCATTCGCTTTCCCAACTCACAGCCACGCGAATCGTCACCGGCGCAGGAGAGGCCATTGTCGTGCCCGCCAGCTACCGTTGGATGCGGCAGAACTTTAGAGAAGGGCAGATGGGGCTGGCCATTGGCATTTATATGATAGGGACCAAGATTGGGCCCGCCATCGGAGCCCCGTTGGCTGTGGCGCTCATCAGCATGTACAACTGGCGTCCGATGTTCCTTCTGATCGGGCTGGGGGGCCTGGTCTGGCTAGTGCCCTGGCTGCTCATGGTCCGCAAGGACATCCCTCAAGCCAAGGAGGGCAAGAAAAGAGCCGCCACCCTTCCGATGTCCGCCCTTCTTTCCAGCCCAGTCGTTTGGGGCACCATCGTCATCAACTTCTGCTACAACTACTTCGTTTTTTATTGCATGACCTGGATGCCTGCTTACCTCGTAGAGAAGCGCCATCTTTCACTCGGTAAAATGGGCGCCTTCCAGTTCTTCAGCTTCATGGGAGTTGCCCTGGTTGGGGTGGCGTCCGGCTGGGCTGCCGACCAGACGATCAAGCGCGGCGGTGACCCGGTTATTGTCCGCAAGTGTTTCGTGATCGCGGGATTTGCCATTGCCGCAACGGAGCTGTTTGGCGCAAACGCCACCTCGCTGAACGTGGCCTTGTTCTGGTCGCTGATCTCGCTGTCAGGCATCGGCCTGGCAACCGCCAACCACCTGGCACTCTGCCGCATGACGCTGATCCCGCCCGGCGCTGCCGGCATGGTCACCGGCATCCAAACGGTGTCTGTAGCGCTGGCCGGGATCGTCGCCCCCATCATTTCAGGATGGCTGTTGCAAGAAACAGGCAGCTACACCGCGCCCATGCAGGTGATCAACTTTTTCCTGGTTCTGGGCCTGGTAACGTGCATCGTAGTGTTGCGCGAAAAATGGGCTCCGAAGGTGCGTGCAGCAAGCTAAGAGCAAGCCAGTGTCGTTTCAACAGGACGTACGCTCACTGCAGTGTGGGCGCACGTCCTTGATCAAGCGCCACAGTCCCGGCCCGGTTCGAAGATTCGCTCTAGCTGCAACCGCTCGTTGAGCCGCAGCTCATGCAGCGGTAGCAGCTTCCATTCCGCACCATGATCGCGCCGCAGGTGGAGCAACTGGGCGCGTCGCCCATCTCGTACATGTCGCGCATGGCGTCGGCTGCGTGGTAGACGCCGCGATCCTTGAGATTCGGAACCTCGGCAGAGGCCGTCGACCCATGTGCAGCTGTCGCGCTCCACGGCTTCTGCTCCGGCGCGATGCCGCCACCGCTGGGCGCGTGGCTGCTCACCTGGTTGAGCCGCTTGGCCACTTCTTCGGCCAGCCGCGCCAGATGATCGTTGGCCTCGGGCGAGATATCCTCGTCGAGATCCTGCTCGGGCAGCATGGTGGGCGAGGAGGGCAACTGCGGAGCCGCCGGCGCAAGGCCTGCGAACAGCGTCAGTTGCTGGCCGCTCAGGAAGCGCAGATGGAGCCAGCGGAAGATGTAGTCCATCAGGCTCTTGGCATAGCCGATCTGCTCGTTGCCGGTCCAGCCGCTGGGCTCAAAGCGCGTGTGCGCGAACTTCTCGCACAGGATCTTGAGCGGCACGCCGTGTTGCAGCGCCAGCGAGATGGAGGTAGCGAAGGCGTCCATCAGTCCGGAGACGGTGGAGCCTTCCTTTGCCATGCGGATGAAGATCTCGCCCGGCTGGCCGTTGGGATAGAGGCCCACCGTGATGTAGCCCTCGTGGCCGCCGATGGAGAACTTGTGGGTGATCGAAGCCCGCTCGTCGGTGAGCCGGTGGCGGATGGCGCGCGGCGGAGCGTTCAGGTCCTGTGCCTCCTGCGCCGGAGACTGCGCCGAAGGCGTTGCGGTGAGCACCGGAATTGCTGCTGCTTTGGCAATCTCTTCGAGCGCGTTCTGGAAGGCCTGGCCCGCGGTCTGAAGCTGCCGGGCCGGAACCTCGACCTTCTCTGCGCCGCCGAGAGTCTTCAGGTCGGCGTCGGCAGCGGGCTGTGCGGCTGCCATCTGCGCCAGCACCCGCGCGGCTGCGCTATCTGCCGCCGAGGGCTCGCGCCTGGTCTCGTTGAGGCTGGTGTTCAAGGGTTGCGTGCCCTTGGAACCGTCGCGGTAGATGGCCACGGCCTTGATGCCCAGACGCCATGACTCGGCGTAGGCCTCGGCGATTTCCTCCACCGTCGCTTCGTGGGGCATGTTCACGGTCTTTGAGATCGCACCGGACAGGAAGGGCTGCGCCGCCGCCATCATCTTTACGTGGCCCATGTATTGGATGGAGCGCGTGCCCTTGGCCGGCTTGAGCGAGCAGTCAAAGACCGCCAGGTGCTCGGGCTTGATGCCGGGCGCGCCTTCAATGGTTCCCGTCGCGTCGATGTAGCTGACGACGCCGTTGACCTCGTCGGCCGAGTAGCCCAGCTTGAAGAGCGCCGCGGGCACGGTGTTGTTGACGATCTTGATCATGCCGCCGCCCACCAGCTTCTTGAACTTCACCAGCGCCAGATCGGGCTCGATGCCCGTGGTGTCGCAGTCCATCATGAAACCGATGGTGCCCGTGGGCGCCAGCACCGTGGTCTGCGAGTTGCGGTAGCCGTGCTTCTCGCCCTGCTGCAAGGCCTGGTCCCAGCACTCGCGGCTGGCCTCGATCAGCTCGTCGAGCTGCTGCACCGAGAAGGGCTCGGAGGAGAACCGCGACTTGCCGATCTTGTTTACCTCGGCGCGGTGCATGCGGATCACGTCGAGGAAGGGCTCGCGGTTGACGTAGAAGCCGGGGCATGCGCCGCCCTCGCGCTCAACCTGCGCCGTCAGCGGCGTGGCCGAGCTCAGAGGCGGGCAGTTGGCGGCGATGAGCGCCGACTGCAGATAGGCCTGGCCGGTCATGATGGCCGTGATCGAAGCGGCCAGGTCGCGACCGGCGTCGGAGTCGTAGGGCAGGCCGAAGGCCATCAGCAGCGCGCCCAGGTTGGCGTAGCCCAGACCCAGCGGCCGGTAGTCGTGCGAGTTGCGCCCGATGGCCTCGGTTGGATACCCGGAGTTGTCCACCAGGATCTCCATGGCCGTGATCATCACCGAGATGGCGTGCCGGTATGCCGCTACGTCGAAGTTGCCCGCCGGGGTGACGAACTTCAACAGGTTGAAGCTCGACAGGTTGCAGGCCGAGTTGTCCAGGAACATGTACTCCGAGCAGGGGTTCGACGCATTGATGCGCGCCGTGTTCTTGCTGGTGTGCCACTTGTTGATCGTGGTGTCGAACTGCATGCCGGGATCGCCGCACTCCCAGGTGGACTTGGCGATCTTGCGCATGATCTCGCGGGCCTTGTGGGTCTCAACCGTCCTGCCGTCCTTGACGGCGTGGGTCGTGAACTCGCCATCGTCTTCATAGGCGCGCATGAACTCGTCGCTCACGCGGACCGAGTTGTTGGCGTTCTGGAAGAAGATCGACGAGTAAGCCTCGGAGTCAGGTCCCGATCCGTCGTAACCCTCACGGATCAGCGCGAAAGCCTTGGCCTCTTCCTTGGCCTTGCACTCGATGAACTCGACGATGTCCGGATGGTCCACGTTGAGGATGACCATCTTGGCGGCGCGGCGGGTCTTGCCGCCCGACTTGATGACGCCGGCAAAGGCGTCAAAGCCGCGCATGAAGCTCAGCGGGCCGGAAGCCTCGCCGCCGCCCGAGAGCAGCTCGCGCGAGCCGCGGATCGTCGACAGGTTGGTGCCCGTGCCCGAGCCCCACTTGAAGAGCATGCCCTCGGTCTTGGCCAGGGTCAGGATCGAGTCCAGGGAGTCGTCCACCGCGTTGATGAAACAGGCCGAGCACTGCGGGTTCCGGTAGCCGGTCGGCGAGTAGCGCACGCCGCCCGTGGCCGGGTCCCAGTGCCAGTTCTGGCCGTCGGCCTCCGGCTCCAGCCGGTCGCACCCCACGTTGAACCACACCGGCGAGTTGAACGACGCCCGCTGCGAGAGGACGATTGCCACAAGCTCGTCGTAGAAGATGCCGGCATCCTTGTCAGAGGCGAAGTAGCCGCCGGTCATGCCCCAGTCGCGCACCGTCTCGGCTACGCGGGACACTAGTTGCCGCGCGCCGCTCTCCCGCTCTGGGGTGTCCATCAGCCCATGCAGGTACTTTGAGGCGATGATGTTGGTCGCCGTCATCGACCAGTCCACGGGAACTTCTACGTCGCGCTGCTCGAAGATGGTGTTGCCCTTGGTGTCGGTGATGGAGGCGGTCCGCCGCTCCCACTGCACCTGGTCGTAGGGCGATACGCCATCGACGGAAAAGCGCCGGGTGAAGGTCAAACCCCTCTGCGGGGAAGTTGTGGCAACGCTGGCAGTGGACGACTGGAACTGAGTTTCGCTCATGGAACCCTCTCGAAGAAAACATTGAATAGCGAAGAAAAAGCGGCTCCCCGTGCCGGCTAGCGGTCAGGAGAAAGAACAAAGATCGATCAGGAAACAACCTGAAACGGGACTGAAACAGAACTGCTCAAAAAAAGGCCCGAAGAAGACGCCGCTGGTCACTTGGGGGCCAGCAATCATTAAAACTTCTTAACAGCCGCAGATGAAAAAATACCGCTGTCTGTGGTGCATGTCAACTGGAAACCACAATATCTAGTATTCACGAGGCGAAAAGGGTATTCACACACGCAATACCGGCCATTTCGCTGTGGAAAGCTCCAAGGACCCGCGAAACATGCGGCCCCGTTCCGCTGAGAAAACCGCTCATCCAAGGCTAGTCCTCACCTCGCCGGGACACAAGACGCGGGAATGGTGCAGTTTGCGTGGAAACCATGTGCAAGTGTGGAGAAAGGGGAGAGGAGAGGATTTGTGGGCGGGTTTGCCGGGTCAGGCGGGGCGACCGGGTGGCCCCCGCCTGCCCCGCCTGGCCGTTATTTGGGGTTGTTGTTGCTGTGGGCGGTGTTCCCCGAGGGGTGTGAAGCAGGCGGGTGAGATGCGCCCCCTGAGCTGCCGCCAGCGGGCTGGCTCGGC
>Ga0326728_10010521_pt1 | contig 21610 bp, 20 predicted proteins | sample MB3enrmetagenome_FD_207602 | JGI IMG/M metagenome (GOLD analysis project Ga0326728, IMG submission 207602) | Lab enriched peat soil microbial communities from McLean, Ithaca, NY, United States - MB31MN | ecosystem: Environmental > Terrestrial > Soil > Wetlands > Peat | place: USA: New York... | reverse complement strand
CCGGCATAGCGGCGCTGTTTCTTCTGGCTGTCATTCCGGAAGCCCGCCGCTCGTGGCGCTGGCGCATGCTGCCGGTGGCGGTATGCTACGCGGCCACGCTGGTCTCGTTCGTTCTGGCCAACCGCCTCACCACGGCCGCCAACGCCATCTTCCTGCAATCCGCCGCGCCGCTCTACGTGCTGCTGCTCGGACCGGTTCTGCTGCATGAGCCCATCCGCGGCCGCGATGTGGGTTTTGTGGCGGCGGTGGCCTGCGGGATCGCCTGTTTCTTTGTCGGGTCGCCCAACGCCGTTCGCACGGCGCCCGATCCATGGCGCGGCAATCTCTTCGCGATCGCGGCCGGCCTGGCTTACGCCTTCGCGCTCGTGGGTCTGCGCTGGCTGGCGCGCGGCGACAGAGCCAGCGCCGCGGGAGGCGCCGCCATCGCGACCGTGACGCTGGGCAATCTCATCGCCTGTGCCGCGGCGCTGCCGATGGCGCTGCCCGCAACCGGCCTCTCCGCCAAAGATGTCGCCGTGCTGCTGTACCTCGGCGCGATTCAGATCGGCGTGGCCTACGTGTGCCTTGCGCGCGGTATTCGCCACGTTCCGGCTGTCGAGACCACCACGCTGCTGATGGTCGAGCCCGCCCTGAACCCCGTGTGGACCTGGCTGGTGCACGGAGAGAAGCCGGGGACCTGGGCGGTGGCCGGCGGCGCCCTGATCGTCTGTGCCACGCTCTGGAACACCTGGCGCACTTCGCCGCGTCCGCCTTCTTCCGCCCGCTCATGCGAAGCGGGATAGAATAAGCTGCTTGGTACCAACTCCATGATCAAGCTGCTCTCCCTCTTTTCAGCGGCGGCCTGCCTGTTGGCACAAGCCGCTCAGGCGCCCGCCGGCCAGCCCGAAGGGCGCCACCGGCCGACCGGCCTCTACGCCACCTTCCACACGGCTCTCGGCGATATCACCGCCCGGCTGTACGAAAAGGATACGCCCCGAACCGTCGAGAATTTTGTGGCCCTTGCCCAAGGCGTCAAACCTTGGAAGGATCCCATCAGGCCCGTTATGGTCAGACGGCCGCTTTACAATGACATCACTTTTCACCGGATTCTGAAGGGCGTGATGATCCAGGCCGGCGACCCCACCGGCACCGGCTCGCACGACTGCGGCATTAAACTCGCAGACGAGTACCTGCCCGGCCTCCGCTTCGACGCTCCCGGCAGGCTGGCCATGGCCAACACCGGCGGTCCCGATTCCGGAGGCTGCCAGTTCTTCCTCACCGAAGCTCCCGTCCCGGACTGGACCGGCAAGTACACCGTCTTCGGCGAAGTCGTGGAGGGCCGCGATCTGATCTCCAAGATCTCCCACATGCCGGCTCACGGGGACAAGCCCATCGACCCGGTGAAGCTCATGAGCGTCACCATCGAACGCTTCGGGCCCGAGCCCAAGGTGAAGAAGCCGAAGACCTAGCCCATCGCGGCGCTTGTGAGAACCGGGGCCAGCCTTACCGCCGAGAACATGGCGATGTTTCGCGCTCTCGAATCGTCGCGCCCGACCGGTTCACGGCTGTTCCAGGACGACTTGGCGCAGCTCTTCGTTCACCGATGGCACCGCTGGCTCTATAACTTTGCGCGCTTTGACGCGGGGCGCCGGGTCGTGGAACATCTGTTCGACCGCGAAGTGCCCGGAGCGAGAGCCGCGGGTATCGCTCGCACCAGGTGGATCGACGATCGTGCCGTGGAAGCTCTGAAAACCGTCCCCCAGCTCGTCTTGCTGGGAGCTGGATACGACACGCGCGCTTATCGTCTGACCGCCGCGGGGCAGGCGGCCGTATTCGAGCTGGACCGGCCGGAGATGCTGCTGGCCAAGCAAGCCGCGCTCGAGAAGGCCATCGGTTCGTTGCCCCAGCACGTCCGGTTCGCCGCGATCGACTTCAATCGTCGGTCAATCGGAGAGGTTCTCAGCCAGGCCGGTTTCAATGGCCAGCACACCGCGTGCTTCATCTGGGAGGGCGTCACCAACTATTTGTCCGCGGAAGCCGCGGATGGCGCGCTGCGCCAGATTGGGAAAGCCGCGGCGGGCAGCGTGCTCCTGTTCACGTACATTGACCGGGCGGTCCTGGAAACGCCTGCGCGGTTCCATGGCGCGGAGAAGCTGCTCTCCCGCCTTCGGGCTTACGGGGAACCATGGACGTTTGGGATCGATCCCGCGGAACTCGCGGGCTACCTGGGCGTGCGGGGTTTGCGATTGACCGAGGACCTGAGCGTCGCGGAAGTCTGGCGGCAAGCCGGCCGTCCGCTTTCCCAGGTGCGCGGATACGAGTTTTACCGGCTCGCCTCCGCCTGCTTAGATCGATCCGGCGGACGGCATGGCTCCGTATAATGGACTTATGTTCTTTCGCCGCGAGCGTCCGCGTACGCCAACCTTTGCCGAACGCCTGGAGGATCTCCGCCAGAAGGGCTTCACCGTGACCCCGCTGGTTGGCGGCACGGTGCGCGTGGTCCGCGGGAACTGTGCCGTCGATCTGAAGGAGGAAGGCGGCCGGGCACGGGGCGCCGGTCTGGCCGGCATACTCATCTGTGGGGAAATCGCCGTCCTCGTGGATGAGGGTTTTCAGAAGTTCTTCCGCGCACCCTCGGGCCGGAAGAGACCCGCGCTTGCCGAAGAGTTGCAGGCCTTGCATGAATTCGAGGAAGATCTGAAGGAAGGCCTCGGGCAGGAGAGTTACTACAACGAGTCTCTCGGCACGGTTTCTGCCTTCTATCTTTACGACCGCGTCAAAGATCGCGACCGGGGCGTTCCCAAGCGCGCCTGGGAGTAGGCGGCGGTCGCTTACAGCGTCAGGGTTTTGAGATACTCGCGGAATGGTCCGCCCAAATCGCACCGGCGCAGCGCGTATTCCACGGTGGCCTTCAGGAAGCCCAGCTTGTCGCCGGCGTCGTAGCGCGTTCCCTCGAAGCGGTAAGCGTAAATTGGGCGGCTGCGGAGCTGGTGTTTGAGCGCGTCGGTGAGCTGGATCTCCCCACCCGAGCCTGGATCGATGGCTTGCAGCGAGTCGAAAATCTCCGGCGTGAGCACGTAGCGTCCGATAATCGCCAGGTTCGAGGGCGCTTCCGAGGGCTTGGGCTTCTCCACCAGGTCCCGTATCCGGAAAACGCGGTCGGACGAGCCGTTATGCCGCACCGGCTCCGCGTCGATGGCGCCATAGGCGGCGATTTCCGAGGCGGGCACCTCCATCACCGCCAGCACGGGAGCGCAAAAGAATTCGTGGACATCCAGAAGCTGCCGCAGACAGGGGGTTTCGGCTTCGATCAGGTCGTCGGCCAGCACCACGGCGAACGGTTCCTGGCCCACCAGCTCCGAAGCGCGCAGAACCGCATGGCCCAAGCCCAGCGCTTCCTTCTGGCGAACGTAAGAAACGTTGATCATGTCCGAGATGTTTCTTACAATTCCCAGGAGTTCCTTCTTGTTGCGGGTCTCCAGCAGATACTCCAGCTCGAAGCTCACGTCGAAATGGTCTTCAATGGCCGTTTTACCGCGCCCGGTGACGATGATGATGTTCTGTATGCCCGACTGGAGCGCCTCCTCGACCCCATACTGGATGATAGGCTTGTCCACAATCGGCAACATCTCTTTGGGCTGGGCTTTGGTAGCGGGGAGAAAACGCGTGCCCAATCCAGCGGCGGGAAAAACGGCTTTTCGAACTTTGACCGGCATCTCTTACAGTTTCCGCGAGCCGCGCGCGCTTCGCAACCGTCTATTTGTGTTTCGCGGATGGCTTATGCTATCTATTTAGGTACCTGGGAAAACAACTTCAATGGCATACGTTATAGCGGAACCCTGCATCGGCACGAAAGATACGGCCTGCGTGGATGCCTGCCCGGTGGATTGCATTCACCCCAAGAAAGACGAGGCCAGCTACGCGGAGGCGGAGATGCTTTACATCGACCCCGTCGAATGTATCGATTGCGGCGCTTGCGTGCCGGTTTGCCCCGTGTCGGCGATTTTTGCGCTGGACGATCTGCCCGAAAAGTGGGCCGAATTTACTGCCAAGAACGCGGCCTACTACGGCCGGTAAGTGACCAGTCCGGCTTTTCGGGCCTCTCAATTGTAATCCAGCGCACAAAGTTTACCGCGGGTGGGTACGGCACTCCGGGTGCAATTGCGGAGGGGACATGCGAGTTACCGTAATCGGAACAGGATACGTCGGCGCGGTCACCGGGGCCTGCCTTTCTTACCTGGGTCACCACGTGACCTGCGTCGATAGCGACGCCTCCAAGATCGCCCGCCTGCGCCGCGGCGAAGCGCCCATCTACGAGCCTTTTCTAGAAGATGTGATGCGCCTGGCGGCCGCCCGCGGGGGGCTTGACTTCGCCACGGAGCTGGCCGGTCCGGCCGCCGAAAGCGACGTGATCTTCATCGCCGTCGGCACACCGCCCCTGCCCAGCGGCGAAGCTAACCTGGGGTACCTGGAGGCTGCGGCGCGCAGTATCGGCGCCGCCATGGACGCCTCCCGGTACCGAGTTGTGGTAAATAAGTCGACAGTTCCGGTCGGATGCGGCAACCTCGTGGAGACCCTGGTGCGCGATGGCATCGACGAAGCCCGGCCTCTTGAGCGGAAGCGCATCTCGTTCGGCGTGGCCAGCAATCCCGAGTTTTTGCGCGAGGGCAGCGCGGTGGCCGATTCGCTCTACCCGGACCGCATCGTGATCGGCGCCGGCGACGATCGCACCCTCGATATCATGCGGCAGTTATATCTTCCCCTGGTGACGCAGCGTTTCGAGGCGCCTCCGGGCGTGCTCCGGCCGGCCGGGTTGGGTTCCGTGCCGCTGGTCACAACTTCGCTCACCAGCGCGGAGACGATCAAGTACGCAGCTAACGCGTTTCTGGCGATGAAGATTGGTTTCGCCAACGAAATCGCCAATATCTGCGAACGCGTGGGCGCCGAATCCACTGAAGTGATGGCCGGCATCGGCCTGGATTCCCGCATCGGCTCCAAGTTCCTGAACCCCGGCGTGGGCTGGGGCGGCAGTTGCTTCGGCAAAGACGTCCAGGCCCTCCTGCACACAGCGCGCGAGTACGGCTACGACAGCAAGCTGTTGCGTGCTTCGCTCGAAGTCAACAGCGCCCAGCGCCAAATGGTGATCCAGAAGCTTCAGGAGCGCCTCTATATCCTCAAAGGCCGCACCATCGGGCTCCTGGGGCTGGCCTTCAAGCCCGATACCGACGACCTGCGCGATGCGCCCAGCCTGCACATCGCCGAGCGTCTCCTCCAGATGGGTGCCCGCGTGCGAGCTTACGACCCGATCGCCATGCCGGCCTGCCGGCAGCAGCATCCGGAACTCAAGATTCGCTATTGCGATTCGCCCGAAGAGATGGCCGAGGACGCCGATGCCCTGGTACTGGTTACGGAGTGGCAGCAATTCCGTTCACTCGATCTCGCTAAGCTGGCCCACTCGATGACTAGCGCCATCCTGGTGGACGGCCGTAACTTGTTCGCCCCCGATGCCGCCATCGCCGCGGGATTTGACTACACCGGTGTGGGACGCTACGCCCGCCCGCGCGCAGCCTCCGCAGCGCCCGGCTCTCGCGACGCGGGCGCACAGGTCGAGACCCTCCGGCCTGTCTGATTACGGCATATCTCCGGTAAATACCATTATAAATTTCGCAAAAATTGCGTTGTATCTTGCGACTGATCGCGGCATACTTAGTCCATCGGTAACGGGTATAAGGGTCTAATAAGTTTTGCCTAGTCGAGCCGGGTGATGTCGCCTAGGAGGTCGCGGAATGGACACGCGTGCCGGGGACCCGTCCCGGGTGCTGCGATCCGGGACAGCCTTACCTTTATATTTGCGTTACGGTCTGCTTGGGCTGGCCGCCTTGCTTGCAGTGGCTGTGTGGCGGGAACCGCAGTGGTCTCTGTTGATTCCGGCACCCACGGCCGCCTTCGCTTTGCTGCTTTTGAGCGGTGCGGCGGCCGTCTTCGCCTTGACCCACCTCCGGCTGCGCCAATCGGCCGCCGCGAGCGCCCGCAATGAAGAGAGCCTGCGGCTGGCCCAAACTTATGCCAACGAGGCCGCCTGGGATTTCGATCCGCGCACCGGGGCGCTGCGATGGACGCTCGAACTCGATCGGCTGTATGGCGTGGCGGAGGGTTCCATAACGTCATACGAAGCGTGGCGCCGGTTGGTGTATCCGGACGACGTCCAGCGGGTGGATGCCGAGTTGACCAAAGCGCTTGCCACCCGCGAACCGTTCGACGTCGAGTTCCGCATCCTCGACGGCTCGGGCGAGCTCCGCTGGATCTGCACCAGGGGAACGGCCGTTTGCAACGAAAGCGGCGAAGTGGTCCGGGTGCTCGGTATGTCCTTCGATATCACCGGGCGTAAACGTGCCGAAGAGGCCCTGCGCCAGAGCGAGGCGCGCTTCCACACGCTGGCCGACACCGTCCCGTTGTTGTGGTGGGAAGCGAATGCCGATGGCTGGGTGACCTGGTGCAACCAACGTACCTATGACTATACCGGTACGTCCCCGGGTGACTTGGATGGCTGGGGCTGGCAGTCCATTTGCGATCCGGCTATGCTCCCGCAAGTCCTGGAACGCTGGCGGGCCTCACTGGCCCGCGAACAGCCCTTTGAAATGGTGATTCGGCTGCGTGGAGCCGATGGCTCGTCTCGTCCTTTCCTGGCGCGGGCGGCGGCCGTACGCGACCCGGCGGGCGCGGTTATCCGGTGGGTCGCCACCGGCACCGATATCGGCGACGAGATCAGAACCCAAGAAGCGCTCCGTAAAGCCCTCGAACAACGGCAGATGGCGCTCACCGCCGCCGGTTTGGGAGCCTGGGAATGGCTCGGCCCGCGTAGCAAGGTCGTTTGCGACGAACGGTGTGCTCTTCTCCTCGGCTTTCCGGCACGGGCGCCGGTGGAGTTGGAGACCTCCGAACTGATCGCGCGAGTACATCCCGACGACCGCGATCCCACGCTGAAGATCCTCCGGCAAGCCATGGCAGGCGTCCGCGAGGGAGAGTATCGCAGCGAGTTCCGTATTCTCTGGCCCAACGGCTCGTGGCACTGGGTGGCGCTGCAGGGCCAGGCTTTCTCCGAGGGGGAACCGCGGCGCCCGGTGCGCCTGGCAGGTGTAGTTATGGATATCGCCGAACGCAAGCAGGCGGAAGAGGCTCTGCGCGAGGCCCAGAGGATGGAGGGGATCGCGCTTCTGGCCGCCGGCGTGGGGCACGAGTTTAACAACATCCTCACGGCTGTGATGGGCAATATCGCCTTGGCGCAAAGCCAGGTCGATCCGGCTTCGGAAATTAGAGCCAACCTCGAAGTGGCCATCGGATGCTGCGAGCGGGCGGCCGGCCTCACGCGCCAGCTTCTGGCCTACGCCGGGAAAACAGCCTTCATTCGCGAACCGGTCTCGATTTTCGAGGTCGCCCAGGGCGTGGTGCAACTGATGCGGGCCTCTCAACCGGTCGAGATTAGAGCCGAGTTGGCCCCGGATCTGCCGCTCGTCCTGGCCGAACCGGTCCAGGTCCGGCAGGCGCTCGTGGACCTGGTCCTCAACGGCTGCGAAGCCATTGAACCAGGGCAGCCCGGAATTGTAACCGTTCGCACCAGCCTGCGCGGGGACCACGTCTGTATCGAAGTCTCCGACACGGGCCGCGGGATGGACCGCGAGACTACTCAGCGCATCTTCGATCCGTTCTTCACCACCAAGTTTCTGGGACGCGGGATGGGCTTGCCATCCGTCCGCGGTATCGTCCAGGCATTTCATGGCCGCATCGCGGTGGAAAGCGAACCGGGGAAGGGAACCCGCTTCGAAGTGCTGTTGCCCAGTATGGAGGCGCCCCTGGCGGCTCCGGCGCCTGATCGGTGGGTCGAACCGGCGGCCGTGAGCGGGACTGTCCTGATCGTGGATGACGAGGCCCCTATAAGGCGGATGGCGGCGGCGCTCCTCGGCAATCTGGGAGTGACGGTCCTCGAAGCGTCCACCGGCCGCGAGGCCATCGCGCGCCTCCAGGAGGATCCTGGAGTCGACATGATGCTGCTTGATATGGTCATGCCCGATCTGGGCGGCGCCGAGGCACTCCCGGAAATCCAGCGGCTAAGGCCGGACATGCCCATCATTGTTAGTAGCGGCTACGCCGAGACGGAAGTGAAGCGCCGCTTTGGCGATCGGGATTTCGCCAACTTCCTGCCGAAACCTTACACCGGCCGGCAACTGCTGGAGTGCGTACTGCCGGTGCTGGCCCGGGCCGGGAACACGCGCCGCCGCAGCGGATCGTAGCCCGTTCCGACCCCGCCGATTCGGGGTGCGCCCCAACTTATACTGGGGGTTATACCCATGCCCGAATTGCCCGAGGTCGAGACGGTAACCCGCGCCTTGGCGCCGCTGGTAGGCCGCCGCATCCTGGGCGCCGAGTTCCGCTGCGCGCGCGTGCTGCGCGGCGGCGACGCCGATGCCATGGCGTCCCGCTTGAGAGGCCGGCGGATCGCCGGCGTGAAGCGCTACGGGAAGTTCATCGCGATTTCGCTCGAGGGCGGCGGCTACCTCCTGATTCACCTGGGCATGACCGGCCGGCTCCTGCTGAACGGCTCGCCCGCTAAACACACCCACGCCATCTTCACGCTTGACAGCGGCGCGTTGCTCTATGAGGACAGCCGGCAGTTCGGCTGCATCCAGGTGAGCGAGGAATTTCCCGAGCGCATCCGGAAGCTCGGGCCCGAGCCGCTCGAGGTCCCTTTCGAAGCCTTCGCCGGCGCGCTCCGCCGGCGCCGGACACGGGTCAAGGCGCTGCTGCTCGATCAGCGTTTTCTGCGCGGGCTGGGCAACATCTATGCGGACGAAGCGCTGTTCCGCGCCGGCATCCATCCGCTGGCTATGGCATCCCGCCTGCGCGGCGAGCGGGCCCGCCGGCTGTACGACGCCATCCGGGCGGTCCTGACCGAAGCCATCGCGGCGGGCGGATCTTCCGTTTCGGACTATGTGGACCCCGAGGGCCGCAGAGGCTTCTTTCAGTTTAGCCACCGCGTCTACCAGCGCACTGGCGAGCCTTGTGCGATCTGCGGCGCGCGCGTGCGCCGGGTGCTGGTCGCGCAACGCTCCTCGCACTTCTGCCCGGATTGCCAGAGACGCTGACCGCCACACGCTTGAAACCCCGTTCCGGCACGCACCGTCACATCAGATGAAAATGGCAAGCCAGTGACGTTATCAAATCCACACCCGCGCCGAACTGTTTCCTGCCACGCATGGGAGTGGCTGTACAATCGAAGAAGGCTAGGGGTTTGGAAAGCCGGAACGAAATCTCCGGCTGAGTGGTTCGACAACCACGCAGAGAGCGGTTAGCCACGGGGGTGCGTTGGTGTCTGTGGCTGGCGCGCCTCGAGTTCTGATTGGGTCCAGTTTCAAGAAAACTACGAAAACTAGTAAGAGGAGATTCGCACCGTGAAGAGTATCTGCCGTTACCTTTCGCTGTCGGTCGGGCTGGCTCTGTGCATCCAGCTGGCCCACGCCCAGAACACTTTTGACGTGAACGTCGGTTTTGGGGCGGCCCAGGACAAGGGGTCCTACGCTGATTCGACATCGCTCAACAGTTGCACGCCCGCCACGGATGCCACCTGTGTCGCCACGCCCAGTCTCAGCGGTTTCATGCTGGGTTTTGGGGGAAGGGTGCTGTTCTGGAAGCACTTTGGTATTGGAGGCGAGGTCAATCTTCAGCCGTCGCAGCAGACCTACATCAATCTGCAGCCTGCCGTTAGCAGCATCGGCCAGGCGGCGGTCAACTTGAACGATCGCGTGATTTTCTGGGACTTCGACGGGATTTACCAGCCCATCGGCGAAAAGCGGGTGGCGCTGCAACTCGAAGGTGGTGTCGGGGGCGCTAACATGAGGTTCTATGAGGCTTCGAGCAGCACCAGCACGGTCTTGGGAACTTCCAATCAAAGCCAGTACGCACAAAGCGTCAATCACTTTCAGGTGCATGCCGGAGTGGGCGTGAGGTTGTACCTGACGGGCAATCTGTTCATCCGGCCGCAGTTCGATATCCACTACGTGCCCAATTTCACCGAGCAGTTCGGGCGCGATGTGGTAACCGAAGAGACGGTCTGGGTGGGCTACAGTTTCGGCGAGCGGTAAGATTTTCAGGTCAGGGGCGGGCCGGCGGCTGCCTACTCATTCACTGCCGGCGCCGGTTCGCCGCTGAGATCTTCGACCGCCACGGGCGGGTTGTAATACAGGATCCGCAGGCAGCTTTCGCAAGCCATTACCTGGTCGCCCTTCTTCAGATCCTGGTAAAACTGGAGGCGCATGGCCATGTTGCAGACCGCGCAGCGCCCGTCCACCGCTTCGGCCACCGCGATACCGCGGCGGGTCTTGCGGACCCGCTCGTAGCGCTGATAGACCGGCGGCGAGACGCTCTTCACTATCTGGGCGCGCTCCCGCCCGAAATCGTCCGCGGACTTCTGGTCGGCGGCGGTGCGTTCCCGAGCCTGCGCTTTTTCGGCCTCCACCTGCGCCTTCTCGGCCTTGAGCGCCACTTCGGCGGCCTTGACGTTCTTCTCGAGCGGTTCGGATTCGCCCATCAGTTCGAGAATGCGATCCTCCAGCTTGCGGATTTCATTCTGGCAGAACTCGATCTCGCTCTGAAAAGCGCGGTATTGCTCATTGGTTTTGGCCGAGAGCGTCTGGTCTTTCAGCTTCGAGATCTTCTGATCCTGCGTCTGGATTTCGCCCTCGCACCGGCGGCGCTCTTTCTGGTTGGCCGCCAGCGCGGCGCGGTCGGCCTCCAGTTTGCGCTCGTGCGACACCAGTTTCTTCTCGATTTCAGCCACGTGTTTGGGCAGGGCGGCAATTTCACGTGCCAATTCCGCGAGACGATTGTCGATTTCCTGGAGGCGGATCACCAACTTCAGGTCGGGGAGCATTCCTTAACGAAGTGTAGCATGCGGTACGGAAGGGCCTCCATCTCCGGCGGGCGCCCGCGCCGCGGGAACTTATTCCACGCGCCGCACTTCCACCTGGCGATACATCTCCTCGGTCTCCTTGAGCGACGCAAAATTCATGCCGGGCAGCCGGGCCGAAGCGGTGCCCGCAGCCACGCCCCAGCGCAGAGCCTCGGCCGCATCGACCTTGGGCCGCCGCATCGCCCAGATGTAGGCCGCCGCCAGCGCGTCGCCCGCGCCAATGGGGCAAACCGCGTCGATGCGCGGGGGCAGCACTTCGAGCAGCCCATGTTCGAACGCGCCCACCGCGCCCCGGCTGCCCAGCGTGAGCACGACCGATTCCGGGCCCATCTCGCGAATCTGTGTAGCCGCCTCGAGGTAATGCGTGCGCGTCAGCAGCGTGCGCCGCAACAGGCGCTCGGCCTCCTGCTGGTTGAGATTCACGACCGTGGGCCGTTTCTCCACGCCTTCGCGCAACGCGTCCCCATTGGCGTGCAGCAGTGTCTTCACCTTTTTGCGGCGGGATTTCGCGATCAGCTCGCCGTAGAAGGACGGCGGAACGCCGGGCGGCAGGCTGCCGCACAGCAGCAGCCACGAGGCGCCCGCCAGCGTGTCGCGGAGGGCCGCCTCCACGCGCGCCACTTCCTCCGCAGCGAGCGTGGGGCCCTTCTCGTTGAGATTGACGGTGAGACCGTGCGCGTCCGTCACCGTCAAATTGGTGCGGATCTCGTTTTCGACCGGCACCACGCGGACTGGAAATCCGTACGAGCAGAGATAGCTCTCCAGGCGCTTGCCCGAATCGCCGCCCGAGATCAGCACCGCGGTCGTGTCGCCGCCGAAGGAATGGATCACCGAGGACGCGTTGATCCCCCTGCCGCCCGCCGATTCGCGGCTGGAATTGATGTAGGAGCGGTCCTCGAAAGCCAGGCGGTCGACGCTGATGATGCGGTCGATAGCCGGATTAATGGTGAGAGTGACGATCAACCCCATATTGTAACTGCGTATCGGCGCGCCGCCGCTTGATATACTCTTCTTTCTCCCTATGGCGAACCCGAAATATGCAGCGCCCGATCGACCGGCGCCGGTGGCCGAACTGGTGGCGACGTTGAGCGACGGCACTAAGGTCAAGCGGCGCATCCCCCGCATGCGGGCGTGCAGCGAGAAAGACGACAAGGGGAAGCTCTGCGCGGGCCATCTGAAGCGCTGGTATTTTTTCGGCGACGAGGTCAAGCGGAAGTTCGGCGCTAATGCCGAGATCTACCGCTGCGAGCATTGCAAGACGCTGTACCTGCCCAACCCCGACGAACCCCCGCGCTCCGGCACCCTGGCATTCTAACGCGCGCGCATCCGCGCCCCCAAAGAAAAACCGCATCGGACCCGCCCCAAGACTTGCGGGGCTCTATCCGATGCGGCTCGCCCAGGTTGGGCTGGGACCGGGCGTCGGGGTGCCTGGTTCTGCCAGATCGATCGGTTCGTTTCCGGTCGGGTCCGCGTCCAATTTTTCCTTCCCGGAAACGCCAGACACACTACCGCAACCTGCGATCCTCGGGTAAGACTGTACAAATCCGCGTGACAAAAAAACCCCTCTGCGGCAACGAACCAGGCGTCACTCGTGAGCTAAAACTTTTCGAACACCGGCTCCCGCAAGCACGCTGTCTATTCGGCTCACTTCTTACGCCTGCCTGTTGCAGCAGAGGGCAGGTTTGAAAGGTTACTTCGCCAATTCACCACCAAAAATAGCAATCGGGCATCCATGTGTCAATCCCTGCAACTCTTTTTGTTTCTTGCCTGTTTTCCGGCATAATGGGCGCGAAAGTGTGGCTCGCCACGCGGGCAGTGTGTCGCTATGACACAATCGTGAACATGGACACCCTCAACCGGCGCGCTTTCCTGGCGGCCCTGGGTTGCGGGGCGCCCCTGGCCGCCGCCCAAGGCGAAGATGCGGTGACGGTCGCGACCGATCATCCGCGTTTATTCCTGCGGCCGGCCCGTCTGCGCCTCCTGCGCCGGGAACGCGAGCGCGCATCGCCGCGCTGGCAGCAATTCGAAGCGCTGGTCGCCGGCGCAGCCCCGCTGCCCGAGCGCCCCTTCGCGCTGGCGCTCTACTACCAGATTTCCGGCGACAAAGAAGCGGGGCGGCAGGCTCTTGGCTCGCTCGCGGACCCCGCCGCGGACCCGCGCCAGTTCGCCCTGCTCTTCGACTGGTGCCAGGATCTGCTGAGCGAGACCGAGACGCGCGACATGGCTGCGCGCCTCGAAAAAAGCATGGCCGCGACAGCCGGAGACGATGCCGTAGCGGCCGTCCGCTCGCGCATCATGGCGGCGGTGGCTCTCTTCGATCATGTCCCCGCCGCGCCGCAGCGCGAGCTCGAGCGCACGGTGCGCGCCTGGTGGCCGGCCCGCTTCGTCGCGGGTTTGACGGGCGCGGGCGGAGGGGCGACGCGCGACGAAGCCTACCCGCTCTTCGAGCTGCTCCATGCCGTGCGCGACAACACTATGCTGGACCTCCGCGAATCCAGCCCCCGCTTCCTTAAAGATCTCCCCATTCAACATCTGCTGAGCTACTATCCGGCGGCTTATCGAGCGCCCGAAAACGATTTCTACATCGGGGCGACGCGCCTGCCCGGCCCGCCCGATCTGCGCCGCGCCGCGCTCTCCCGCGCCGCCGAATTGGCCATGGTGGCCTACGACACCAACGCCCTCGAGAGCCAGTTGCTGCAGGGCTGGCTGATGCACGATGATTTCATGCTGCGCGGTCCCTTCGGCGCTCCCTACGAATTCCTGTGGGCCAATCCCTACCAGCCGGGGTTGAGCTACGACCACGCTCCCCTTGTCTATCACGATCCCGCCACGGGCCGCCTGTTCGCGCGTTCGAACTGGGACGATTCGGCGCGCTGGTTCGGCTATTTCGAGGGCGCCGCTCAGATCTTCGACTCCGGGCGCGTCACCACCCTGAATCCCCGGCAGGCCGTTCCCGCCCTCTCGCTCGGTTCCGCCGCGATTTGTTTCGGGTCTGGATCTCCGAAGTTCCGCATCGCCCTCGAACGAGAGCAGCCGGTGTTCCTCGTGGGGCTGGAGCCGCGCCGCGCCTACCAGGTGGAGGTGGATGGTCAGGAAATGTTCGAGACCACCGCGGACACCGGAGGCATCCTCGAGCTGTCCCTGCCGAAAATGCGGGAGACGGGCATCCGCGTCCGCCCCGCGCCCCGCCCGCCCGCGACCGGCGGTTGAAGCGCGGCTCCCGAAGCCGCGCCCCGCGCCGCGCGGTACAATCGCCCTTCTGGTAAATAACAGGAGGTCTCCTTGAAGCCGCTTATACTTTGTGCGCTCGTTTTGGGCGCCGCTTCTCTGGCGTCCGCTCAGCCGCCTGCCCAGGCGCCCGCCGCGGCCGCCAAGATTCAGGCGTTGATCGTCACCGGCCAGCACTTCGGCGGGCACGACTGGCGCACCACCACGCCGGCCCTGCGCAAGATGCTGGAAGACACCGGCGTCTTCGAAGTGCGGGTCACGGAGGAGTTCCGTGGCGCCGGTCTCGAAACGCTCGCGCCCTACAGCGTCGTGATTATCAACTACGACGACAACCGCAAACCCGAATTGCGCTGGGGCGAGCGCGCCGACACCGCCCTCGTGAACTTCGTGCGCGGCGGCAAGGGCGTCGTGATATACCATTTTTCGCTGGCCGCGTTTGATGGATGGACGGAATTCGAGAAGATCTGCGGCGCCAACTGGCGCGCCAACAATGGCCACCACTCCGCGCGCCACGATTTCACCGTCGATATCAAGGACACCCAGCACCCCATCACCAGGGGGATGAAGGCCTCGTTCCCGCAAGCCAGCGACGAGCTCTACGCCAATCTCAAGTGGCAGCCGGAAGGCTCCTTCCACGTGCTGGCCACGGCTTGGGACGATCACTCGAAGTACGGGCCCAACCAGCGCCAGCCGCTCATCGGGCCGGGCCTCGATCAACCCATGCTATGGACCGTGAACTATGGAAGCGGCCGCGTCTTCGCGACCGCCTTGGGCCATGACACCGAGGCCATGAAGAGCGCCGGATTCATCGGCACGTTTACGCGCGGCACCGAATGGGCCGCTACCGGAAACGTGACCATTCCCATACCCGCCGGGCTGCAGTAGTACATTATTGGCGTCCGCGGAGACCTGAAAACGACGGTCTCCGCACCCGCATTTTGCGCCGGAATTCCGCTAATCTTCCCACCCTTTCTTATCTGTGGCGTTTTCCCCTTTGGCATCGGCGATGCCACTTTCAATGGCAAGTCGTTGGATGTTCGGGAGGGGAGATGCAGCGAAAGTTACATAAAATATCGGTGTGTTTTGTAGTGTTCGCCCCATTTGCATGGGCGGCCGATCAGGTCGCGGGTAACTCGGGCAGTAACTCAGTGCAAAATGCCGCAAGTTCGCAAGTAGCCAATTCAATTGAGCGTGCCCGAGCCGCATTCTTCAAGGGCGCATACGAGGAAGCGGATAGAATGTACCAGCAGGCCATCAAACAGGCGGAAGCCGCCAGAATGCAGAACGTTCTGCTGGCCCGTGCGAGTTATGAGCTGGGCGCCGTGCGCAAGGTTGAAGGCCGCTGCGGCGAAGCTGCCCCCCTGATTCAGAGGGGCCTCGCCTTGCTGATTTCCCAATCCCGCTCCGGGGATCTCCATGCCAACGCCAACGAAATTACAGGTGTCTGGGAGGCTTTGGGCGCGGCTCGCGCGTGCGACTACGCCTATACCCAAGCCGAATATGCCTACCAGAAAGCGCTCGAGATGGAGCAGAGAGCCGCAACGCCTCGCAAGCCAGTAGTGTTCGAAATCCAGTCCAACTTGGGCTCGGTGTATCAGGAGGAGGGCAAGTACTCGCAGGCGCAAGCCGCCTTTGAAGCCGCGGCAGCCTTGCAAAACGATCCGAAGATCGATCCCCTTTCGCGGGCCATGCTGGCGGGCACCTACGGGCCCCTGCTGCGCTCACTTGGCCGGCAGACGGAAGCTGCGGACATGATCCAGAGTGGGTTGGCCATTCTAAGGGCGGCCCGAGACCCCGACGGCGGTACCACCGTAATCCTGCTGAACGCGATGGCCCTGGTGCAGTCGGATCGGAAAGCGTACGCGGAAGCCGCTCAATTGCTCTCCGAGGCCCTTGATCGCATGGATAAAGGCGCTGTCTTCCGGCCGGACGATCGCGCTCAAGTGCTGCGCAATTATGCTTTCTGCCTTCGGAAACTGGGGGAGAAGAAACTGGCGCACCGGCTCGAGTCCCAGGCCGGCCAGCTCACCGCCGGTTTGCGTCCGGATGCGACCCGCGGCGCCCTGGTGGACGTTTCCGAGCTGGCGCTCGAGCACTAGGCGCCAGCGCCCAAGGGCTCTTGGCCCTCGCTCCACCTTTCGACCGCACTCCGAACCCACTCGCCACTCCCCGGCATCCATTAAGCGAGCAATCTTGACTAAGAAGTACAGATTAGGTAATCTGGGGTTGGCGCAATCCTGAGGAGAGTTTGGTGAGCGAATCCACAAATACTATTGAAGCCTTTGCGAATCAGGAATATAAGTGGGGCTTCGTTACCGATATCGAGGCCGATGCCATCCCCCGCGGCCTGAATGAAGAGATCATCCGCCTGATTTCCGCCAAAAAATACGAGCCGGAGTGGCTTCTCGAATGGCGTCTGAAAGCATTCCGGCACTGGCAGACCATGAAGGAGCCGACCTGGGCGAACGTGCACTATCCGCCCATCGACTACCAGGACATCATCTACTATTCGTCGCCGAAGTCCAAAAAGGATGGCCCCAAGAGCCTGGCGGAAGTGGATCCCGAGCTCCTCAAGACCTACGAGAAGTTGGGAATCCCCCTGAACGAGCGCGAATTGCTGGCCGGCGTGGCGGTGGACGCGGTATTCGACAGCGTCTCGGTGGCCACCACGTTTAAGGAGAAGCTCCAGGGAATGGGGATTGTCTTCTGCTCCTTCTCGGAGGCCGTGCGGGAGCACCCGGAGCTGGTGCGGAAGTACCTGGGATCGGTGGTGCCGTCCTCGGATAACTTTTTCGCGGCCCTGAATTCGGCGGTCTTCAGCGACGGTTCATTCTGCTACGTTCCCAAGGGTGTCCGCTGTCCGATGGAACTATCCACCTATTTCCGGATCAACGCAAAAGATACCGGGCAGTTCGAGCGCACCCTGATCGTCGCCGATGAAGGAGCGTATGTAAGTTATCTCGAAGGCTGCACGGCGCCCATGCGCGATACCAACCAGTTGCATGCCGCCGTGGTGGAACTGGTGGCGCTCGATAACGCCCGGATCAAGTATTCCACGGTACAGAATTGGTACCCCGGCGACAAAGAGGGCAAGGGCGGCATTTATAACTTCGTCACCAAGCGCGGCGCCTGCCGGGGCGTCAACTCGAAGATTTCGTGGACGCAGGTCGAGACCGGCTCGGCCATCACGTGGAAGTATCCGAGCTGTCTGTTGATGGGCGATAACTCGGTGGGCGAGTTCTACTCGGTGGCGCTGACCAACCATTATCAGCAGGCCGACACCGGTACCAAGATGATCCATATCGGGAAGAACACCACCAGCACGATCGTCTCGAAGGGGATTTCCGCCGGCCACGGGCAGAACACCTATCGCGGCGGAGTGAAGATTCTGAAGCAGGCCACCGGCGCGCGTAATTACTCGCAGTGCGATTCGCTGCTGCTCGGGGATAAGTGCGGCGCGCACACTTTCCCGTACCTGGAAGTGAAGAATACCTCGGCGCAGGTGGAGCACGAGGCCTCCACCTCGAAAATCGGCGAAGACCAGATCTTCTACTGCCGGCAGCGCGGCATATCCACCGAAGACGCGGTCTCCATGATCGTGCACGGTTTCTGCAAAGAGGTCTTCCGCGAGCTGCCCATGGAATTCGCCGTGGAGGCGCAAAAGCTGCTCGGAGTGAGCCTCGAAGGGAGCGTTGGATAACAGAAGATGGCACTACTCGAAATCACGAACCTGCACGCCACGGTTGGCGACCGAGAAATTCTCAAGGGGATCGATCTCACAGTGAACGCCGGCGAAGTTCACGCCATCATGGGGCCGAACGGCTCCGGCAAGAGCACGCTGGCGCAGGTGCTGGCGGGCCGCGAACTGTATGCGGTGACCGCGGGCCAGGTGCGCTACGACGGTCGGGATCTGCTGGCCATGGCGCCGGAAGACCGCGCCCGCGCCGGCATCTTTCTGGCGTTTCAGTACCCGGTGGAGATCCCCGGCGTCAGCAACCTGTACTTTTTGAAGGCCGCGCTCAACACCATTCGCAAGACGCGCGGATTGCCGGAACTGGACGCGCTGGATTTCCTGAACCTGGTCCGCGAAAGAATGAAGTTCATGGAAATGGACCAGGCGCTGCTGAACCGGCCGGTAAATGCCGGCTTTTCGGGCGGCGAGAAGAAGCGCAACGAGATCTTTCAAATGGCCGTGCTGGAGCCGCGTTTGGCAATCCTGGATGAAACCGATTCCGGCCTCGATATCGACGCGCTGAAGCAGGTAGCCAACGGCGTGAACGCGCTGCGCTCCCCGGACCGTTCCATGATCGTGGTGACGCACTACCAGCGGCTGCTGAATTACATCGTGCCGGATTACGTGCACGTGCTGGGCGATGGCCGCATCGTGAAGTCGGGCGGCAAAGAGCTGGCGCTGGAGCTCGAAGAGAGCGGCTACTCCGGCCTGGGCATCTACGACGAGGAGGAGGCGGTCGGCAAAGTATGACGGCGGTTACGGAACAAACCGGCGCCTGGCTCGCGGAGTTCACCGGGCAACCGGCGCCCGCTCCCTGGATCCAGCAGTTGCGCGAGGCCGCTTTCCAGCGCTTCGCGGAGCTGGGCTTCCCGACCACGCACGATGAAGATTGGCGCTTCACCAACGTGGCGCCCATCGCGCGGGCCGCGTTTCGCACCGGCAAGGCCAGCCGGGTGGTGAAGGCGCCCGATGCTCTGGGCAAGCTGGAGCATGCGCGGCTGCAGCTTGCCAGGTACGCAGATTTCGAAAACCATGCGTTCGTGGCGCTGAATACGGCGTTTCTGGATGAGGTGACCGTCATCGAGATCCCGCGCGGCGCGTTGATCGAGCAGCCTATCGAGATTACTTACGAGGCTCCGGACGCGGTGGCTGTGCACCCGCGCACCTTGATTCTGGTGGGGCCGGCGGCGCAGTGTCGCATCGTGGAGACGTATCAGGGAAGCGGCCGCTATTTCACCAACGCCGTCACCGAGATAGTGGCGGGTGAAGGCGCCGTGGTGGACCACTACAAGGTGCAGCGGGAATCCGCCGAAGCCTTCCATATGGGCGCGCATTTCGTCGCCCTGGGCCGCAGCGCGAACTTCACCTCGCACTCGATCGCGCTGGGCGGCGCGCTGGTGCGCAACGATGTCGCGGTCACGCTTTCCGAAGGCGCCGACGCCACCCTCAATGGCCTCTACATCGTCAATGGAACCCAGCACGTCGATAATCACACGGCCATCGATCACGCCCAGCCGCACGGCACCAGCCGCGAACTGTACAAGGGCATTCTGGATGGCAAGGCCAGCGCGGTGTTCAACGGCCGCATCCTAGTGCGCAAGGACGCCCAGAAGACCGATTCCAAGCAGACCAATAAGAACCTGGTGCTCTCCGACGAAGCGGTCATCGATACCAAGCCGGAGCTGCAGATTTTCGCCGATGACGTGCGCTGCACGCATGGCGCGACCATCGGCCAATTGGACGCCGAAGCGATGTTCTACCTGCAATCCCGGGGCATTGGGAGGGGCGATGCGCGTAGCCTGCTGACCTATGCCTTCGCGCAGGATATCGTGGATCGCATCCGTATCGAATCGCTGAAGAGTTCCCTGGAACGGGTTCTATTCGAGAAATTCCATGAGCACGCTCACTAGCGCCGTCGCGCCCGGTTTCGACGTGGCCCGCATACGGGAAGATTTTCCCGTTCTGAAACAGTGTATCCACGGCAAGCCGCTGGTGTATCTGGATAACGCGGCCACCGCGCAGAAGCCCTTCGCGGTGATCGATGCCATCCGCAAATTTCACGAGGTGGATTGCGCCAATATCCACCGCGGCGTGCACGAGCTGAGCCAGCGCTCCACGGCGGCTTACGAAGAGACCCGCGGGAAGGTCAAGCACTTCATTAACGCGCGCTCGAAGAACGAGCTGATCTTCGTGCGCGGCACCACCGAGGGCATTAACCTGGTGGCCTCCAGTTGGGGGCGCAAGAATATCAAGGCCGGCGACGAGATCGTCATCTCGGCCCTGGAGCACCACTCCAACATCGTTCCCTGGCAGATGCTGTGCGAAGAGAAGGGCGCCCGGCTGCGCGTGATTCCGATCGACGATCGCGGCGACCTGATCCTCGAGGAATACGAAAAGCTGCTCGGGCCGCGCACCCGCATGGTGGCGGTGGCGCACGTCTCGAACGCGCTGGGCACCATCAACCCCGTCCGCCGCGTCATCGAGATGGCGCACCAGCAGGGCGCGCTCGCGCTCATCGACGGGGCCCAGGCGGTGCCGCATCTCACGGTTGACGTGCAGGCGCTGGACGCCGATTTCTACGCGTTTTCGGGGCACAAACTGTTCGGGCCGACGGGGATCGGGATTCTCTACGGCAAGACCCGGCTGCTCAACGCCATGCCGCCGTACCAGGGCGGTGGCGACATGATCCGCACGGTGACCTTCGAGAAGACCACTTACAACGATCTGCCCTACAAGTTCGAAGCCGGCACGCCCAACATCGCCGGCGGCATCGGGCTGGGCGCGGCGCTCGATTACGTCACGCGCATCGGCCTGGATAAGATCGCCGCCCATGAGCACGATCTGCTGCTCTACGCCACCGAGGCGCTCGCGCGCATTCCGGGCCTCCGCCTGATCGGCACGGCCCGTGAGAAAGCGGCCGTGCTTTCTTTCGTGATCGAGGGCATTCATCCGCACGACATCGGCACGGTGCTGGACCGCGAAGGCGTCGCCGTGCGCACAGGCCATCATTGCGCCCAGCCGGTGATGGATTGGTTCCACGTGCCCGCCACCACGCGCGCCTCCCTGGCCTTCTACAACACCCGCCAGGAGATCGATGCGCTAATCGCCGGCCTCGCCAAAGTAAAGGAGATTTTCTCCTGATGGTTGAAGATCTATACCAGGAAGTTATTCTGGACCACAGCAAGCGCCCCCGGAACTGCCATCCGATGGAAGACGCCAACCGCAAGGCCGAGGGTTATAACCCTCTCTGCGGCGACAGGCTGAAACTGTACATCAAAATTGAAAACGACACCGTCACGGATGCCAGTTTCGTGGGGTCGGGCTGCGCCATCTCGACGGCTTCGGCGTCGCTGATGACCGAGAGCCTGAAAGGCAAGAGCCGCCAGGAAGCCATCAAGCTGCTCGACCGCTTCCACGACCTTTTGACCACCGATACCCCGGTGAGCCAGGACCTCGGCAAGCTGGTCGTATTCTGCGGCGTGCGCGATTACCCGGCGCGCGTGAAGTGCGCCACGCTCGCCTGGCACACCTTGAAATCGGCCCTCAACGGCTCCGCCGAGCCCGTAAGCACCGAAACCGAATGAGCCTGCACGACGACATCGTGGCCGCCCTGAAGAAGGTCTACGACCCGGAGATGCCCGTCAACATCTACGACATGGGCCTGATCTACAACGTGGATGCCGATGCCCGGGGCCGCGCGGCGATTA
>Ga0326728_10010520_pt1 | contig 21611 bp, 24 predicted proteins | sample MB3enrmetagenome_FD_207602 | JGI IMG/M metagenome (GOLD analysis project Ga0326728, IMG submission 207602) | Lab enriched peat soil microbial communities from McLean, Ithaca, NY, United States - MB31MN | ecosystem: Environmental > Terrestrial > Soil > Wetlands > Peat | place: USA: New York... | reverse complement strand
TGAAAGAGGCTGCTTAGGGGGGATACTGAGATATGGACCGAACTCAGAAAATTGATTGTGGGACAAATGGTGAGGTCATTTTTACAGGAGCCACTATAAAATTTCAACTGAAAGAGGGATTGACTCGCGGGAAACGGTATGGGCTTTCAGTGAAATATGGAGCATGGTATTTATCCAGAAAGGCCAATTTTCTATGTAAAAACCGGAATGATTCTAATAGCTTCAAAACGAATCCAAGAAGATCCTGAACTCTTTTCATTACGTTTTACAGGCAGGGATACGGGATCTTTGTGTTATGGGGGAAGGGATGGGCGGGGTTGTTGAGTTCTTCCTGTAATCGCCAAGGTAGAATTTTCTGACCCTATCGAAGATTTGCATAGGTAATCCTCAAAAGATAATTTCCATAATTTCATTTTTGATATTGACATCCTTATCCGCGCTTAAAGATACACTATCTCTCATTAGAAAATACATGGTTCACCCCGCATATACTTGGGGTTTGCGGATTGGAATTTTTTTCTTGACAAAAATGGATCTGTTTGTGATAATGAGAATGATTCTCAATTTCAATACCCCTTAAGATAAATGCTCAATAAAACAAACCCTCAATTTCTAAGTTTTCTGAAGCAGCAAGGTCTTAAGTTGACATCTGGAAGGAAAGAAGTCTTCCAAGAGGCTCTAGGCACAGAAGGCCATTTTGAACCAGACGAACTCGCCTATCGGCTTCGGAAAAATGGGAGCCGAGTCTCCAAAGCGACTGTTTATCGGACGCTGCCTCTTTTGGTCAAGGCGGGTCTCATCAAGGAAGTGATCCATGGAGAGAAACACCACCACTATGAGCATAACCATGTAGAGAACCAACATGATCACTTAATCTGCTTAAAGTGTGGGAAGATTGTTGAGTTCGGAGAAAAGTCCTTGAGAAAGATCGAGGAGAGGATTTGCGAGAAACATGAGTTTCGGCCAGAGAAAATCGTGGTCGAAATTTTCGGGTATTGTAAGAATTGTCAATAAAATTTTTTTTAGAGCTAATTGAGAATGAGTCTCAGTTTCTTTTTAAGAGGATTTTAAGAGATTGGCTGCCAATGTTCTTAGGAGGTTTCCTTCTTATGTTTTTAAAATCGGTCAGAGCCAGTTTGCCATCGATAAGGAGATGGCCGAAGGGATCTATATACGGCTGGAGAAAGATTAAGTAGATATGGCTGCAAGGGACTGGGAAATGAATAGTGAGAAAGCCCTGCCACAAGGAAACAGGGATCACTGGATAAAGCTCATTGAAAGATGTACGCGGGACCTCCATGACCGGGTGGATATGCAGCAAAGCGTCTTACTCACCGTCCTTGGAAAGGTTAAGTATCCACCTCCCATTGGTCCCTGCTCGAAGCCTGATTGTGAACGTAAGAAGCTCTTCTACAGGGTTCTGCTGGAAACGATCGAGGTATTGGAGGAGACAAAGAAGTCCTTCAAGTCGAAGAAGCTTGAGGAATTGAGAAAGAGATTGACGGATTTGTTGAAAGAGACAGCCTAAATTGATTTAGGGACGGCTTACGGTCCCTGGCACAGACAGGGAAAGTGAAGGCGTAACTCGATGCTCATTCTGGCATTGACGGGTTACGCCTTTTTAGTTTCTGCATGGTTGGATTGATTTGGAAGGGCGCAATTTCGGGGGTAGAAAGCAGGGCCGGGTGGATTGCTTATGTTGGCAGCTTATTGGCAATGTCCTTTTGGGCAGCGTCGATGGTTTTTTGATTTAAAGAGCCTCACTAATTACCAACCTCATAACGGAATCGTTTGAACCGCTTTTTGGTCATGAATAACGAAGGAAGGAAGAAGAATGCGTAAGAAGATGCTGGAGATGTTAGTGTTTTTTTTCATTTCGTTACTGGTAGTCGGATCGGCGCTCGGTCAGGAAGATGCGGGGGCAAAAGGCACCGGTGATCGCCAGACTTCGGTTGCCACCACCCTTGGAGATGAGACCTCATCGAACGGACGAACTGAGAATTTTCAAAAAGGCGATGAGATCAATTGGGTATCTGAAAAGTTGCTTGGCGTACAGACACCAAACTGGTTTCCTAAGTTGCTTGGTTTTCAGGCTACTGGAATCTATCAGAATATGCCATCTTTTCACAGCCCGTATCAAGGAGGTAATAGCCTTAGTTTTAGGGATAATCAAGGGCAGAAATTTACTGATACTTATGGAATCTATTTTGGGTCTCAGATAACAAATAATTTGCAAGCTTATTGTGACATTGAAATGTTTAGAGGCCATGGAATAAGTGAGGGTATGGGTCTTGGAGGTTATGTAAATGGAGATTTAGTCAGAGCTGGCCCCGCAAATTTAGGACCAGAACCATACCTTGCTCGTCTATATCTACGCTACCTCATCCCCTTATCACAAAAAAAAGCTGACCCCGCAACTCCTGCAGTGGGTCAACTTCCTGGGGTCGAGCCCTCGGAAAGAATAGAAATAAAATTTGGCAGGTTCGCTGCTACAGATGATATTGATTTAAATCGCTATGCTAATAACCAGCGAACACAATTTCTCAATTACGCGTTCCTCTTTAATCCAGCATGGGACTATTCATCAGATACTAGAGGTTATAGCCAAGGTATTATGACGGCCCTTGTTGAACCAAGATGGAGATTAACGTTTAGTTATTTCCAAATAAATACAATTGCTAATGGTATGGATCTTGATTGGAGACTAGGAAAAACCGGAGGATATAATCTCGAACTCGCAATAAAGCCAAGTCAATTTGGGACAGTGGTTCGTTTTCTCGGCTACTACAATCAAGGAAATATGGGGAGGTATCGAGATGCATTGGAAATTGCGGCGGAACATTCAACAACGCCCGACGTGATCGTTCTCGACGAGACAATACATAGAAAGTATGGTCTTGGCATCAACTTGGAACAACCCCTGGCAGACAACGGGGAAACAGGATTATTCGCCCGAGCAGGCTGGTCTGATGGACACACAACTGCTTGGTCTTACACGGAAGCTGATCAACATCTTAGCATAGGGGCACAGATTAATGGAGTGCATTGGGGACGTTCTGAGGATTGTCTCGGAATCGCTTTCGGAGTCCAAGGCATATCCGATCTCCACAAGCGTTATCTCGCAGATGGTGGTATGGGTATGTTAGTAGGCGATGGAAAACTGAGGTACGGTTTGGAGCAGGTATTTGAAACCTACTACCGCGTCCAACTGGGTCGGTATATACAGATCAGTCCGGATTTTCAGTACATCTGGAACCCGGGATATAACCGGGACAGGGGGCCAGTTCAAGTTTATGGTTTACGTCTCCATCTCAGCTACTAAACCCAATATGCCTTTGTATAGTGCCAAGGGGGTGTAGTTAAGTTTGTTAAATAAGTACGGGTTACAAAGGTCTCTGGACTTCACAGAATAATTTAAAATAGTGAACTGCAATCCTAAGGTCTTTTAACCTCCTTAGACCTCCATTGGGGATTGCCTCTGACCGAACTCCCGCACAAAAACTTCTTCCTTGTTGTTTTTACATTTTTGTTCCACCATACAATCTTTCAAGTCGTAATTGATAATTCTCGTTGGCGTTTCCATTCAGAATTAGTTAGTATGTTATGCGAAGTATTCTTATCAGCCACAAAGATCATCATAGGCGTGAGAGGGAAAATAAAGAACACCGATAGGGACCTCAAACTGAGGTATAGGTCTTGATGTTCATATTTTCCATCATTATACTGGCTGTCATTCAGGGCCTGGCGGAGCTCTTGCCCGTGTCCAGCTCCGCTCACGTAATCATCGCCGAAAAGATCCTAGGTCTGGACCCGACAACACCGGAAATGACCCTGCTTCTGGTCATGCTCCATACGGGTACAATGCTGGCGGTGATCATCTATTTCAGGAGGTCCTGGAAGGATGCCTACTTTTCATCGCGGAGAGAAATATGGCGTTGCGCAAAACTGCTCTTTGTAGCGACTGCGATGACGGGCTTAGTTGGGATGGCTATCAAAACAGCTATCGAACGATATACTTTCCATAATGCCCCTCGTGCTGAAATAGAACTTCTCTTCGGGAACCTCCCCTTGATTGCCACAGCCCTTGCGGCGGTCGGGATCTTCATTATCTACGCCGGACTTCGGTACCATGGCACCATCGATAACCAGGACGGTCTTGTCCAGACAAAACAGGCAATCTGGATAGGGACCATACAGGGCTTGTGTCTCCCTTTCCGTGGGTTCTCGAGATCTGGCGCAACCATTTCATGCGGCTTGGTAGCAGGTACGTCAAAACAGTCGGTTGAGAACTTTAGTTTCGCCCTAGCCGTTATTCTGACCCCACCCGTGGTGATTCGCGAGGTCATGCGTTTGGTCACCTCACGTCAGGCGCTTGTGGTTTCCGGTACTGGTCCAGTGCTGAGTTTGTTTCTCCCCGGTTTGCTTGGTCTGGTCTGCAGCTTCCTTGCGGGTCTTTTGGCGCTGCAATGGTTGACCCGCTGGCTTGATCGAGGTAAATGGCATTACTTCGGCTATTACTGCCTGTGCGCTGCTGTGGTGGTGCTGATATTACATCGTATGGGATATTAATCAGCCTTGTGTTGCCGGGCTAAATCTGGTGGGGAATGTTGACCTCTACAGGGTATTTAGGATAGAGGTTAGATTTCTATAAATTTTTTTGAGATTGAATTAGGAATAATTCCAGATTAATAAGGTGGGAATATAAAAGAACTTCTTTGATACCCAGTTACCGCAATCAACTTTGTGGCCTGCCTCACTCATACCTCAAATCCTAGTCCATAAGTTAGGAATACTCAATATGGTGCCCAGCACTTTCGAGAAAAACATTGAAAGGTGATTGAAAATATTTCTTGCTTAAAAATGACAGCTGTGCAATAATTAAGCTAACTTAATTATTGGAGGCTTCAATGGATAGTGAAAGAACCGAAGAATACCTGGAGGCTATATACAAGGAGCAAAGCAAGGGAGAGCCGGCCTCTACCTCTTTTTTGGCCAGAGATTTGGGAGTATCCCAACCTGCAGTGTCAGATATGCTGAAGAATCTTGAAAGCAAAGGGTTGATTGACTATCAATCAAGTAAAGGTGCTACGCTAACCGATCTTGGCGTGGAGAGAGCGCTTGGAGTAATACGCAGACATCGGTTGTGGGAGAGATTTCTAACAGATGTCCTAGGCATGAAATGGGATAAGGTACATGAGGTAGCCTGTAAGTTGGAACATGTAGATGTTCCAGAAGTTGAAGAAAGATTAGCTGTCATTCTAGGCGACACCGATACCTGTCCTCATGGGTATTCTATTCCTGATAAAAAAGGCAATGTTAAGGAGGAAAAAGCCATACCTCTTACAAGTTTCCAGGCACTTCAACGGGTGAATATTCTTGCCATTGACGAGGGTGATTCCGTATTACTCAGGGATATAGAAAAAAAAGGGTTAAAGCCACAAGTTATAGTAACAATACTAAAGAAGAATGAAGATGGTTCGCTTGAATTGGAAGCTGGCAAGAAAAGAATCCGATTAAGCGCGAAGCTGGCCGCAGCTCTTCAGGCAAAACCAGCCACCATCCATCAAACAGACGTCGTTAAAGAGGAAACACCTCTAAGCAAACTTATTCCCGGACATTCGGGGATCTTAAAAGAATATACAGGTGACCGTAGTTTGCTGGGGCGCTGTCTTTCTCTGGGTTTTACACCCGGCAGTGTGGTTAAGATGATAGAGAACTTCAAAAGTGGCCCGGTCTTGGTCAAGGTGCATGATACAGAAATAGCATTGGGGCGAGATCTGGCTGAGCACATTACCGTTACACGGAACGAAACAGCATGATAGAAAAGATAAATGAAAAGACAATTGTGGTAGCCCTCGCTGGATCCCCCAACACGGGTAAAAGCACAGTATTCAATCTCATGACCGGACTTTCACAGCATGTTGGTAACTGGCCGGGGAAAACAGTTGAGCAAAAAACTGGCGTGCTGCGTCGCGGCAATTTGACAATGAATATTGTTGATTTGCCAGGCACATATAGTTTAACCGCTAACTCCCCTGAAGAGCAAATTGCCAGGGACTATCTTGTAAAGGAACATCCGGACGTTGTGGTTGCTATAGTCAATGCCGCCAGTTTGGAGCGGAATTTGTATCTTGTCGCCGAACTTATTGAGTTGTCACCACGCCTGATCATTGCTCTCAATATGATGGACGTCGCCCAACAGCAGGGTAAGAAGATTGATGCCAAAGCGCTGGCAGAAGGATTGAACATACCTGTAATTCCGATTGTCGCAAGTAAGAACCAGGGACTTGATGAACTGGTAGCAACCATCGAACAAGAGTATAGCCAACCCCTAGGCTCACGTGAATTGAAACATATTGAGTACGGCAGCGACATAAAGAAAGTGATAGATCATGTGGAGCAGCTGCTGGATGACTCACTTACCGCACCTTATCCGAAACACTGGACAGCGATGAAGCTGCTCGAAGGCGATAAACAGATTAACAAATTGATTATGGGGCGTGTACCACCGGGGCAATCGTCTTCACTCGATTCTTATCTAAGAGAGAACGAATCTGCTGCCGTCACCATTGCCACTCTTCGTTTTGAGTGGGTGGGGAAAATGATGGCAGCCACACAGGAAAAACCTCCGCTAGGTAGGGTTTCCTTGGCAGAAAAGATAGATCGTGTCGCAACTCACCCGATAACGGGTTTATTCATTCTCTTGGTGGTATTGGGTCTCATATTTGGGTTTGTTTACAGCATCGGCATTCCAATACAGAAGTTCCTTGAGGTACATTTGATAGACAATGGCCGCGCGGTTGTGAATACGATCTTCCTTAGTATCCCAACCTGGATTAGAAGTCTATTAGCGGACGGCATATTGAGTGGTGTGGGCATTGTTATGACTTTCATCCCCATACTGATGCTATTTTTTGCAGCATGGGCATTTATGGAGGATGTGGGCTACATGGCACGGGCTGCCTTTGTAACTGATAGATTCATGCACCTGCTCGGCCTTCATGGTAAATCAGTCTTACCGCTGGCTTTAGGATTTGGTTGCAATGTCCCTGCGATTCTGGGAACGCGCATTATAGATTCGCCGAGGTCTCGCCTTCTGACAATTATCCTTGCTCCACTGGTTCCCTGCACAGCCAGGATGGCAGTAGTTACTCTAATTGCAGCAGCCTTCTTTGGTAATCAGGCAATATTCGTATCAATCGGGTTAGTGATATTCAGCCTGATTATGCTCATCATCACAGGACTTATTATGAACCGATTTGTCGTTGGTGGTGAAGACAGCGCTTTGCTAATGGAGTTGCCGTTGTACCATTTACCCAATCCCCGAATCATAGGTATGGTCACCTGGCAAAATACGATGGCGTTTATCAAACGCGCTGGGACAATAATCTTGACTGTTTCAATAATTATCTGGATATTATCGGTTGTTCCCCATGGAGATATCAATACCAGTACCCTATCTCAAATTGGAAAACTACTAGAGCCTGTGGGACGCCTGATGGGGTTGAACTGGCAAATGATGGTAGCCCTCTTGTCGAGTTTTATAGCCAAGGAAAACACAATAGCTACTCTGGGGACACTCCTCAGCGGACAAGGAACTGGATTGGCACAGCAGTTGAGAACTGTGCTTACACCCGCCTCTGCGTTAGCTTTTTTGGTAGTCCAGGTTCTTTTTATTCCTTGTATTGCTTCTGTTGCGGCAATCCGACATGAAACCAAAACATGGCGCTGGCCAATCATCACAATAGTCTATCAATTCCTACTTTCTTTCTCAATCGCGATACTCGTATTCCAGATCGCACGCTTAGTATAAATTATCTCCAAGCCAGCGAAACCAGCAATCCCAATATGGCCCTTTGCTGGATATTAAATGGCTGGCTTTCGCCCCGTTATGACCATTTCCAAGACGTTCTTCTTGGCATGCCAGCCTTGAAGCCTTGCTCGCCAAACAAAAGATAATCCAGCCTCCTCTCACTACTAGATCACACCAGGCCAACGAATCTTGCAAAAGGGACTCTGAACGAATCTTGTCAAAGGCCCTGGGATTACTAACTGAATAGCTAGCTGTTCAATGAAATGTCTATGAATGATGAAGAGCTAACTCTACTGCTTGAATTTAATGCAAAAAGGAAAATCCTGTTCCAATTGAATGTAGTTTAAAAGGAAAAATCTAAGGCAACTCGTTGGGCAGAGATCACTTCCTAGTTGAATTTAATTTAAGAAGAGATGAAAGAAAAGAATTGAATTTCCAACAAAAACAGTTCATTCTATTCTGTTAATGGCGGAGATACCTCTACTAGAGGAATTTACAAATAGAGGAAATTCTAGCGGCATTTGAAATCCACTCCTTCTTTTTCATAGTAATGGAATTTCAAACTTTAATTCCAATGGTTTTGCTCTTAAGCTTTTTAGTGGGAAAAGACCTCTCTGTTTAGAGAGAGGGATTTTCCTTTAATATGTTTAATATGCTTAATATGTTTAGGAATTTCAGAGATGAATTATTTCAACTATTTATTGTCCATTTCAAAGAATCCTTACCTGCGATTCTCCGAATCCTTACCTGGGATCTTCCGAATCCTTACGGTGGATTCTCCGAATGCTTACCGCTGGTGGCTTTAATCTCAATATGTCCTGACCAGCATTTGAGTTGACGGACAGTGTCAAGATAACCCTTTTTGCAATTTCACCTACAATTGTTTAGCCCGATATAGCATCTAAAATGATTATTACTCGTTGAAAGATTGGGTAAAGAGCAACTTGTTAGATGACATTTTAAGATTTGTCTGCTGCGCACCAGTCATCCTTGTTTGTGTCGAGTCGATGTGTGTAGACAGTGCGTGGAGCATTGATCGCCAGACCATGAAAATGTATTCGAAACGCAAGCCAGCCGAACAATCGTACCTGAATAACTGTATGAGGTTTATTGCCCTCAAAAGCCAATCCATGAAATGCATCATACTTCGAAGCATGGAGACGTTCGATCCGAAGAATGGCACCAGGATCCAACTGATCATGTAATGTGCGGCGTGCGGCAGATAACACAGGAATATCGGTATAAACTTGACTTCCTAGGATACATGCGACGAACTCATAAGCAATTTTGAGAACAACCTGATCAGACAGGAAGTTTCCATCAAGTGCTGGTTGAAGAGAACCAACAGACCATTTAATCATTTGTAGTTCTGCATCAATTGGAATAAAGGTATTCTCTGGTGCGGTATCTAATTGGCGGAGGGTTTGGTCGATTTCCTGTTGGCCTGCCCCAGTCTTTTGCAGATGCTTCTTTATGTATTTCCATCCTCGCTGTATTGGCAATATCACGGAGCCATCGAATTGTTTTTTAGCATGAACCCTGAACTTGCCATTCCTTAGGAACCCTCGAACCTTACCACGGGGGCTCTCGGCGATGAACTCTTGGCGCTCTGTCAGTTTTGCAATTAGTTCAGGTGCTAACGAGCGAATTTGCTCAAGCGCCAATCGGATGGAAGGGTCCTTCTTGGTTTCAGCCTCTACACGTGTCCCTAAGTCGGAGTTGCATGATTCGCATAAGAAAGGTACCTTGAGGATTCCACCGATGGCTTTTGGGATTACATGTTCTTCTGTAAATGTGGCTGAGTCCAGGCAGAGAATACAGCGATCGTGTTTCCAAGGGAGAAGCATTGCTATCTCTCTCGTCTAATTTATTTATATGTTGCTATGGTTGTTTGCCTAAAGAAGCCCTACCGCCTCTTCGAAAAGGCTCTTTGTCTCCTAAATTGGCTCTAATGAGCAGAGCAGTCATATAAATTACGGTTTATAATATAAACCAATCTGGGATTTATTGGAAGTGAATGTTTAAGGAAGGAAGCATTGGGCCGGCTTGATTCCTTGTGTAAGGTCAAATCCTGATTTCACATCTATCCCAATACTCATCTATTTTCTCAGGCTATCTCTTCACGCCATTTACCTCAACCATTTCGTCACCCTGCAATTGCCTAGACTTCATTTTCTTGTCCTTCCAATCAGGTTTCTTCCTTTCCGGTGCCCTCAATTGTTGCTGGTAGTCCTGATATTTCATATCTGACCGCTGAAAACAAATCCACCAATCACCCAGCTCCTTTTTTACCTGATAATCCGATATGCCTCCCTTCTCTTTCAAAGGGTCAAACACTTTCTGTTTGAGGTATGCGATCAGATCACTGTCCCCTTTGATCGTCAGATTCAATCCTTTTCGGATCTCTTCAAGGGGTTTGTGTATCGGACCAAAATGACTATGATGTAAGATGAATTTTCTGAAGAACATCTGTGATAGAGAGGGAAGGCTATAGAATTTCTTTGTGTCAAACATGTCATAACCCTTAGCAAGGAGGTTATTGACGAAGCATTCACCTAATCCTGTATTAAAGAAAGCGTAGAACGTCCTCTTCTTGGTTTTGTCGTTCTTGTCAAGTGCATCTATATAGGCTAAGGTAAAAAAACTTGTATGCATTGAGACCCTGTATTTTTTCTCGGTTATTTTCTTATTTTCATCCTTTAGAAGGACTGGATACGAGAAGGTAAATTTACAGGCAGTTTCAGTAAGGAGGTCCGTGATCTGTTGTGTCTCTAGCTGCTTTCCTGTGAATTCACGAAAAAACTCCGCGTCAAATTTTACCCAATATTTGGTATTCTTAAACGACGATACCAGGTTCTCCTCAAGTTTGTGTTCTGTTACAATATCTTCGGATTTCAGGAGCTCAGCTCTCTTCTCAATTTCTTCCACATTATCGAATATCGTCTGGGCCTTTCGTGGAAAACCTAATTTTTTAAGAATAAGGTAGGCGAGGGCATCCATGGTCATAAAATGTCGGGCTTCCCAGCAGTTGGTTGTAGAGTATTTTTCACCGTTTATTTCCAGATCTACAGGAAATTTAATTTCTCTTGTGGCTTTTGATATGGGGAGAATCGTTTTGTTCATCGCCCGTTCAGAATAGGCGAATTGCTTTTGATTCAGGGCTGCCTCTTTTGCCGCTTGTTCTGCTGAGGCTTGGTTTTCAAATATTTCAAATTTGGCTAATTCACGGTTTATAGTATCCCAATTCTTCACAAACCATGGATCGTCTTGTCCTATGTCTAGGTAGTCTTCAAAGATCTCTTTTGCCCTTTGAAGAGAATTTTTATAATACCCAAGAAACTCTCCTGTCCTTTCCTTTTCATATTTGGTGAAGCTATTTTGTGCGTCCATAACTAAGGATTTTAGATGGTCTTTTTGGTCGTCATTCAACATAAATTCGTCTCCTTCTAGAGTTGGGTTTCCTTTCTGATCTAAAAAAATCTGGGTATGCCTGTTAATAAATATCGAAGCCTCCAGAGTTCTTTGCAAACTCAGCAAAAGCCCGAACATTATCTTCACTAAAAAAGGATTGCTCTATCTGGCCCTTTCCGTCGCAGGTTGTACACTTGCCTTTGCCCTTCAATCCTGTGCCCTCACAAAAGCCACATCTAATAGGAGGAAAGGCAATCATCAATTCAATTTCGCGTCTTTTGACAACGCCCTTATTCATTAATTGTTGAACTCTGGCGGCGATTTGACTGGCTGTTTTGGCGTCAACGATGTGGCCATAACCAGAATACCAAGCATCAATCTCGCCTTCCCTAAGTAAGTCTCGGCATGTGTCAATTAGGAAGTCAACAAGTCGTTTCCACAAGCGAGTGTCGTTGTAAAAGCGTTCCCTTAATCCGGTTGCTGCCTCGAGGGTTGCCATATTTTTTGTGCCTCCTACTAGTAATTTAGATTGGAGAAGGGTCTCTTCCTAATTCCTCAGTCCTTCTCATTTAGTTATTTCTCCCTCAGGTTCAGTGTCAATGCTGTCCTCAGACTGGAGGAAGTCCCGGACCAATTTTCTAACCAAGTAAGAAACCGTGAGGTCCTTCTTTTTTGAAATATTTCGAAGCTGCTTGTACATCTCCCAAGTTACTTGGAAAGTGACCCCTCGTTTCAGCTCATCAGCCATGACTGTTCCTCCCATTAATAGTTAATTATTTTTAATTTGTTCTAATAGGTAGGTCGAGACAGGGGGTCAGTCGTTTTTAAAAAAAAGGGCCAACCTGTTGTCTAAGATTGGCCCCGATAGAGAATTGAGATGGTGTGGCAGGAACCTGAGGAGGGAGTAATGGTTATGGATGGGAGTCAAGATTGCATTCAAACGCCGTAAGCACTTCTCCGTCGCATAGTGAACACATTCCTTCTCCCATTTCACCAACCATTTTATTCACCCCCTTCCTCTCCTGATAAGGTAGAACTTTCTTCTTTTTCTTCCACTAATTGGCTTCGACCATAAACATCCACGGCGATTTTTCCAATCGATGCTGTAAATTTACTGATGAACAGAGTGTCTTGAAGGTCGTACATCTTAAAAAGCATATCTCTGTCATGATCGAGGAGAAAAGGGGTGGTAACTATGTTTAAAAAGCCTTTGAGGGGCTTCCTCAGTGGGATCCCATATTCTATTTCAGAATACTCGTCCTTGCTTGTAGTAGAGGCTGTAACTGAAGCAACATTTCCGTCGAAGAGTACTTGAAAACTAACGATGCCAAATTGATCAGCCGTGAGTTTCATGAAGTTAGAAATATCTTTTCTAACAACATGCTCAAGCACAAGATCCTCTTCTCTGACAGTAAAGATCTTGGAAAACTCTTCGCTTGAGATAAACTTGTTTCCCATAAAAGATGGATTTGGGTTTTTAAACTTCAATGTTGAGGGTTTGCCAGAAAAATAAATCTCATCGTCGGTGATAGTTATTTGAACTGCCTGCTTTGATAAACCCTTCAATAAAGTCAGCTTTTTCTTTAGATTATCTATACAAATGTCACAGTCTGAAATTAGAGGAGTAAGATCCATCTCGATGATCACAGCTTTATCGCTCGATCTTTGTCTTAAAACTCCTCCTCTGATTTCTACATCCTTACAGATATCCTTCATTAGAGATACGCATCTCAGGAAATTTGAGAAGTCTTTAGCCTTAAGGTTTATTTCCTTTTCCATTTTAAGCTCCTTTCTTTAAGTAATAAGGTCCAAAAGGGTTCACTTTATTTTGGCCAAGAAATAGAGAGATTGGCCTTTTTTTGCCCGAAACCAAAAACGCCAATTCCGTCGTTTTTCATTCGAGGGGAATTTTTCGTTTTAGGCGCTCGGCGTTGACCTTTTTCTCAAGTTCCGCATAGAAGCGGGTGTTTACAATTTGTATGTTGAACTTATCGTCATATCCCAGGAGGTCGCCATATTGGAACCCAAAGGTTTTACTAAGGTATTCTTCCAACTCCTTTTTCCAAGGGTAGGTGACGAAATGGTAACTTCGATCATCTCCATCCTTTATATAGCCGCCCACGTAGATTTTGTCGGCTTTGTTCGGGCCCTCCTTCGCCTCATTCCAAAAGAGAATGTGCCCAAAGCCGCCTGTTTTGGCCCATGAGGAAGTGTCACAGGATGCCACCGGAGTTTGAATCAGCCAGTCAAATCTACTTCCCCCGAACCAGTGAATCCTGACATTTGGGTCTTTCCGCTTGATCCGGTTGACGGCGTATTGGAAATCACTGAGATTCTTACTCTGAGCCGACCCGAGAGCTAACCATGGGTATTTCCCCAAGCTCATATAAAAGTCGATTTCGAAGTTAAAGAAGTTGTGAATCACGGGGACAGGGTGAAGACCTTCCTTCTCCATCTTTAGCTGATTCTCGTAATTCTCGTTAAACCCCTGATCACTGAAATTCGTGTCGAAGTTAAAATAGAGGTCAAAGAGATGTCCCCACAGCTTCAAATATGATATGAGGGCATCTATTGAAAAAGAAGATGTACCTTTTGCCACCGACCAGGCCCCGGAGTCTGCGATTATGCTTTCCACCATATGCCGGCATTCGATCAGGAACCCTCTTGTATCCCCGCCGATAAGGGCAATCGAGAGGAGGATGTTGAGTGGCTCCTGAAATAGCTCGAAATATTTTTTTAGCACTCTTAGATTGAGTGACGCTTGAAAAATTTTCATTGGCTTTCTCCTTTTCATAGTTTATAAAGATGTAAGACCCCCATGCCCCCGGAAGAGCATGGGGGGAAATAGGTTAGGCAACTACGGACTCTTCGTCTGGAACTAACTTACTCTTCAGCGCCTGAAGCTCCTCCAGAAGCTGAAGAAAAACGGTGGTGTCGATCTTCGCAAGCTGCCCCTCATCTTCGCGGATGAAGGCCAATGTCCTGACCAAACGACTGGATAGGGAATTAAAATCTTGGAACTTTTTTTCAGCATCGGAAGCGGGCGGCACCTTTCCGGCATTGATCGCCAAACGCTCGAGGAAACGCTGCTCGCTTCCCCCTGAAGCCTTAGCCTCCCGCAGCCGTGTGATCAGGCTGTTGTCAACTTCGACTTTGAAACAAGTCAGTTGTTTAACAAGATCGAAATTGACATTGATTTCATTTTGCTTCAGTTTTTCACTATTCAGGGCAGCATCGATCAGCCCCTTGAATTCAGCCGGACTGACCTCTGAATCCTGAGAAAACAGAATATTGTACTTTTTAAGCAATGTCCCAATTGGGTCCTTTTCTTTGGAGTCTTTGGTGGCCTGACACAGTAGCTCAAGCCTTTCCGTGCCAAAGGCGATATAAGGATAACAGTCTTCTCTCGACGCCAAGAGCATGGCACGTTCCCTGGACCGGGGCTTAAGGAAGGGCAATTGAGTGTCCGCCCATCGTGTCCAGAGATAACCGGCTCTTCGCGTTAACTTCTTCAAGGTGAGAAGAACTTTCCCAATCAGAATCATCCTGCCCGCCAGAGTCATCTGGCTCAAGTCGTAGGTCTCGTTGTAGTCATTGGTGACTGTTTTAGCGATGTCGATGCCCACATCGATTTCGTGAGCCACGTTCACATCGCCGCGAGTCAGGCTTTCAACCCACGCATTCACCATCTCGACATTTGGATCTTGTTTCTCTTCTTCCAAGTAAACCGAGGTTATTTCTACAACGGCCGTACTATCAGTCCCAAGGTAAGGCTCCTGATCGAGAACCTTATTCATGGGCCAGGCGGAAATTGACTCGGGTTCAATGACTTTACCTTCGGAAGAAAGAGGCTGTTTCTCTTCTACCTCTTTTGTTACTGCGGAGGTATTCTTCTCGTCCTCCTTATTCTTTTGCTTCATTCCTTTCTTGCTGATCTTAGTTTCTTCCATAACTTGTTCTCCTTTCTTCAAGTCCAAAATGGATAAAAGGGTTAATGTTAAGTCCGTCCCATCAGAAACGAACTGCCTCCGCCTACCGCCTAAAAATTCAGACTCGCATATTCGACCACCTCCTCTCTCTTTTTAAGAAACAAAAAGTTGATTCAATTCCCTTTTCCCTCTGCCGTAGGCTCCATGATTTTGTGGCTCTGAGGGTTCGCATCTTATTCAAGAGGGCCCACCCGTCGTTCTTCCATGAAAGCAAGGATTTCATTCAGCCGGTACCGCACACTCCTCCCGATCTTGAAATAAGGAGGCCCGGTGCCTTGGAAACGCCAATTTCTTAGCGTCTGGACGGCGACACCCATGATTTGTGACGCCTCCTTTTCGTCGATCCATCGCGGTGTTTCCATTGTCTGCTTCCGAATCCCTTCTGATCTCATGCCGAGTTTCTCCAAAAAAAAGCCATGGAATTTTTATTCCCATGGCTTGTCATAGAATATTTTTTGTCTCGGCAAAATTGCGAAAATTATTCGATAATATCTACATATGGCTAAAATTATCTACTATTTTTCGCATCCCTGAACTGTCGAAATGTCTCTATATAATTGCGTCTTATGTTTTCATAGCTTGAACCTTTTACCTTCCTCTCTTGTAAACTTCGGCTCGCTTCCTTAGCCAATTCGTTTATTGAATGAGGTCTTCTCCAACTTCCAAACTTTTCTTCCAAAATATGTAAGATAATATCCGCTTTCTTGTCTTTACTCTTTGGTCTCCTAAATCTTTTTTGGTAAAATTCACGGTGGCTTTTTGAAAGTATTTTCCCATAATCTCTTAAAAAGGTGGTAACGTCCAAATTCTCTGGGATGGAAACAAGAAACTTCTTATTACCGTCCCAATTGCTATATCTAACAAAAGTTGGAGTGAATCTACTCAATCCTGCAATGCCATCGGTTAAGACATTTCCGGATTTAGATGAAAAGAAATTGAAATCGTGGATTAAAATGTGGTCAGGAAAACGATTAAAGGTTTTCATAATCCGGGTCGGTTTTTTTTCGAAATATACCTCTTCTCTGTGTTTGATAGTTTTCCCTCGTACTTCATATAGACTAAAGATAGGTTCGCTTCTGGATACGGTAAAAAAAATTGGCGGTCGTTCCGGATTGAAAGTATTTTCAACCGTAATCATGGTAATTTGGGTTTCATATTCTGAATTTAATTTCTTACAGAGGTTGACAAGCAGAGCAAATGTTTTTAAAAACTTGGCAGATCCTCTTTTACTAAAGGACTTCTGTCGATTCCATTCAATTATATTGTTATGAAGATGGGTAATTTTCATACCACCCTGTTGAAACTCTTCATCGAGATGGGCGTCAGAAGGATCCATGGCTGGAGTAAGATTATCTATAGCATTTTTGAAATACTTTGAGGTCTTGTAAAGGTCTTTAAAAACTTCAATGAATTTCGCTTGTATTTCTTCCAGGTCCTCTTTAGCTCTTGATTCTGTTAGGAGTTTTGATTTGATCCATTTTTCGTATTGCTTAAATCTTTCTTTGTGCCACTGGATTTCCTCATCAGTCATTTCCTCATTTTTGATCTGAATTGGCGACATTTTTCTCCTCTTCTTTCTTGATAATCTGATTAACCAACTCCCCAGCCAATTTCGAGGCTTTTTTCAGGGCCTCGTCTCGAAGATGAGCGTAACGCTGGGTCATGATCGGTGACTTATGAGTCAACAGCTTTTGAAGGACATACAAATCTACCTTCCCGGAAGAAGCGAGCATGGAAGCGTAGTGGTGACGAAGACCGTGAAGGGGGCGGAAATCTTTTGGTAGCCCCGCTTTCTTCTTAATCGCTCCAATGGCGTGATAAATACCTGTCCTTAATCCGTGAACACCAGGAAAGATAAGTTCATGGGTTCGTGGTAACTTTTCAAAAACTTCCTTGGCAGCTTCGTTTAAAGGGATCTTCTGATCCTGTCCGCCTTTGGGCCCCCGGATATGAATGAAGCCATGTTCAAAGTCAATGTCCTTCCATTCAAGTCTGAGTATCTCAGATTTCCTCATCCCAGTATATAGGGCAATTAGCATGATAGGCCCTGCATGGGGGTTTGTGTCCTCTTTGATGGCATTCAAGAGCCTCTTCAATTCCTCTTCGCTGAGAAATTCCGTCTTTTGGTTGCTCACCTTTGGGAGAGTGATCTTAAAGTCAATCCCTTTGCATAGCCTCTTATCATTTGCGAAGTTTGAGATTCTTTTTAAAAGTGCCATGATGGACTTGACTGTCTGTGGTGCTTTCTCTTTGAGAAGTTTGATCCTCAATCTGTCCAGATCCAGAGGCGAAAGGTCCTCAAGCTTCTTATCCCCTAAAATCGGTTCAAGGTGATTCTTGAAGCGCTGATCATCTATGATGAAGCCCTTCGTTTTTGGTTTTGTCTCGATGTATTCTTTCCACAATCGGTCTACAGTCCATTCTTGAATAAGTTTTTCCTTTGCCTTCTTCTCACGCCTCACCCTGTTGGAGAGGCTTTTCCCTTCGATCCGTTCTGCTCTAATTCTGGAAGCCTTGGCCGCCGTCATGGCATCTTGAAACTGCCGTCCGGCCTTTTCTTCGATAGAGCGTCCACTCTTGCGATACCGAATGTAAAAAATTCTCTCCATTTTGCCTGTGACTGAAGTTCCATTGATATACACCACACCCGGATAATTCGTTTTGATTCGTTTCAGGATCGGCATAAAGTGTCATCTCCGTTGAAAGCCGGTAACTCTATTCCCCACACTATTCCCCACACGGATAGAGTATATCGAAGTAAGCAGAGAAATGTCAACAAAAAAGATAGTGGCTTAAACAGGACGCTTTATGAGATGTTAGGTAAGGATGAGTAAAAACAGGGAAGTAATATACACTGGCCTCTCACGTCGGTAACACGGGTTCGAATCCCGTTGGGACCACCATTATTTGATAATGATTTCAATATTTTACGCTTCTGATACCGTCAAAAATACCGTCACCAAACTGTCACCAGGATCGACTCACGTATCTAAAGGTTAAAGGGTTTATAGAGACGACCCTATGAGAGAGATTTTTTCAAAGAAAACATTTTGGGCAATTCTTGTGATTCTTTTACTCGCTGTCTTTGTCTATCCGCCCTCTCTAACACACCAGACATACGATAATACATATTACAGGGGTTGGGAATTGTTTTTCTTATCTAACAGGCCAGTTGATTTGAAAATGTTACTTGTGGAAATTATCATAGCCATTTCATTAGCCATTGGAATTTGTCTGATCCCTTTCCACGAAGGAAACAAGAAAAAGATTAACTGACTTTGGGGGATAAGGTGACGTCCCTGACAAGGCTGTAACTCTCACCAACTTTCCCCGGTCAGATCCCCAATTTTTAGATAAAATGTAGAGGCAACCGCCGTCCCGATTCTCGTGTCTTCTGTGTCTTCCGATTCTCATTGACACCCTTCTCTTAATCCAGTACTCTTCAATTGAAATTGAAACCTCTCCATTGACAGATTAATTCTTTAGAGAAACTCCAGCATGGATGAGAATACCATCATAGACCAGCTTGAGGAATTGATTAAAAGCTTTGGCATACAAATCCGCTGTGAAGCCATGAAGCAAGATGAAGATTTAGTCAATGTAGTAGGAGGTCTGTGTCTATTGAGAGGGGAGTACGTGTTAATAATCAATTCTAAGGCAACAACGATGGATAGGATTAAGACCTTGGCGACAGCATTGAAGCATTTCGATCTCGATCAGATCTATCTACGACCGGTTCTCAGGGAGCTATTGGACAAGATACCCGAGCAAAGACCATTCAAGATGGGCGATAATCAAGAGATGAAAGTTGATGATTCATCATAGCCATCATCAGCTATTACCTTCTATGGTTCTTCCCCACTTCTGCCTATCCGGAATTATCTGACGAGTCTTAAGAACTTTTAATTCGATTTTAATCATTTTTTAATGTTTCCGTTATATAATGTATGTATAAAAAAACCAGTACACCAAATCACCCCCTGGGTTCATCCCCCATTTGATGTACTGGCGGGGATCAGTTACAGCCCTCCTCTAACTGATCCCTTTTTTTGATAGAGAAACAACAGGAAAGTAGCTTACCGGATTCAGAGCAAAGGAGTCAAGGACTTTTTTAGCAGGATTTTTTTAGAAAGAAGTGAGATAGGGGTAAGATGTTTCAATGAAATCAACTTGAGGCGAGACTCTCGATGGAGGCATGCGGTATTGATGTCTTTAAGATCGCAAAAACCAATTCTATCTGTTCCAGTCTATTTCATTCTATTCCAGTCTTTTCGAGTTCGTTTTAGCACAAATTTAGCACATTCTTAAGTTGATTTTAATATAGCATGTATTATAACCTTCCTCCGTACCCCTCACCAGGATAATAAAGATTGACATCAACATACCCTAACCTTGGAAGATTCCCGTCATCGAAAGGAGCGGGCAGAGTATACGCATATTCGTTCGGCGTTATCTCGAAACTGAACGGGATAGTGACCTCATTGCTCTCATTCCCAGCCTTATCAAATACAGAAACCTTCAGGGTAATTTGTGTCCACTCAGGCAGAAACGACGTATTCGTACTAAAGGTATTCCATTGGATATACCCCTTAAAGTGCTTTTGATCTTGTGGTTTAAGATAGATCCAATCGGTCGGGTAATGACCATAACCCACCTCATCCACCACAGAGGCAATCCTTAGCATCTCCCCATCCGGATCTTCTGCCTCAAGATAAATTTTCCAGATGTACCCGTAATGGCCACTTTCTACAGCAAATGCACGGGTGATGATAGGCCCCCTTGTCTCAAGTTTTGGTTCTGCTCCGGCATAAGGAATCAATTGGCTCCATCCTTGAGAAGGTACAAAAAAGGTTAATACAAACAAAAGGCTAACAAAACAAAAGACTTTCTTGGAATTCATAGGTAACACCTCCCTTTTTCGAAATATAGTAATCAAGGCTAATAATATCAAGGATGCAATGGGGAAGCCAATACCATTCTTAGTTGATTGTTTTAGACGGGATTTTTTTAGAAAGAAGTGAGATTGGGGTAAGATGTTTCAATCATCGTTATTTTCGTCAGAATCGTTATTCCGACTCGCCTTTCTAAACCCCTTTCTAAAACCTGAAATTAGAATCCATATAACAACAAGGATGAGTCCAATTTTTAAAAAATTCGGAGCAAGTATCCTTACCGAAAAATCTAAAAGGTACTCCCACGCCTTCATCTTTCCTGTCCTTTTGAGCTAATTCTATCACAATTTATAACAGTGGTCTTCAATTCGCAGGCCTTATTGGAGTAATATCTGGTGAGGAGGGTTATTCTAAGGTGCAAAAAATTGCGTTTTAAGCCCATTATTAGGTGATCATGAGCGGGGGCTAATAATTCCTATGGCCCAGCGGGAAAAGACGTTTAAAAAAGTGTATTAAACGGTTAATAAACGCACATTTGAGAGATATATGAGGGTGAAAATGTGATCTTAGGACTTATTCCCATACCTTCTCCGGTCAGATCCCAGTGTTTTGGGGAAATATAGAGGCAACCACCCTTCCCGATTCTCATTGACACCCCGTTCCTAATTTAATACACTACAATCGAAACTGAGGCCCTCTACCGTTAACCTCTAACCGTATAGGGGAGAATATGGGTAAGGATTGAATGTAGACCCCATTTCAGAGAAAGGAATGGGCTTTTTTGTTTTTAAAAATAGTCCTAGAAGAATTTGTTCCAATACTCCAGCCCCCAACCGGTCGCCGCGCCACCACCGGATTCAAGGGAAAGGAGTTCGGAGATCCAGAAAACACGTTTTTAAGATCGTAAAAATATGCCTATTTAACGTCTTTTCCACCGGGACTATATCCAGGATATGGTTCAGCCAAATTACGAACAATTTCAATAGATCGTTATGACACTTATAAAGGAATTTTCGCTCTCTCCAAATATCCTCATCTCTCCCATCCAATTAAGCCACCCTCCCAATTCTCATTGACACCCCGTCCCTGATTTAGTACACTACAGTCGAAATCGAAGCTCCCCGCTATTAAACTCTAACCTATCGGGTGGGTATATGGTCTGGCAATAAATTTAGACCCCATTTCTGAAGAAGGGATGGGGTTTTTTATTCCATTTAGATCATGAGTATTGGGAGAGGTTTGAAGGGAAGGAAAAACGGAGGTGGATGAGGGAGAAGGAGGGAAAGTGATGCCTTACCAAAGACATGACGAAGAGGTTAGGGGTTTTCGCATTGAGGATGAAATAGTCTGTCCAGATTGCATTGAAGAGGAAGAAATTGAGGAGATGACTAAGGGTAACCTTTTAACTGAGGATGACCTTGAAGATGAGAGTTTTTGTGATAGATGCAAGAGAAAGTTGTGACCAAGTATGAAAAAACAGAAGGATGCTTACTTTGGCAAAGAAAT
>Ga0326728_10010518_pt1 | contig 21611 bp, 20 predicted proteins | sample MB3enrmetagenome_FD_207602 | JGI IMG/M metagenome (GOLD analysis project Ga0326728, IMG submission 207602) | Lab enriched peat soil microbial communities from McLean, Ithaca, NY, United States - MB31MN | ecosystem: Environmental > Terrestrial > Soil > Wetlands > Peat | place: USA: New York... | reverse complement strand
TCACGCAGTATGCGTGGAATTTTCGCGCACGAGGGGTTTTTGGGAGGAAAAGGGGCAATGGATGCACCGCAATGGCCCGGAAGTGGTCATTTTCGACCTTTGGCATCAACCTTGCTGAATCAAAGAACCAAATCGAGTTAACACTGGCAACAAAATCCAAGCAGTGCGCGCTCCATTGGCAGATAAACTTTAAAATATGAAAAACATACGGAACAAAAGTATCGGAGCCTTCACTCTCATCGAGCTGTTGGTTGTCATCGCCATCATCGCCATCCTGGCCAGCATGCTGTTGCCGGCGCTGGCCCGCGCCAAACAGAAGGCGCAGCGCATTTCCTGCGTCAACAACTTGAAGCAGGTCGGAACGGCCTATCGCATCTGGGAAAATGACAATGGTGACAAATATCCGCAGGAGCAGCAAGCGTCATATGGAGGATGCCTGGAGATGGTTGGCAACGGCACCGCCACCCCCGTCACCTCCGCGGAAGGGGCCGCTTGGTTGCCCTACGCGATCATGGCCAATGAGCTGGGCCAATCGCCAAAGGTTGTTACATGTCCCGCTGACGGCTTCTCCGCCAATACGAACTTTTTTTGGGGCAACAATAGCCAGAACCCGACGCTTCCCACTGGCGGCGTGTGGCCTACTCCGCCTGCCAACATAGGTTCATTCGATAACACCAACCTCTCCTATTTTGTCGGGATTGGCGCCGCCGATACGCAGCCACAATCCCTCCTGGGGGGTGATCGAAACCTTGGGTGCGGCGGAGCCATGAGCTTTACCGGGAACGTGACTGTGCCGACACAAGACCAAAATTACGGCATTTCCGGTTCAGGGACGCAAGAGGCTAATGGCCACAGCGGGGCCGATGCGGTTGTCAACACCAACGGAGCCTGGCATTTCAGTTCGGTATTAGCGGACGGGGGAGATCAGAACCTCACGGGTAATACTCAGTCTATCGCCTGGTCGGCGCTCATGCATTCTGCCGGGAACATTGCGGGCGCCGGCAACCTCCTGCTGGGTGATGGCAGTTCTCAACAATGCACTTCCGCCAGTCTTCGCAAGACTTGGTTGGCCAACGCGGCGGATGGGGGATACTTTGATATGTTGGGCAACCCCACCGCCCAAAGTGCCAGTGGTGACATTCACCTGATTTTCCCCTAAGCCATCCTGACTTGCATCGGTTTTGATCCAGGCGCCTGAAAGGGCGCCTTTTTTATTGGACGGACGCGGCAGTCCATTCCACAATGTGGCGGAGGGACGTGGCGGGCTGAAAACCAACATATTTCGCCAACTTGTCCACTATCGGCTTGCGCCCGAGCATGTCCTCAAAGCCGGGCGGATAAGCCTTGGCGTAGGGAATATATTCAATGGACGAGGTGGACTGCAGTATCCTGATGACCACCCCGGCCAGTTGGCCAATACTGATTTCTTCGGAACTGCCCACATTGAAAATCTCTCCTTTGGCAGCGGGACAATTCTGCAATCGCACCAGCGCCTCGACGGCGTCATTGACATAACAGAAACAGCGGGTTTGGCGGCCATCGCCGAACACTTTGAGCGGCTGGCCCTTCCTGGCCGCCTGGATGAAACGCGGCAGAACCATGCCATACTGGCCGGTCTGGCGGGGTCCCACGGTATTGAAAAGCCGCGCAATGACCACCGGGGTTTTCTTCTCCCTGACGTGCGCCAGGGCCAAAAACTCATTCATCAATTTGGAACAGGCATAGCTCCACCGGCTCAAGTGCGGCGAGCCGATGAGCAGATCATCCTCCTCCGAGAAGGCGGCCCTGGCGCTTTTGCCATAAACCTCGGAGGTTGAGGCGAGCAGGATGGGCACCGCCCCGGCGCTGGCCGCGTCGAGCATCAACTGTGTCTCCCTCAAATTGCTTTCGATCGTTTTGAGGGCGGAAACCATGACCAACTCCACTCCAACCACCGCCGCCAGATGATAAATCGCCTGGCTTCCCCGGGCCAGCTCAACCAGATTGCCGCATTGGGAAATCTTCGCCTGGATCACTTCAAGGGCCGGATGCCCTCGAACCGATTGCAGATTCTCCAGCCGCCCCGTCGAACAGTCATCAATTACCGTGACCGATTTGCCTTCACCGAGCAATCGCTCGACCAGATGGGAGCCAATGAACCCGGCCCCGCCTGTTACCAGGATGTGTTCGGTGCGATTTGCCATCGGCCCATTCTGCGACAGAATCGGCCTGACTCAAGGCGCAAGTCAGTTTTCGAATCCTTTCATTTGCCCGTAACACCGCAACCGTTTCGGCTTGTTGCGTTGTGCTTCTCTGGCAGCATTTTAATATGATCGGCCAACAACCTCCGCCAAAAAACGCGGCTTGTGCTGACGGCTGGGCACAACGCTGGAGGGTGGCGGGACTTTGCCTGGCGCTGGCTGCGATCACGTTCGCCGTTTTCGGCCAGACGGCGGGTTTCGGGTTCGTCAACTGCGATGACGACGTCTATGTCTATGAGAACGCAAAGGTCGCAGGCGGTCTGACCCTGGAGGGCCTCGCCTGGGTTTTCACCCACCTGGACTGCGGTTTATACCACCCGCTGACAATGCTCTCACTCATGGCCGATTATCAACTCCACGGACTCCATGCTGGCGGGTATCATTTGACCAATGTCCTGTTGCACACCGCCTCGGTCATCCTGCTGTTCCTGGTTCTGCTCCAGATGACCGGCGCTCTCTGGCGCAGCGCCTTTGTCGCGGCGGTGTTTGCCATCCATCCGCTGCGGGTCGAATCGGTCGCGTGGGCGGCGGAGCGCAAGGATGTGCTTGCCGGCTTCTTCTTCATGCTCACGCTCGGCGCCTATGTCCGCTATGTCCGCAAGCCGGATTCACCGGCCCGCTACCTGTCAGTTGTCGCCGCGTTTGCCCTGGCATTGCTGTCCAAGCCGACGGTGGTGACGCTGCCCTTTGTGTTGTTGCTCCTGGATTACTGGCCCTTGAACCGGTTCGAACCGCCTCGAAAACTTTCAAGGTTGATCCTGGAAAAGATTCCCCTGTTGGCGCTGGCCGCCGGGGCGTGCGCGATGACGGTTCTGGCGGAGGCCAATGGAATCGCCGCCCGCAGCCATGTCACCATGCTTTCACGCCTCGGTAATGCGACGGTTTCCTGTGCCGTCTATCTGCGCCAGATGGTTTGGCCGGAAGGACTGGCGGTTTTTTATCCCCAACCGGAAAAGGGATATCCGCTTTGGACAACAGCCCTTTCATTGCTCGTGCCGGCTTTGATTACCGGAGGAGTTTTGGCTTTTGGGCGGAAGCGCCGCTGGCTTTTGACCGGATGGTTTTGGTATTTGGGAATGTTGACGCCGATGCTCGGCCTTGTGCAGGCAGGCTCCTTTGCATACGCGGACCGCACGACCTATTTGCCGCAGATCGGTTTGTATCTGTTGCTGACGTGGGCGGCGGCCAGCCTGTCCGCCGACTGGTTGCATCGGCGCGCGGCGCTGGGCGGATTGGCCGCGATTATCCTTGTTGCCTTGATTCTTTGCGCGCGAACCCAAACCGCGTATTGGCGCGACAGCGAATCCTTGTGGAACCACACGCTCGCCTGCACCACAGGCAACGTAGTGGCCGCCAACAACCTCGGAAACGCCCTTTTGAAAAAGGGACGACTGGACGAAGCAATCCTCTGTTTCCAAAAAGCGGTGCAAATCAAGCCTGGCTACGCGCAGGCCCAGAACAACCTCGGAAACGCTCTTTTCCAAAAAGGCAGAGTGGACGAGGCCATTGTCCACGACCAAGAGGCGTTGCGAATCTGGCCCGGCTTCGCGGAAGCGCACTTCAACCTGGGCCTCGCGCTTTGCCAAAAGGGCGGAGTGGACGAAGCCATTGTCCAGTTCCAGGAGGCGCTGAAAATCAAGCCCTGCCATGCGGCGGCGCATTACGCCCTCGGCAATGCTCTCCGCCAAAGGGGAAGGGTCGATGAAGCGATTTCCCATTATCAAAGCGCGCTCCAAATCAAGCCCGACTTCGCGGAAGCCCACAACAACCTCGGAACCGCCCTGCGCCAAAAGGGCAGAGTGGACGAGGCGATTTCCCATTACCAAAGGGCGTTGGAAATCATGCCGGACAACGAGTCAATCCACGTCAACCTCGCCAACGCCTTTCTGCAAAAGGGCGGAGTGGGCCAGGCAATCGCCCATTTTCAAAGCGCGCTGCAAATCGACCCGGCCGATATGGAGGTCCAAAACAATCTGGCCTGGCTGCTGGCCACTTGTGGCCAGGCGTCGTTGCGCAACGGTGACAAAGCGGTGCTGCTGGCCCGGCGGGCCAATGAACTGGCCGGCGGAAAAAACCCGGTCATTCTCGGCACCCTCGCCGCCGCCTTCGCCGAAGCCGGGCAATTTGCCGACGCCAGGCGCAGCGCCAAAGAGGCCATCACATTGGCCCAGGCCGCGGGGCGGCGGGAGATGGTGCGAGAGTTAAACGACGAGTTGCGGCTTTACGAGGCGGGGCGCCCCTTCCATCGGCCATGAGAATGGAAGCGACAAAACGACCCGCCTCTGCTAATCCTCTGGCATGAATCAATTATACGGACACACGCGCGACCTGGTTAAAGCCCGTTATGCCCTGCGGACGCCTGCCGGGTTCGTGCCGGGCTGGCTGCCGGGCTGGCGCAATGCTGTTCCGATCGTGCAGATTTCACCCGCGATGGGCGCTCATTTTTGCCAGTGGCAAATCACCTTCCAGAAAAATGGCGAGGGCCGCGGCAACACCGGGGCCAATGAATATCTGGCCTACCTCATCGAAGGCAGGTGCGCCGCCAATTTGTCCGGGCAAAAAAGCCGGCTGGTGGCGGGAAGCTTCGCCTACGTGCCGCCGCAAACCGATTTTCATTTCAGCCAGCCCGGCGCTGGCGCGCGTTTGCTGATCTTCGAGAAAAAATTCCAGGCCCTGGCGGGTTGTAATAAACCGGGCATCATTGTCGGCCATGAAAAAACGGTTGCCGGCAAACCGTTTCTGGGCAACAAAGACGCGCTCCTGCAGGTGCTTTTGCCGGCGGACCCCGCGTTCGACATGGCAGTCAACATTTTCACCTTTCAACCGGGCGCGGCCCTGCCGCTGGTTGAAACCCACATCATGGAGCACGGTTTAATGATGCTCAAAGGGCAGGGCATCTATCGTCTGGATGCGGATTGGCATCCGGTGCAGGCCGGGGATGTCATATGGATGGCCCCTTATTGCCCGCAATGGTTTGTCGCCATAGGCCCCGCGCCGGCCAGCTACATTTATTACAAAGACGTCAACCGCCCCGCGATGGAAAAGTAAGAATTAAGAATTAACACTGACTCGATCTTTCCGACTTCATAATTCTTAATTCTTAATTCTTACTTCAGATGTGTCGCGCCACGGCGAGCCGGCCTGGTAGAAGGTCAGCCGCCTCTTCAGCAACTCCGCCAGCGCGTTGTTGGTCTGGGCCAGGGCCGCCTGGCAGGCCCGCTTGCCGGCGGCGACGGCATCGGAAAATTTTCCGGCTTCGGCATATCCGGCGGCGAGCGTGCCGGTCACCACGGGATTTTGCCCGCCGGAAAGTTGATCGGCGCGCAACGCCAGAGCCACAGCCCTGGCGCCATTGCGAATGGACGGGTCCGGGTCGCAGGCCAGTATCCAGGCCAGGTCATTGCGGGCCTCGATGTGATCCGGGCTGAGTTGAATCGCCTTTTCATAGTGACGTATCGCTTCCGCAACGCGGCCCGTCCGGTAGAGCGCGTTGCCCAGCAGGTAATGCGCCTGGGCGTCAGCCGGTTTGATTTCGACGGCCTTTTGCAAAAACGCAATGGCGCCCGCGGCCAGCCCATTCTGCAGGAGAACGGTGCCCATGTTGTTTTGAGCCTTGAAATCCCCCGGCAGCAAATTGACCTGGGCTTGAAACTGATCCAACGCCTCGCCCACCCGGCCCCTGGCCAGCAATGCATAGCCCAGATTGTAACGGGCATCGACCAACTCGGGATCCAGGGAAACGGCCTTCTGCAACTGCGCCAGCGCCTCCTCGTCCCGGCCTTCCATCAGAAGTATTCTGCCCAGATTGTTTCTGGAACTTGGGTAATTGGGATTGATCCGCACCGAGGTTTCCAAGTGGCGGATCGCCCCGTTGGTGTCCCCGTGCAGCCCCTCGTATTCCCCCAGCCCGGCGTAGGCGATGAAGTTGCCCGTGGTGCTCTGGATCGCGTGCAGAAACAGGGTTTGGTCGTTTTTCCAGAAGGCTGCCTGCCGCTCTGTCAACACAAGGCAAACGGCCGCGGCCAGCACTCCCAAAATCGCCGCCGCCCGCGCGCCCGCGCGGACGCCCCAGTCCCGCGCGGTCCAGACCACCGCGATCAACAGTCCGATGCCCGGAATATAACTGTAACGGTCAGCCATGGACTGCATGCCGACTTGAACCACTCCGATGACGGGCGCCAGCGTGCCCAAAAACCACAGCCAGCCCACCGGCAGCCAGGGCTGGGCACGGACACGCCAGAGCGCCAAACCCGTCAACAGCAGCAGCAACACGCTGGAGCCGGCCACGGCCCAAACCGGCCATTTCAACATCGGATACGCGATCGCCAGATGCGCCGGCCAGAAGGTCTTCGCCACGTACCGCACGCAGGCCACGGGCGCGTTGGCCAGGCGCATGCCCAACGGCAGCCTGGCCAGCGGCATCACCGAGCCGCCCTGGAGTTGCGCGAAAAAAGTGACCGCGCAGGAGCCGGCCGCCAGAATAAAATAAGGGGTCTTTTCAACGAACAACCCGGCGACGGGACTCTGGCGGCGTTGCAGGGGCCAATAGTCAAGAAGAAGCAACACGAAGGGCAGCGTCACCACCATCGGTTTTGCCGCCAGGCCCAGCGCAAAGAGAACGACGGACAAGATATAAAAGAATTTGAAATTTGAAATTTGAAATTTGAGATTCTCCACGAAGCGCACATAGGCCCAAATCGAGAGAATCCAAAACAGGCCGCTCAACACATCCTTCCGTTCGGAAACCCAGGCCACCGACTCGACGCGCATCGGATGCAGCGCGAACAAGGCCGCGACCATCGCGCCGGGCCACATCGCCCCGGTCATGCGCTGGAGAAGCAAAAACAGCAGGATGGAGTTGGCCGCATGCAAGACCACGCTCGTCAGATGATGGCCGGCGGGATTCATTCCATAGAGTTGAAAATCCAGCATGTGGGAAATCCAGGTCAGCGGATGCCAGTTGCTGGCGTGGCCCGTCGTAAACGCCCAAACCAGACCGGCCCAACTCAAGCCGCCCTGGACGTGCGGGTTGGCGGTGACGTAAGCGGGATCGTCGTAGGTGATAAATCCGGCGCGCCAAACCGGGGCATAAGCCGCCAGAACCGCCAGCGCCAGGCCAAGGCAGACCAGCCACGTCTGACGTCTCCTCTGCGCATCGTCCATAAATCAATATTTAAAGGGAAAAAGCCGCGCCGCTGCCAGCTTAATCAACAATCATCCCCGACGCGCTGCGGGAGTTCTCCTCCGGTGGGCGGATTGAATACATTTTAACACTTTCTTATCACTTCCCTGCCGGTTTTTGATTTACTCCACCTCCCGGCCCCGTGTCATCTTGCCTCTGTCCAAAGCGCGCGGGCTGAGAGTGGAGTAAGTGACTACGCTCATTGCCCAATACACGGACCCGCCGGACCTCGGATTTCTGGGAGACCCCGGAGTAAACGTCCTGCGCCTCAATCTGGCCCTGGATGGGATGAAGTAAGTTTACGCCGCCGGGGCCGGCGCAGCCGCTTCACTGCGTTTGGCCATGATGGCGGCGACAATCTTTTGGGCCAGTTCCGGCTTCTCGGCCAGGGCCTGCCGGGCGGCCTCCTTGCCCTGCCCGATCAATTCGCCCCCGAATTGCAGCCACGCGCCCTTTTTCTCCACGACGCCATGGGCGATGCCGACGTCAATGATGCTCCCTTCCTTGTTGATGCCGTGGTCGTAAATGATTTCAAACTCGGCCTCGGCAAAGGGCGGCGCGACTTTGTTCTTGACTATTTTGACCTTGACCGCGTTGCCCACGGCGGCGCCGGCCGCGTCCTTGAGCGTGTCGCGGCGGCGGATGTCGATGCGGATGCTGGCGTAAAACTTGAGGGCTTTGCCGCCCGGCGTGGTTTCGGGGTTGCCGAACATGACGCCGACTTTTTCGCGCAGTTGATTGGTGAAGATGCAGGTGGTCTTGGATTTGGCCAGAATGGCGGTGAGTTTGCGCAGGGCCTGGCTCATCAGGCGCGCCTGCATGCCCATGGTGGCCATGCCCATTTCCCCTTCCAATTCGGCCTTGGGCACCAGGGCGGCGACGGAGTCAATGACAATGACGTCCAGGGCATTGGAACGGGCCAGGGTTTCGCAAATGCTCAAGGCTTCCTCGCCGCTGTCCGGCTGGGAGACGAGCAATTCGTCCAGATTGACCCCGAGCTTTTTGGCGTAGCCGGGGTCCAGGGCGTGCTCGGCGTCGATGAAAGCGGCCAAACCGCCGGCCTTCTGGGCGCTGGCGATGACGTGAAGCATGAGGGTGGTTTTGCCGGAGGATTCCGGGCCGAAGATCTCAACCACCCGGCCGCGCGGCACGCCGCCGACGCCCAAGGCCAGGTCCACGGACAGCGCGCCGGTGGGGATGACCTCGATGCCGGTTTTGGCGCGGGCGTCGCCCAGCCGCATAATGCTGCCGTCGCCGTACGCCTTGGTGATGTGCGAAATGGCCGCCTCCAGATCCCGCTGGCGGGCGGCGGCAATTTTGGGATCGGCGGCTTTGGGGTCGGCGGCGGCGGCTTTTTCGGCTTTCGGCGGCATAGTATTGGAAAGTTTAAATGTTACGGCTTCCGAATTTGCACCGGGCGGGCGCACTTAGTCAATGTTCCCTTCATCAATTTTTCCTCCCCCCCGGGCCATCCTGCTGACGTCCCGGCAGACGCCGCGCGTGGCGGAGGCGACAAAATCCAGCAGAACTTTGGCCGGCGCGCTGGTGAACTCCTGGCGGGCCTGGGCCGCGGCCTCCGACAAATTTTCCCCGGAGCGGAAGAGCTTGTGATACAACTTCTTCAATTCCAATCGTTCCTCCGCGCTGAAGCCGGCGCGGCGCAAGCCGATGGCGTTCAATCCGCACATGCCGTTGCCCCAGCGGGCGACGGTGTAAGGCGGCAAATCCCGGCTGATGGCCGAGCCGCCCTGCATGATGGCCAGGGTGCCGACCCGGACGAATTGATGGACCAGGCAGTTGCCGGAGATAAAGGCGCGGTCCCCGACTTCCACGTGGCCGGCCAGCAGTGCGCCGTTGGCCAAAATGACATGGTCGCCCAATACCACGTTGTGCCCGACGTGGGAATTGACCATCAAAAAATTGTTCGAGCCGATGACGGTGGCCTCGCCGGCCCTGGCCGAGCGATGCACTGTGGCGCCTTCCCGCACCAGATTGTTGTCGCCCATCCGCAATTCGGACGGCTCATCCTTGTATTTGACATCTTGCGGGGCCTCGCCCACCACGCACCCCGCGTAAAAACGGTTGTTGGCCCCGATCCGCGCATGGCCGGTCAGATAAACGTGCGGACCCACCCGGCAGCCCGGCCCCATGGACACATGCCCGTCGATCACGGCGTAAGGCCCGATCTCAACGCTTGGGTGCAGTTGCGCTTCCGCATGAATGATGGCGGTGGGATGAATCATTTCTGCTTCACGCGTTGAAGAAGCCCAATTCGCGCAAGGAGGCGTAATCCCGGCCGTTTTCGGCGGTGCGCCGCCCGAGGATGATGTGATCGAGCACCTCGATTTTCAACAACTGGCCCGCGCGGATCAGATCGCGGGTCGCCCGGATGTCCGCCTCGGAGGGGGTTGGGTCGCCGGTGGGATGGTTGTGGACCAGGACCAGCGCGGAGGCGTTGGCGGCGATGGCGCTCCTGAACACTTCGCGGGGATGGATCAGGATCGTATCGACCAGGCCGTGGGAGATAAGCTCCACGCGAATGAGTTTGCGCCGCGCGTTGAGGAGCACGGCCTGGAATTGTTCCACTTCGTAGCGCCGGTTCTCTTCGCGCAAATGGTCGGCGATCCGCTCTGGGCTGTCGAGCAAGGGCGCATCTCCTTGCAATTCCTTGGCCATAAGCCGGGCCAGTGTAAAGGCGGCGTTCAAGGTGACGGCCTTGGCGAGGCCTATGCCTTGAAAGGTTTGCAGTTCCTCCAACGAAGCGCGGGCCAGGGAGTTGAGTGACTCGAATCTTTGAACCAATTGTTTGGCGATCTGGATGGCTGATTGGCCCTTCATGCCGGTGCGCAAAAGAATGGCAATCAATTCGGCGGGGCTGAGCGCTCCCGCGCCCAATTCGGCCAGGCGTTCGCGTGGCCGTTCATTTTTTGGAAGGTCTTTGATGCGAAAGCCGGTCGTCATGGCGGATGCGGTTGTAACCGGAAAGGGGTGCGGGGGGCAATGAGAATCCATTTTTTCCTTGGATCATTGCCGTTGAATTCCGCGCCCCGGTTTGCTACGATGGAGACGTGAACCAGTCGTTTCCGTATCGCCATTTCCGGCCCGCCGCCCCTGCGCCGGCCCCCCGGCAACAGGCGCTGGCGCAATGGCGGCGCTGGGATTGGAGCGCGGCGGAAACGGCGCGGCAACCTTCCGCGCGGCCCGCCGCCGACATCATGCCGCGCGTCCTGGCCGGGTTGCGCATGGACAGCCGCCAGGCGGAAACGGAAATCCTCAAAGTGTGGCATCATCAACTGGACCCCAACATCGTCGCCCACGCCCGGCCCACCGGCATCCGCAAAGGCACCCTGTTCGTCACGGTGGACAGCAGCGTGTGGCTGGATGAGATCGTGCGGTATCGCCGCCGGGAAATCCTCGAGCGCCTCCAAAACAGTTTCGGGCGCGATTTAATCACCAGAATTTCGTTCCGCGTCGGCTAAGCCAGCTAAGGCCCCGCCGCGGCGGCCGGGCCGGGCGCGGCGGCGGGCGGCGGCGCCTGGGGCGCCGGCAGATTCAGTTTGGAGCGCAGTATCGCGGCGGCCCACGGCTGCAGGCCCGTTTTCGGGTCCAACTCCTTGTTCAATTCAAATTGCCGCAATTGCGCCACCGGCTTCAAGCCCACCCGCTCCTTGGCGGAGCCTTTCGTTCTCTGCTCATAATAGGTCCAGATTCTTCTCGCCATGTTATCGTAATTGACGGCCTGGGAATCGTTGTCCCTGATCAGGCAAAGGAATTCCCGGTCAAACATGCTCAGGATGGCGGCCTCGATTTTGTTCATGTCCGTTTCGTGAATGTCCGTGGCGATCTGGCTCACCGCGTAATCCTCCATGCTCATGCCGGACTCCCTGCCCACGAAGGCATTGGTGTAGAGGGTTTTCAAATAATTGAACCAATACTGCGCCTTTTGTTCGCGGCCATCCTCGTAGAGCAGATAAATGGCCTGCTTGAGAAAATTCTTGTGGGCCCTTTCCATGTTCTCTTGCAGGCCGTGCGGATTATTGGTTTCCTCGCCAATCATTTTTTCGTATGTGGCGCTGATGGTCGGGATCTGGTCCAGATTGGGCCAAAGAATGAAATTCTGCGCCGTCACGTTCGTCACCGAGCTGTCAAGCGCTCCGCCGCGAATGCCCATCTGCTGCAGGCTCTGATAGACGGAGCGGCGCAATGTTTCCTGGTCCTCCGGCCTGCCGTACATGCGCCCCAATTCCGCCCAATACACCGCGTGGGCGTCCGGCAACCGCCAGTCGAACGGGCCGTATTGCTCATCGACCCGCTGGACGATTTTCGGGTCCATTTTATAAATCTGCTGCAACTTTCGCACCCGTTCCCTGGCTTCCGGCGTGGTCGGATTCAGCAATTGCTTGAAATCCGGCCGGCCGCCCAGGACGCCCTGCATCTCCTGCGCCCAGCGCATTTTGTAGAGCATGTGCGCGTCATCGAGGTAGGCGCCGATTTTAAATTGAAAAAGCCAGGAAAGCTCGCGATACAGCAGCGTTGCATTGGGATTATAACGCAAGCCCTCATCGCGCAACAATTCAATGCCCCGCTGGACCCAATGCCAGCGGTCCTCGTGGCTCTTGAACTTGACCGAGATGTTGAAGGCCATGTTCCAGGCTTGGAATTGCCAGACCGCCACCATGTGCGGCTGCAGTTTGGTGATCCAATCGGACAACTGCACCATCTCGAAATACTTGTCCTCCAGTTGCAAATCGTTCAACCGCATCCAAAGGGCATTGGCGATCAGCCCGCGGAAGCTGCCCAGCGCCACCGTGGTAAAAGCCAGCACGGGCGGCGCATTCTCCAGCGGGTCCATCCGGGTCAACCCCAAGTCCTTGCGGTCCGCATTGAGCCGCGCCTGCAATTGCGCCGCGGCGCAAAACAGAAGGGCCGCCAATCCCACCAACGCCGGTTTATACAATCGCTTCCTGAAATTCATCTTTCCCCAGCATGGTTGTCCGGTTTGGACAATCTGACAAGCCTTTCGCTCGATTCCAGCCCCGGCAATGCTGATTTTTTCGGTAATTATTCCTCTTGCAGTAATGCGAGGCGGTGTGGTAAGGTTGCTTCATGTCAACATCGACATTGACAGATAAAGGGCAGACCACTGTGCCGCAGGAAATCCGCGAAGCGCTCAAGGTCAAGCCACGCCAACGCCTCACTTGGTCTGTGCGCGGCGACGGCACCGTGGTCGTGCGCCCCCAGCCGAGCGCCCTGGCTTTGTTTGGAAGCCTCAAATCGCCCAGAAAATTTCCCGGACGCGCCGCTGAACGCGAAGCAGTGGCACGGGCCGCCGGCCGGCACGCGGCCAAGGAAGGCGCCGAATAAAATCGTGGCCATTCCACGACAGCTTGTTGACACGAATGTCCTTGCGCGGTTCTTCACCGGCGAACCCCGTGACATGGCTGTCAAGGCGCGTCGTCTGGTCGAACGGGCCGACAACGGGGAGGTTGTTCTCGTCGTCCTGCCTGTCATCGTGGCGGAACTGATCTACACACTCGAATCGTTTTACGACATGGAGCGAATGGAAGTGGCAACAAAGCTTTTGTCCTTCTTGCAATCGCGCGGCATTGAAGCAGTCGAATCGGTCCGTATTGTGGATGCCTTGCAACGGTGCCGGGACCGCAACGCACATTTCGCCGACGCTTATCTTGCGGCCTCGGCGGTCGAACTGGAAAACCCCATCGCATCTTTTGACCGCGACTTCGACAAATTCAAAGACGTGCAGCGCATTGAGCCAAAAGCGTAGGAATCATTATTTCTGGGACAAAACACCGGCCTTGCATTCTTCAAACAGCCAGGCCCGCGCGTAGGCCCACCACCGCTTGGCGGTCGGCTCGGAAATGCCCAGCACCTCAGCCGCCTGCTCCAGGGTCAACCCGGCAAAGAAACGCAGTTTGACCAACTCCGCCTTTGGCGCATCCACGGCGGCGAATTTCTCCAGCGCCTCATCGACCGCCAGCAGTTCCTCTTCCCGGGCGGGCGCGGCGATTTCAATCTCGTCAATATCCACCCGCTGCTGGCCGCCGCCGTGCCGCCGGGCCGCCTTGCGCCGCGCCCGCTCAATCAGGATGCGGCGCATCGCCTCCGCCGCCGCGCCAAAAAAATGCGCCCGCCCATGAAACCGCGCAGAGCTGCCGCCCGCCAGTCTCAGCCACGCTTCATGCACCAGCGCCGTCGGCTGCAAGGTCTGTCCCGGCGCTTCGCGGGCCATCTTGGAAGCGGCCAGCTTGCGCAGTTCATCATAGACCAATGGAAGCAGTTCGTCGGCGCTGTTCGCATCGCCCCGGTCCAGGGCCTCGAGAAGTTGCGTCACTTCGTTCATTTGACAATGACGCGCCGCGCCTCGCGGGAGAACAACAGAGTGGTCATTTGATCGTTCCAATCCCCGCCGTTGAGAGTAAACTGCTTCTCGCTCTTGATCGGGATCTCATCCGCCTTGCCCAGCTTGCTGTGGGCCATGGCCAGGATCAGCCGCGCCTGCATCGCCGTGTTGGTGTTCGACTGGAAATTGAGCGCTTTTTCCAGGCGCGTGGCGGCACGGGCATATTGTCCCTGGCGATACTCCGCCAGCCCCCTGACAAACTCGGTGGAGGGCCAGGGCGGCGTGGCCGCGGTATTGTCAAGCATCTTCACCACCCGTTGCACGACCTCGTCCGATGCCGGCAGGATCAGGCAATCCAAAGCCATCCGCTCGGCGACCTCCGGATCGGCCGTGGACCCGAATTGGGCCAATGCCTTGCGCCGCCACTCCTCAAAGTCATTGGTGCGCCCAGTCTGCGCCAGCAGCGGCAGCAGGCAATGAAAACCCAAATCGTTGGTGCGCTGCACGGTGGCGCATTTGCCGTAGTTGATGATGGCTCTGTCCAGCCTCCCCCAGCGCGCGTGAACCATCCCCAGCACGTTGTAAATGGCCGCGCTCTGCGGAATGGGCGGTACGCTCTTCATCAGTTCCTCCGCCTCTTCAAAATGGTCTTGACTACACAGGACGCCGGCTTGCCACAGCTTGTTGCCGATTTCCGCGTACTCCCGCTGGCTGCGCTCGATCTCCAAACCCGCTTCCGCTTGTTTGCGCAAACCAACTTCCTCTTGTTCGGCCTGGAGGGCGCGGCGCAATGCCGCCTTTTCCTTGATATATAAATTCAGCGATACGACCAGGCCCAGGGCCAGCGCCGCCACGATCCCGGTAACCGCCGCAAACGCCATTTTGTTTCGCTTCACCAGCTTCTGGAAACGATAGACATTGCCCGGCGGACGCGCCTCCACCGGCTCATTGTTGAGGAACCGTTGCAAGTCCGCCGCCAGCGCGTTCGCGGTTTCAAATCGCCGCGTGCGATCTTTCTCCAGCGCCTTCATCACGATCCAATCCAGGTCCCCCTTGATGAAATGCACCAGGCGCGGCGCTTCGGCCCGGCGGCACTTGGCGGTTCGGGTCAAGTCCGCATCAGCCATCGAACTGAGGCGCGTCGAGGGTGAGAGCGGCTCCTTTTCCCGGATCGTCCGCCGCATCTCGTCCAGGCCGGAGCGGAGAAGCTCCTGCGAATCGAACGGCGTTTTGCCGGTGAACAATTCGTAGAGCAGCACCCCCAGGCTGTAAATGTCCGTGCGCGTGTCGATGTCCAACTCGCTCATCTCCGCCTGTTCCGGGCTGATGTAAGCGGGCGTGCCGATGAATTCGTAAAGCTGCGTGTAAACCGTCTGGTCGGTCAGCCGCCCTTCCGTCGCTTTGGCGATCCCGAAATCAATCACCTTCGGCACCGGCACGCCGTCGTGCAGCGTGACCAGGATGTTGGAGGGCTTGAGATCGCGATGAATGATGCCCTTTTGATGGGCGTGTTGCACGGCGTGACAAACTTGGATGAACAATCGAATGCGCTCCCCGGTTTCCAAATTGTTCTGGTCGCAGTAATCCGTGATCTTGATCCCGCGCACCAGTTCCATCACGAAGTAGGGCCGTCCGGCGTCGGTCGTGCCCGCGTCCAAAACCCGGGCGATATTGGGATGGTCCATCATCGCCAGCGCCTGGCGTTCGGCTTCGAATCGCGCAATCACCGTGCGGGTGTCCATTCCCAGTTTGATGACTTTCAGCGCAACCCGCCGCCGCACCGGTTCGATTTGTTCGGCCACATACACCACCCCGCAGCCGCCTTCGCCCAGTTTCTCCCGGATTTTATAGCGCCCGATGATGTCGCCCGGATTTTCCGCGGGCGCAGCCGCCGCGACCCTCGTGCCCAACGGTCCCGCCGCCGGCGGCGGCCCTTCCAGGAAACCGTCTGATTGGCCGTAGGCCTTGAGCAAGGCCGCCACGCGCCGGCGCAAGGCCGCGTCCGGTCCGCATTCCGTGTCAAGATAAGCGGCGCGTTGTTCGGCGGGGAGAGCCAGCGCGGCTTCGAACAACGACTCTTCGCGGCCCGGCGTTGCGCTGTCTGGCTCGCGTGTCATATTATGGCCGAGCGTATCCATTCTGGGCCGCGGTTGAAAGCAGATTACTGCTGCGCCGTCGCGGACGCCGCGAGCAGGTTTTGCAGGGATTGATTGTCCGGATAGAGCGCGGCCCCGCGTTGCCAGACCTGCTGGGCGGCGGCCGTCTGGCCGGTTTTCTGGTATTGCTTGCCGAGCCATTCGTAAGTCTGCGCGAACTGCGGTTGAGGCGGCTGCTGTTCCTGCTGCTGGATCAGCGTGTTAAACTGCTGGATCACCTCATCGCCCTTGTTCAGATTGGCGGGCCAGTACGACATCCCGACCGCCTTGGTGTAACGCGCTTCCCAATTCGACGGATCAAGATTCAGCGCCGTCTCAAAATCCATGTCTGCGTTCATCGCCCAAATCGCCTGCTCCCGAGTGTCCGTGGTCGTGGCGCACATCCTCATATAAGCCTGGCCGAGAGCGGCCGGATACAAGGCATTCTTCGGGTCATTGGCCATGAGCTGCTCCAATTCGGCGGCTGCGTCCGCCAGCCGGCCCGAGTCCTGCAATTGCTTCAAAGCCGCCTGTCTCTCCGCATAAGTGGCATGAGGCGACACCAAAGTATCGATGGCCGCCCTGAACGCAATCGCCTCCACGCTCCCCGCCGCCGGGGCGGAAGAGGCCTGATTGGACACGGAGACAGCGGCATCCGCTCGCGATTCGTGTTGCGCCACTTCACGCGGCTTCGTCCTCGGCGCGCCCGCCGTCATTGGATCAGCCGCGGATTCAGCCGCGGCAGGCGCGGTCGGCGGCGCGTTCTGTTTCGAGGATTGAGCCGTATAGTGAATCGCCAAGCCGCAGATGGCAGCCAGGCCCACCAGGAATAAGATAGTTCGCTTCATATAATTGCCTTTCCATCCAACAGTGCGAAATTCCGGCGGAAAAGGGATCACTTCTGAATAAAAGTCTGCGATTGCGCGGGACCCGTTTAAGAATATCCAGAGAAGCTCAGTTCGGCTCTTTGTTCAGTTCGATCACATGAGTTGCGCCCGGATCCGAATTTGTGCGACTGAACCCGACAGCACGATAAAACCGGTCCGCAGCGCCTGTGTCGCAACGCAGGCCGACCCGCGAATAGTGGCGGCTTGCAAAAGCGAGCAGATGCTGCACCAATTGCCTGCCTCTTCCTCTCCTTCTTTCTTCGCGACGGACATAGAAGCGGCGCAAACGACCCTGGCGCGCAGATTCACGATTGATGCCGCCTATGGCCAGGAGGCGTTCACCTTTAAAAACGGCAAAGAGCGCCTCCCCTTCTTTCGAAAATGTATTCGCTCCTGACAGCCATTCTTCCTTCGCGCGCCTGACAAAACGGAAGCCTTCCTGCTCACTTTCGGCGAGAAGTCCTTCGATGGCCGCCGCCGGCCACTCACGGATTTGGATGATGGAGGGCATCTCCTTTGGCGAATGTTGGAGAGGAGCGGCCCTGGCTTTGCCGGCCGGTGACTTCATTTGGACTTCCTGACCCGGATCATGAGTTGCTGAATGAACTCCATCTTGCCATTGGTGTAAGCGACGCGATCATTCGGATGCGCCGCTGCCAAGTCTCTCTTGAGTTGCTCGTAGGCACGGGCGGTATCCGGGTGCTCAATCAGATAGTCGCGAAAGAGCAGGCGGTCCCAATGCTCGCGAAACGCCGGTCCACAGGTCATCATGTGAATGTGATGCGTGCGAATGCCCCGCTCGTCGCGCCGGATGAAGAACGCATACCACGGAGGGGTGTCGTCTCCGAAGCTGGGACGCCAAAAGTATTCGTAGCCCTGCGCCTCGAGGATCGGGGCAATCTTGCTTCGGGCCGCCCGGAGGCTGGTCACTTGAACGAGCATGTCCACAACCGGCTTGGCGGCAAGTCCCGGAACGGCGGTGCTGCCGAAGTGCTCAATGCGCAAGATGAGCGGAGAAGGCATGGAAGAGCGCAGATGGTCCGCCTCGCGCCGGAAGAACTCTGGCCAACGTGGATCGTAAGGCACAATGCTGACGTCCTCGCGGATGGCCCGCTGCACGCGCTCTTGGTTGGTCGTCATTTCACGAAAACCGTTGGAATTTTGAGCTTCATGGTCGTTTTTGGCCCAACCGGCGCGCCAGCGCCACTTTGTTTTTATCCTCTTTGCCCAGGCCCGGCAAGTTCTGTCCTAGGCTCGCCGTTTGAGTTCCTCGCGCCCAATGCGTTCGGCCTTTTGACCGGCGGTTTTAATCACACCCCGCGTCACATCTCGCGCAGGGCGGCGGCGATGGGCAGGCGGGCGGCGCGGATGGCGGGGAACAGGCCGCCGATAAGCCCGATGACGGCAGCCCAGATGATCCCGCGAAGCAATAATTGCGGGGTGACGCGGAAGGCAAAGGCCACCTGGCTGAAGCTCTGAAAATTCATGGTCGAGGTGTGAAATCCGTTAAAGCCGAAATAGGCCAGGCTGCCGCCAATGGCGCCCCCTATCAAAGCCAGGGCGAGCGATTCAATCATCAGCGCGACCACGACTGCGCCGGCGCCGAAACCGAGCGCGCGCAGGGTCCCGATCTCCCGGGTGCGGGTGGAGACGGCGCTGTACATCGTGTTCAAGGCGCCGAAGACAGCGCCGATGGCCATGAGAAACGCGATGAGAAAACCCAGGGTCGTGATGAGCCGTGTCGTGGTTTCGGATCGTTCCGCGTAATACTCGGATTGGCGCTCGACCTTGACGTTCAACTGCGGGTTCGAGGTGAGCGAATCCTTGAATTGTTCATAAGCGCCGGGGGAAACGAGTTTGGCCTGCACGGATTGGAAGCTGTCGCCGCGATGGTAGGCTTCCTGGAGCACGGTGGCCCCGGTCCAAATTTCCGATTCCGCCACCCCGCCGTTGGCGGTAAAGATCCCGACAACGGGCCATTCGGCGCGCCCGACCTTGATGGTGGAGCCGATGTCCAGCCCGGCGAATTCCCGGGCGGCGCCGATGCCGGCAATGACTTCGTCCTTGCCCCAGTCAAACATTCTGCCGCGGATGATTTTGACGTTGTCGTGGACCTGGAAGGCGGCGCGCTCGACGCCGCGCAAGGGGACGTTGAAGTCCAGTCCGGTGGCGCGTTTGGGGATGTCGATGATGACGAAAAGTTCGGAGGAGGAAAGAGGGCCTTGCGCAGAGCGGGCCACGCCGGGGGAGTCGGCAATAATGCGAGTCTCGTCGCGTCCAAAGCCGCTGACCATTTCACTGTCGGCGCCGCTGCGCAGGACAATCGCGGTGTCCGGCGAGCCGGAAACGGTCATGGCCTGCTTGAAGCCGGTCGAGATGGAGAGGACTCCGACGAGGACGGTCACGACGCCGGCAATGCCAATGACCGTGGCCACCACCGCGCCGCGCCGGCGGGGAATGCTGAGCAAGCCGAATTTGGCGATGGACGCGATTTGCAAAAGCCAGTTGATGGGGCCGGCCATATTACATTCTCCTGATGGCGTCGGCCGCGCGCAGCCGCATGGCGGAGAGGGCGGGGAAAAACCCCGTCACCAAACCGAGCACCAGGCTGATGCCCAGGCCGAGGAACAAATCGGGGACGGGGAGAAAGAACAAGGGCAAAAGGCCGCCGGTGGGATCGCCGCGCGAAGTCAGCATCCAGGCCAGACCGAGACCGAGCGTTGCGCCGAGGACGGTGAGCAGACAGGATTCGGCGAGGACGAGTGAGACGATCTGGGCGTTGGTGAAGCCGATGGCCTTCTGCACACCCAGCTCGCCCGTCCGCTCCCGCACAGACTGGGACATGGTATTGCCGGAGACGAGGAGCATGGTAAAAAAGACCGCGCCCAGAATGGAGCCGACGATCAAGGTGATGTTGCAGATTTGGCTGGCCCAGCCCTGGAGGAACGCGCCTTCCGGCTCGGTCTTGGTCTCCGAGGAGGAGTTTTCAAACTCCTGGTCAACCCTTTTCGCGACTTCGGCCGCTTGGGCCGGGTCCTGGACGCGAATGGTGTACCAACCGACCTGCCCCTTGGCCCAGGAGGGGCGCGCTTCGTCGAAATAATCGTAGCGGAAAAGCATCGGGGTGGTGTCGGTGCCTTTGTCCCGGCCGTCAAAGATGCCAACGATGTCGAAGGTCCAAACGTCGTTGCCACCGTCCTTTGGAAAGATGGTAGATCGAATGGGGACCTTGTCGCCGATTTTCCAGTGGAAGCGATCGGCGGTTTTCCGTCCAACGACGGCGCCGGTGCGGGTTTGGAGCCAGGCCTTTTTCTGTTCCGGCGGGAGGATGTACTCGGGATGCATTTCGAGGAATTCCCCGGGAATGACCGGGGTTTGCATGAAGAAGTTTTTCGGGTCCTGATAGATGCCGCCAAACCAGGTTTGATGGGTGGCGAGGGAGACGCCGGGGATTCGCTCCATGCGCGCTTTGTAGCTCACGGGAAGGAACTGAATGATGGAAACCTTGTCGCGCACGATGAGGCGGTCGGCTCCCGCCAATTGCACGCCGCCGGAAAGGGCCTGTTTGATGGCCATCAGCAGCCCGAACAAAACGAAGGCGACCAGAATGGAGAGGAGGGTCAGGAACGTCCGCAGCTTCTTGCGCTTGAGATTGCTCCAAATGAGATGGGCGAATTTCATTGCAGCGGTTCGTTGCCGAGCTGGCCTTTGTCCAGATAGACGGTTCGTCCGGCCCGCTTGGAAGCGTGCGGATCGTGCGTGACCATGATGATGGTCTTGCCGTGTTCCCGGTTGAGGGCTTGCAGCAGATCCAGGATGCCGTCGCCAGCCTTGCGATCCAGGTCGCCCGTCGGCTCGTCGCAGAGGAGGATGGTGGGATCGGTGACAATGCCGCGGGCGATGCCCACCCGTTGCTGTTCGCCGCCGGAAAGGGTGCGCGGAAAATGTTTGGCGCGATCCACCAGGCCGACGACAGCCAGCGCCGCCCGGACGTGCTCCTTGCGCTCGGCCTTGGAAAGGTGGGTCAGGAGCAGTGGCAGTTCCACGTTTTGTTCTGCGTTCAGCACGGGCATGAGGTTGTAAAGCTGGAAGATGAAACCGACATGCCGGGCGCGCCAGCGGGCCAGTTCCCGGTCGGAAAGCTGGTCCACGCGCTCACCGCCCACCGTGACCGTGCCTTTGGTGGGACGGTCCAATCCGCCGATCAAATTGAGCAGGGTGGTCTTGCCCGATCCTGACGGCCCCATCAGGGCGAGGAATTCGCGGGCGGCTACATCGAGACTCAAGTCCGCCAGCACATGGATGTCTTCGGAGCCGCGATGGAAAACTTTTTCGACGCGCTCCACCCGCACCAGTGCGCCGTTGGTTTTTTGACTTTCACTCATGATTATTTCTCCTTTACCGGCGTCCCATCTTTCAGGACGGAGGGTGGATTGACAACAACTTTTTCGCCGGCGCTCACGCCCGCGCTCAACACCGCATCGTCGCCCTGGGTGTCGCTGACGGTGACGGCGCGGCGTTCGGCGCGTCCATTTTGGGCAACGAAGACGACATCGTGGCCGTCCTGGCTGAGGAGGGCGCTTTTGGGAACGAGGACGGCGTGGGTGACGGCCACGGGAGCGGCGGCGGTCTCGCGAAAGGCGACTTTGACCGACATATCGGGCAGGATGCGGGGGTCGAGTTTGTCAAAACCGACACGCACCTTGACAGTCGATTTCTGGCGGTCCGCCGTGGGGATGATGGCGATGACCTTGCAGGGGATTTTCCAATCGGGGTAGGCGTCCAGGGTCGCCTTAGCCGGTTGGG
>Ga0326728_10010516_pt1 | contig 21613 bp, 22 predicted proteins | sample MB3enrmetagenome_FD_207602 | JGI IMG/M metagenome (GOLD analysis project Ga0326728, IMG submission 207602) | Lab enriched peat soil microbial communities from McLean, Ithaca, NY, United States - MB31MN | ecosystem: Environmental > Terrestrial > Soil > Wetlands > Peat | place: USA: New York... | reverse complement strand
CTTCCAGGCGAAAAGGTGGCCACCAGGATAAACTCAACTTCGAATCGATTACGCCTGTTTCTCCGGATTTCCCCTTCCGCTAGAAGGCTTTTTCTGTTCCGAAAAGTTCAACAGCGGGACAGTAGTGATCGCTTTGGACGATGGAGCGGTTGGGGACGGATCTCCACGACTCCTATGACGGGAACATCGCCGTCATCCCTCCCGCGTTGATTTCGCTTCCGTTCCTTGAGACTTCTGTGCGCGAATTCAGTTCCGTATATCGCCGCCGGATGGCGGTCCAAACGCATAACGCGGCGTTGAGGTACCGATTCGGGCTGGGGCCGGACACCGCCTTCTAGTCCCAATATTTGAGGATCGCGTACTTGGTGTCGCGTTGGGCGGGGCGGAAGCCCGATTCGCGGATGAGGCGCGTGATCTCTTCGAAGGTGGTCTTGCATTCGTAATTCGCGCTGAAGAGCACGCTTTCGTCGAAAACCGTCCCGCCGAAGTCGTCCGCGCCAAAGTACAGGCCCATCTGCCCGGTTTTTTTGCCTTCGCTGAACCAGCTGGCCTGGATGTGGCCGAAATTGTCCAGGACCAGGCGGCTGAGCGCGAGAATGCGCAGATAAAGCGAAGGGCCGGGGACCGCCTTGCCTTGTTCGGCCATCTGGCGCCCCAGGGGCGTGTTGTCGGGCTTGAAGCTCCAGGGGATGAAAGCGGTGAAGCCTTCGCGCCCGGCCTGAAGGGCGCGGTCCTGGACCGCCCGCAGGCCCAGCAGGTGTTCCACGATGTCCTCGGGGGTGTCGTGGTGACCGTACATCATGGTGGCCGTGCTGCGGTAGCCGAGGGCGTGGGCCGTGGCGTGGATGTCGAACCAGTCCTTGGCCGAGACCTTGATCTTGCTCATGCGGTCGCGCACCCTTTGGGTCAGGATTTCGGCGCCGCCGCCGGGCAGGGTGTCCAGCCCGGCCTTTTGCAGCTCTTCGAGGACCCAGCGCACGTCCTTGCCGGAAACCTCGGCCATTTTCCAGATTTCCGGGGCCGAGAAGAAATGGGGATGGGCCTTGGGGACTTCCCGCCGCACCGCCGAAACCAGGTCGGTATAGTACGAAAAGGGCAGTTCCGGGTTGAGGCCGCCCTGGATCAAAAAGGTCGTCACCCCCCGGTTCTCGGCGCTGTCGCGGATTTTGGAGACCATGTCCGCGACCGAAAAGGTGTAGGCGTCCTTGGCCTTGGGGCCGCGGTAAAAGGCGCAAAAGGTGCAATGCGCGTCGCAGACGTTGGTGTAGTTCAGGTTGGAGTCCGCGACCCAGGTGACCACCGCTTCCGGGTTGCGCCGCAGGCGGGTCTTGTGCGCCAGGTCGCCCAATTCCATGAGCGGCGCCTCGCGGTAGAGCGTGAGGGCGTCCTCGGCGGAGAGGCGTTCCCCTGCGCGGCAGCGTTCGAGGGCGGATTCAAGGGCGCTCATGGGTACCTCGCTTGCGGATCGGGACCGGGGTATCCTCCGCGTCCGGGTCTCGGATACAATTTGCTCCGGACCTGAACGGGGGAAGAGATGACGGATAAAGGCTACGGCGGCCGCGGGGCCGCGTTCGGGATTTTGCCGGCCGTGACGGCCGTTCTGGCGGCGCTCGCCTTTTATCGGGGCTTCCGCCATCCGGGGGCCTGGAGCCTGAACTATTATCAGGTCTCCTGGATCGACGGCTTTGTGCGCCGAGGCCTGCTCGGGACCTTGCTGGCGCCCTTGGGGTGCGGGCGTTTCGACCCGACCGTGGTGGCCGGCGTCCAGGCGGCGGTCCTGGGGCTCTGTTGCCTGCTCTTGGTCCGCTTGGCGCGGCGCGGCGGCGCTACGGCCGTCCTCTTGGCGCTCCTCTTGGCCTCCGACGCCGGCGCGTTCCTGATGAACGAGATCGGATACCCGGACCAACTGCTGTTGGCGGTTACGGCGGCGGCCTGCTGGCTCGTGCGTTCTGGGCGGCCCCGGAGCGCCTCCTTGGCCCTGGCCCTGGCGGTGCTCGTCCATGAAATGGGGCTTTTTTTGGCCCTGCCCCTGGCGTTCGTCGCCTGGCGAAGCCTCCCGGATACCCGTCGCGCCCACGGCGTCACCGTATTCGGCCCGGCGATCTTGGCGGCCCTGCTTTTGTTCGGTTTGGGCGATCCCCTGACGGATTCAACGCTCGGCGCCTACGCCGCCAAAGCGGCGGTTTGCGGGCATCCCCTCACTCGCCCCGATTTTATCGGCCATTTTCGGGAAACCTTGGCCGACACCTTCGGGTGGCACTACAACCGGTGGGAACTGGCGCTCCAAATCCTGCCCTTGGTCGCCTCCTTGGGCCTCGTCTTTCGGGGCCGGCCATTGTGGGGCTGGCGCTGGGCGGCGGCGTGCGCGCCGCTGGGTCTGGGCTTCTTGGGCTGGGACACCGGGCGCTGGATATTTTTGACACTGATGGCCGCCTTGCTGCTGCTGGCGGAGGAAGCTTCCCCGGCCTCGGGCGAGCGGTCCCCGCGGTCGGCGTTGGCCGCCGCCGCCTGCGCCGTGGGCCTGGCGGTGGCGGGCGCGGCCACGGGGAATTGGTTCGTCTGGTCCGCCTTCGCCAGCGCCTTGGTGCTGTCCGCCGCTTTTTGGGACGGGGCGCTGACCCCGCGCGAGGGTCTGGGGCGCTTTTTGCCCTTGGCCCTTCTGGTGCCCGCCCTGAGCATCCCCTTTTTTGACGGCTACCATACCCGGGGGTTCAACCGCGCGGACGGAGCCGCCTTCGTGTCCGAATTGCGCCATCCCCTGGGCGGCGCCGACGCCCGTTAAAGTTCCCGCTTCTAGCTTTCGGCGTGCAGGCGTTCCAGCCGGTCTTCGAATTCCTGGGCCCCGGCCAGCTCCTGGGGTCCCAGGGCGAAACGGATGCCCTTAAGGTAGGCGAGAATCGACGCTTTCGGCAGGCCGCAGCGCTCTTCCTGGGCCCGGCTGACGTCCTCCAGATCCCCCAGCGCCAAATCCAAACCCGAACGGACGGTCGCGGCCATGCGCAGCTTGTCTCGGCTGGGAAGGCTCGCGCGGATCGCCCAGCGGGCGAAGACGAAGGGTTTTCCGGTCCAGGCGCCCCATTCCTCGCAGAGGTCGATTTGGGGTTCGCAACCCGCGTATTCCAGCCGGCGCCGGAGGGCCTCGTCGCCGATGACCAGGCGAAACGGCGTGGGCGAGGCGGGCTCGACGAGCCGATAGTCCGTCACCTTGTGGCGCTGCCTGAGCCAGACCTCCATCAGCCGCACGGTGGTGGCGGTTTGGGGCGTCACCGAGATTTCCCGTCCGGCGAGGTCCACCGCGTGGGTCGCCCCCACCAGCAGGATGCTTTGGATGGGTCCCTGCCCGCAGATGCCCATCGAACCGAGCCATTCGAATTCGCCCGAGCGCACCAGCTCCAGGCCGTCGACGTAGCTGAAGGGCGCCACATCCAGCCGCCCGGCCTTGGCCTGGACGCCGAGCTGGCGGGGTGTGCCGCTGCTGACCTGATGTTCCTGGAGCCAGCGGTCGCTCAGAAAATGGTAATAGGGGGCCATGTTGACGAAGGGGACGATCCCGAATCTCATGCCCGAGCCTCCTGATCCGCCGGCACCGGGGCGTAAAAGATATCCCGTTCGATCGGGGTTTTTCCCGCTTCACGGATCAGGCGGCGCATGGATTCCTGCGCCAGCCCTTCCGGGCTCTTGTTGCCGGCCATGTGCATGATCTTTTCGCGGCCGATGGTCCCGTCCATGTCCGTGGCCCCGAAATTCAGCGCCAGCCCGGCCAGATCCGGGCTCAGCAGCACCCAATAGGCTTTGATGTGGTCGAAGTTGTCCAGCAGGAGGCGCGACGCCGCGATGGTGCGCACGTCCTCGACAGCGCCCTGGCGCAGGGCCGGAATGCCGGTGCCGCCGGGCGCAAAGGCCAGGGGGATGAAGGCCATGAATCCGGGCGCCTCGTCCTCCAGGCTCCGGAGTTTGAGCATGTGGTCGACGCGTTCCTCGTAGGTTTCCACATGCCCGTACAGCATCGTGGCATTGGTCTTGATGCCGAGTTCGTGGGCCGCCCGGTGCACGGCGCTCCATCCTTCCCAGCCGATCTTGGGGAAGAAGAGTTCCTTGCGGACACGCTCGCTGAAGACCTCGGCGCCGCCTCCGGGAAGGGCGTCCAAACCGGCCGCGCGCAGGTCCTCAAGGATGGAGCGGACGTCGCGGCGCTCCAGCTTGGCGAACCAGTCGATCTCCACCGCGGTCCAGGCTTTGATGCCGATGGCGGGATAACGTTCCCGGAAGTCCTTCACGATGCGAAGATAGTCCGCGAATTTCCAGTCCGGGTGCAGGCCGCCGACGATATGGATTTCCCGGACGCCTTCGCCGTGGGCGAGAATCTCTTCGCGTCCCATCTCCCAGGCTCCGTCCTCGCCCTTGCGGCGGGCGAACTCGCAGAAACGGCAGCTCAGCACGCAGAGGTTGGTCGGGTTGCACTGGCGGTTGGTGACGAAATAAGCCCGGTCGCCGTGGCGGCGGCGGGCCTCCCAATCGGCCATTTTGCCCAGGCTGGGGACGTCGGGCGTGCGCAGCAGGGCCACTCCGTCGTCAAAGTCCAGGCGGCGGCCGGAGGCGATCTTCTCCCAGATGGGCGGAAGGGCCTTGTCGGTGAATTCGAAACGGGGAAGCGCGCGATCCATGGCGTCCTCGACGTGCGGGAGAGGGGAGGGGGGCTTCAGGCGAGGCCGTATTCGGACCAGCGCGCGTCGACGCGCCGGACGATGTCCTCGGGCATGGCCACGGGTTCCGGGTAACCGGTCTTCCAGGTCGCGTCGATGCCCAGGACCCCTTCGTACTGGGGCCAGGCGCCGCGGAGGCGGGTGCGCGAAAAGCGGAGGTCGCGGGCCGCGTCAAAGCGGGTGAAGAGGCCCCAAAGGGCCTCCACCGGGTCGTCCAGGTCGACGTCTTCGCTGACCAAGGCCGCGATTTTATGGGGACCCAGGGCGGCGGACTTGAGCAGGCGCTCCAGCGCCGCCGCTGAGGGCCGCCCCTTGTTGCGGACCTTGACGAACAGGAGGGTGTCCTCCCAACTGACGTGGCCGAGATAGCCGGGACCGACCGCCGCGCGCAAGGTGTCGGGCCGGAAGACCGGACGCCGTGGGCCGCGGGCCGCGGGTTTCGCCGCGGGTTGGGCGGAACGGGCCGCCGGCAGGGGACCGCGGGCCGAGGTGAAATCGAGGATCAGCTTGGAGCCCAGGTTCATGGTGTGGCTGGTGAAATCCAAGGTATCCAAGGGCGTCCCGGGCAGGAGCAGGACGTCCTCGCGGGGGTCGAAATGCAGGGCCGCTTCCTTCAGCAGGGCCCTGAAATCCCGGGCGTCCACGCCCGCGTCCACCAGCACGACGACCTTGCAGAGGCTGAGCTGGCCCTGGCCGAGCAGGCCGAGGGCGGTCTTGACGCCCTCCTTGGCGTGGCGTTGGCGCACCGAGACGGCCAAAAGGTTGTGGAAGCCGGTTTCGTAATAGGTCCAGAAATCCGCGATTTCCGGGTGCATCAGTTTCAGGAATGGCGCGCTGAAGGCGTTGACGGCCTCCCCCCAGATGCGGTCCTCCTGGGGTGGTTTGCCGACGATGGTGGCGGGATAGACGGCGCCCTTGCGGTGCGTCAGGGCGCTGAGCTTGAAGGTGGGATAAAGCCCGGCGTGGCTGTAGTGGCCGAAATGGTCCCCGAAAGGCCCTTCGGTGCGCCGATCGTCCAGGTCGATGGTCCCCTCCAATATGAACTCGGCGTCGGCGGGCACCCAGAGGGGCTGGGTCTTGGCCCGAACCAGGGGTTGGGGGCCTCCCCGCAGGAGCCCGGCGAAGGGCAATTCATCCATGCCTTCGGGCAGGGGGAAGATCGCGGACAGGATCAGGGCCGGGTCGCCCCCGAGGGCCACCGCGCAGGGCAGGCTGCCGCGTCCGCCCGCTTCGTGGGCGTGGGCTTCGGCCCCGCGCACGATCTGGAAGTGCATGCCGGTTTCGCGGGCGTTGTAGACCTGCATGCGGTACATGCCCAGGTTGCCGCGCCCGTCCTTGGGGCTGGTCGTCTGCACCAGGGGCAGGGTCAGGAAGGGGCCGCCGTCCTGGGGCCAGCAGGTCAGCACCGGCAGGCGCCCCAGATCCGGGTCGGACACGACGACGTCCTGGACCGCGGAAGAGCGCAGGCGCCGCACGCGCATCGACAGCGCGCGGGCCACATCCTTTCTGCGCTTCCAAAGGGTCTTCAGGCTGGGCGGCTGGAGGGCGACGGCCAGGGAAGCCAGGCGTTCCCCCAGCGCGGCGGGTTCGTCGCCGAGACCCAGGCGCAGGCGCTCATGGGTCGCGTTGAGGTTGATGGCGAGGGGGAAAGCCGAGCCTTTGACGTTTTCAAAAAGCAGCGCCGGACCGCCCCGGCGCAGGCTGCGCTGGGCGATCTCGCCGATCTCGAACCGCGGATCGACCGGAGCGCGGACGCGGGCGAGCTGGCCGCGCGATTCGAGAAGGGCGAGATAGGCGCCGAGGGTCACGGGCGGGGGATCAGTGCAGTCCGAGGAACAGGAACACGGTTCCTCCGATGCCGAGCAGAAGGCCGCCGCCCCACAGGAAGCGGCGCTTGGTCAACACCGCGATGGCCGAAAGGGCGATGGCGACCTGGAAGAGCGTCACGCCCTTGGCCAGCAGGGCGTTCCGTCGGGCGTATTCCTCGGATTCCTGTTCCAGGTTTTTGGCTTCTTTGGTGATTTCTTCCATGTCCTTCTTGTACTCGTCGACCTTGGCCAAGTCCTTGTCGTCGGGCTTGTGCTTGAGGCTGGCCAGCAGATCCAGCTTGCTGGAGAGGACCGAGGCTTTGATGCTCTTGGCCTGGTAATAGGCCCACTGGTCCGAGGCCTTGACGCGGGACATCATGGCTTCGTCGGCGAAGCTGGAGGAGAAAAGGGCGCAGACCGCGGCCAAGGCGGCGATCAGCGCGGACGTCAGGGCCACTTGGAGGCTGAAGCCGCCCTCTTCGTGGGCCTTTTCGTGCATGGCTTCGTGCAGGTGCTCGGTCGGGACTTCGATTTCTTCGGACATGGTTCCTCTCTCAGTCGGTGGTGGTGGGGTGCTTGGTTCCTTCGGCGGGGACCTTCAGGGTTCCGCCTCCAGCTGTTCCGGTTTCCACAGATCCTCCTGGCACTGGCCGAGGACCTGGAGCAGGCGCCGGGAAAAGCCTTCCAGCACGGCCTCGGTGGTCAGGGGCCGCATATAGTAGGGGGGCATCAGGGGCATGATGATCGCCCCGTCGGCGCTCAACTGGGCGGCGGCGCGCAGGGTCTGGGTGCTGACGGGCGTCTCCCTTAGGCAGAGCACCAGGCGCCGCCGCTCTTTGAGGGCCACCAAGGCGCTGCGGGTGAGCAGGGTGTCGGCGATCCCGGCGGCGATCTTGTTCAGGGTGCCCGAACTGCACGGCAGGATCACCAACGCGTCGAAGCGCGTCGAGCCGCTGCTGGAGGGGGCGCTCAGGTCCTGGTCCGGAAAAATACCGTCGACTTTTTTTTCGACGTCGGCCAGGGTCAGTCCGCTTTCGTGGGAGAGCAGGTGCAGGCCCCAGCGGGTGAAAATGACGTATTTTTCGCCTTCAAGCCGGTCCAAAAAATCCAGGGCAAAGGCGATGCCGGTGGCCCCGGTGATGCCGACGAGGGTGCGCTTGGACGCTTCCATGCCCCCCTCTAGCGCAGCACCGCCAGGATTCCGGCGGCCACGGCCACCCCGATCCAGGCGTTGACGGTAAAGAAGGCCGAGCCGGGTTCCAGGCTGTACCCGAAGCGCTGTTCCAGCAAAAGCAGGCCGGCCGCGGGGGCCAGGGCGATCCAGCCCCAGGCGCCCGCCATCGGGGCCAAAAAGCCGTGCGCCAGGGCGCCCAGGCACAGGAGGGCCGCGCCGTGCAGCACCAGCCCCAGATCCAGGGCCGTGCTGCGTCCGAATTGGGCGGGGACGGAATACAACCCGTGGGAGACGTCGAAGTTTTCGTCCAAAGTGGCGTAAAGCACGTCGAATCCGCTGACCCAACAGAAGGTGAACAGGGCCAGCCAGAGGGCCGCAGGCGGCGGCGGAAGATCCGGCGTGTATCCCAGCGCGCCCCCCAGGGGCGCCAGGGCCAGACCCAGGCCCACTCCAAAATGGCAGGTCCAGGTGAAGCGTTTCATCAGGGGGTACACGGCGAACACGACCAGGGGCAAGGGGCTGACCCACAGGAGCCAGGGCGCCAAAAACCACGCCGCCAGCAGGTAAACCGCGGCCCCGAGCAGGGCCACCGTCCATCCCTGGGAGCGTTTGAGCTGCCCTGAGGGCAATTCGCGCCCCTGGGTTCGGGGGTTCTGCGCGTCGATGGAATGGTCCAAAAGGCGGTTCAGGGCCAAGGCCGCGGTCCGCGCCCCGATTCCGGCGATCACGATCAACCCGAGCCGACCCCAATGGAGACGGCTCCACCCCGTCCAGGGACGGGAAAGGGCCGCCCCTGCCAAAAGCATTGGCAGCGAAAAGAGCGTGTGTTCCAGTTTGACGAACCCTGCCAGCTTTTTCAACATACCCCATCGTAAGCGAAAGGGGGGTGTCCCGTCCAGTTTGCGGGCCTTGTCCAAGGGGGAATCCCCTTGTTATACTTATATTTTGGCCCCCGCCCTCTGAATAGGGAAGGAAGCGTTTCGGGTTCGCCGCCGGTTTGCATCGGGCGACGGTCCCCTCCCGTCTATGAAGACCTATCTCCGACTCTTACGCTACGCAAGGCCATACCGTTGGACCCTTTTGGGCGCGGCGATCTGCATGTCCCTGGCCGCGGCCATGAACGTGGGGGCTTTGCTGCAGTTGCAGCCGATCTTCGACAAGATTTTTTCCGGGAAGAGCTCGGCGGTCGACTTCGCCGCCGCGATGAAGGTCTATCCGGGTTTGATGCTCGCCTTGATGCTCTTGAAGGGCGTCTTCTCCTTCACCGGGGACGTGCTCAACGGCATGGCCACCAACAAGCTCACCGCGGACATCCGGGAGGAGGTCTACGCCAAGCTGGTGGAGTTGCCGCTTTCGTACCACTCCAATAGCCGGGCGGGGCAACTGCTGGCGCGGGTGACCAACGACATCAACTTGATGCCCGCCGGCATCTGCGAGGTGCTGGGGCGGATTTTCGGCGCGGGGCTCAATATCATCACCATCCTGGGCGCCATGTTCTATATCAATTGGAAGCTGGCCCTCATCGTGACGGTCGCCTTCCCGGTCTGCTTCGGCCCCCTGATCCATTTCAGCCGCCGTCTGCGCCGCCATAGCAACGAGGGCCAGGACCGCATGGCCGACCTGACGGTGCAGCTCCACGAAACTTTGGCCGGCATCCGGGTGATCATGAGCTTCGGCACCCAGCCCCAGGAAAAGGCCCGTTTCAAGACCGCCGTCTGGGCCCATTACCGAGCGGTCATGCGCCAGATTCGCACCGCCGCGGCCGCCAGTCCGGTGATGGAGTCGATCATCGCCACGGGCGGATTTTTCCTGATCCTGGTGGCCGGCGCCATGGTCCGCAATTCGGACCTGACCACCGGCCAGTTGATGACCCTGGCCGCCCTGTTGGGGAGCATTTATCCCCAGATCAAGACCGCCAACGGGGTGAATTCGGCCATTCAAGGCGCCCTGACCGGAAGCCAGCGCGTGTTTTCGCTGTTGGATGAACCGGTGGGGATCCAGGAAAAGCCGGACGCGGTTTCCCCGAAAGGCCTCGAAAAGGGCGTGCGTTTCCAGAAGGTCTGTTTCGAGTACGTCCCCGGCCATCCCGTGCTCGTCGATGTCGATCTGGAAATCCCGGCGGGGTCCACGGTGGCCCTGGTCGGGCCCAGCGGCGGGGGCAAGACCACCTTGGTGGATCTCGTCCCCCGTTTCCACGACCCGAAATCGGGGGTGATCTCCCTGGACGGCGTGGACTTGAGGGATCTGCGCCTGCAGGAACTGCGGGGGCTGATCGGCGTCGTCACCCAGGAGACCTTCCTTTTCAACGACACCATCGCCAACAACATCCGCTACGGCTGCCCCAACGCGACCGATGCGCAGGTGCGGGAGGCCGCCCAGGTCGCCAACGCCCACGAGTTCATTGAAAAGCAGGCCGAGGGCTACGAGACCCGCATCGGCGACCGCGGGGCCCGGCTTTCGGGCGGCCAGCGCCAACGCCTGAGCATCGCCCGGGCGGTCCTGCGCAACCCGCCCCTGCTGATCCTGGACGAGGCCACCAGCGCCCTGGACACCGAAAGCGAACGCCTGGTCCAGCAGGCGTTGGAGCGCCTGATGCAGCGGCGCACCTCGCTGGTGATCGCCCACCGCCTGAGCACGGTGCGCAACGCCGACCTGATCGTGGTCGTCGAAAAGGGGCATATCGTCGAGCGCGGGCGCCACGACGACCTGATCGCCCAGGGCGGCACCTACGCCCGTCTCTGCCAGATGCAGTTCATGGGCGGCGCTCCCGCCGCCGCACCCGCGTTGGGGACCGAAACCGTATGAACGCCCTGAAACCCGCCGTTTTTCTGGACCGCGATGGAACCGTCAGCGAGGAGATCGGCTACATCCATCGCGCCGATATCCCGAAGTATTCCCTCGTCGCGGGCGTCGCGCCGGCCTTGAAGCGCCTGCGCGAGGCGGGCTACGCCCTGGTCGTCCTGACCAACCAGAGCGGCGTGGGCCGGGGATATTTCGGGGCGGACGTCGTCGACGCCGTCCACGCCCGCATGCGGGAGCTCCTGCGCGCCCAGGGCGCCGACGTGGACGCGGTGTATTATTGCCCGCACCACCCCGATCCCGCGGCCAAAGCCGACAACGGGCATGTCCCGGCGGGGCGGGTGGAATCCGTGCCGGTGCCGGAGCTGAGCATCGATTGCGCCTGCCGCAAGCCCAAGCCGGGATTGGCCCTCAAGGCCGCCCAGGAGCTGGGGTTGGATCTTTCCCGCAGTTGGATGGTGGGCGACAAAAAGGCCGATCTGGGGCTGGCGGAAGCCGCGGGACTCAAGGGGGGGATACTGGTGCTGACGGGATACGGCGTGGACACCCTGGAAAAGTTGAAGGCCAAGGGCCAGGAGCCGGCGCACGTCGCCGCCGACCTATCCGCCGCCGCCGGGATCATCTTGGGAGCGCGGTCGTGAGGCCGGTCCGCAGGAGGGCCCCGGAGTTGAAGGAGGAGCGCCGGATATTGGAGGCGTTCCCGAAGCTGAACGTCGCCATTTTGGGCGACCTGATGCTCGACGAGTACGTCTACGGGGAGACGACGCGTATCTCCCGCGAAGCGCCCGTGCTCATCCTCAAGCATGAACGCACCCAAAGCCTGCCCGGCGGCGGGGCCAACCCCGTGAGCAACGTCGCCAGCCTGGGCGGCACCGCGGTGGCGGTCGGGGTTCTGGGCCGCGACCGAGCCGGGGAGACCCTGCTGTCCATTTTCAAGGACAAGGGCGTGGACACCAGCTCGGTGGTCCTCGAACCCGGCCGCGTCTCGCCGGTCAAAATCCGGGTGCTGGCCGGCGGCCGGAACACCGCGCGCCAGCAGGTCATCCGGCTGGACCACGAGGCCGAGGGGCCGGTGCTCAAGGAGACCGAGGACAAGGTCCTGAAAGCCCTGGAGGAGCGCCTCGCGCGCGCCCATGCGCTGATCATCAGCGACTACGGGAATGGCCTGATGACGCCCCGCCTGCTCAAGCGCATCAACGCCCTCGCCAAGACCCATCCCAAGCTGGTCACCTGCGTGGATTCGCGCTACCAGCTCGGCCGCTATCGCGGAGTGACGGTCATCACGCCCAACGAGACCGAGGCCGCGCCCGCGGCCGGTTTCGAGGACTACCGCGAGGAGGACCTCGAGGCCATCGGCCATTCGCTCCAGAAAAGGACCCGGGCCCGCATGGTGCTGGTGACCCGCGGCAGCCAGGGCATGAGCCTGTTCACCGGGAACCGCAGGCGCCGCGACATCCCGGTGCTCGGTTCCACGGACATCGTCGACGTCAACGGCGCGGGCGATTCGGTCGCGGCCTGCATGACCCTGGCCCTGGCCGCCGGCGCCGCCCCGGAGATCGCCATGAACCTGGCCAACGCGGCCGGGGGCGTGGCCGTGATGCAGAGGGGGCCGGCCAGTGTCACCCGCGCCCAAATTCTGGAACTGTTGGAAAAGGAGGCCTGAGTGCCCGTTTCGCCGTCCGCACCCCGGCCCCCCAAGGGCGACCCGCGCGGAGCGCGCGCGGCGGGCGTTCCCGAAGCCGCCTTGCGCGGCCTGGCCGAATCCAAATTCGTGCCCCGGGAACGGCTGAAAGCCGTGATCGAACGCCTGAAGCGGCAGGGCCGCAGGGTCGCCTTCGCCAACGGCTGTTTCGACCTTCTGCACGTCGGCCATCTGCGCTACCTCCAGGGCGCCAAAGCGGCCGCCGGGAAAAACGGGGTCCTGGTCGTGGCGCTCAACACCGACGCCAGCGTGCGCAAGCTCAAGGGACCCACGCGTCCCTTGATGACCCTCAAGGAACGCGCCGAACTGGTGGGCGCCCTGGCCTGCGTGGACTACGTGACCGCCTTCGGGGAGCCGACGGCGGGGCCGACCCTTCGGGCCCTGCGCCCGCATCTGCAGGCCAAGGGGACCGACTACACCCCCGAGAGCGTGCCCGAGGCGGCGCTCATGCGTTCCTTGGGCGGGGTCGTGGTCATCACCGGCGACCCCAAGGACCACTCGACCACGGCGCTCATCGCCAAGGTCCACAAAGCCTTCCGCTGAAGTGGGGGCCGGGGCGCCTTCGCTGAAAGGTCTCCGCGTGCTGGTCGTGCGCAACGACCGCATCGGGGACCTGGTGCTCGCCCTTCCCCTGGTGGAGGGTCTGCACCGCGCGGGAGCCTTCGTGGGGGTGCTGGCGTCGAAATATGCCGCCCCCTTAGTGGAGGCGGATCCCAGGGTCGGCCGTCTCATCGTGGACGGCCCCGGAGCCCGGCGGGAAATACGCGCGGCGGGATTTGACGCGGCCCTGGTGCTATGGGCGAACGCCCGCAACGCCTGGAACCTACGTCGCGCGGGCGTGCCGCGCATTTTCGGCCCGGGATGGCGGCCTTTTTCGCCCCTGTTCCATGAGCGCCTGAACCTCCGGCGCGGCCGCGGTTGGGAGCACGAAAGCGAGCTGAATTACGCCTTTGGCCGGGCCCTGGGCCTGGAAGGGGAGGCTCCGCCGCCGCGTTTGCGACTGTCCGGAGGGGCCCGGCTCCGCGCCCGCGCCTATCTGTCGAAGACGGCGCCCAAGGGGGCCGGTCCCTTGGTGGGTCTGCATCCCGGTTCCCGGGGCTCGGCCCAGCCTTGGCCCGTGGAACGCTTCGCCGCCCTCGGCCGGGAGCTGGCGCGGCGCCACGGAGCGCGTCTGTTGGTCACCGCCGGCCCCGGCGAGGAGGACCAAGCCCGGGAATGCGCCCGGCTGGCGGATTCCCGCTGCGCGGTTTGTACCGGTTTGGGGCTTCAGGAGTTCGCCGCCGCGCTCGGTGAACTGGACCTTTTCGCGGCGTGCTCGACCGGGCCCCTGCATCTGGCCGCCGCCGGCGGCGCCCCGGTGTTGGGCTTGTATCCGCCGCTGAGGGCGATGTCGCCCCTGCGTTGGGCCCCGCGGGGATCGCGGCGCGCGGTGCTTTCCCCGGCCGGGCTCGGGTTCCGGATTCCGCCTTCGCCGGGGGTGAATTACGTGGAGCGCATCGGCGTGGAAGAGGCCGCCGCCGCCTGCGTCTTTTTATTGCGCGGCAAAAAAGGGGGTCCGCACGGGACCCCCAAGGGAGCGAGGCGCCAGGCATGAGGTCGATGACCGGATTCGGGAAGGGCGAGGCCCAGGACGAGCGGCGCGCCTACGTCGTCCAGCTCAAGAGCGTGAACAACCGCTTTTTGGAGCTGGGGCTGAAGCTGCCCGCGGACTTGTGGGCCTGGGAAGCCGAGGCCCGGGCGCTCCTGCAGGGCTCGCTGGAGCGGGGCAAGGTCGATTTCCACTGGAAAGAGACGCCCCAGCCCGGTCAGGTTTCGGCGCCCCGCGTCGATGCGGCGCGGGCGGCGGCCTGGCTCACGGCGCTGCGCGCCTTGGGCGGGAATGTGGGACTCGCCGGGGAGCTGCCCATGGAAGCCCTGCTGCGCCTGCCCGGGGTGATCGCCGCGGGTGAAGGCGAGGACAGCGGCGGGACCGAAGGGGACGCCGAGGCCCGTTGGAAAGGGATGCGGGCGGCGCTGGGACGCGCCCTGGAGTCGCTCAACGCCAGCCGGGAACGCGAAGGCGCGGCGCTCGCCGAAGAGCTGGCGCGCCTGCTCAAGGACGCCGAGGCGGCCGTGGACGGCATCGAAAAGCTGAGCTTCGATCTGCAGCAGTCCTTCGCCGAACGCCTGCGCAAGCGGCTCGCGGCCGTCCTGGAAACGGTCCGCCCCGACGATCCCCGGATCGTCCTGGAGGCCGCCCTGGCCGCGGACAAGGCGGACATCCGCGAAGAGGTCGTGCGCTTCCGGGCGCATACCGCCGAATTCCGGCGCCTGCTTCAGGCGCCCGGTTCCACCGGGAAAAGGATGGACTTTCTTTGCCAGGAGCTCCTGCGCGAGGCCAACACCATGGGATCCAAGAGCCCGGAAGCCGGGCTCACCCAGGCGGTCGTCGGCCTTAAGAGCGTCGTCGAGCGCCTGAAAGAGCAGGTCCAGAACGTCGAATGAACCTCGAAAAGCTGCTCGCCAAGGCCCGCAAGCCGCAGCCCTTTTTGCTGGTGCTCTCGGCCCCTTCGGGCGGAGGCAAGTCCACGGTCTGCGACTTGTTGCTGAAGCGCCTGCCCTGGATGCGGCGTTGCGTCACGGCCACCACCCGCGCCCCCCGGGGACGGGAACGCGACGGCCGCGACTACCATTTCCTCAGCGAAGAGGAATTCGCCCGCCGTGTCTCCGAAAAGGGCTTTTACGAGCATGCGCGGGTGCACGGCAATCGCTATGGGACACCTAAGAAGGAGGTCGAAGAGGCGTTGGCCAAGGGCCGCAACCTCGCGCTGGTGATCGACGTCCAGGGCGGTGCGGCCGTGAAACGGCGGCGCAAGGACAGCGTGCTCGTCTTTTTGGCGCCGCCGAGCATGGCGGTGCTCAAACGCCGCCTGGAGGGTCGGGGCACGGACAGCCCCGAATCCGTGGCCCGGCGGCTGAAGGAGGCCGACGCCGAATGCGCGGCGGGCCTCAAGTACGACTATCTCATCATCAACGACGATCTGGAGACGACGGTGGAGGCTTTGGCGCAGGTGTGCCAGGCCGCCCGTCATCGGCTGGCTCGATAGAAGAAAGGCAGGAACCATGGCACTTCCCGAGCAGGACAAGAGCGGCAACAACAAATACCAGCGCGTGATGCTGGCGTCGAAGCGCGCCCGCGAACTGGCCGAAGGGGTCAACCTGGCGCCGGAGATGGAAGGCCGCAAGATCACGACCGTCGCCATGGACGAACTGGAAAAGGGCGTCCTCAAGCGCGACGACCAGGTCGAGGCGGAAAAGAAGGATGCCTGAGGCGCCGTCCATCCTCGTCGGCGTCGCGGGCGGCATCGCCGCCTACAAGGCCGCCGACGTGGTGAGCGCTTTGCGGAAAAAGGGCGCAGTGACCACGGTGCTCCTGACCCGCAACGCGGCGCGCTTCGTCGCGCCCCTGACCCTGCAAGCCCTGTCCGGACGGCCGGTGGGGCTGGATCTGTTCGAGGAGCCCCCCGCCTGGGGCATCGGGCACATCTCGCTGGCCAAGGAGGCCGACGCCTACGTCCTGGTGGCGGCGACGGCCAACCTGTTGGCCAAGCTCGCCGCCGGGATCGCCGACGATTTCGTGACCACGGCGGCCCTGGCCTACCACCCCAAGTCGTTGGTGATCGCTCCGGCCATGAACACGGCCATGTGGCGGCATCCCGCGGTGCGGGCCAACCTCGAGACGCTCAAGGCCCGCGGCGCCCGGATCGTGGAACCGGCGGTCGGGCGCCTGGCCTGCGGGGACGAGGGCGAGGGCAAGCTGGCCGATCCCGCGTTGATCGTGCGCGCGGCCTGGGAGCTCGCCGAGGGGCAAAAGGCCGCCCGTTCGGCCCCGGAAGGGGTCCTGAAGGGGCGGAGGGTCCTGGTTTCCGCCGGGCCCACCCGCGAACACCTGGATCCCGTCCGCTATCTCAGCAACCCCAGCAGCGGCAAGATGGGCTACGCCATCGCCGCCGCCCTGCGCGACTTGGGCGCGGACGTCGACCTCGTGAGCGGTCCGACCGCGTTGGAGGCGCCCTCCGGAGTGCGCTGCGAACGCGTGACCTCGGCCGAGGAGATGCTGGCCGCCTGCCGCAAGGCCTTCGCGCAGGCGGACGCCTTCGTCGCCTGCGCCGCGGTCTCCGACTTCCGTCCCACGAAGCCCTCCCTCCACAAACAAAAAAAGACCGGCAAGCCGGAAGTCCTGCGCCTGGAGGCCACCCCGGATATTTTGGCGACCCTGGCGAAGGCCAAGGGCGGCCGGGTCCTGGTCGGCTTCGCCGCCGAGACCGACGACCTGCTGGCCAACGCCGGGGAAAAGCTCCGGCGCAAGCGCCTGGATTTGATCGTCGCCAACCCGGTCGACGCGGGGCGGGGCTTCGCCTCCGACGACAACGAAGCCTGGCTGCTGCGGCCGGGCGCGGAAGCCGAGCGCCTGCCTTTGCAGCCGAAGGCCGCCTTGGCTCGCCGCATCGCCGTCGAAGTGGCCGCGCTCCTGAAGGGCAAGGCGTGACCCCGGACGCGACGGGATCGGCCAACGAACGCCTGGCCTCTTTGGCGGCCAAGCTGGGGGCCTATGCCGCCGCCCGGGTCCGGAGCGAACCCGAGGCGAGGGTCCGTTTGGACCGTCCCCTGGACGGGCCGCCCGTCGTCGCGCCCAAGGCCGACGTTTCGGCGCGGGCCGGGGATTTGTTGGGCCTGGGCGGCGGTTTCGCCGGGGGCGCCGATCCCAAGCCGCCCTACGCGCCGACCTTGGAGGGTTTCCAGGAACAGATCGCCTCCTGCGGACGCTGCGCCCTGGCGGCCAAGCGCAAGAACCTGGTTTTCGGCGAAGGGGCCTCGGGCGCGCCCATCGTTTTCGTGGGGCCCGCCCCCGGGGGCGACGAGGATTTGACCGGACGCCCCCTGACCGGGGCCGCCGGCGAGCTGCTGGAACGCATGTGCGCGGCCATGGGCTACAAGCGCTCCGAGATGTACGTCTGCGACGCCGTGAAATGCCGCCCGTTCGGGCCGGCGCCCGGCAAGGAAAGTTTGGACGCCTGCGCACCCTATTTGGCCCATCAACTGGGACTGATCCGGCCCAAGGTGGTCGTGGCCCTTGGGGAAGCCGTTTCCACGCAATTGCTCGGTCCGGGGGGGCCTTTTTCCGAACGCCGCGGGCGCTGGGGCGCCTATGCGGGCCTCAAGGTCATGCCCACCTACCATCCCTCCGATCTGCTCCGGGATCCCGGGCTCAAACGCCATGTCTGGGAAGATCTCAAGCAAGTGCTCAAGGTCCTGGCCTAAGTCCGGCCGCATCCGCCGCGAACGCGCGGCCGAAAGGGACGCCATGCAGCGATCCGCCGTCCGCACCGCCGCGCTTTGGGGCGCACTGGTCCTGCCGGCCTTCGGCCTCGGGGCGGTCGGGCTTCCCGGTTTCGCCACCCCGCCCATCGGCGGTTTGCCGGGGATGACCGGAGGGGTGCAACCCCAGACCGGGGTGATGCCCACCACGGAAATGCCGCCCCAGACCCAGGTCCAACTGCCGCGGCTGAGCCGGCAGATGCCGGCTTCGGCTCCGAAGTCCGAGCTCCGCCCCCTCAAGGGTCGTTGGGCTGTCGGCGTGGATTCGACCCCGGGACTGGGCGCCCCGACGTCCCAGGCGGTCGCCACCTTGAATTCCCTGAGCTTGCGCTATTGGCTCAACGACCATTGGGGAGTGGACCTGCGCCTGGGCGGCGCTTATTCCTCGCAGCAGTCCTCCAACAGCACCCTTTCCCCCTTGGTCACCCAGGCCCCCGGGGGCTGGGGCGCGGGCGGGGGCCTGGGGCTTCGTTACAACCTGAGCGAGCCCAGTTCCAACGTGCTGGTGCAGGCCTTGGCGCGCGCTTCGGGGGCCCAGAGCGCCGTGCCGGAGGATTCCCAAAGCCCGGAGGTGCGCACGACCACGGTGGCGGGCTTTATGGGCTTCGGCGTCGAGGCCTTCGTGCCGGGCTGGGACTGGCTGTCGGTGGAGGCCTCCGCGGGCGTCACCGGTCTGTCGCAGTCCCAGAACACCCAAGGCGGGGCCCCGGGCGACGCGGCCGCCAGCGGCATCGGCCTCGCCGGCTGCGGCTATTCGCCCTTCAACCTCGCCGTGCACGCTTATTTCTGACCGCGTTCGCCTGGGCCGACGGTCCCGCCTTCACCGTTCCGATTTTCCGCGCCCGTTTCCGACCGGGGTTCCATGCCCGATTTCTGCCGGGTCGCCCTTCCGCTTCCGTTGAAGGGCGCCTTCGATTACAGCATCCCTCCGGGCCTCGTCTTGAGCCCCGGTCAGCGGGTGCGCGTGCCCTTCGGACGCCGCCATTTGGCGGGCGTGGTGACGGAACTGTTGGAGGCGAGCTCGGCCAAAGGCCTGCGCCCCGTGGAATCCGCGCTCGAAGCCGCCCCCTCGGTATCCCCCGTCCTGCTCAAGTTCACGCGTTGGATCGCGGACTATTACCTGTGCGGCTGGGGCGAGGCCTTGGCCTTGGCCCTGCCTCCGGCTTCCGGCCCCAAGCGCGAGGAGTGGCTGGTGTGCGCGGAGGAGTCCGCGCTCCGGGAGCTCATCGCGGAATTGGACGCCCGCCAGGCCCGTTCGCGGTCGGTCCTGGAGTCCCTGGCCGCCAAAGGCGCCCTGCCTTTGCGGGTGGCGAAAAAGGAGGGGCTCTCACCCGTCGTGCTCAAAAAGGCCCTGGAAAAGGCGGTGCGCGGTGAAATCCGCGAGGCCGACCCGCCCTCCCAGGCTCCGGCCCGGCCCGACGCGCCTCCGGAACTGACCGCGGACCAGGCCAAGGCCGTGAAAAGCCTTTTGGAGGATTTGGAGCGCGGCGGGGAGGGGGGCCGCCTGCTCCATGGCGTCACCGGTTCGGGCAAGACCGAAGTCTATCTGCGCGCCATTTCAAAGGTGTTGGAGCTCGGGGGCGGGGCCATCGTGCTGGTGCCGGAGATCGCGCTCACGCCCCAGACCTGGGCGCGCTTCGAAGCGCGTCTGCCCGGCGAGGTCGCCGTCCTGCACAGCGGCTTGAGCCCCCTGGCGCGGGCCCGGGCCTGGGCCGATCTGGCCTCGGGGCGGCGGCGGGTGGCCCTGGGGCCCCGCTCGGCCTTGTTCGCGCCGGTGCGTTCGCTGCGCCTGCTGGTCGTGGACGAGGAAAGCGAACCCTCCTACAAGCAGGAGAATTCGCCCCGCTACCACGCCCGCGATGCCGCGCTGATGCGCGCGTCGATGGAGGGGGCCGTCTGCGTCCTGGGCTCGGCCACGCCGAGCTTTGAGGCGTATCAGAACGTCGCCTCCGGCAAGCTGAAGCTCCTGAGCCTGCCCGCGCGGGTAGGGGATCGCGCCCTGCCGCGGGTGGAATTCGTCGACCTGAACCAATGGGAACGTTCCCGGGAGGCGCCCGACGACGTGCTTTCGCCGCGCCTGGGAGAAGCGCTCAAGGCCAACCTGGCGAAGGGCAAGCAGAGCCTGATCTTCCTCAATCGACGCGGTTTCGCGCCCGTGTGGTCCTGCTCGGCCTGCGGCGAAGCCGTCGCCTGCCCGAACTGCTCGATCTCCCTGACCTTCCATCGCGAGGCCCGGGGCGAAGGCTGGCTGCGTTGCCACCTCTGCGGGACGGCGCGCCGTCCTCCCCAAAAGTGCGGCAACCCTAAATGCGGCAAGCCGACGCTCAGGGCCATGGGCGCGGGAACCCAGCGCCTGGAGGAGGAGGTGCGCCGACTTTTGCCGGGCGCGCGGGTGGTGCGCGTCGACCGCGACACCGCCTCCTCGGCCGGATTTCATCACGCCCTGCTGGAGCGGATGCGGGCCCGGGAGATCGACGTGTTGCTCGGCACCCAGATGCTGGCGAAGGGCCTCGACTTTCCGGACCTGACCTTCGTCGGCGTGGTCAACGCCGACGCTTCGCTGAACTTCCCGGATTTCCGGGCGGCGGAACGCACCTTCCAGCTTTTGGTGCAGGTGGCCGGGCGTTCCGGCCGGGCCGAGGTTCCGGGGACCGTGCTGATCCAAACCCGCCAGCCACTGCACGATTGCCTGCGGCTTGCCGCCGCCCAGGATTTCGAGGGATTTTTTCGCGAGTTTTTGCCGGAGCGCCGGGAATTCGGATATCCTCCTTTTGGCCGGCTGGCGGCCCTGATTTTTCGGGGGCCAGAAAAGGAGCGCGTCGAAGCCAAGGCCGCGGAAGCCGCCGAAGAACTCGCCCAGGCCGTCCGCACGGGGGCTTTGCCCGTGGAAATTCTCGGTCCCGCCCCTTCGCCCCTGGTTCTGGTCAACGGCTCTTGGCGTTACAGGATTTTGTTGAAAAGCAAGGGCACAAAGCCCTTGCACGCCCTGCTTTCGCCTTGGTGTTACGCTTGGAAAGACAAGAGCGTCCAGATGGCCGTCGACGTCGATCCGTTGAACTTTCTCTGAGGCCGCGCAGGCCGCCGGGAAGCCGCAAGGGGAATGCACTTTTCGGTTGGGAGGGCCAAAGCGGGTGTCGTAAGATGGGGCATGGCTTTGCTTACGGTACGACACTATCCTGACCCGATCCTTCGGAAAAAATGCGCCCCGGCGGATCCGAACGATCCGGGCCTGCCCGATCTGATCGAAAGCTTGTTTGAGACCATGGTCGCCGAAGAGGGCGTCGGTCTCGCGGCGAACCAGGTCGGCCTCGACATGGCCCTTGCGGTCATCGACACTTCCGGCGGACGCGACCCGAAAGGGCGGCTGGTCCTGCTCAACCCCGAGATCCTCGAGGAACGGGGCGAGGTGGAAGAGGAAGAAGGCTGCCTTTCCCTGCCCGGCTTGAGGGCCAAGGCGCGGCGCGCCGAATGGGTGCGGGTGCGGGCCCAAAGCGTGGGCGGCGACACGTTTGAGATCGCCTCCGACGGCCTGCTGGGCAAGGCCTTGCAGCATGAGATCGGACACCTCTACGGGCGCCTTTTCATCGACCATTTGTCGCTGGCCCAGAAAGCTTTGCTCTCGGGCAAGCTCAAGCAGTTGAAGAAGGCGAGCGCCCGGGTCGCATGAGCCTGAGGATCGTTTTTTTCGGCACGGGTGAATTCGCGGTGCCCTCCTTCGAGGCCCTGCGCGCCTCCGGACACCAGGTCCTCCGCGCCGTTTGCCAGCCCGATCGGCCCAAGGGACGCGGCCACCAGTTGCAGGCGCCGCCGCTCAAGCTCGCGGCCCTCGGGGCCGGAGTCGAAGTGTTCCAGCCCGAAAAGGTGCGCGACGCGGACGCCGTTGCGCGGGTCTTGGAGGGCGGGCCGGATCTCGCCGTGGTGGTCTCCTACGGACAGCTTTTGCCCGAGGCCGTCCTCAAGGGCCCGCGTCTGGGCTGCGTCAACGTGCACGCTTCGCTGTTGCCCCGTTGGCGAGGGGCCGCCCCCATCGAGTGGGCCCTGGCCTCCGGGGATCCCGAGACCGGGGTGT
>Ga0326728_10010511_pt1 | contig 21621 bp, 9 predicted proteins | sample MB3enrmetagenome_FD_207602 | JGI IMG/M metagenome (GOLD analysis project Ga0326728, IMG submission 207602) | Lab enriched peat soil microbial communities from McLean, Ithaca, NY, United States - MB31MN | ecosystem: Environmental > Terrestrial > Soil > Wetlands > Peat | place: USA: New York... | reverse complement strand
CAAGTCCACCTCCAAAGGAGTCTCCCAGATCGGTACCGAACTGGGGGTCGATGCGATCCTGGAAGGCAGCGTCCGAAAGGCGGGGGATGAACTCCGTATCACCGTGCAACTCATCGATGTCGACACCGAGGAGCATACTTGGTCAACCACCTACGATCGGAAGCTCGAGAAGGTATTCGCGGTCCAAGCGGACGTCGCGAAGCAGGTTGCAGAGGCTCTCGAGGTTAGTCTGCGGGCCGCGGAAGAGGCACGTCTCGAAACGAGACCAGCGGTGCGGCCCGACTCGTACCTCGCCTACCTGAAGGGACGGACCATGCTCCACACCACCTCAATAGACTCGCTCAAGGAGGCCAAGGAGCAATTCGAACTCGCGATTTCCTTGGACCCTAACAACGCTGCCGCCCACTCGGGCCTGGCCGACGCCACTCGGTTGATGGGGTGGTGGCACCCGGACGCTCCCCATGCCGTATGGGATGAGACCAGTCGACGTTTGGCAGCGCGAGCGGTCGAGCTCGACCCGAATCTCGCCGAAGCCCACGCGTCGCTGGCTTTAGTTCTCTGGGATGACTACGATTACGTTGCTGCCGAGAAAGAAATCCAGCGGGCCCTGTCGCTCAACCCGAGCTACTCCTTGGCGCACAACGCCTACGCAAACATCCTCCAAGATGAAGCCCGGGTCGACGAGGCTCTTCGGGAATTGACGCTGGCCGAGGCAGCTGACCCCCTTTGGTTCCACAATCTCGGCCACTTGATCGTGTTGCTTCTCTGGATGGGAAAGTTTGACGAAGCGCTTGTCAAGATCCAAAGAGTCGGCGAACTGAAACCCTCCAGTTCGGACTACTACCTGGACCTGGCCTATTACTACCTACAGCGATCGGATCTCGAGGCGTGCGCCAAGGAATACAATCGGTACATGGAAACGGACGCGGAACCGCGGTGGAAGAGGTTGAACCTCGCCGTTCACCTTGCGTTGTCCGGGGAGAAGGAGCAGGCGAGGGACCTTCTTCGGCGCGAGGAATCACTACCGGGATCCCACGAAGTCGATTGGGCGGTCGCCTACACTTACGCTGAGCTCGGGGACCTCGACGAATGTTTTCGACTTCTGGAGATGATGGTGGCGAGGCACGAGGTTGCGTTGCAGCGATGGCGGCTGGACCCGCGGCTCGAGCATGTCCGGAAGGATCCGAGATTCCAGCTGTTGTTGAAGAAGATGAACCTCGCGTAACCTTCGTAAGGTCGGTTCCGCTCCTATTCCACAAGGGACCTTCTTCCAACAGCGCCGTGAACTGGCCAACAGGAATTGGTGCTCCCGGCGGGAGTTTCCCCGGTCGGCGCAGCCGGCCGGTTTTGAACCCGCGTCAGAGGCTCGAGAGGCCTCTATCCTTGACCACTAGACTACGGGAGCGCCACGGGCCCGTAGCAGGCCGTCTCTTTGAGCCTTTCGACGGCGAGGTCGTCACCGGAGCGCGACCGGCTGGGCCGGTGAGGGGTCGGGTTCGACGACCACGGCGGTCCCGTACGCCATGATCTCGGTCATGACCTCGCCCATCTCCGAGGTGTCGAACGCCACGGAGACGACCGCGTTCGCGCCGAGCGACTTCGCGTGCTCCTGGAGCCGGACGAGCGCCTCGTGGCGGGATTGTTCGAGAAGCTGGGTGTACTCGGTGATCTCGCCGCCCCCGAGCGAACGGAACCCCGCGACGATGTTCCGGCCGAGCCCCCGCGAGCGGACGATGAGGCCGAAGGTAAGCCCGATCACCTTCGTGATGCGGAAGCCCGGGACGAACGGGGTCGTCACGATCGGGAAGTTGGTGGGGGGTGTCCAGAGGGAGACCTGAGAGGGGAGCGGTTGGCCCGACATCGCGTCGGGGTCTCCCTCGGGGGGTAAAAAGGAATGCGGGTGACCCCGAAGCCCCTAAGACCTCGGAAACGATTGCGAAGACGTGACTCCCCCGGTGAAGGCACGCAGCGGTCACATCCTGCTCGACCCGAAACGGTCGTACCGGGACCTCGTCCGGGTCTATCCCGAGATCCACAAGCGGGTCGTCGAGATGAACCGCCCGTTCGTCAAGGAGTCCGACCCTCTGCTCCCCGAGGTGCTGCTCGAGGAGAACCTGCGCGACCTCAAGGGGAACCGAAAGCCCGTCGGCTACAACCGGCAGGACCCGTTCGGCCTTCGGCTCATCTTCCCGATCGCCGACGAACGGCGCGCCGAGTTCTACTTCGCGAAGCCGACCCGCTGTCAAGAGGTCGTCCAGATCACCGAGCAGGTCTCGGCCCTCCTGCGCCGCCGCGGGATCAAGCACACCGTCGAGTACGACCGTCTCGCGCTCGGTCCCCCGCGGGGAATTCCCGGTGTCCTTCCCCCCGGCGTCCCGGGGGGGCACTCCCCCTCGGGCTAGCGCCTCACGGTTCCGAGGGCGGCCGGCGGAACGGCCAGAATGGGTTGGCCGCGGGAGCCGCGGCCGGAGCGCTCGCTTCGGGGGTCGTCCCCACGCCCGCGCTCTGGAGCTTTCGAAGCGCTTCGCGCGCCTTGTCGAGCGCCGCCTGGTAGTCGGTGTCCCGTAGGCGGAGCGACTCCGCGAGCAGGGCCCGCGCCTCGGAGGTGTCGACACGCAGCTCGTGGGCCCGCGTCAAGGCGGCGTCGATGAGGTAGTGCAGATTGAGGAGCTCACGGTGAAGCGATTTCCGAAGGTTCAACTCTTCCTCGGTCTTCAGTAGGAGACGGGCCGCCTCGAGCAGCTGACCGGAGCGGTCGAGCTCCTCGACCTGCTGGAGGCGCTCCCGGACCGGGCCGATCCGGACGTGGAGGCCTTCCTGGGCGAAGTTCATCTCCGTCTGGAGCTCGCGCCACCGACGGACGAACGGTTCTCGCACCGCGGGCTCGAGCGCGCTCGTGGCCCGCGCGAGGAGCGCCTCGGCCTCCTCGGGCCGGCCGGCATCGAGCGCCACCCGGGCCTCGCTGAACGTCTGCATGACGGGGGTGGTGTCGAGCGCGAGCCGCTCGCCGACCCAGAGGCGGTCCTTGAACTCCGCCATCTCTCGCTCGATCTCCTCGCGCCGCCGCTGGCGAGCGAGGGCGAGCTCGGAGCGCACCAGGGCGAGGGCCGGACCGAACTCGTGGTGGGAACGGAGTTCGGAAAGCCGCGTGCGGACCTCGGCGCGCCGCTCCCCCTCGGTCGCGGGAGGCTCGGAGGTCTTGAGATACTCGGCCTCGACCTCCCGCCACCGGCCGTCGACCACGGCGTCGAGGATCCGTACGCTGGCGGTCTCGGAACGGGCGACGGCCTCCTTGACGCGGGCCCAGTCCCGGGCGCGCAGCGCCGTCTCGGCCTCGGTGAGGATCGCCTCGATCGGGTCGAGCTCGGCGCTCAATCCTTCGTGCCGGGCCGACTCGAGCTGCTGGCGCAGCGCGCCGAGGGGGCCCGCGAACAGGCGCTCGATCGCCCATCGCGCCTCCTCGGTCGCCTCGCGGGCGATCCGGGTGGAATCGGGATACTGCCCCGTAGCGAGAAGTTGGCGCGCCTGCTCGAGGCGGTCCGAGGCGGCGCTCGCGTCGGCGCCGACGTCCGTGACCTCGCGCAACTGTCGTTCGGCGGCTCCGATCGCGTCCTTGGCACGGCGGTGCCCTTCGCGCGCCACTCCGAGCGCGTCCGAAGCGAGGAGCGTGTGCTCGAGGACCGAAGGGTACTCCCGGCCCTGGAGAGCGAGCTTCGCGGCGGCGAGCTCGTCGGTCGCGACCGAGCTGATGACGCCCTCCGTGGTCGCCCGGCCGACCGACGTTTCCGTAGCGGCCACCGACCCCTCGGCGATCCGGCGCTGGAGGTCGGCCCGTTCGAGCTCCGCTTCGCTCTGCCCGGCGAGCTTCAGCGCCTCGACCGGTCGACCTTCATCGAGGGCCATGCGGGCCCGGTGCAGGAGGTTCTCGGCGAGCGAAGTGTCGATCCCCTCCTTGCGGAGGCGCGTCACGGTGGCCTGGAAGCCCGCGAGCGTCTTCGACACGTGCTGGTAGGTCGCCTGGATCAGCTCCCGCTCGAGAGGGCCCCCGAGCTCGACGACCCGTGCGAACTGCCGTTCGGCGAGCAGCTTGTCGATCCGCTCCATCTGTTCCCGGAGGGTGGGGGTGGGAACGTGCAAGAGGTCCGCTTCCGCGAGCGCTTCGCGGCATCGCTTTGCGACCCGCTCCGCGTGCTCGACGAACCCCCGCGTGGCGATGAACTCGGCGCGCGCGGCATCGAGAAGGGCGGCCGCCCCGATCGGAACGGGAAGCGCGATCCGACGGCGCGCCTCGCCGAGCGGAAGGAGGATCTTGTCGATCTCGACCCCCGCGGACCGTGCGATGTCGAGGTCCCGCTCGAGGGTGCGCAGGTTCTCTTCGAGGATCGGACGCAGGACCGCGATCACCTCCTCGTGAAGGAGTCTCGCTCCGGTCCGGGTAGCTTCGGCGGGGGCCGTCGCCTGCTCGGTCCGCAACTGTTCCCACCGCGCTTGGAACGGTTCCATCGGGGACGAGAGGCGTCGGCCGTCCTCGATCAGGTGCTCGACCTCCTCGAGGAGCCGGGCGGTCTCGCCGCGCGCGGACTCCTCCGAAAGCTTCCGTCCCACCTCTTCGAGGATCCCGTGGGCGCCATCGAAATCGAGCGACTGGAACGCGAGACGCGCGTTCCGTAGCGGCTCGTAGAACGGGTTCGGGTCGAACCCGCCCTCCCGCAAGTGGCCGAGGGTTTCCTGGGCGTGGCCAATCTCCTCGAGGATCGCCTGGCCGGCGGCCCGCGCCCGGAGCGCGGACTCTTCGAGCTTCGAGGCGAGCCGGTACGCTTCGGCGTAGCGGCCCGCACGGGCCGCGGTCTGCGCCTCGTCGAGCTGTCCCCGGAACTTCGAGAGGTCGAAGCCCATCGTCTCGAGCTCGACCAGGGAGAGCTTCGCGTGGGAGACCGCCTCCTCGCTCCGGAGGAGCTGCTGCTGCTGCGCCCGCGTGCGGATCTCCTGCGAGGCGCGGGAGGCCTTGACGAAGTCCCCCATGTTGAAGATCTGCTGGACCTCGTCGATCTGGCGCTGGATCTCGTCGCTGGGCCCTCCCATCCCCGCCAGGACCTCGAGCTCGGCTTCGAGGACCTCGACGAGAGCGGACGCGTGCGCGGCGACGACCCCGCCGAACTCGCGCTCGGCGCGTCGCAGGCTTTCGACCGCGCTGACGAGGTCCTGCTTCACGCGGAGCGTCACGTCCGCGTCGGCGAGCAGTCGGCGGACCGGAGCGACGAGCGCTTCGTCCGGAATGTCAGAGAGTCCCTGCTCCATCTCCTCCACGCGGCGGCTCACGTACGGGCCGGCCGCGCGGCGGAGCTCGGTCTCGGCCCGAGCGATCAGCTCGGCGCCGTCGGCGAGCTCACCCTTATCGAGGCGCTGGCGGGCCTCCGTGAGGTCCCGGTCGGCGTCCGGCGAGAGGAACTGCCGCTCTCGGGCGTACTCTCGCACCTTGTCGAGCGTCGCCCATCGCTGCCCGAAGAACTGGAGGGCCTCGCGGCCCATGTGGACGACCGTCTCCTTGAGGGCGTCGCGCGCCGCCCCCACGTCGACCCGGTCGAGCGAGGCGCGGATCCGGATGAGGGACGGTTCGAACGGCTCCACGGAGAAGCCGGTGGTGCGGAACCGTTGGGTCATCTCCTCGAGGGACTGGAGCTCGTCGCGGGCCATGTCGAGCTCCTCGGTAAGTCGACTCACCTTGTCGAGCGCCTCCTGGCTCGCGGCGAACGCCTCCGAGTAGATCTTGAGACGAAGCGCTTCGCGGGCACGGTTCATCGCCGCGAACACCTCGCTCGGGTCGCGCCCGAGACGTCGGGCGTCGGCGATCCGAGGCCGGGCCTCGTCGAGAAGGCCCGCGACCACCGTGACGATCGGCTCCTCGGCCGCCCTCCGGGCCTCGAGCATGACCGGGAGGATTTCGAGGGGAGGGAGCGTTCGGATGCGGGCGAGGGCGTCCTCGACCGCCATCCGTGCGGGCGTCGGGTCGATCCCGTACTCACCGGTCGACCGCAGGGCCGTGAGCAGAGCTTCCAGCATCTGGATGCTCCGCTCGCGCAGCGCCTCGCCGACCTCCTGGAAGGCGGCCTCGGTGGCGGGGATCACTTCGGGCCATTGATCGGGAGCGGCGTCGACCTCGGCGTCCCGCGCCGCCTCGAGCCGGGAGGTGGGGGTGCCGAACTCCTTCGCGGCCGCGAGGAGCCGGGCGGCGCCCTCCTCGAGGGTGCGCCGATGCTCCGCGACCTCCGGAAGTCCGGTTCGGAGAAGGTTGTCAACGGCCTCGAACGCCTCGGCGAGACGGCCGTCCTGGACCGGGATGAGCGCCTCCTCGAGGCGCTGTTGGAACTCGTCGAGGCGCGGCCCCGCAAGCCCGGCCCACTTCGCGACCGCTATCGCCTGGTCGCGCACGCTCTGCACGTGGGCCATCTCGCTCGAGCGGAGGGCCTCCTCCACCTTCGTGAGGCGATTCACCGTGGTCGCCCATACCTCACCCTCCGGGGGATGGGCGAGTGCCTCGAGCTCGGCCGTCACCTCCGACGGCACCACCAGGCCCAGTCCCGAGAACCGGCGCACCGACTCGGCGGTCCGAGTGCGTCGCTCCTGGATCGTCGCGGGTACCGTCTTCGCGAGGTAGTCGCCCATCGCCTTCGCCTGGCTCTCCACGCCGTTCCAATCGGCGCGGCGGGCAAGTTCCTTGAGCGCCGTCTGGCGCTCGCGGGCCTCGGGCGGGGTGATCCCGAGCTGGTCGAGCTTGGCGATCTGATCGTCGATCTCCTTGAGGGTGGCCTCGGCCGCTTGGCGCTGCTTCTTGAGCGCCTCGGCCTTCTCCTGCAGGATCCGGGAAAGTCGGGAGGAAGAGACGGACCCCAATCCTCCCGGACCTGTCATTCCACCACCTTCCGCTAAACTGAGCCGACCCGAGAGCGGCTTTCGCGCGCTTCGGACAGCGGTTTCATGCTCCGTCTCCCTTATTAATCAAGCGAGGAGCCCGACCCGCGAGTCCTCCGGACGACCCGGGGGGGCCCGTCTAGGTACGGGTGATGCGCCGCTTTCCCATCGCGTCGAGGTATTGCACTTCGGAACCGGGGCTCACCTGGGTCTTGGTCTCGGCGTCCAAGGGGAGACTGAACGTCTCGTAGTTCTCGAGGTCCATGAGCTGAACCTCGGTCTCGGTCAGGGAGATCACCTGGGCCTGGCGCTTCCCGATCATGGGAACCTGGACCTTGTGCTTCACCGGGAACACCACGCTCCGCTTGGCCCCGTCGAAGAGACCGACGGCATCGATCCGAGCCTTCGCCTCTCCGTGCTTCCCCGGTTTCGAGGTCTGGATACTCAGGATTCGGCAGGGCTCCTCATCGATGAGCATGTAGCGCCCCTCCTTGAGCTCGCGGACTTCCTGCTGGGTCCACGCCATCGTGCGGTCCCTCGACGGCGGGGCAGATTTCGGACGGCATAAGAGTTACCCCGGACCCGGGGGCGGCGCAGAAGGGGAGAATCGAACGAGGGTTTATTCCGCCGACCGACATCGCTAGTATCGGGGACGCTCCGTATCCATGGTTGCGGCGTCGGCCGACTACAACCCCCATTCTGTAGAGACGGAGGTCCTGGCGCTCTGGAGAGCACGGCGCCTCCCCCCCATCGGGGGCGTGCTGGGTCCTCCGACCGGCCCGGTGACGCGCCAGCTCGAGGGAGGTTGGAGCGCGGGGGACTTTCCCTCCCTTGTAGCCCATCGAGCCGTCGCGGCCGACGTCGACGCTCGGTGCAACAGCCTTGTCGGCCGAAGGGCGGCCGGCACGCTCCGCTACGATTCCGGCCGCGGGGGCCCCGCGGCGTCCACGATTCCCGCCCTTCTGACGGCGCTCGGAGTGTGGGTCGGTGGAGACGGAAAGACCTCATGGGACTCCGAGGACCGGACGGCCGGCGTCCAGGCGATTGCGGTCCGCCTCGCCCGGAACGGTGCCCTGGTGACGCGGGACGAGGCGTTTCGGGTCTGCCCGAGGTGCGGAGCCCCCCGGTGCCCGGAGCGCATCGTCTACGAGGAGCAGGAGGGGGACACCTACCTCGTCCGGTTCCCGATGCGCCTCCGCGACCTGACGGTGAACGCGCTCGTCTGGGTCGACGCGCCGTGGAAGCTCCTGGGGGCGAGCGCCCTCCTCGTGAATCCCGAGATGCACTATGCGGTCGCGGGGTACCGACGTCGCGACGAGCGCGAGCTGGTGTTCGCGTCCACCGCCTCGCTCGAGCGGCTCCGTTCCTGGATTCCCGAGGCGACCTTCGAGGTCGTGGAGGAGCGACCCGGCAAGACGTTCCAAGGGACCCTCTACGTCTACCCGCTCCGCCACGAGTTCCCGATGGGAGGCGACCTCGCCCCTCCCGCGGGAACGATCCTCTCCGCCACCGACGTAGGAGAGAGCGGAACCGGGGTCGTTCCTCTCGTTCCCGGTCATGGTCCGACCGACGCTCGCATCGCCGCCCGGGCCGGGGTCGCCGGTTGGCCCCTCCTGAACCCGAAGGGCATGCTGGATGTCACCCTCATGCACAAGTACGCGGGACTCGACCTCGAGACCGCGAACGAGTTCGTCCTCCGGGACCTCTCGGAGGCCGGAGCGCTCTTCGCCCACCTTCGTGTGAAGCGCGGGGTCCCGCACTGCGCGGTCTGCGGCACGGCCCTGCTCTGGGCCCCCGGTCGTGCCTGGTGCCTCGAACCGTCCCGCCTCCCGCCCGAGATTCGTGGGACGTTCTCCCGCCTCCTCCCGGGAGAGGCGATCCCGGGACCGAACGACGTGGCTCCCTGGCCGGTGAGCGAGCTCACGACGACCGAGGACCCGAACGCGGTGGCCCTCCTCGAATGCGCCCGGTGCGAGCGGCTCGACGGACCGGATGGTCCGCCCCAGTGCCCTTGCGGCGGCTCCCGCTCCGTCGTTCGTCGACCGTTGCTCGCTTCGGGCACCCGCGCGTTTTCGCTCGGCGCCCGGCTGGACCCGCTTCCCGACGGGGACCCCGTCCACATCTACGTGAACCAGCGCCGTCGCGTGCCGGCGCTCCTGCACCAGCTGGCGGCCCTTTCCGCCATCGAGGGGAACGCTACGAACGTCGCCCTCACGGTGGTGCCTACGGTTGCGGCCGCGGAGATCGCCGAGCTCGTGGCGCAGCATGGCGCGGACGCCGTCCGCGCGACCCTCGTTCGCGGGGAAGCGACCGACGGGGCCGGCGGGAACTTCGCGGACCGATGCCGCCAGGAGGCCGACCGGCTCCGTCGGTGGTGGCTGCTCGCCCGCGAGGTCGCAGCGATGTGCGACCCGGCCTCGGTGGCCTCGTTCGCCCAGCCGATCGGCGGGTACCTCATCGAGCTCGAGGTCGAGGACCGAGCGATCGTCGCTCGGTGGGAGCGGACCCGGGTCCTTGCCCTCGCGCGGTACGATGAGAGCGCGCCGGCGAAGGCGTACCGCTTGGTCTCCCACTTCCTCGATAACGACCTCATCGAGTACCACGACCTCGTGCTCCCTCGACTCAGGCTTCCGGTCCCGTCCCCCGCGCGAAGGAGCGCTCTAAGGACCTTGGTCCACCTCCTGCGGGGCATTTCGGAACTCCTGGCTCCGATCGCGCCGTTCGCCTCCGAATCGATCCACCGGTCCCTTTCGGCCGATCGGTCGAGCCTGTTCGAACGACCAATCCCTGGCGTCGATCGCACTCTGCTGAGCGACGACCTCGCGGGCGCCTGGGACCGTTGGCGCACGGTGGTGCGGTCCGTGGATCGGTTCCGACGGTCGTTCGGCATCCCTCTCACAACGGAGCTTCCGTCCGTCGCCCTGGTGCTCGCCGCCGACGACCAGGGCGAGCGGTTCCGCGCGGAGAAGGAGACCCTGGCGCGCCTCCTTCGGGCCGCGGTCGTGGAGGTGGGGTCCCCGCGCGAGCCCTGGGCCGGCCGCCAGCGAGTGCTCCGCCCAATCGAGTCCGAGATCCAGAAGGCGTACCCGACGGAAGCGTCGCAGATCCTCCACCTCCTGCAGCGGATGCCCGCGCGCCGCTTCGAGGGGACGGCGGCCACCGAGGGGTTCGACGTGGTGATCAACGGGACCCCCCGTCGGATCTTCCCGACGATGATGGCGTTCTCGGAGACCCTTCCCGAAGGAGTGGTACCGTTCCCGTGGCCTCTCGGTGAGATGTACCTCGGACTTCCCGGTGGCACGAAATCGACCGGGGCTCCGCCGTTGCCTCCGCTCTCGTCCGATGCGTTCTGGCTGGTCCGTCGGCTCAGACGGAGACTTCGCCTTTTCCCTCCGGCCCCTGGGGCGCGGCCTCGCGTCGCGATCGTCACGGTCAAGGACCCGCTCGCGTCGGAGCTTCGGTTCCACTCCGGACCGATCGCCCAGCACCTGGACCTCGCGGAGCTCCGGGTGGTCGAGCGGACGGAGGGAGCGGCTCTCCCGCATTCCCTCACGGGGCGGACACGGACCGGTGAGCGGTGGACCGTGTACGTCCCGGACCTCCCGAAGAGCCGACGGCGCGAAAAGCATCCGCCCCCGCGCTCGCGGCTCCTTCGTGTTCCTGCTCTGCTCGCTCCGCCGGAGGTCGAGACCATCGACTTCGCGGACGAGAAGCTGGTGGCCCACGAACAGGAGGTCCGGTCGCTCGGACAAGAGCTCGACGACATCGTGGGAATCCCTCTGCTCGGACCCGCGAAGATCGCGGTCGCCTGGGAGCACGGTCTGCACAGCGTCGAGGACTACCGCCACATCTCCTTCGATGCCGTCGCCGCCCTCCCGGGGTTCGGGGGGCCGGTCGCGGTGGTCGTGGTCACGAAGCTCGGAGGCTCCGTCCCGGTTCACGAGATATGGCGATTCCCGGGTGCGAACCCGCCGGCGACTCGACCTCCCGGCCCGGCGAGAGAACCGCCGCCTCCCCCGCCGCCGGTCGTTCTCGCGGGCGCCAACCCGCCGAAGGAGAGCGCCGCAACGATCGAGGCGCCGGCACCGTCGGCCCCTGCGGCCCACGAAGCGCCGGGGCCGGTTCCCGCTCCTGTTCCCGCACCGGAGATCGAACCGCCGCCTCCTCCTCCCGTTGCCTCCCCACTTCCCCCTCCGACCGCACCGGAGGCTCCGGTGGCTCCCGAATGGGAGGCGGCTCCCGAGGAGCCCCCGGTTCCTGCCGAGCCGATGGAACCCGCGGTCGAGCCGTCTCTGCCGGGAGAGTCGCCTTCGGCGCCCGAATCCCCCGGACCGGAACTCCCGGCCCCGACGGAGGAAGTGACCCCTCCGATGGAGCCGTCCCCCTCCGTGGAAGAGAGACCGAGCGAGCAAGCGACCCCGGTCCCCGAAGGGATTCCCGAAGCGACCGACGCGGGGACCCCGGTGCCCGAGCTTCCGCCGGTGTCACCGGACCAAACCGGTGCGGTCGGATCGATCCCTCCGCCCCCCGAGGAAGAACCCGAACCGGAAGTCGCAGAGGCTCCGGCCCTGCCCGAAGAGACCCCTCCCAGCGAGGAGGCGCCGCCTTCGGCCCCGGAGATCCCCCTTCCGCCTGCTGAGACGCCCGTGGAAGCGGCACCCCTGCCGACCCCCGAGGCGGAGGTCGAAGAGGCTCCGGGACTGCGAGAAGAGACCCTCCCCAGCGACGGGGCGCCTCCATCGGTCGCCGAGACTCCGATCCCACCACCGGAAGAGCCCGTGGAAGTGGCACGGCTCCCGACCCCCGAACCGGAGGTCTCCGCTCCGCCTCTCCCCGAGGAGGCGGCACCGGCCGTCGCTCCGCCCGCGCCCGAGGTGGCTCCGCCGCAGCCCCCGACTGCCGAGATTCTGCCCGAAGTCGTCCCCGAGGTCGTCCCCAAGATCGTGACCCTGCCCCCAGAGGAGTCGAAGAGCTCGACACCCATCCCCGCAGGGAACCTCCCGGCCATCGAACCTCCGACGACGGCTCCGGAAGCTCTGCCGACGCCTCCCGCCCCGGAGCCTCCGGCACCGCCTCGAGGGGTGGAGCTCTCGGTCGGCGGCTCGCTCGTGGGGGCGCTGGGTGGGTTCCTGGACTCGACGGCCGCGGGCCACCGCGGGGTATGTGTCGTGCGGGAATCACCCGAGCGGATCCGGGCCCGAGTGGGTTCTCGGCCGATCGAAGTGCTCTGGCTCACGAACATCGGTCGCGGTCCGTCGCTCCGGCCCTCGGACCTCGACGGCGCCTGGTCGTACCTCACCAAGAAGTTGCTCGAAGAGCACGTTACCGCCTTCTTCCTCGAAGGGATCGAGTACCTCGTCCGGGTCCACGGGGCCGACGCGGTGCTGAACGGCCTCGTGCAGTTCGACCGACTCGCGCGAGAGAACGACGCTCGGGTGTGGGTCTATCTTGCTCCCGCCCTCATGAACTCCGCGGATTTCGAGCGGTTCCGTTCCACCTTCGGCTTGGCCCCGACCTCCGCGTAGCGGCAGGGCAACGACCGGCCTTCCCACCCAAAGTTCGCGTTTAGGTGGGTATATAGACCCCCTCTCCGTGGCCCGACCATGCCTGTCCGCCGTCCTCTGACGAAGCGATTGATGCTGCCGACCGTTGCGTGCGCGATCGTGGCCATCGCGCTGTTCGCCACGCTCCCCCTGTCGTCCCAAGCCGCTGCGTCCGACCCCGCGCTGGTCCCGGCCCTCAGCAACGCGCCGACGCCGTACCTTTCGGCCAGCGTCAGCTGGAACGGACAGAACGTCTCCTCCTACGGATCCGTGTCGTCCGCCCTTGCGATCGACCTTGCCCAGTCCGAGACCCTGTTCTACAACTGGACCTCGCACGGGGCCAGGATCGCGATCAACGACGTGCGGCTCGAGATGTTCTACCTCGGGTTCGCGGTGACGACCCGGGACGTGGACCTCAACACGTCGCAGTCGAACGGCTCCGTCCCGCTCACCTGGACGCCCATATCGGTGAGCTACCTGCTCGAGGGGGTCTATCGGCTCACGGCGAGCTTGATCGCGACGAACCACACCACGATGTGGAGCGAGAACTTCTACGTCCGGGGAACCGCACCGCTCGGATTCGTGGCGCTCTTGCCGATCGTCCTCCTCATCCTCCTGGTCTACGAGGTCTACGGCCTCGCTCGGTCGGGCCGCTATGCGATGACCGGTCGGAAGCCGACGGCCGCCAAACCCACCACCCCTCCCCCGCAGGCTCCCCCGGCCCAGACCGCGGCCACGACTCCGCCGTCGGGCGGGGACCAGAAGCCGACCGAGCCGCCCGCGGAGACCCCGCCTCCTTCGGGAGGTTCCTCATGAGCGCGACTACCCACGGCGCGGGCTGCGGGGTCGTCCTCGGGATTGTCCTCGTGGTCCTGCTTCAGCAGATCGGTTCCCTCGACCTGAGCGACCTCGTCCCCACAATCGAGTACCTCGTAGTGGGTGCGGTGGTCGGCGGTGTCCTCGGGGCCCTCACCGGGTGGGTCTTGGGTCGGAACTACCTCGCGCGGCACGCGGCCGCCGAGAGCTCGGCCGCGAAGTGACCCGCGACCGGTGGGGCTGAGGACGCCGGGACCCTCGACGGACCCGGCCTACGGCCGCTGCGAACCTTCGAGCACCCAACGCTCGAACGCGTCGAACGTGTAGTCCCGGCCCAGGAAGCTGCGGACGAGGTCCGCCGCGGCCCGGCTGCCTCCCGGCACGAGCACCTCGGCCGCGTACCGCTCGGCCGTCGCCCGGTCGGTGAGGGAGCCCCTCTCCTCGAACGGGGTCAAGAGGTCTCGCGCGATCACCGCCGACCAGAGGTAGGTGTAGTAGAACGCGGAGTACCCGGTGAGGTGGCCGAAGCTCGCGAGCGGGTGATAGGCCACGTCGAGCGGGGAGCTGGTCCTCTGCTCGTACACCTCCCGGAAGAGGCGGGAGCCGTCGAGCTTCCGCGGGTCCCGCCGGTGGATCTCGAGGGAGAGGCTCGCGAGCGCGACCTGCCGCAAGGAGGAGATGGCCCGTCCTAGGGCCTCGGACTCCTTGAGACGTGCCACGACGGATTCCGGGATCGCTTTGCCCGTGGCCGGGTCGCGCGCGAACCGAGAGAGCGTGGCCGGGTCCCGGGCCCATTCCTCGAACAGCTGGGAGGGGGCCTCCACGAAGTCCCACTCGACGTGCTCCATCGTGGCGTAGAGCCACCGCCCATGACCGGAGAGGAGGGCGTGGATGAGGTGACCGAACTCGTGGAAGAACGTCACGACGTCCCCGTACTCCATCCGTGCCTCCTCCGGCGGGGTCTTCTCGTTGAGGAAGTTGCAGACGAGCGCGTCCTGCGGGAGAGCCCCTCCCGACACGCCCACGCGCACGTCGAACTGGGCGGCGTGATTGTACTTCCCTGGCCGCGGTACGAGGTCGAGGTAGCAGCGTCCGATCGGCACCCCCGCCCGATGGACATCATACGCCTCCACCGAGGGATGCCAGACCGGGGTCGTCGTGTCTCGCACGAACTCGAGTTCGAAGAGCTCCTTGCACAGAGCGAAGAGACCGTCGCGCACGGCGGCGTAGGGGAGGTACGAGCGGAGCTTCTTGAGGTCGATGCCGTACTCTTCCTGCCGGATCTTGGTGTCGTAGTACCCCGGGGTCCAGAACCGGGCGTCCCAGTCCTCGACTCGTGTCGCTGCGGGATGGTCCTTCTTCTTGCGGGTGAGGAACCGGGCCATCTCCTTCTTCGCCGGCTCCCCGAGGAGCGCCGCGACCCGGTCGAGGAACGCTACGACGACCTCGGGCGTGCCGGCCATCTTGTCCTCGAGCGCGTAGGCGGCGAAGTCCGAGTACCCGAGCAGGCGAACGAACGCGCGCCGCTCTTTCAGAAGGTCCGAAAGGACGGTGAGGTTCTCCGGGAATCCGACGTTCATGAACTCGAGGAGCAGGCGACGCCGCACCTCGGCGTCCTCGGCGTAGCGCATCACCGGAAAGCAATCCGGGTACTTGGTCGAGATCCGGATCTTCCCGTCCGGCCCCGGACGATGCGCTACGAGGAAATCGTCGGGGAGCCCTCGAAGCGCGGAGGGACCGTCGAGCACGACCTCGCGCGAGCCGTTCGCGATGTTCTCGTTGAACTGGTTCGCCAGGGAATCGAGACGGTTCGCCAGGGCGAGGAGGCGGGCTCGCTTCCGGGCCGTCTGCTCGACCCCCGCGCGTTCCATCTCTCGCTGGAGCTTCTCGACCGCCAACCGCGTCGTAGCGTCCGCTTCGGAGAGGTCGACCGAACGCACCCGGCGGTAGACCTTGAGATTGACCCGAAACCGATTGAAGAACTGGTCGGCCGCTTCGGAGAGTTCTCGACCGGCCAGTCGCAGGGTCGGGTCCGGGTGGACCTGAAAGAGGAAGCTCCCGTGGAGGCTGAGGTCTTTCACCTCGACCAGGATCCGGTTCAAGGGCTCGAGAAAGCTATCGATCGTCCGCCGACCGCGACGAGCGATGAGGGACGCGAGCCGCGCTTCGGCCTTTTCCAGGACCTCCTTCCCGCGGCTCCGCAACTCGTCCGCCGAGAGGGAGAACGGGAGCGGCTCGAGATCGGCCACGCGAGGGGTGACGGCTTCGGTCATCGCGCCCTGCGCGAGCTCAGCGAGGCCTCATTATCCCGCCGTCGAGCGCGCCGCACTCGGTCCCCCCGCGCGGGAACGGAACGGCGCACCGCCCGGCCGCGGCCGCTCTCGGAGGGTTATGCCGTACGATGGATCGTGGACTTCGCGGACGCGATCGCGCTCTGAAGCTTCCCCCAGGAGACGTCCGCGCTCTCGCCGGCGGGGGGACGATAGCCGGCCTGTTCGGCCCGCTTTCGCTCCACGTACTCCCGGGCCGCGCGGCAGATCATGCAGATCTGGCACTCGTCCCCGATAGGGCTCTGGGCCAGCCGCGTCAGAGCCTCGGCTTCGTCTCCTTCCGTGAACAGCGCGACCTCGTGCAGCTCGCACCGGTCTGGGTCCGGCATCGTACCCCGATTCTCCTAGAGGGAGAAAAAGGAAACGAACCGGTGGTCCGCCGTCCCGGGTTCGTTGCCTTCAGCGATAGGAGGGGTCCGTCGTGGGGTCCGGCGTCCGAACCCGCTCCGAAGGAAGGCCGCGCCGTCCACCGTTGGGAGAGACCCCTGCGACGGCGCCCCCCCGAACGCGGCGCGCGGAAACGCGTCCTTGCGATGTCGGCGGGCGGTCCTACTTCTCGTCGGGGGTCCCTGTCGTCTCTTCCTCCGAGGGGAGCTGGCTCAGCTCTTTCGGGGTCCGCTTGAAGATCTCCATGCTGATCCGCTCGAGCCGGGCCATCAGCTCGTCGATGTCCGGCTCGGGTTCGCTCGTGGGGACGGGAGCGGCCGCTCCGGGAACCGACGGGGTCGGGGCCGCCTCCGCGTAGCTGGGGAGCGAGGGCGCTTCCCCGACCATCGCGGCGGGGGCCACCTCGCCCTCATTCCATGGCTCGAGCGCGCCCGGGGCGGCCGGCCGGCTGGGCGCGGGGGAGAGGCCCGCAGCGACCGGCGGACGAGAGGGACGGCGGCGTCGGCGCCCGTAGACCAGCAGAACGACGACCAAGAGGGCGAGGACCACCGCGGCGATCACGCCCACGATCCACCAGGGGAATGGGCTCGCGCCCGAGGAGGGCGGCGGCGGGACCGAGAACGAGACCGCGCCCGTCGCGGTGGAGGTCGTGGAGTCAGTCGCCGAGATGGTGTAGGAGCCCGCGCTCTCGCTCGGGACCGCGAACGAGCACGAGAAGACACCGGTCGAGCTCGACGTGATCGTGACCCCGCTCGCGGTCCCCACCGTGCACGCGAGGGCGGCGACCGCGGTGCCGTTGAACAGGACCTCGACTCCCGAGCTCACGGTGAAACCGGACCCGTTCACCGTGAACGGGGTCCCGACGGCTCCATTCGACGGGAAGACGATGATCGCGGGGACCGTGACCACGAACGATGCCGTGGCGCTCGCTCCCCCCGAATCCGTGGCCGTCACGGTCGCTCCCGCCGTCGTTCCCAAGGGCACTCTGACCTCGCACGAGAACGCCCCGGAGCTGCTGGTCGTCAACGAGCCGGAAACGCACGAGACCGCTGCCCCGCCGAACGTGAGCGAAGCAAGGGGCGCCAGCAACGAGAACCCCGAACCGTCGACCGTGACCGGCGCGCCCGCCGGTCCCTGGTGGACGGACAGGGTGATCGCGGGCGTGGTCACGGTGAACGTCAACGAGGCGGTCTGTCCGCCCACGTCGGTCGCCACGACGGCCGACCCGCTGGTGTGACTCGGGACCGCGAACATGCACGAGAACGCTCCCGTGCTGTTTGTCACGAGGGAGCCGAGGTCGCACTTCGTGATCGGCTGGCCCCCGAATACCAGAGACGCCACCGGCGTCGATACCGAGAACCCGGCACCTGTGACGTCCACGAGGGCTCCTGCCGGCCCCTGGGACGGGGCCGAACCGATGAGGGGGGAGGTCACGGCGAACGACACCGGGGCGCTCTGCATGCCGGTGGCGAGGTCGGTCCCTTCCAGGGGATAGGAGCTCGCGGTCACCGAGGGAACCTTGAACGTACAGGAGAACGCCCCGCTCGAGTTCGTCGCGATCGAGCCGGAAGTGATCGTCCCGACGGAACAGCTCGTGGGGGAGAGCACCGTCCCTCCGAACGAGACGTTCACTCCCGAGCTCACCGAGAACCCGGTTCCGAGAACGGTGAACGACCCTCCCACCGGCCCTTGGGACGGTTGAGTGGATATGGCGGGGACGGTGACCGCGAACGACGCGGATGCACTTTGACCTCCTTCGTCGGTCGCGATCACGCTGGTCCCCGAGGTCCCGGCGGGAACTTCGAACTCGCACGAGAACGTTCCCGAGCTTCCGGTCACGAGGCTACCGCCGTACGCGCAGTTCGTGATCGTCTGGCTGTCGAACACCAGAGAGGCGATCCGCTGCGTTACGGAGAAGTTGGTCCCACGGACGGTGACCAACGTCCCGGTCGGCCCCTGGCCGGGCGACACGGTGATCTCAGGGACGGTCACCTTGAACGTAGCCCGAGCGGCCTGTCCCCCGACGTCCGTGGCGATCACGGTCGACGAGGTGGTCCCACTGGGCACCCGGAACGTGCACGAGAACGCTCCGGTGCTGTTCGTGGTGAGGCTCCCGTGCACGCAGCTACCTACCGGCTGGCCACCGAACGAAAAGGACTCCAAGGCTGTGGAGACCGAGAATCCGGTTCCTGAAACGGTCACATTGGACCCCACCGGACCTTGTATCGGGGAGGCCACGATCGACGCAAGCGTCAGCGTGAACAGTGCGGTCGCACTGTCGAAGTTTCCGTCGGCGCCCGTCGCCGTCACCGTGTACGGGCTCGCAGAAGCGGTCCCAGTGATCGTCACCGAGCAGCTGAAGCCACCCGTGGCGGACACCGTCTGCCCGCAGCTCCCGATGCTCGCGCTCCCGCTGATCGTCGTCGTCACAACAACGCCGGGAGTGAACCCGGTGCCCGTCACGGTGACCGTCGCCCCGCTCGGACCTTGGGTCGGACTGAGCGTAATGCTCGCCGTCGTCACGACGAACGTGGCCGTTGCCGCGTCGTAGCCCCCGTCCGACCCCGTGGCCGTGATGGCGTAGCTCGCGGCCGACCCGACCACATTGAACGTACATCCGCTGAAGGTGCCCGTCCCCGACGCGGTACACGCGGTCGGAGTCTCGATAACGCCACTCCCGCTGATCGTGAACGTTACCGAGACCCCCGGCGAGAACCCCGAACCGGTTACGGTCACCTGCGTCCCGCTCGGACCCTGCGTTGGACTCAGTGTGATCGACGGGGACGTGATCGTGAATGACGCGGTGGCACTGTCGTAGCTCCCATCGGAACCCTGCGCCGTCACCGTGTAGGCCGTCGCCGAGGCCGTACCGGTCACCGTGACCTTGCAACTGAACGAACCGGTCAGGGACACCGTCTTTCCGCACAACGTGATGGTGGCACCTGTTCCAATGGACGCTGTCACGGTCACACTGGGGGTGAACCCGGTGCCTGTCACGGTGACCGATACCCCGCTGGGACCTTGGACCGGGCTCAAACTGATGATTGGGGTGGTGATCGTGAACGAGGCAGTCGCGAAGTCGGACCCTCCGTCCGACCCCGTCGCGTTGACGATGTACGCGGTCTCGGACGCGGTACCCGTGATCGTCACCTGGCAGCTGAAGCTCCCCGTCGCGGAGACCGTTTGCCCGCAGGTTCCAATGCTGGCACCCGTGCCGATGGTGGTTTCCACCGTCTGACCGGGTGTGAATCCCGTCCCCGAGACTGTCACCGATTCATGGCTCGGACCCTGTGCGGGACCGAGCGTGATACTCGGGGCAGTGATCAGGAACGAAGCAGTGGTACTATCGAAGGTTCCGTCCGAACCCGTGGCCGTCACAATGTAGGCGGTCGCTGACACGGCTCCGGCAATCGTCACGGGACAGCTGAAAGTTCCATCCGAGAGGACCGTAACGCCGCAGGGCGAGATGGTCGCTCCCACTTCGATCGTGGTCGTGATCGTTACTCCAGGGGTGAACCCGGAGCCGGAAACGGACACGCTCGTCCCGGTCGGACCCTGGCTGGGGTTCAATGTGATCTTTTGAACCGTGATGGTGAACAGCGCGGTCGCGCTATCGAAACTGCCATCCGACCCGGTCGCTGTCACCGTATAGGGGCTCGCGGAGGCCGTACCGGTGACCGTCACGGGGCAAGTGAAGCTCCCGGCTCCCGACACTGTGGTCCCGCACGCTCCGATGTTCTCTCCCAGACTGATCGCTGTCGTGATCGTCACTCCGGGGGTGAAACCGGACCCCGTCACGGTGACCGAGGCTCCGCTCGGGCCTCGCGTCGGGCTTAGGGTAATCCCCGGTAGAGTGATCGTGAAGCTCGCTTGCTCCTTGTCGAAGCTGCCGTCCGAGCCTGTGGCCGTCACCTTGTACGGTGTTCCCGATACTGGGCCCGTGATCGTCACGCCGCAACTGAACGAGCCGTCCAAGCGAACGGTCGCTCCGCACGAGGTAATCGAAGTGCCCGATCCGTCGATCGTGGTCGTGATCACGGCGCCCGGAGTAAATCCGGCCCCGGTGAGAGTGGAGGAGGCTCCGCTCGGACCTTGGGTCGGGGCGAGGGTGATTGTGGGGGTCGTGATGGTGAACGTCGCCGTCGCGTTGTCCAGGCCGCCGTCAGAGCCCGTCGCGGTAACTGTGTAGGGAGAAGCAGACGCCGTTCCGTCTACCGTCGCTGCGGGGCAAGTGAAGCTTCCAGTGTCCGATACCGTGGCCCCGCAGGCCCCAATGGTGGCGCCCGTGGTGATGGATGTGACGATGGTCATGCCGGGCGTGAACCCCGTCCCCGAGACAATCACCGAGACGCCGGTCGGACCTTCTGTAGGACTCAAGGTGATCCCTGTGGTCGTGATGGTGAACGACGCGGTCGCAACGTCCGCGCCACCATCGGCCCCCGCCGCGGTGACAGTGTAGGAAGATGCGGCTCCATGGATGAGGACAGGACAGCTGAAGTCTCCCGTCGCGGAGACCGTCGCCCCGCAGCTCCCGATGTCCGCGCCCCCGTTGATCGTCGTCATCACGACCACGCCGGGTGTGAACCCGGTGCCCGACACGGTGACCGACGCCCCGCTGGGCGCCTGGGTCGGGTTCAGCGTGATCGCCGGCACAGTGATCGTGAACGATGCTGTCGCACTATCGTAGCTCCCGTCCGAACCCGTAGACGTCACTGTGTACGCTGCGGCGGTCCCGCTGATCGTTACTGAGCAGCTGAACGACCCGTCCGAAGCCACGGTCGGGGAACAGGCCGAAATCGTGCCGCCCGTGCTGATCGACGTTGTGATGGTTGCGCTCGGAGTGAACCCGGTCCCGGTCACCCCTACCGACACACCCGTCGGACCCTGGGTTGGGCTCAACACGATGCCCGGGCTCGTGATCGTGAACGGCGCACTTGCGCTGTCGAAGTGACCGTCCGACCCTGTCGCCGAGACCGCGTACGCCGTCACGGAAGCGGTCCCACTGATCGTCACAGGACAGCTGAAGGACCCATCGGCCGCCACAGGGGCGCCACACGCCCCGATGAGAGCGCCGCCATTGATCGAAGTCGTCACGCTCATGCCGGGGGTGAACCCACTGCCGCTGACGGTCGTCGTGGCCCCGCTCGGGCCCTGCGCCGGAGTCAGAGAGATGAGAGGGGTGGTAATCGTGAACGGCGCGGTCGCACTGTCCAGTCCGAGATCGGAGCCCGTCGCCGTCACCGTGTACGCGATCCCGGACGCTGGGCCCGTGATCGTCACCGGACAGCCGAAGCCCCCACTCGCCGAAACCGTGCCCGGGCAGGTACCGATGGCTGCGGTCCCACTGATCGCCATGGTGACCGTCGCGTCGGGCGTGAACCCCGTCCCGGTAACGGTCACGGAGACCCCGCTCGGTCCTTGGGTCGGGGTCAAAGAGATCATCGGTGTCGTGATGGTGAACGATGCTGTCGCACTGTCGTAGCTCCCGTCCGAACCCGTAGACGTCACCGTGTACGCTGCGGCGGTCCCGCTGATCGTTACTGAGCAGCTGAACGACCCGTCCGTGGCCACGGTCGGGGAACAGGCCGAAATCGTGCCGCCCGTGCTGATCGACGTTGTGATGGTTGCGCTCGGAG
>Ga0326728_10010510_pt1 | contig 21622 bp, 20 predicted proteins | sample MB3enrmetagenome_FD_207602 | JGI IMG/M metagenome (GOLD analysis project Ga0326728, IMG submission 207602) | Lab enriched peat soil microbial communities from McLean, Ithaca, NY, United States - MB31MN | ecosystem: Environmental > Terrestrial > Soil > Wetlands > Peat | place: USA: New York... | reverse complement strand
ACAAGTCGATAACTTCAATTCCTGGTGGCCGTCATACCATAGCCTTGATCCCCTCCCGGATGAGATCGCGAAGGTGTTGCCTGGCTTCAAGTCCTACCACGCTAACACCATCGAGTTTCCAGTCCACTGGGGGCTTATCGAACCCACGGAGGGTAAGTTTGACTTTGCCGCGTTCGACCAGATCGTCCGCAACATTCGCGCGCACGATCTGCGGGCCATTGTACTGTGGTTCGGCACTTGGAAGGCCGGCGAATGGGACTATTACCCTGACTGGGTGACGTCCAATCCTAAGCGTTTCCCGCCGGCGCGGGATGAGGACGGAAAAGCGTTGCGGTCGCTATCGCCGCATGGGGCAGCCACTCTGGAAGCCGACCGCAAGGCCTTCGCCGCCTTGATGAAGCATATCCGGGAGATGGACGAGAATGACCGCACCGTGATCCTGGTGCAGGTGGAGAACGAGGCCGGGATCCTGGGGTCCGCGCGCGACCACTCGGCGGAGGCCGACAAGCTGTTCAACGGGCCGGTTCCGGCGGAGTTCGCGACCGCTCTCAAGAAGCCACCGGGCTCCTGGCGGCAAGTCTTCGGCGGCTCGTTCGCGGAGGAGGCATTCACCACTTACTACATGGCCCGGTACATCAACGCCGTGGCGCAGGCGGGGAAGGATGCCTACCCGCTGCCGCTGTGTCTGAACGTGTGGATGGGCGGACCGGGGAACAACGCTTTTGGCCGCCCGGGCGACAGTTACCCCAGCGGCGGCGGTCAAGCGCACACGCTGGACCTGTGGAAGGCCGCGGCGCCGGCCATCGATGTCATTGCTCCCGATATCTACGACCGCTCGGCGGTCAACTATCGGACCGACCTTGCGGATTACGCCCGTCCCGACAACCCGCTGCTGATGGTGGAGACCGGGGAGGGAAAGGAGTACGCACGCTACTGCTTCATGGCCATTGGAGAATACGGGGCCATCGGGTTTGCGCAGTTCGGAGTGGGCATCAGGGAATACGGTGCCACCGCCGATGGCGAGTTCGGCCCGCAGTTCGCGGACGTGGGAGCGGATTATCGCCTGCTGCGGAACGCGGCTTCGGTGATTGCGGAGCTGCAAGGGACGAAGAAGCTGCAATCGGCGATTGAGGAGGAGAACATCGGGCGCCGTCTGCTCTCTTTCGAGCGCTACGATGTGATGGTGAGGTTTCCTCCGGCGACGGGCAGGCAGCCCGGCTGGGGGGAGCCCCGACCGCCCTCCATCCCTTCGGGCCGCGCGCTGCTGGCCCAAGTGGAGCCGGACGAGTTTCTGATCCTGGGGTTCGACAGCACCATCGACTTCCGGCCGCCCGTGACTTCGGGCCACAGAGAAGCGCGATTTGTACAGATCGAGGAAGGGGTCTACCAGGATGGCGTGTGGACAGCGGCCAAGTCCCAGCCGGGGGTTTCGGCCAGGTTTCCCGCGCGCGGCCTGGCGCTTCCCAAAGAAGGGGCCATGCTGCGCGTGAAGCTAAGGTGGGAGTGAGGCTTTCGTGGCGACCCCGTTGATTCAGGAACGACGGCCTCAAGCCGGCTTGTTCAGGTCAAGCAGCCAGTCCAACTGAAAGTTCGCATTCTGGTTCAGCTTGAAGGTCCTTTTCACGGACTCGGGTTTTTCGCCGCGGATGTCGATTTTGGACAGATCGAATTGCCCCAGCCCCATCTGGGCCGCGTACTGCATGTAACCGACGGCATGCGCGGGGATGCCCATGGTTTCAAGGCTCACCCGGTCCACGGCCAGGAAATCCGGGGATGCCAGCGCAATGTGCATAGGCACGGGATCGCCGCTGGTGGGGCCATTGCCTTCCATGCCCTCGAAGCCGTCAATGACCGCGACCCCCCAATTGGGCCGCAGATGAAGAGCCGTGATGGCAATGCTGTAGTTCATGGCGTGGTGGCCATCGGTGACTCCGATCTGCTCGTGGTCAGGCGGCATGGCATGGTACGTATGCTTGTCGCTCCATACCGGAGTTTCGCCGGGCAGGCTGTGCAGCGGGGCGCCCATCACCATGTTTTTCACCGACCCCGTGGCCACCACCGCGTTGTGAGTTTTCAACATCGCGGAGGAGATGACGAATGCATCCGGGTCCATCATCCGGGCAGCCAGTCTTACGGGAGTGGGGCGAATGTTGCGGTCCACAATGGCAAACACCTCGTACTTCTTTTCCCGGTTGAGGTCCACCAGGCTGACCTTCTTGTATTCGGGGATCACCTGGGCGTACTTGTAGTTGGCGAATCCCTCCAATGTGTCCCGGCTGCTGGCTTCGGCGATCACCACGGGACCCTTGAAGCGCGGCGCCACGTAATCCAGGATGCCGCGGATGGCATCCACGTGAGTCGCCGCAAGCTGGTTGGTGATGGAGACATTATTAATCTTGATGAGGACGTACTTCTTGCGGGCCATGGCAGGCCGGATCTCCCGGTCCACCGCCACCAGCGCATCGAGGACGTTCTTGCGGCGCGCATCGCCCTTAACCAGGCTGACGGGCGACCGGCTGGCGTACGGATAGATGGGGGCTAAAGGAACTGGAGCGGGATACTGCTGCTGGGCGCTCAAACGGAACCCCTCCGACGCGACTGCTCCCATGGTTCCCGCCAGTTGAAAAAACCTCCTGCGCGAAAAATCGTTCATGGCTGACTCCTTGTATTAAAAACCGCTGGGCTTGACCCAGAAACTCTCCCGCCATTCGCCATCCGGAGCGACCATTTGCAGGTCCTTGTAGACGCCCCGGTGCGCCAGGTTGAATGCGTTGGTGATGGCGGACATCGCCTCCATCACCACATTATCCCGATCGGCGGCCACCACCACGGCCACATCGTACTTCGGCCCGTAGATCACGGATACCTTCTCCGTCTTCCCCTGAATCCAGAACTCGCCCAGGCCGTTCGCATCCCGGATCATATTGGTGAATACGTCGTCGAACCGGACGCCCTTGAGCGGAAGCGGGTCGGGATACTTGGCTTGCACGGAGATTCGTTCGCCGGTGGGAATCACTTCTTTAGACAGGACCAGTTGGTCGCGCGCCCCCAGGTGGATCTTCCATTGGTCGGGCGGCGCATCATTCACCCTGTAAAACGAGTGGAATCCGATGGCCACGGGCATCGGCTCGGCCGCATGATTGTGCAGCACCGTCTCCACCTGGAGCACGCCCTCCTTGAGCCGGTAGGTCAGCTCGATGGTATGAGCGAAGGGGAACTGCTCCATCAGGTCGGGGTACTTCCAGTATTCCAGACGGCTGGTCACTTCGGCGGCCTGGCCGTCCGCCTTGCAGGAGATCACCTTCCACGCCGAAGAGGTGCCTAGAAGGCCGTGGATTGGCTTTTTGTTGGCGTCCAGGCGGACATTGCCCAGTTCCAGGTTGAAGGCATATAGCTTGCCATTTACGTAATACGAGGTTTGGTCGATGCGGTTGGCCCAGGGCCACAGCAGCGGGATTCCCGTCATGCCCGGTTTGGCCTTGAACTCGGCCAGCGTGCCGGTAGGCGTGCGCAATACATCCTTGCCGTTCACCTTCATCTCGTAAGCCATGTTGCCGATGCCCGGCAGGATTGTGACTTCGGTGTGCCGGGCTGAATCGGCGAGCACCACCACATCCACTCCGTCCCGCGTGGTTTGCCGGGCGGAATAGTCCGCGGCGCCTGCCGCCACGGCGAAAACGACCTCGAACAGTACGATGGCTTTCATTTGCCTAGGATTTTAGCACCTGGCTGGGGTGGAAAATGAGATAACCGGGCTCCAATTTGGGGCAATTGGACGCTATAATCGCTAGTGGAAGGAAGGAGTCCGTATGAATTCTGAGTCATCGCGTCGTAATTTCCTGGCTGCCGGGCTGGCTCTGCCCGCCGCCGGGCTGGCGAAGCCCGCCGCCACTCCGCTGCCTGCGCAAGCCTCTGCGCAGAAAGCACCCGAGAAGGTGAAACTCACCTATCGGACGTTGGGCAAGACCGGCCTGAAGGTGACCTCGCTGTCTTTCGGGTGCATGACCGCGTCCGACCCGTCCGTAATCACCAGGGCGGCCGACCTCGGCATCATCCACTTCGACTCGGCGCGTGGCTACCAGTCGGGAAACAACGAACGGATGTTGGGTGGGGCTATCCAGGGCAAGCGAAAGCAGTTGGTCATCTCCAGCAAGTCGATTGGCAAGACCCCGAAGGAAGTTCTGGCCGATCTGGACACCAGCCTGAAAGAACTGGGCACCGACTACCTCGACATCTGGTATCTGCACAACCGAAGCACGCCCGAAGAGGTGCCGGACGAACTGTTCGAAGCCCAGCAAAGCGCCAAGAAGGCCGGTAAGATCCGGTTCGCCGGCGTCAGCACGCACTACAATATGGACAAAATGCTGGCGTTCCTCGTCAAGAAGGGGCAGACCGACGTGGTCCTCACCACCTACAACTTCGCCATGCGGAACGTGAACCAGGACAATGAACCGGCGCGCGCCGCGGACATGACCGCGGCCATCCAGACGGCTCGAAAGGCCGGCATGGGAATCGTGGCCATGAAGACTTTGGCCGGCGGGCTGAGCCGGGTCTCGCGGGGCGACCGGCTCTATGGGGCGTCGCAGAACGCGGTGAAGAAGACCTTCAGCACCGAGGGTGCGCCACTGGCGGCCATCAAGTGGGCCCTCAAGAACCCGGGCCTGGATACGGCCATCGTGTGCATGACCGATCACGAGCAGCTCGACGAGAACCTCCGTGCCATGGCTGAGCCGTACGCGGACAAAGACGAGAAGCTCCTGAACCAGTTGCTGGCTTACATCAGCCCCATGTACTGCCGCATGTGCGGAGCCTGCGGCGGCGTCTGCGACAAGGGCGTTCCGGTGCCGGACGTGTTGCGCTTCCTGACCTACGTGGAGGGCTACGGGCAGTTCGCCCTGGCTCGGGAGAAGTTCCTGGAGCTGCCGGAGCAGGTCCGCAGCGTCCGGTGCAGCGACTGCGGCTCATGCTCGGTCGACTGTCCCCACGGCGTCGAGGTGCGCGGCCGGGTGATGCGCGCTCAGGAATTGCTGGCCTGAGACGCGGCCCGGGCGATTCGTTATGTTGAAAGCCGTTAAGCAGGCGCGGGCGGCGGTTGGACTGTTGAACCCCGATGAAGTCCGCCGCCGCGCGCGCCAGCATGTCCGCATTGGCCTCGTGGCCTTCGATAGCGCCGGCTACGCCGCCATGGAGGATTTCCTGGCGCCGGCCTCGACCCCGCGCGAATCGCGGCTGAAGCTGCTCGAGCAGGTATATCGCGCCGGCGACCCGGGGGTGCCTGAGAAGGTGGACCTGGTTTTGTACCAGCAGGGAATCCCCTGCCCGCAAGACGCCTACCTCCTCAGATTCGACGACCCCGCGGCCACCGTCGCGGAGATCCTGCGCGACCACGACGATCTGGAGCTGGCGCTGGCCAGCCGGTTTGTGGCGTTTCGGAAGCCGGTGGTGGAGCGCATCATCCACGCGGTGTCGCGTGAGAACGCCGTGTTCGCGGTGGCCACGGCGCTGCCCGACGTGATTCCGAACCTGGGCGAGATCCCCTGGGCGTTCGGCGAATTCGCCTCCGACACCACATTTCTGACGGCCAACCAGGTGCGCATGGCGTTTCTGATTGCCGCGGCGTGCGGCCAGGAAGTCGGGTATTGGCAGCGGGCCGCCGAGATCCTCTCGATTGCGGCCGGCGCGTTCGGATGGCGCGCCCTGGCGCGCGAGCTGGTGGGCAAGATCCCGTTTGGCGGCGGCATCATTCCCAAGGGCGCCATTGCCTACGCCGGAACGTTCGCGGTCGGCAAGGGGTTGGAGTATTACCACCAGACCGGCGTGTCCTTCACACGCGCGCAACGCAAGAAAGTGTACCAGGCGGCCCTGCAGCGCGGGAAGGCGATTGCCGAAGCGGTCCGCAGCAAGCTGTAAACGTCATTCCGCCTTCATGCGTCGTACAATAAGGTAGAAAAATGCAATGAAGGGGAAAGTTATGCGCCTGATGCATCTTGCCATCGCGCTGGTTCTGGCAACCGCCGGTTTTGCGGATACCGTGACGCTCCGGAGCGGCCGGGTGATTCATGGCACGTACCTGGGCGGTACGGCCCGACAGTTGAGGGTGGATACGGGAGACCGGATCGAGACTCTGGACGTGACGGATATCGTGCGCATCGAGTTCGGCGATTCCGCTCCCGCGCCCGCCGTGTCGTCCGACGACGGGCGGCCGCATCTGCGGCGCGCGCAGCCCAGCTCCGAGCCCACGATTTTGCGGCCCGATGACGACCCTCCGCCAGCGACGGCGGCGGCGCCCGCGCCCGCGCCACGCGACCCGGTTGAGCTGCCGGCCGGCACGAACCTGGTGGTGCGGATGATCGACGGCGTGGATTCGGACGCCGCCAGCGTGGGGCAGACCTTCGCCGCCAGCATGGACCAGGCGGTGACGGCGGGTGGCGAGACTATCATCCCGCGCGGAGCGGACGTGGTGGTGAAGCTGGTGGATGCCCAGCAATCCGGCAAGCTGACCGGCCGCGCGGAGCTGACGCTGGCTTTGATGTCGGTGAAGGTGAACGGGAAGGTTGTGGATATCAATACGCAGAGCATTTCGCGGCAGAGCGATGCGCGCGGCCAGCAAACCGCCAGGGTAGCGGGCGGGACGGCGGCGGTGGGCGCGATCATCGGCGCCATTGCGGGCGGCGGCAAAGGCGCGGCGATCGGCGCGGGCGCCGGAGGCGCGGCCGGAGCTGGAGCCGAGGCAGTCACTCACGGACAGAGGGTGAAGGTTCCTTCGGAAACCCGCTTGACTTTCGTTTTGGATACTTCGGTTCGCATATGACCAATCGTCTGGGGGCTGCTTTGCTGCTTTCCAGCATCGGACTCGCAGCGCAGGGCCTGGTTGAAGGCCGCGCCGGCAGCCCGGTGCGTGTCATCATCTACGAGGATCTGCAATGCCCGGATTGCGCCAACTTCCGGGTCATGATGGACCAGAAGATCCTTCCCAAGTACGGCGACCGGGTGGAATTCGTGCACCGCGATTTTCCTCTGGCCAAGCACGCCTGGGCGCGGCGCGCGGCCATTGCGGCGCGGTTCTTCACCGAGAAAGACCCCCAGCTTGGCCTGGAATACCGGCGCCATACTATGGCGACCCGCGGCCAGATCACCCCGGACAACTTCAAGGACCGCGTGGCGGAATTCGCGCGCCAGCACGGCATCCAGCCCGAGGAGGCGCTGGCGGCGCTGGACAATCCGCACTACGCCGAGCTGGTGGAGAAGGACTACCAGGAAGGCGTGGGCCGCGGGATCGTCCACACCCCCACGGCGTTGGTGAACGGCACGCCATTCATCGAAGTTTTCACCTTCGAGGAAATCTCGAAGGGAATCGACGACGCTCTTGCCCAAGCCAAATAGCATCGTGACGGGCGCCAGCCGCGGCATCGGCCGCGCCATCGCGATGGAGCTGGCCAAAACCCATAACCTGATTGGGACGTACCGCGGCCGCCGCGACGCCGCCGAATCGTTGCGCGATGAGACCGGCTGCGAGATTTTCCAGTGCGACCTGGCATCGCGCCAGGACCGCGAGGCGCTGATCGCCTTCGCGCGCGAGCGATTCCCAAGCCTCGACCTGCTGGTGAACAATGCGGGGATGGGCCCGCGCGAGCGCCGCGACATTCTGGAAGCCACCGAGGAGAGCTTCGACGAAGTACTGGCCGTCAATCTGAAAGGCCCGCACTTCTTGACGCAGCAGGCCGCGCGCTGGATGGCGGAGCGCGGCCAGGGACGCATCGTGTTCGTGACCTCGATCTCCTCCTACGCGGCGTCGGTGAATCGCGGTGAATACTGCATTTCGAAAGCGGGATTGAGCATGTCGGTGGCGCTCTACGCGCAGCGGCTGGCGGAAATCGGGGTGAAGGTTTTCGAGATCCGGCCGGGGATTATCCGCACCGACATGATCGCCAAAGTGGAGAAGGGGTACGAGGAGAGAATCGCCGGCGGACTACTGCCGCAAGGCCGCATGGGAGAAGGGAGCGACGTGGCGAAGGCGGTGAGGGCCATCGCCGACGGGCTGCTGGATTACTCGACGGGACAGGTTTTGAACGTGGATGGCGGGTTCAGCTTGAGGAGTTTGTAAGGGGGGGGGTGCGGGGCAGCGGAACTCGCGCAGTGATGAAAGGTGGGTTGTCACGATGCATTTCTTGCTTATCCCCGTGTTAATCGGGCTGGCGCTGTATTTCCTGCCAACGCTGATCGGTTTGCGCAAGCGCAATGCTGGAGCCATTTTTGCCCTGAACTTACTGCTGGGCTGGACGCTGATCGGTTGGATCGTAGCCCTGGTATGGGCGCTCACGGCAGAAGGCGCGCCGAATGTAATCGTCATCCAGCCGGTGACCCCGCAGGCCGTATCGGCATGGACCTGTCCGATATGCCACGCTGTCATTAGTCGGAATGATACGTTCTGTCACGGCTGTGGCAATAGGATCGCCTGGTGAAACTGACTACGCTGTACTCACAGGTGGTACAGCATCAGGTACACCACCACCCCGGTGACGCTCACGTAGAGCCAGATGGGGAGCGTCCAGCGGGCAATGCGGCGGTGCTTGTCGTAGCGCGCGGATAAGCCGCGGCGGAGGGTGATAATCGCCAGCACCGGAACGGCGGCCGCCAATAGCGTGTGAGTTCCGAGAATGGTCAAATATAACGTCCTTATGGCGCCAGCCCTTTGAAACCGCACCGTGCCCACTTGATAGTGATAGACCAGGTAGCATACCAGGAACAGGCACGAGACCACGAACGCGGTCTGCATCACTTTGCGGTGCTGCGCGATGCGCCGGCGGCGAATCAGCGTGTATCCCCACACTAATAACACGGCGGCGGTGGCGTTCAGCACGGCATTCACGGAGGGTAACACCGCAGTCATGATTTCTCGCGCTCCAGTTGGCGGATATCGTGAAGCAGACGCGGCATGAAGCCGTCGTCGGAGCCGATGTAGTAACCGCGGATGCGCCGGGCGCCATCCACTAACACGAAGCGCGTGCTGTGAGTCAGGCTGCCATCCACGCTGTTGAGCTTGAAAGCGTTAAGGCCAAGGTCGCTGAGGCGGCGCGGCTCGCCGGTCAGGAAATGCCATCGTGCGGGATCGGCGGTGAAGCGTTTGGCATACGCGGCCAGGACCGGCGGGGTGTCGTGCTGGGGATCGACAGTGAAGGAAACCAGAGTCACATCGGGCGTTCCGGCGGTGGACAACTGCAAGCGGCGCATGCGCGAGCTCATCATGGGGCACGGGCCGTTGCAGGTGGTGTAGATGAAGTCAGCCACCCAGATATGGCCGTCGAGAGATTGGCTGCTGAAGGGCTGGCCGGTTTGAGCGGTGAGTTGGAACGGAGGGACCTGGCCCAGGATGGGGAGGGGCTTGGGTTCGGTGCAAGCGGTCAGGAAGAACGCGGCGATCAGGAGGAGACAAGATCTCATGCGGCGCTGTGAGTGGCCTTCTGCCCGGCCATTATGCCGGAGGCCAGAAAGAGTAACAGACCGAATACAGCCGTGACCACCAGGCTCTCCATGCCGCCGGGGGCGGCGTTGGGGAAGCGAAGCGCGTGATTCAGCAACGCAATCGAGTAGGTCAGCGGGTTCACCCACATCAGGGCTTTCACCCATCCATGCGCGGTGGACATAGGAAAAAGCGATCCTGAGACCATCCACATGGGCACCAGCAGCAGGTTCATTATGGCATGGAAGCCGGAGGTGGATTCCATTCTCCAGGCGATCACAAAACCCAGGCCGGTGAGGGTGAACGAAATCAGAAAGATGGCGGCGGCCACCGGAACCAGCTCCAACGGGCGGATGCTCACCCCGGCCAGCGGCGCAAATGCCAGGAAAATTAGTCCTTGCATCCATGCCAGTGTAGCGGCGCCCAGAATTTTGCCCAACACCATGCTGGAGCGGGGCGCGGGCGATACCAGCATGGAAAGCAGAAAACCTTCCCGGCGATCTTCGATGATCGAGATGGTGGAGAAGATGGCGGAAAACATCACCGTCAGAACCAGCGCGCCGGAATAGAAGCGCGCGAGGTCGTTGGAACCGTAGCCGATCAGGAGCCAGAAAACCAAGGGCGACGCGACCACGCCCAGCACGCGGCTTTTCTGGCGCCAGAAGCGTACCAGCTCGCGCTGCCAGAGGGTTGCGGCGGGCAGGAAGAAGTTACTCAATCGATGCTCCCGTCTGGTCCACGAATACATCTTCGAGCGTGGGCTTGTGCAGGCCGACGGATTCGATAGTGCCCGGAAAAGCCTCCACCACTTCGGCGATGAAGCGGTGACCGTTCGAGATTTCGACGCGCACCTGACCGTCGCGGACGACGGGGCGCACGCCGAATCGCTGCTCGATTTTCGCGGCCAGGAGCGCGGTATCGGCGGTTTCGAGCACCACGACATCGCCGCCGATGCGCGCCCGCAGCTCGGCGGGAGTGCCTTCGGCGACCATACTTCCCTGGTGCAGCAGCACCAGCCGGTCGCAGCGGCCGGCTTCCTCGAGAATGTGAGTGGTGAGCAAAATGGTGACGCCATCGCCCGAGCGCAGGCTCTCGATGTGCCGGGAAAGGTCGCGGCGCGCGGCGGGATCGAGGCCGGTGGAAGCCTCGTCCATCAACAGGACTTGCGGCTCATGCAACAGCGCCTTGGCGATTTCCACGCGGCGGCGAAGACCACCGGAAAGGGTGTCGACGAGGTCTCGGCGGCGATCCGCCAGGCCCAGACGTTCCATGGCGCGCTCCATGCGCTCGTTGAGCACCGGGCCGCGCAGGCCGTGCAGATGGCCCTGGGCGCGCAGGTTCTCTTCGACGGTGAGCGCTTTATCGAGGCTTTGCGTCTGGAAGACCACGCCCACCTGGCGGCGCACCGCGGCGGGGTCGCGCACCACGTCGTGCCCGGCAATCAGGGCGCGGCCGGCGGTGGGGACCATCATAGTGGAGAGGATGCGGAAGAGCGTGGATTTGCCGCCGCCGTTGGGGCCCAGCAAGCCAAAGATTTCGCCCTTCCGCACTTCGAAACTGACGTTCGCAAGCGCCAGGCGATCGCCATAGCGATGGGTCACATTCTGAACTTGGATCACAAACCAGGCCTGTCTACGAGCATAAGCCCGTAAATGAGGGGAAGGTAAAGCACGGAAGTCAACAGAACGCCGCGCGCGCGGCTGAGAGTGCGTTCCAGTGTGACCCGCACGCCCGAATACAGGTAACCCAAACCCAGCAACAACGCACCTACGAGATAGATGCGGCCCGACATACCGAGGATGCCCGGAACCAGGCTCACGGGGATGAGCGCCAGGCCGTAGAGCAGAATTTGCCGGGCCGTCGAGCGGCAGTCCGGCTCGACCACCGGCAACATGCGTATGCCGGCGCGGGCGTAGTCTTCCTTGTACATCCAGGCGATGGAATAGAAATGCGGGAACTGCCACAAGAAGAGGATGGCGAAGAGCACCGACGATTGGGGCGTGAGGGTTCCGGCCGCGGCGGCATAACCGATGACCGGGGGCATGGCCCCAGGGATGGCGCCGATAGTGGTGGACCACCAGGTACGCTGCTTCAAAGGCGTGTAGATGAACAGATAACTGGCCAGGGTGAATGCGCCGATCGACGCCGACAGCAGGTTCACGCCCAGCCATAACTCGAGGAACCCGGCCACCGAGAGCGCCACTCCGAAGGCCAGCGCGCGCGGCGCCAGAAGCCTCCCGGAGGGCAGCGGCCGGTGCGCGGTGCGCCGCATTTGGCGATCGGCCTCGCGCTCATACCACTGGTTGAGCGCCGCCGTGCCCGAGGCGATGAGACCCGTCCCGACGATGGTATGGAGCAGCGAGAGCAGATAGATGCTCTGGAGGAAGGCCCACCAATTGGCCGCGCCGGGCAGTCCGAAGAAATAGCCGATTCCGGTGCTCATGAGGATGAGCCAGGTGATTCGCGGCTTGGTCAGTTCGATGTAATCGCGCATGCCCTAGTTAAGAGATGCAGCCCAAGCGGGGCCGGACGCGGCGTAAAATGAGCATTGCGTGATTTTTTCCTACGCGTGCTGCTCCTGTTCGGCGCGGTGGTTGCGCTTCTCACCGAAATCCTGAGCCCCTTCCATCTTCTGCGGCGGGCTCCGCTTACCGTCGCTTGGCTGGCGGTGGCCCTGGTTGCGGCGACGCTCCTTTATTTCCGGCGGCCGAAGCTTCCCCGCGTCTCGATCAGGCCGCTCGAAACCACAATTACCGGCGTCATCGCCGTCATCGCCGGAATCGTCGGCCTCACCGCCATTCTCAGCCCGCCCAACAGCGCCGATGCCATGGCGTACCACATGCCGCGGGTAGTCTACTGGGCGCAGTCCGGCAGCATAGCGTTTTTCCCTACCTCGTACTTCAACCAGATCACCTTACAGCCGCTGGCCGAATACCTGATGCTCCATACATATGTGCTTTCGGGGGGCGATCATTTTATAAACCTGGTGACATTCGCCGCTTTCCTGAGCAGCGTGGTTGGGATTTCGGCGGTCGCCGGCGCGCTGGGTCTGGGCAGCAAAGGGCAGGCGTTTGCGGCGCTGGTATGCGCCACTCTGCCCAACGGCATCCTCCAGGCATCGGGAGCCAAGAACGATTGGATGGTGGCGCTGTGGCTGGTGTGCCTGGTCTATTTCGTGGCGCGCCGGGACGCACCGTTCAGCGGCCTGGCGGCGGGGCTGGCCGTGGCTACCAAGGCGACCGCGTACCTGTTCGCGCCGCCACTGGTGGCCGGCGTCCTGCTATGGACCTGGATGGAACACCGGCGCGTTCCATGGCTGCGCATGGCGGCATTCCTGGCCGGCGGCGTGCTGCTGATCAATGGGCCGCAATATGTCCGCAATTTGCGCTTGAGCGGCTCGCCCTTGGGCTATGACTCGGCGCACGGCGATGGCTTCTTCCGCTGGCGCAACGAGCATCCCGGATGGAAATCCACCGTGTCGAACCTGCTGCGCAACACCTCCGAGCAGCTTGGCGCGCGCAGCCCGCGCTGGAACCAGGCGGTGTTCGACGCCGTGGTGCGCATCCACCGCGTGCTGGGCATCGACCCGCAGTCGCCCGATACCACCTGGCGTTGGGCGGAGTACGTGCCGCCGATCAACGCCAACCACGAAGCCAACGCCAACAACCGCTGGCATCTGCTGCTGGTGGCGATGGCCGCAGCCCTGGTGGTTTTCAGGCCCAGCCGCCCCTGGACGCTGTATGCCGCCGCGTTGCTCGCGGCCGTGCTGCTGTTCTGCTTCTATCTCAAGTGGCAGCCCTACCTGGCGCGCCTGGAGCTGCCGCTATTCGTGCTGGCCGCGCCGCTGGCCGCGCAATTTTTGGAGCGGCTTCGCCCGGCGCTGCTGGCGGTGCTGATCTGCGCTCTTCTGGTGAACAACGCGCGCCCTGCGCTCTTCGAAAACTGGACGCGGCCGCTCAAGGGTCCGCACAGCCTTTGGGTCACCAGCCGAGAAGGCAACTATTTCTCCGACATGGTGCAGTGGAACAAGGGCGCCTCGTATTTTCCGGCGGTCGAACTGACGGCGCGCTCCGGCTGCGAGACCGTGGGGATCGATATCAGCCAGAACCCGCTCGAATATCCCTTCCAGGCGCTGTTGCGCGAGCGCAACCCCGGCGTGCGATTCGTGCACACGGGCGTGGAGAACGCCTCCGCGCGTTACGCTCCCCAGGACGCGCCGCAGCCCTGCGCGGTGCTGTGCCTGGATTGCGCGGGCAATCAGAAGAAGATTGCGCTCTACGCGCCGATTGGTCCACCTGTGGAGATTGGCCGTTTCCTGCTGTTCCTGCCCTCGCGTGAGCGCTAGTGCTAGTACCAGCGCCCTTTCCATTGGCGCCGCGTGCGCGTACAATGAAAGTATGGCCCGAGGTTGGGAAAGCAAGTCGGTCGGGGCGCAGATCGACGAGGCCGAGTCCCTTCGAAGCGCCGTTCCGAAAGACGCACTCGCTCCTGAAACGCTAGAATTGATCCGCAAGAAGGAAACCATCCTTCTCTCCCGAATCAGAGTGGTCCGGGATCTGAAGTCCGCGCAGAATCCCCGCTACAAGGCCCAGTTGAACAAGGCCCTGCAGGATCTGGACGCGCAACTGGCAACTATCGCTGGCGACTAGCGAAGCCAACCGGCGTGTCCCGCATCACCGAGCACCGTGATGCGGGACACGCGCAGTTCTCGGCGGGCATCACCTCGCCCTGACTCCGCGTGCCATACTGGCAAAGGTGGCAGCCATTCGGCCCCATCACCCAGATGTTTTCCTATTCCCAAAACGATCTTTACTGCGAGCAGGTCGCGCTGGCCGACCTGGCTCATCGCGTCGGCACTCCGGCCTACGTCTACTCCAGCCAGGCGATTCTGGCGAATTATCGCGCCTATGACGAGGCCTTTGCCGATCTTCCGCACTCGGTTTGTTATGCGGTGAAGGCCAACTCGTCGCTGGCGGTACTCGGACTGCTGGCCAAAGCCGGAGCGGGCTTCGACATCGTTTCCGGCGGCGAATTGTACCGCGTGCTACAGGCCGGCGGTGACCCGTCGAAGGTGGTTTTCTCCGGAGTGGGCAAGACCGCGGACGAGGTGGAGTACGCACTGGCCAGCGGGATTCACAGCTTCAACTGCGAGTCGGAATCGGAGCTGGCCCTCATCGACGCCATGGCCGCGCGGCGGGGAGTGCAGGCGGGCTTCTCGATTCGCGTGAACCCCGACGTGGACGCCTCCACCCACCCCTACATCTCCACCGGCCTCGCCCAGCACAAGTTCGGCATCGCCATGCCGGAAGCGTTGGCGGTTTATGAGAGCGCGCGCGGGTTAAAAAATATCCTGGCCGAGGGAGTAAGCTGCCACATCGGCTCGCAGATCCTCGATCCCGCGCCGATTCTGGAAGCGGTGGACAAAATGCTCGCGCTGGCCGCCGTGCTGCGCGCCGGTGGGCGCCCCATACGGCACCTGGATCTCGGCGGAGGTTTGGGCATTGCGTATCACGCCGGCGAGAAAGCGCCGGCCATCCGCGAATTCATCGAGAGCCTGCGCGCGCGGTTTTCCGAGAGCGGCTTGCGGGTGATGGTGGAGCCGGGACGTTCCATCGTGGGGCCGGCGGGCGTGCTGCTGACGCGCGTGCTCTACCGCAAGAAGAACGGCCCCAAGGAATTCGTGGTGGTGGACGCGGCCATGAACGACCTGATCCGGCCGTCCCTCTACCACGCCCACCACGAGATCATTCCGGTGCGCAAGAACGCGCTGCCGCCGGTGACCGCGGACGTGGTGGGTCCCATCTGCGAGACCGGCGATTTCCTGGCGCGCGGGCGGCAGATGGCCAACGTGATGCCCGGCGATTTCCTGGCGGTCTGCGCGGCCGGGGCTTACGGCTTCGTGCTTTCCTCGAATTACAACTCGCGTCCGCGCGCCGCGGAAGCGCTGGTGGAAGGCGCCGCTTATCGCGTGGTTCGCCGGCGCGAAACTTTCGAGGACCTGGTGCGGGGCGAGACGGTGTAACCTCTATTACTAATCGAGATTGATCATGGACCAAACCAAACCGGCGAGTTTCGACGCCTCGCGTTTTTTTCCTTTGCTGCTGCTCCTGTTCGCAGGCAGCGGCTGCTCTGCCCTGATTTATGAGATTGTCTGGTACCAACTGCTGCAACTGGCCATCGGCTCGACCGCCGTGTCGCTGGGCGTATTGCTGGCAACCTACATGGGCGGCTTGTGCGTGGGCAGCGTCGGCCTGCCGCGCCTGGGCTTTGCGCGCCGGCATCCTTTGCGGATATACGCCGTGCTGGAGCTGGGGATCGCTCTCTGCGGCGTTCTGGTGCTGGTGGGAATTCCGTACATCGATCGCGTTTACATAGCCGGGGCGGAGCACGGTCTGCCGGGTATGCTGCTGCGCGGGCTGATCTGCGCGGTATGCCTGCTGCCGCCCACGGTGCTCATGGGGGCATCGCTGCCGGCCATCGTGCGCTGGGTGGAATCCACGCCGCGCGGCGTTTCGTGGTGGGGATTGTTGTACGGCGGGAACACGGTGGGCGCCGTCTTCGGTTGCCTGTTCGCGGGATTTTATCTGCTCCGAATCTACAACACGGCCACGGCCACATTTGTCGCCGCGGCCATCAATGTGGTTGTGGCCGCGATGAGCTTTGGGTTAGCGGCCCGAACGCCGGCCCAGGCAGCCGCGGAGGGCGCAGAGGAAGCTGCTCCAGCGCGCATCGAGATCGGGGACGCACAATGGACGGTCTACGTCACCATCGCGTTATCGGGCGCGTGCGCATTGGGCGCGGAGGTGGTTTGGACGCGGTTGATGGGGATGATGCTGGGCTCCACGGTATACGTCTTCTCCATCATCCTGGCGGTGTTCCTGATTGGCCTCGCGCTGGGCAGCGGCGGCGGAGCGTGGCTGGTGCGAGCCGTGCGCGGCGCATCGGGGGCCCGGCTGGCGCTGGGCTGGTGCCAGGTTCTGCTCACGCTGGGAATCGCCTGGACGGCCTGCATGATCGCCGACTCGCTGCCGTATTGGCCCATCAACCCGCTGCTGACCATCAGCCCCTGGCACACCTTCCAGCTCGACATGGTGCGATGCCTCTGGGCCATCCTGCCGCCGGCCCTTCTGTGGGGCGCAAGCTTTCCGCTGGCACTGGCGGCGGTGGCTGCGCCGGGCGAGGATCCGGGGCGGGTGGTGGGGGGCATCTATGCGGCCAACACGCTGGGCGCCATCGTAGGAGCGCTCGGTGTCAGCCTGACGCTGATCCCGTGGATCGGCACCCGCAATTCCCAGCGGGTGCTGCTGGTGGTGTCGGCCCTGAGCGCGCTGTTGGTGCTGGCGCCGCACGCGCGCAAGCACCGGTCGAAGGCGCTGGCGGCCGGCCTCGGGGCAGCGATGCTGGTGGCGGGTCTGCTGGCCTGGAGCGTGGACGCGATTCCCGGCGAACTGATCGCCTATGGACGCCGCATGGCCATCTCGGCCGGCAAAGCGAAAATTCTGTACACGGCCGAGGGAAGGAATTCCTCGGTGGCCATTTCGCAGTGGAACGACGGAGCCACCGAGGTGGACGTCAACGGCCACGTGGAGGCGACCACGGAACCGTACGATATGAAGCTACAGCGCACTGTGGGGCACTTGCCGGCGCTGCTTCATCCGCATCCGCAGTCGGTGCTCGGAATCGGATTCGGCGCGGGAGTTTCGGCCGGCACGTTCACCACTTATCCCAGCATCAAGAAAATCACGATCTGCGAAATCGAGCCGATCATCCCGCCCATCTCGACGCGTTACTTCGCCCGCGAGGATTACGATGTCATGCATAACCCGCGCACGCGGATTGTCTACGACGACGCGCGCCACTATGTGCTGACGACGCCAGAGAAGTTCGACATCATCGCCTCCGATCCGCTGGATGTGTTTGTCAAAGGCACCGCCGCGCTGTATTCGAAGGAGTACTTCGAGGTGGTGAAGCAACACCTGAATCCGGGGGGCATGTTCACCCTGTATGTGCCTCTGTATGAGAGCGACGTAAGGACGGTGAAGAGCGAGTTGGCCACGTTTATGGAGGTCTTTCCTTACGGGACGGTGTGGGCCAATACGGTCAGTGGTCAAGGCTATGACATGGTGTTTCTGGGGCAAGCCGAACCGTTGAAGATCGACCTGGACGAGATCGATCAGCGGCTGAACCGTCCGGAGTATGCGCCGGTGGCGCAATCGCTCCATGAAATCGGGATTCACTCGCCGGTTGACTTACTCGCGACCTATGCGGGCCAGAAGTCCGACCTGGGGCCGTGGTACGCGGGCGCGGAGATCAACCGCGACGGAGATCTGCGGCTGCAATACCTGGCGGGGTGGGGCATCAACTCCAGTCTGGAAGATTTCATTTACCGCCAGATGTTGAGTTACCGCCGCCCGCCCTGGAACCTGTTCACGGGATCGGCGGAGCGGGTGCAATCGCTGATGTATGCGCTGTCGGGGGAAGGGGGCGGATAGCTACAGAGCCGCCAGCGTCTCCGCCAGTTCACGAAGTCCGATCGCCTCCGTATGCGCGTCAACCCGATATCGCTCGGTCCCCGAATTGACCACGAACCGCCGCGCCGGCTTGAGGTCGTCGCAGGCGATGAAGAACCCTTTCCCGGGCCGCGCCGAGAGTCCGCGCTTGATCTCGATGGCCCAGAGGCCGTGTTTTGGGATTTCCAGCAGCAGGTCCACTTCGGCCCCCGCGCCGGTGCGGTAGAACAGCGGAACCGTCTGCCGGGGAGCCGCCGCAATCAGGTTTTCGATGACGAAACCTTCCCAACTCGCGCCCGACACGGGATGGCCGAGCAGCGCCTCGTGGTCGCCGATGTTCAAGAGCGCGTGCACGATCCCGCTATCGCGAACATATACCTTCGGCGATTTGACCAGACGCTTGCCTATGTTCGCCTGGAAAGGCGCCAACCGCCGCACCAACATCAGATCGACCAGCAAGTCGAGGTAGCGTGCCACGGTTTTCCCGTCGACAGCCAGCCCGCGGGCCAGTTGCGCGGCGTTGAACAGGCCCCCCTGCGCATGGGCAAGCATAGTCCAGAATCGATCGAGCGTGGTGGCCGGAATGCGTGGACCAAGCTGGGGTATGTCGCGCTCCAGGTAGGTGCGGATAAAATCCTGCCGCCAGATCAGACTGCGCGATTCGTCATCGGCCAGGAAACTTTCCGGCAACCCACCGCGCACCCACAACCGGCGGCTCATACCGGCGCCGACTTCCAGCACCTCGAACGGCGCTAACTCGATATAGGCGATACGCCCGGCCAGCGTCTCGGATTGCCGAAGCAAATCGGCCGATGCGGAACCGAGAAGCAGAAAACGGCCGGACTTCCTCCCCAGCCGCCGGCCCCGATCGATCAGCCCGCGCAGGGTGGTGAACAACTCCGGCACCCGCTGCACTTCATCGAGAACCACCAGATCGTCTTCATGCCCCGAGAGATAGAATGCCGCGTCCGTGAGCTTCTCTCGATCCACCTGCGATTCCAGATCCAGATAGACGCTCTTTCGCCCCTCCGCGATCGCGTGGGCAAGCGTAGTCTTGCCGACCTGGCGCGGACCGAGCAGAGCCACGGCCGGCATGTGGCCAAGGCGGTCTCGGACCAGAGCTTCGATTCGGCGCGGTATCATCCTTGCAATTATGGCATACTGCGCCAGATTTGCAAGGATGACTTGGGGGCGACGGGATCGGCCCGGCCGCATTTTCGCCGCCACCTGCTGCGCCGCTACACCAGCGGTATCCGAGCTATGTACGAGTGGGCGACGATTCGGCCAAAGAGCTTATCCCGCCAGCGGCGTCGTCACACATACAAAGGACCTTATGCGGGACAATCATTACATGGGAAACGACAATCCCATTGTAGGAGTGCTCAAGTTCGGTTCAAGGCAGCATCTCGAACAGCTCGCGACGGGTCGCCTGCACATGAATACACTGGAGTACTTTATCAAGCTCGAAACATGCTCCCTTCGGGGTGACTCGCACGAGGGGACATCTCATATCTTCCGAGGCGACGGCGCAAAGCTTCACATTAAGATCGAAGGCCAATTTAGGCCGGTCGCCGAACTTAGGGGGCCTATGCGACACCGATCGGATGAAAACCTCAAAGTCAACGTCTTTTGCATGTATGCGCTGCGGGAGAGCCCATCAGGAATATTTGTAGATCCTCGAAACTTCGACTTTGGTGACGCTTTCGCGATCTTGAGCGACTTTGACGAGTTCATAAAAAGGGTTCAAGCCGCAGTGGCGGGCACTGGACAATTGGTGCAGTGGGGTCCTGTTGAGTACATCGACCTCAGCTCCTACGCTGGGCCAGTTGGCATCTTTAGGAAGGACTCCAGCTTCTCATATCAAAGTGAACTGCGTTTAGCTCTGCTCCCTGGGTACGGTTCGAAGCACGAACTTGAGGTGGGCGACATTTCCGACATTGTGCGCATCGGCGCCTCAGAGGATTTGCAGCACATCAAATTGCAGAGGTATCCGGAAGCCGAGAATCCGCCGATCAGCTCTGCATAAGAGTCCAGCCCTGTGTCGCCTTCGAGCGGTCAGCACACCTCCGGCCGGTTGACGCGCTACTCGGACAATGGGATTCCCGGGTGGCGGCCCCCGCCGCCAGCCCTTGGGTGCCGGGGGAGTCTCGACACGGCAGACACGAGTGTCTGCGCCACGTCCTACTCGTTCACATGCACCACCTGCGCCGGCTCAAACCCGTTGAAGTGAGTGGCGGAGGCGTTGCTGTAAGCGCCAATGTTCTCCGAGTAGAGTAAGTCGTCGATCTCCAGCCTGGGCAATTCTTCGGATTGAACGATCGAGTCCATGCCGTCGCAGGTCTGGCCGAATACCGTGCAGATTTCGGTGTCGCCCTTCTTAAAAGCTTTGAGTCGATATTGGCAGTGGTCGAATACGATCCCGGAAAACGTGTGATAGACGCTGTCGTCGATGTAATAACATGTCTTGCCGTCGCGGAAGGCCTTGCCGATGATGCGCGCGACGGCGGTGGCGGCGGTGGCTACCAGGAAGCGGCCGGGCTCGGCGAGAATCTCGATGTCTTTGGCGAATAAGCGGTCGATTTCCGAATTGATCTTCCGGGCTAAGAGCGGAAAGGGCTTCACGCGCGAATCATAAGGCACCGGGAAGCCGCCGCCGATATCGAGGATTTTGATTTCGTGGCCGCGGGACCTGGCTTCCTGCATCACCGCCGCGGCGATGTTCAGGGCTTGCACGAAGTTGTCGAAATTGGCGCACTGGCTGCCGACGTGGAAGCTCAGGCCCTCCACCACCAGGCCGATGCGGAAGGCTTCGATGATCAGGTCAGCGGCCTCGCCGGTGTCGCAGCCGAACTTACTCGACAGCTCGACCATGGAGCCGGTGTTGGGAACGCGCAACCGCAAGACCAGGCCGGCATGGGGCGCATAGCGTTTGATCTTGCGCAGCTCATCCAGGTTGTCATAGGTCAGGAGCGGTTTGTACTCGTCGAGAGCTTCCAGCGTTTGCTTGGGCTTGATGGGGTTGGCGTAGATGATTTTGTCCCAGATGAAATCCTGCCGCTCCCTGGCCGGGAGGTGCTGGATGTTCTCGTGGACCAGCATGAATTCGGGGAACGAAGCGACATCGAAGCTGGCGCCGGCGCGGTAAAGCGTGCGGATGATTTCGGGCGCCGGATTGGCTTTCACGGCGTAGTACGCCTGCACTTTCGGCAAACGCCTTCGAAAGGTGGCGTAGTTGCGGCGGATGGCATCGTGGTCCATCACCACGACGGGGGTGCCATGCCGTTTCGCGATGGCGAGCAGTTGTTTCCTGGTCATCGGTCAATCGAGGACGGGGTCGGAGCCGTCCACCATCTTCAGCTTGGTGTGAAGGAAGTACTCTTTGGTCAGCGCCTTCATCATCTTGCCGCGCTCATCGTAGAGACGGCGCAGCTTGCGGGGCTTGTGCCGGGCGAGCGCGTAGTGGGTGAGGAGCGGCATGGCGATAGTGGTGTCGGTGTAGCAGACCACGGCGTCGGGGAGGCGGTCCGGGTCCACCTTGCCCCAGCTCACGGCTTCGCTGGGCGTGGCGCCGCTCAGGCCGCCGGTGTCGGGGCGCGCGTCGGTCACCTGAAGGAAATAATCCTGGCCGTATTCCTTGATGCGCAGCACTTCC
>Ga0326728_10010509_pt1 | contig 21624 bp, 16 predicted proteins | sample MB3enrmetagenome_FD_207602 | JGI IMG/M metagenome (GOLD analysis project Ga0326728, IMG submission 207602) | Lab enriched peat soil microbial communities from McLean, Ithaca, NY, United States - MB31MN | ecosystem: Environmental > Terrestrial > Soil > Wetlands > Peat | place: USA: New York... | reverse complement strand
GCGTCCAATGCCCGCCGCCACGCAGGCGTCCAAAGCCCGGAAGGTTGGGGACGATGACTTCTTTGGGGCCGCTCGCCACCAGGTCGCCGTTCCGGTAGGGGAAGCGAGCCACGGAATCGGTGTTGGCAATGTACACATAATTCGGATTGAGGCCAGGCGGGTAAAAGGCGATTCCAAAAGGCAAGGTGAGGCCCGAGGCGAACACCTGCACGGAGAGGGCTTCTCCATGTTTGCCGATACCGCGGTAGACCCTGATGCGGCCCGGCGCGCTTTCCGCCACAAACACATCCCCGCAGGGTGCGGTGCGAATCAAACGGGGATTTTCAAGTTCCCCGGCAAATTGGTCGACCTGGAAGCCCACCGGCGCTTGCGGCCAAGCGCCCGCGGGACGGGGAATGACGTAGGAACCAGGGTCGGCGGACCCTGTCGCGTAGGGCTCGGGAAGGTCCGCCACGGTGATCCTGTGTACTTTTCCGGGCTTCTCACCTCGAAAATCGGTAAAGACCGACGAACCCGGCGCACTCCCATCATCCGCCGGCCACAAGCGTGGTAAAGAGATCCCGGCTGAGGCCATCAACTCCGCGGCAACCAGTCCTGCCACCAGCGCTATCCACTGCCAACGATTCATTCGCGTGCCCTCCTTGCTATGCCCTACCCTTTGGATGAACCAAATAGCCCCCTGGGTTACAGCCAAAGTGACCCCATTCCCCGAAGGGGAAATCCGTGAGTAGCCGTTCCGATGAAGTTAATCGGGACGGACACGCCGCCCCCAACAATAAGTCCTCGACCCTGGAGGGGCCGAACCGTCGACCCCTCCAGGGTCGAGAGGATCATTCTCATGGCACTCACCATCCGTAGGTTAAAACCTACGGCTACTCACGGTCCTCCCCTGCGGGGAGTGGTGAGGTAAATTGAGGGAGCCCCGTCCTGAAGACAGCTTCCATGGGCTAAATCACTTTGACATGGCAGACCATTTGCAGGGATTTTGCAGGCTCTTCTTGGAGCCGTGCTATACTCTGCCGCAGTTGAGGTCTTAGGCCCTGAAGTTTCGATGAGAAGCTGCCCCGAGTGTTTGGCGACATTTCCGGATGATTACGCGATTTGCCCCAAGGATGGTGCTCCCCTCCACGAAACCACCCTGTGGCAAGTCGGCACGGTTGTCCGCGGCAAGTACCGCATCAAGGCGCGTTTGGGCGAAGGCGGCATGGCCTTCGTTTACAAGGCCCAACACGAACTCCTCGACGAATTGCGCGCCCTCAAGGTCATCAAGCCTGAACTGGCCCGGGATGCCGAGTTCATGGGTCGCTTCAAGAACGAAGCGATCATGGCGCGCAAGTTGACCCATCCCAATGCTGTGCGTGTGGATGACCTGGACATCGCCGAAGACGGCCTGCCCTTCATCGCCATGGAATTGGTGGTGGGCGATACGCTCAAGACCCTGATTCAGCGGATGGGTGCTCTGCCTGTCTCCCTGGTGCTCGACGTTTCCGCACAGGTCTGCTACGCGCTTCACGCCGCGCACAAAATAGGCCTTATTCATCGTGATATCAAGCCGGAGAATATTGTCCTGATCGCGCAGCGCGAGGGGCCGCCGCTTGCCAAAATTCTGGATTTCGGAATTTCACGCTTGCGCGAGGAGGCCACGGGAAAAAAGGGGCTGACGCAGACGGGCATGGTGATGGGCACGCCGGAGTACATGTCGCCGGAGCAAGCCCTGGGGAAGCGCGGCGGTGAAATCGACGGCCGCTCCGACCTCTACTCGCTGGGTGTGGTGATGTACCGCATGCTGACGGGCGAACTGCCCTTCCAGGCAGAGACCACGGTGGAGATGATTCTGCAACATTTGAAGACTCCACCCACCGCGCCGCACCTGTTGAAGCCGGAGTTGGCCATTCCCGAATCGGTTTCCGCGATTGTCATGAAGGCGCTGGAGAAGGATTGCGACAAGCGCTTTGCCACCGCTGAACAGATGTCTGCGGCCATCAAGCAGGCGCGCGGCAGCAAGACGCTGGCCTCCCGTAAGATCGATTGGAAGTCCTTGAGCAGTTCCGCCGCCTCGTTTGGTACCGAGATTTCGACGCCTAGCCCGCCTCCCCAACCCCACGCCGCCATCCCCGAGCCTCCGCCTACGGCTGCGCCGACCGCTGCGATGCCGGCAGCTTCAGCGGCTGTGGCCGCTTCTGCCAAGGAAAAAACCATTTACAGAACCTCGGCGCGGATCGCGCCTCCCCGCAGGGAATTCCCCACGCGCCCGGTCTTGATCCTGGTGGCACTCGCTGTGCTGGTTTGGGGTGGGTTCAAAGGTTGGAAATACTTCCAGCCATGGCTTGCAGCGCGATGGGCAGCACTCTCCGTGAAGGCGGAACCGGCCAACCCCCCTGCGCTCTCCAATCAGGGCGGAGAGAAATCCGCCGTGTCCCCTAAGGTTTCCTCCGCTTCCTCGGTAGCGAGCGGCAAGGGACCAGCGGAGCGCCGGAGCCTGACCTACGATGAACAAGCCAAGGTGGTTGAGCTGAATTCCCTGGCCGCCATTTACTACCGCCAGGGCGGATGCGCAAAAGCTCTGCCCACCTACCAGCAGGTGCTGGAGATCGATCCTGGTAATTCCACCGCCTACTCTGCCGTCCAGAAATGTTATGCCAAAATAAGAAGCGGAGAGATAACCCCCACCGTCCCTACCCCCACGCCGGATACTTCCCCCCACCCCTGATGTGCCGCCGGTCAGGGAGAAGGATTACGGCTCCTGAATGTAGGCGACCCCGTGGGCAAAGGTCCCCTGAATGGCGCGCGGCTCTTTATAAACGATCCGGGCGGGAGTGAAGATATTGGCCGCTCCCGGAGAGTATGGCAAGGCAGCTTCAATACTCGCGCCAATGGGATAATCCCTGTGGCTCAGGAAGCGAAAACCGCCCCGCGAGACATTTTCCGTCAAGACTATCTCTTCCCCCAGCATGATATTACGGAGACAGGCGGCCACTCTGAGCTTGATGCGCGGCGACTTCCGTTCCTGAGTCGTATGGCGGGGAGGGGAGTCCGCTTGACTGACCGGAACCAACTCCCTTCGCGATGCCGCCCGCATCCACAAGGTGGCCCGTTTGCACTGCGGGCAGGGCCGCGTGATGCATTCATTGACGAGAAGCATTTCCAATTCCGAAATGTCGAGGTGAACAACCTCCAGGGAGAGGCATTCCGCGCACTCGAGAAAAACGCGACCGGCCGGGTTCTCCGTGCCGCTCAGCACGGGGAAAGTGATTCCCCAGAGGTTCACCTCCGGGGGGAGAAAGGCCACGCCAAAGCGGCAACCCTCCGCTTCCCCCATGATGGGGGCCACCACCTGAGCGCTGGTTTCCAAGCCGGTCTTCAAGCAGCGGATGGTGAGCTTCTGGCGTGGAACCATAACCTGTTTGGAGATAATCCTGGTGCCAGTTCGGCAGAGGACCAGGGTTCGAGCGCTCTCCTCAAAATTCCGGCCTGATGCGTCTTGACCCGCAATGATAATCGGAATCTCCAAACAAACCCGGTCGCTGGTTCGCATTTCCTGTCCCCCCACGGCCGCCACTCAGCGAGGAACAACGGTGAGCATCCCGAATCAGGTCAGCGATCTCATCCCCGCACCGGCTTGCGATTGTACCCTTGCTCACCATGGCAATCAACGCAAAGCACTCAACGCCTCGCTTATTTGAGGGGGGCGGCGCCGTTGGGAACCGCGAACACGCGGGGCAGGCGGTCCGCCACGGGCGGCAGCGCGGGGAATTTTGCGTGCGGCTCCGTTTGATACCAATAGGCGACGGAATAAAAATTGTCAGACCGGTTGTTCCCGGTTCCATGCTCGATGGTCATGCGGATGGACTTGTGAAAATTCAGCGGGCTGTCAATGTGCCAACGATACACACACCACGTTCCCCCCACCGCCCAGGGATTGGCAACGTGAGGAACACCCACGTGCAGGTAATCGAACTCCTTGCCGTCAAAACCCCAGGCGCCATTGTAATAATCTTCCGAGCCGGTTCCATTGGTCACGGGCAGTGGGCTTCCGTCCACGAACAACATGTCATCCCCTTCACCCCACCAGCCTTCCTGGTTCAGAACGATGCCGTGGGTGACCCCCACGAAGTGCCCGCGCCCCGTGGCTTCCAGGAACACATAGTTGTTCTTACCATCCAGGTTTTTATCAACCGCTGTTAACCATCCCGGGCAGGGGGTCGCCTGGCGATATTGTGCGTGGAAATAGCCGATGTTTTCGGGCAGGCGCCGCAAGATCTGGTAATCAATGTTGGAATAATAGGAGTTCACCGCCTGCGTGCATTCGTTGGTTACCGTGACGCGCGCCGACTTGGCAAAGGGCATGGGGAAATAGGCATTGAGCGCCTTTACGGCGGCCACGCTGAGCAGCGCGGATTGATACATGAAGTATTCGCCCAAGTTCAGTCCAAAGAAATCGCCCACCGGAGTCTCCACACTTGGCTCGGATTCCCCATCCCAGTACATGCGCAGGATCAGCTTCTTCAAGTGCTTCTCATCGGGGGCATTGATGGTGAACCAGATGTGGCTGATCATGCCGGGGCCCTCGACATCCATCAGGACCTGGGTCGCGCCCGGCTCGATCCGGAAGGAATCGTCATTCCCGCCGGTGCGGTCATAGCTCGAAGCCTTGGCGGTCTGGTAGTCACGCAGCAGGGCCAGAGAAATCTCCTGCGGAAAAGCGAGTCCGCCTTGCGGCGATGAAGGAACCACCTCAGCGCGCGCTGAGCCCAAGGTCAAGGCCCCTGCTGAGGCCAGACCCAACGTGAGGGGTGTAGAAATGAACTTCCGGCGTTGCGACAAGAACTTCCCATCGGATGGCATGCCTCGTACTCCTTATGAATTGTGATGAGTGCGTGTCAAACCGCCGTCAGAGCAGGCGGAAAGGACCCACATCATAAGCCCTCCATTGCGAGGATTCAAGCAGAGAGCGGGCTCGGTGGCGCCTCATTTTGCGTAGAGGCGGCCTTACGCCGCGATTTGGCGAGAGATAAACTCGCCGCTACAAATTCACACTGAGATACCACCGCGCGCTTGTGGTCAGCAAGCGGTCCGGCCGGCGTTGCAGGGTGAGTGTGGATGGGCCCCATAAACACGCCATTTTGTCCGTGATTGCCCGCCGGGCTCGATTTTCCAAACGCAAGATGCTTTTTTTCAATGTATTACAAGCAAGGGGGCTTGCCGGCCTTGAAATTCGCTGATTTTTAATAAAGATTAGCCTTGCAACCCACCGCAATGGCCATTAGCCTTATAGGACTCGGCCGGCGCGTCCGGCTGGCTCATTAAGCATCAAATAGTATGGAGTGGTCATGGGTAAGGCAAAGGGTGTCGTTATTAAAGGCGTTCGATTCCGTCCTGGTGAAGTTGATTGGGAAGATGCACATAGCACCACGCGTGGGAAGCTTCCGGACTTCGACGCGATGCGCATGGCCAACACCTTTGTGGGATCCAAGATAACTTCCGCCGGCCTCGTCGCCAAGATTGGGAAATACCTCCTGGTCATCACCGAAAAGGATGAGGCGCTGGAAGAATTTGATTTCACGCTCATTCCCCTCCATGCCAAAATCCAGCTACGTTACCATTAGAACCATCGAATCAGTCAACCCTTACTTCTTCCCGGCTTGCAATCTCCGCAGCAAGCGGATTTGCCCCGCGTGGTAAACATCATGAAAGGCTATGCCGAAGATGACCTTCGCCGGGACCTTGCGAGTCTTGCCCGCCAGATAATCGACTAATGCCTGTCGCAACCTCCGGTGCTCAGCTTCGAGCAGCGCGAGGTCAGCCCGCCACGCCTTTTCGCTTAATTCCACCGGGCGCTGGAACCAGTTGCTGCCCGCGAGCGTGAATGAACCGGGCTTGTCGCCCCTCAGGCGTCGCCGCACGCGATATTTCCAGTACGCGGCGTGCACGGCGATTTCCCAGATATTGTGACGTTTTTCACCAGGCCGCCACGCCGCCACCTGGGCGGACACTCCGCGCAACGACTGCCGCAAGTTCGGCCCATGCCACGCCTTGCGATCATACCCCTGGTCGAGAATCTCGAGCAAAAGGGAATCCCCAGTTTGTTGTGATTTCGGCATGATCTTCTCCGGTCGTAATGTAGCGCTGAACTTGAGGTCAGCACGCGCCGACTCTTAGGTCGGCGCTGCAACGACGTGCCATGGCCATCCTGGCCATGCCCCATCACGGGCAAGATGCCCGTGTCACGTTCCTGTGCTGACCTCAAGGTCAGCGCTACACGAACGCATGCCGACCTGAAGGCCGGCGCTACAAATTATCTGTCGCCTTCCACTTGACCCGAATTTTAACCCCATCCCTCACAAACCCTGCTTGAAGAAGTCCAGAATCCGTTGATCGACATAGGTTTGTGGAGCGCTTCCCGAAAAGCCGTGTTTCTGCCCGGGCTGCAGGTGAAATTCGTAGGGCTTGCCGGCGTAGATGAGGGCGCCCAGGAAGTTGAGGGTGTTTTGCAGGTGCACGTTGTCATCCGAGGTGCCATGGATGATTAGCAGATGCGCCTTCAAGCTGGCCGCCGCTTCGAGCGGTGAGGCGCTCTTATAGCCAGCCGGATTTTCGCCGGGCGTGCGCATATAACGCTCGGTGTAGATGCTGTCGTAGAACTTCCAATCCGTCACCGGAGCTGCCGCCGCGCCGCACTTAAAGACCTCAGGCGCGTGCGTGAGCGCATAGAGCGTCATGTACCCACCATAGGACCATCCCCAAATGCCCAGGCGCGAGCCATCCACATAAGCGAGCGACTTCAGATATTCCACGCCCGTCAGTTGATCTTCCAGTTCGTGCTTCCCCAGGTTTTCGAAAATGACGGATTCCCACGCGTGGCCGCGCCCCCAGGAACCGCGATTGTCGAGCGTCCACACCAGAAAGCCGTTTTCAGCCAGAAGCTGGTCGTACAAACAATGTGGGTCCCAGCGATTCTGAACAAGCTGCTCATGCGGCCCGCCGTAAACATAGACGATCACCGGATACTTTCTCTTGGGGTCAAAGTCAGCGGGCTTCAGCAGTTGGGCATATAACGTAGCTCCGTCAGGGGCTTTCACCTCCATAAATTCCCGCTTGCCCAAAGCGTAATCGACCAGGTGATCTAAAGGGGCGTCAATCGTGGCCACGGGCGCTCCGCTCGAATTCAGCAGGCGGGTCATGGGCGGCGCATCGGGCGTGGAGAAACGATCCACAAGAAAGCGCCCATCCGGCGAGAGGTCGAGCGTGTGCGAGCCCGGCTCCGCCGTGATGCGCTCCATACCGCTGCCATCCAGGTGAATACGATAGAGTTGCCGCTGGCGAGGGTCGGGGTTGGTGGAAGCAAAGTAAAGCCAGTTTTCCTGCGGGTCCAACTGAAAGAGGGGCTCGTCCCCAAAAAGCGGCCGGTCCAGCATCCATTCACCCCGGGTGATGGGCCGTTGCGTGTTGTCTGCCATGTGGAGATAGGCGTGCTGCCATCCAGTAAGTTCGGAAATTCCTATGTATCTGCGGCCGTCTTTCAGGAAGTGTGGCGGCTCAAGGGAGTTCACCCAATTACGCATGTGTTCAAACGACATCGCCCGGTCGTATCCCGTTCCTGGCGCCCATCGATGCACGGCAACGTCCGTCTGCGCGCGATTGAGGGCCAGGAACCAGACGGTCGTGCCATCCGGCTCCCAGGTAAATGTGGGTCCGAGGTATTCCACCTGCTTGGGGTCAAAGCTTAACGTGGCAGGTTGCGCGGAGGACTCATCCACCGCGACCACATGCATCGAAGGAACAGGGTTGGGATCTCCCGCCTGCGGAAAACGCTGGTGGTCCAGGCTTACGTGCGTCGTGAGGTATTCGGTGATGGGATAGTCGGGGACGGGGCCATCGTCGAGCCGCAACCAGGCGATGCGTTTGCCGTCCGGCGACCATTCGTAGGCGCGCCCCGACGAGCGGTTGGCCAGTTCCTCCTCGTAAACCCAATCGAGGCGGCCGTTGTAAATCGTGTCGCTCCCGTCGTGGGTGAGCCGGCGCACGGCTCCACTCTTCGCATCCACCACATACAGATCGTGCTTCTTCACAAAGGCGATTCGGTCACCCTGCGGAGAGAAGGCCGGGACTTCCTTTGCCATGCCGTCCCGGGTCAGCCGCCGAAGTCCACGGGTTTGCGGATCGAGCAGCCAGAGGTCGTCATCCCCTTCCAGCAGGATCACGTCACCGCGCGGAGACCATTGGTAGGAGTGCAGATCGAGCTGTGGCTGGCCGGCGGCGGGAGCGAAGAGGACGGTCTCCTTGTGGCTCTCCACATCATAGGCGCTGAGCGTCGAGGGGCCGCCTTCCTCCGGCGGGCGAAGGAAGGTCAACTGCTTGGCGCCCGGTCGCCAACGAAGCGTGCTGATTCCCGGCGCAATGATACGGGAAGGGTGGATGACGTCATCGAGCGTCAAGGACAATTGGGCATTGGAGGGAGTCGGGACACCCTTACCTTGCGGACTCCCGTTCAGATTCGACCCGCCCTGCCCCGCACTCAGCGAAAACAGCCAAAGAACGAGGATGCCCGGAAAGAAGATGGAGGCGCGTTTCAAATGAGTTCTCCCTGGTTGAGGATCGCAGGCGCGGGCGAACCACGCCGAGTCCATGCGCTGCCTATTCTAACCGGAATTTGCGTGATTGCTCCCCTCCTGATTAAGGAGGGGTGGCGCGCCGAGCGCCGGGGTGGTTACATGCGGTGAGGCGTCTTCCCAATCTGCCCAGCCCATCCCTTCCTGAACCTCGGGAGAAATCCGGAAATGGGCGCTTCGTCGGAGTTGGAATTTCCGCCGAATTTTGCATTCTGAATGTGGTGTTGCTTCGGGGAATAATGCCCTGAAATCGAGTCTTTTGGACAGTTTGCCCGCAAGCCAGGCCCCCTGCGGAGGTAGCGCTGACCTTGAGGTCAGCACGCCGTAGCGGCGGCGGAATTTATCCCGATGCAGTCGAGACGCCGCCATGACGAGGTAAACTCGCCGCTACGTCAGCACGTGCCGACCTCAAGGTCGGCGCTACATTTTCTTTCCTGCTCCACCGCTTGCACGCGGCGAATGCCCATTGCCCGGCCTCCCTGGGTTCTTGACATCGTAAACGCCTTTTTTGAATTATCTCTATGATCCCGCAAGGCTTACGTCCATTATTCTGGGACACGAATACTGACCAGTTTGACCCTGTCTCCCACCCGGCTTACACCCTCGGCCGCATACTGGAATACGGCGATGACCAGGCCGTTCGTTGGCAGCGGGACACCTTCACCGAAACGCAAATCGTGGAAGTTCTCCGCACAGAGCGGTGCCTCACCCCCAAGTCCGCGAATTTCTGGGCGCTCATTTACCACGTACCTGTGGAAGAAATTATGGCGCTGCGGTTTGCCGGTGGTCTGCGATTTCCTGGACAGACGTGTGAAATTTGAGGTCACACACCGGTTAGCTTGTTGAATGCGTGGGGGCGGTTCACGAACCGCCCACGAGCCCGTGAAGCGGGCGCAAGATCGTAGCCCATGGCCCCAGCCGTGGGAAAATCGCCCCACCCCCACCCCGCCCAAGCCCCGCCAGGGGCGAAAGAAATCGCGGCCGCAGGCAACGACACCACAGGCAACGGCGCACTCGAAAGATCAGGGTTGCGTTATAATGCGGGAGTAGCCATGTTCCAATTGCGGGTGCCTGTTCTTAGATATGTAGGGCAATCGTTGAGGGGGCAGGGCCTGATTTGGAGTTAGGCCGTTGACAATCCATGCCTGAGATTTCTAGGTTCCTCGGTATCGTGATCGGCTTATTCTACAGGGAGCATGGGGTCGCGCATTTTCATGCTAATTACGGCGAGCACGAAATTACGGTGGAGATAGAATCGGGTACCATTCACGGCGAATTTCCGGCAAGAGCCTTGAGGCTGGTGGTGGAATGGGCAAGCCTTCATCAGCAAGAATTGATTGAGAACTGGCAACTTGCGAGGCAAGGAAGACCCCTCAGACGCATTGCCCCACTGGAGTGAGAATCATGGATTATCACGTTGTCGAGGCACGCTATGTAGGTGGCCACGTTGTGTGGCTGCGCTTTCGCGATGGGACGAGCGGCGAGATCGATCTTGCACCAGCACTTACCGGCCCGGTCTTTGAGCCGTTGCGCGACCCTGCCGTCTTCAGCCAGTTCCAGCTTCATCCCGAGTTTCACACCCTGACCTGGCCGAATGGGGCCGACTTCGCCCCGGAGTTCCTGCACGATAACGTCCGCGTAGCGGTATAAGCAGCGAATGCTGCGTTTCCCATGCGCCAAGCCTCTTAAGTGCCGCCCGCGCCTGAACCGGAGGCCGTCGCGCGCCTCAGAAGCAAGCTACCTCCCGCGAAAACCTCACTTCCCCGGAACCGAATATTTCCCCGCCTCGTCGCGCACTTTCATCCAGGTGGAGGGCGGGATTTTGAGGAACAGATCCACGATGTGGGGGTCAAACTGTTTGCCGCTACAGCGCAGGATTTCCGCTCGCGCCGCCTCGAATCCCGGGGCCTGGCGGTAAGCGCGGTCGCTGGTCATGGCGTCCAGGGTATCGGCCAGTGTAAACAGCCGCGCCCCCAGGGGGATTTCAGCTCCTTTCAGCCCGTCGGGATAGCCGGTTCCGTCAAAGCGCTCGTGGTGATGCCGCACCACGGCCCCGGCCGGGCGCAAGAAGGGGACGCGCCTCAGGATTTCGTCGCCGGCGGTGGGATGCTTGCGCATCTCCTCCCATTCTTCCGGGGTAAGCTTGCCGGGCTTGAGCAGGATGGCGTCGGCGACGGCCACCTTGCCGATATCGTGCAGCAGGGCGCCTTGTTCGAGCGAAGGCAAAAGGGCTGGCGGGAAGCCCGCCCGCCGCGCCAGGTAGCGCGCGTAGGCGCGCACGCGCAGGGAATGGGAAAAGGTTTCATGCTCGCGCGCATCGAGCGCCGCCACCAGCGCTTCCAGCGTCATCTGGTAATTCGACTCCAATTCGCTCAGCGCCACCTCCAACTCGCGCGTACGGCGCTGGATGCTGCTTTCCAGCGAGCCCCGGTAGGCGCGCGCCTGCCGGGTCAACACCAGGCGCTCAAAGGTGCGGGTTATGGAGCGGGTTACTTCCTCCACCACCAGGGGCTTTAACAGGAAGTCAGACGCTTGCATGCGCAGCGCCATGATCACCGTATCCACCTGAATTTCCCCCGTCACCAGGATGAACCCCACGTCCCACCGGGTTTGCTGCGCCATGGAAAGCAGGTCCAGCCCGGAGGCCCCGGGCATCCAGATGTCGGACACGATAATGTCAAAATCGCCGCTTTCAATCGATTCCAGTGCGGACGCGGCATCGCCGGCCTCCGCCACGTGGGCGGTGACGGGTTTGAGTGCGGCGCGGAAAAACATGCGCACGGCGGGGTCATCATCAACCACCAGAACTTTCGGAAGTGAACGGCTGATCATACGAGTTCCATGAGGACAACTCCCCGCGATGGGGGCCGGCACCGCGCTTCCAGCCCCGCGAGAGTTTTCCTATAGGCTTGCATCGGCCATGGCCCAAATGTCTTTAGCCGTTTGCACGCCGATTCCGCTCGACATATAATTGTCTGTTTAGGCTTTGGGGCGCGGGACTCGCCGTATCCACCCACTTGTGGCGGGGAAGAGCGGCGGGTCGGGCGCCTCCCGGCCGATGAGCAGGAGACCCTTGAGCACAGGCGAGAATCCATCCCCCACTCCGGGCGCAGTGGTTGAAAGTCCGGCCGGGACCGGGCGCCGTTCGGCAATGCTATCCGGGCCCAATGTGTATGGCGGCGTCCGGAAAAGCTCGCTCGGCGAGGAGATCATTGTCCGCGGGGCGCGCGTCCACAACCTGAAGAATATCGACTTCACCATTCCCCACAACCAGATTACCGTAGTCACGGGACTCTCCGGTTCCGGGAAGTCGAGCCTGGCGTTCGACACGCTCTATGCGGAGGGGCAGCGCCGTTATGTGGAATCACTTTCCGCCTACGCGCGGCAATTTCTTGAGCGCATGGAGAAGCCCGACGTCGATGAGATTTCGGGCATCGCCCCGCCCGTGGCCATTCGCCAGAAGAACACCACGCGCAATCCGCGCTCGACGGTGGCGACGGCGACGGAAATCTATGATTACGTGCGCCTGCTTTTTGCCCGCATCGGCGTCACCTACTGTTATCGCTGTGGGCAGAAGGTCGAGCGGGACCATGTAGATGCCATCGCCGAGCGCGTTCTGGCGCAGGAGCCCGGCCGCCGCTTTTACGTGCTGTTTCAGGTCAATCCGGCGGCGGTTGAATCCAAGGCACACAAAAGTCCGGAGGCGATGGGCGCAGACCCCCTGGCCCCGGTCGCGAAGAAGCGGGCCGGCAAGTCAATGCGCAAGCAGCCCGCCGACCTCGAAGCCACCGCTATTTCTTCCCCCGTGGCGGGGCCCGCGCCCCCGGGTGAGGATTTGAAGCCCCGGCTCTTCGCCCTCCGTCAGCGGGGTTTTAACCGCTTGTACCAGGCGGGGCGGGTTTTTGAATTCTCCACGCCGGAGTCCCTGCTGGACGTGGACTTCGCGCAGCCGGTTTATGTATTGGTGGATCGCCTGGCGGCGGGCCCGGACATTCGCCAGCGGGTCATCGATTCGGTGGAGCTCTGCTATCGCGAGTCCGGCGAGGCCATCCTGGAGTTCGTTTCTCCCGACCCCCATGCTCCCCCGGAACGATGGGTGTTCAATGAGCGGTTTGAGTGCAAGGCCTGCAAGATCGTTTACCAGGACCCGGAGCCGAGCCTGTTCTCGTTCAACAATCCCTATGGGGCCTGCCCGCGCTGCCAGGGTTTCGGAAATACCATTGATTTCGATCTCGACCTGGTGATTCCCGACAAGAATAAGACGCTGGCGGAGGGCGCGGTGGAACCCTGGACCAAGCCGCGCTACCGGGCGCCGCAGAATGAAATGCGCCAGGCCGCGCGCGCCCGGGGAATTCCCCTCGATGTGCCCTATTACCAGCTCAGCGCGGAGCAGCGCCGCTGGCTGGTGGAAGGCGACGACGACTTCGAAGGCATTCGCGGTTTCTTTGCCTACCTGGAGCGCAAGAAGTACAAGCTGCATGTGCGCGTGTTCCTGAGCCGCTACCGTGGCTACACGCTTTGCCCGGAATGCCAGGGCGGGCGGGTGCGCCGCGAAGCCTTGAACGTGCGCGTGCAAGGCAAAAACATCACCGAAGTCTGCCGCCTGTCGATTCAGGATGCCTACCACTTTTTCAATGAGCTGCGCCTGTCCCCGGCCGAGCAGACGATTGCCGATAAAATCCTGGAGGAGGTCCGCTCTCGCCTGAAGTTTCTGTACCGCGTGGGGCTGGAGTACCTCACGCTCGACCGGCTGGCTTCCACGCTGTCGGGCGGCGAATCGCAGCGCATTCAGCTTGCCACGGCGCTGGGCTCGAACCTGGTGGGGGCGCTCTACGTTCTGGATGAGCCTTCCATCGGCCTGCACCCCCGCGACACCGGCCGCTTGATTGAGATCATGAAGACCCTGCGGGACCTGGGCAACACCGTGCTGGTGGTGGAGCACGATCCGGAGATGATGCGCGAGGCCGACAAGTTACTCGATCTCGGCCCCGGCGCCGGCGAGCATGGCGGCCGCATTATTTATTCCGGCAACATGCAGGGACTGCTGGCCGACCCGCGCTCGCTGACCGGCCGCTATCTTTCCGGAGAACTGCAAATTCCCATCCCCGAGGAGCGCCGCAAGCCGGGAAAGTTCTGGCTGCGCATTCGCGGCGCGCGCCAGCACAATCTGAAGTCCATTGACGTGGATATTCCCTTGGGGCTCATGGTCTGCGTCAGCGGCGTCTCCGGGTCCGGCAAGTCCACGCTGGTTCACGATGTGCTCTATAACGCGCTCATCTCGCGCCGCGGGCTGCCCGCCCCCCGCGCCGAGTACGAGCGACTGGAAGGCGACGGCCTGCTGGCGGAAATCGTGCTGGTGGATCAATCGCCGCTGGGCCGCACGCCGCGCTCCAATCCCGTCACTTACATCAAGGCCTTTGACGCCATTCGCGGGGTCTTCGCCTCCACGCTGGAAGCCCGCAAGCGCGGCTACACCCCCGGGCACTTCTCCTTCAACATTCCCGGGGGGCGCTGCGAAACCTGCCAGGGTGACGGCACGGTGACCATGGAAATGCAATTTCTCGCCGACGTGGATCTGGTTTGCGAGGAGTGCCGCGGCCGCCGCTTTAAACCCGGCATCCTGGAAATCCTTTACAAGGGAAAAAACATATACGACGTGCTCCAGATGACAGTGAAGGAGGCCCTGAGCTTCTTTTCCAATGTCCCCAAGCTGACCGCCAAAATCCGCGTTCTGGAGGAAGTCGGGCTGGGGTATCTGCGCCTGGGACAATCGGCCACCACGCTCTCCGGGGGCGAGGCCCAACGCGTGCGCCTGGCCGCTCACCTGGCGCATCGGACCAGCGAGAACAGCCTCTTCATCTTCGATGAGCCCACCACCGGCCTGCACTTTGACGATATCAACAAATTGCTGATGGCCTTTCGCCGTTTGCTCGAGACCGGCGCCACCGTTTTGATCATTGAACACAATATGGACGTTCTCAAGACCGCCGACTGGATCATCGATCTGGGCCCGGAGGGCGGGGATTCCGGGGGATACGTGGTGGCGGCGGGCCCGCCCGAAAGCCTGCTGGACAACAAACTCTCGCTGACGGGAAAGTATCTGGCGAAATATCTCACCCGTTCCAAACCGCGGCGAAAAGAAATGGCGAAGAGCGAATAGTAAATAGTGAATAGTAAATGGTGAATGGTGAAACAAGGCGGAATTCTGCGGCCCCAGTGATAGCGCTGGTCATTTACAATTTACTATTTACTATTCACTATTTACTATTCCCAGTTCTCGGGCGCGCCGAGGAAAAAAGCGCGCCGCTTTCCCTGGAGCAAACTCTCAGCATGCTTCAGGCCGGCGTTCCCTCCCGGCAAATTGAGGCTTTCGCGCGAGAAGATGGGATCGACTTCAAGGTGACTCCCGCCCTCGAGCACGATTTGCGCAAGGCGGGGGCCACCGAGAACCTCATCCTGCTGCTCAAAAAATTGGGCAACGCCCCGGCGCATCCTCCCGCCTCCCCCGAATCCGACGAACTTTCCGGCTTGCTGCGCACCGCCAATGATGCCCTGGCGCGCAAGGACTTCCCCGAGGCGGTGAAGGCGCTCGAGGCGGTCATCGCCAGCAAACCGGACATCCCGGAGGTTTGGTCGGACCTCGGGTATGCCTACACGGGCCTCAACCAGCCCGATGATGCGGCGAAAGCCTACCAGAAGGCTCTGGAGCTTTCCCCTGATCTTTTTGCCGCGCGCCTGAACCTGGGAATTCTGCTGCTGGAGGGGAAACAGCCGCAAGCGGCGCTGGAACACTTGCAGAAGGCCACGACGCTCGAACCGCAAAACGTCCGCGCCCACTTGAATTACGCCCGCGCGCTCGCCCAGACCAACCAGGTAGAGGCTGCCCGCAAAGAGTATCAGGAGGTCATCCGCCTCGACCCGCGCCTGGCCACGGCGCAGTTTGAACTCGGCCAACTGGAGCTTGAGCAAAAACACCCGGCGGAGGCCCTCACCGCCTTCGAGCAGGCCCTGGTGTTAAATCCCAAGCTGGAACAGGCGGAATTGGGAGCGGCCTCTGCCGCGGAAGGGCTCGGCGACAATGCGCAGGCGGTGGCGCATCTGGAAAAATACCTGGCGGCGCACCCCGATGACCAGGAGGTGCAATTCCGCCTGGCGCGGCTTTACCTGAAGCAAAATCAGTATCTGAAGGCTCGCACCGCCTTTGAAAGCCTTTACCGGGTCAGACCGGATTTGCCCGGGCTCACCGCCGAACTGGGTGATGTGAACGCGCTTCTGAAAAATCTTCCCGAGGCGGAAAAATATTATCGCCTGGCGGTGAGCGTGCAACCCGACGACGCGGAGCTCCACCGCGCGCTCGGGCAGATCCTGTTGAACGAGCAGAAGTATCCGGAGGCGGAAAAGGAATTTCGCGCCGCCCTGCAACTGGACCCGCACAATCGCGAAGCCGCCATCGGGCTCGCTTTCAGCCTGAATTTCGAGAAGCGCTACGGTGAAGCGATCCCGCTGCTGGAGAAGTTGGCCAGCTCCCCGGACGCAGACCCCGGCACTTTCTTCGTTCTGGCCACCTGTTACGATCACCTGCGGGCGCGCAAGGAAGCGCTGGCCAATTACGAACGCTTTCTCAAGCTTTCGAGCGGCAAGAATCCCGATCAGGAATGGCAGGCCACGCAACGGGCAAAGCTTCTCCGCCGGGAGCTTTCAAAATAGCTATAATCTGGAGGTATGGCTCGCAAATGCTGGAGAGGGTTGGCGGTGTGCCTGGCCTTGGCGGGCATTTTGGGGGCCGCCTGTTGCGCCCTGGGACGCGAGACCGAGGAGCAACTGCTTCAGCAAATCCAGACCGAACCGAATCCCGTCAAAAAGGCGAAGGACGAAATCAGGCTCGCCAATCTGAAACTCACCCAGGTCCAGCAAGCCTACGCGCAGGGTCACATGGAGGAGGGCGTCAAGTCTCTCGGGGCGATGACCGACGCGTTGAAGGCGGCCTGGAAGACCCTCCAGGATTCCGGACGCGCCGCCTCCAAACAACCGCAAGGATTCCGCGAGCTGGAAATTGCCCTCCGCGAAGATGTGCGCGCGCTTCAGGATCTGGCGCACACGGTAAGTTACCTCGACCGCGCCCCCCTGGAGAAGGCGGCGCAGGATTTGGACCAGATGCGCAGCGAGGTTCTTCACGCTCAGTTCCCCGGACGCCCCCCGCGGACCCTCAAAAGTTCGCCTCCGCCGCCCCCGGCCCCCAGCCCGGAGAGCCCTCCGGAGGCGCGGTGATTGCCCTATGCGCACCCTGATGCTCTCAGCACTCTTGCTTGCCGTCCTCCCGGGCGTGGCAGGGGGGCAGGATAAAGGCGACTACCTCAGCGAGGATGAAGCTGACCAGTTGCGCGAAGCCCAGGATCCGTCAAAGCGCATCGAAGTCTACCTGTCGTTCGCGCAAGTCCGCCTGGCGCGGTTCGATGATGTCCGCACCCGGCCGCCCGACCCGCAGTATGATGTTGCCGGCTACCTCGACACCCAGCTTGACCAGTATATTCGCATCACCGACGCCCTCAAGGACTGGATTGACGAACACTTCGATCACCGCGACGACATGCGCGCCGGGCTGAAAAAGCTTCTGGAAACCGGCCCCCACCAGCTTGAGCAATTGCGGCGCATCGAAGAGTCATCGGACCCCTATGCCGATGGTTATCGCAAATCACTCAGCGACGCCATTGATGATTTCAGCGACGCGCTGGACGGCGCCGCCAAGGCCCTCTCCGAGCAGTCGAAGGCGTTCGGCGAGCTGAAACGCGAAGAAAAGGCCGACACCCAGACCATTAAAGATCGCCAGAAGGAGGAGAAGAGGAGCGCCAAGGGAGAAGAGAAACTGCGGAAAAAAGAGCATGAAAAAGGCCCTCCCACTGATCCCGATGAAGACTGAGACACGCAGAAAGTTAACCTATGTGGCTGTTGCGGTGTGGGCGCTGGCCCTTCTCGTCCCCGTGGCCTGGTATTTGCGCCTGAAGTTGTGGGGAATCAAGAAAGGGGACGCATCCTGGTCTGCCCAACCCGGAAAATCCACAGGCGAGGTCAGGGTCAATCCCCATGACGGGCTAAAATATGTGTGGATTCAGCCGGGGACGTTTCAAATGGGTTGCTCGCCGGCCAGTGAGTGTAGCGACCCCGAGTTGCCGGCACACCAGGTGACCCTCACCAGGGGTTTCTGGATCGGGCAGACGGAAGTGACGATTGGGGCATACAAACGCTTCGCAGCAGCCACCGGGCAAAAGATGCCCGCCGCCCTGGCCCCCGACCCCGCGGCGGCCAATGAGATTCCGATGAACATGGTGGACTGGGATGACGCCCACAACTACTGCGCATGGGCGGGAGGGCGGCTGCCCACCGAAGCCGAATGGGAGTATGCGGCGCGAGGGGGAAGCACGGCCTTGCTCTATGGGCCGATTGACGCCATCGCCTGGTATCATGACAATAGCGGAGACCAACTGCACCCGGTGGGCGGGAAACAAGCCAACGGATTTGGGTTGTATGACACGATAGGGAACGCAGATGAGTGGGTGAACGACCATTGGGGAAACTACCATAGCAGCCCCGCGCGAGATCCGAGGGGGCCCTGGTGGGGTGTGGATTTCGTTGTGCGCGGCGGGCACGATGAATTATCCGCCGAGAACCTCCGCGTATCGAACCGCGTCGGGATCAAGTGGAATTACACGGACTACAACATCGGGTTTCGCTGCGGGGGGGATGCATCTGGCCGTTGACCCTTTTCCCTTCAGCACCCAGGGGCGGGGAGCACAAGCAGACGTAGCGCCGACCTTGAGGTCGGCACATGCTGACCTCATAGTCAGCACTCCCACACCGCCTCACGGCAGTGTTGCACAAAGTGCCGACCTCAAGGTCGGCGCTACAATTTCCTTGCGGCGCTGTCGCGCTGCGCTCCATCTGCCTTTATGAACCAACCGGAACAACTGGCCTTGCCGCTCGGGCCGCCCCCCGACCTGACGGAACTCTTCCGGCGGGTTTTTTTCCGCTTGCGCATCAAGTCGCCAATCGTGAGTATCGACGCGCGCTTCCATGCCTTCGCGGGATTGCGCAGCACGGTGGCGGTGCGCAACGGGGCGCTCAAGGCGCGGGTATCGGACTTGCTGGCGGAAGCCTCACCCCTGGTTCTCGAGGCGCTGGCGGAAATTCTTCTGGCGCGAATCTTCCGGCGGCGCCCTTCGCGCGAGGCCCGCGAGTGCTATCTTGCCTACACTCTGCGGCCGGCCATCCGCAAGCGGATTGACGCGGCGCGCCGCGCGCGCGGTTCCAAGCGCCTGTTGCCGGCGCGCGGCCGCCACCACGATCTGGAAGAAATTTTCCAGGATCTAAATCACCGCCTCTTCCATGGCCAGATTCCCCCCTCCCGCATCGGCTGGAGCCACCAGAATTCCCGCCGTATTCTGGGCCATTACGACTCCGGCCACGCCACCATCATGATCAGCCGCAAACTCGATTCCCCTTCCGTTCCCCGCTATCTGGTGGAATACGTCGTTTATCACGAGATGTTGCACATCCGATATCCGGTGGAACGAAGGGGCCAGCGGCGCGTGGTCCACTCGCGGGAGTTCCGCGAGGCTGAGAAGAAATTCCCCCAATATGACTTGGCCTGCCGGCAACTCAAACACCTCTGCGGGTGATGTCCGGTTCCAGAGCCCCCTGTGCTGGCTGGCGCGTAGAGTTCGATCTGCAACGCGGGTGTGGATTTGGGGCCGAGCTACGAGGGGCAATCGGTCGCTGCATGACCTTGAGCTTTTTCTTGAGGTTTACGAATCTGCAGTCAATTCAAAAAAACATGGGACAAGAGAATTAGACCTCGAGCCGCGTGTTTAGAGTTATACTCTCCGCAAGCGAAGGGAGACCTTCGATTGGATCAACGAACTGACCATGATGCTTATGTAGGTCTGGGCGGTTCACCCTCAACGCCCAGGCGAAACAGCGCGGCGGCTTACTGTAAAAACTTGGTTACGGAGATACTGATTGGTCCCCATCACTCGGGACAAGAAAGTGTTACCCGTTTCACTCGAATCCTTCACTCATTATTAGGAGGTAGTCATGATGCATCGCTGGCTGACGGTTCTGTTTGTAGTCACCATGCTTGCTGTGAGTGCGTCGATGGTTTTTGCTCAGGCCAAGGCCGCACCGGGAGGCCAGTATCTGACGGTGCAGGACGTTGAGAAGATCACCGGACTTCAGGGAGTTAAAATCGTCCCCCCCGACGCATCGAAAGGGGCTGGGGGCGACCTGAATTTTGCCAACAAGGATGGGAAGCTGATCCTGATGGTTAATAGGAGCCTTTCTTCCGATATGTTCTATTCACAAACCAAAACCATGAAAGATACGGTGAAGGAGGAGATCCAAGGGGTGGGAGATGCCGCGTTTATCGGACCGGCGGGCAATCTCCAGTACTTTGTCAGCTTTAAGAAAGGGAAGGGCTCCGGCACGGTGTCCACTTTCTTGACTTTCACCGGGACCCTGCTTCCCATGGATCAGGTCAGGAAAGTGGCTCAGAAGATTGCTTCTGGGATGTAGTCACCCTCTTGGGGGACTTATTCTAAATTGAAATTCGGGTGAAGATCGGACCGGCCCATCCCTCGCAATTCCTCGCATTGCTCCGTCCGAAGGAAAGGGAGGATACAGGTATGTGCAATCGTTTCCTTCTCCATAGTTTGGACCGCTGCTTATTTTTCCTTATCTTCTTCTGCTTCTCCGCCTGCGCCCTGGCCGCCGACTCGCTCGAGGGCACCTGGCAACACGTGAAGGATTCTCCCAGTGGCTGGCACGTGTCGAAGGGTGGCTCGGCCATCCTGGCCTTGAGCGCCAACGGCCAGGCGAGCCTCACCGCGACGGCGCCCGGCCAGAACCCGCTCAATCAGGCGGGCACCTGGTCGCAGCAAGGTGGACGGGTCACCATCAACATTGCCGGTGAAGTGGAGGTCAACAGCCAGTCGTTCCAGCTCCAGGGCGATACGCTGACCCTGCCCACGCAGCTCTCCAGCGATGACCCGGGCACATCGACGTGGGTGCGGGTGAAAGCGGAGGGCATCGGCCTGATCTTCGCGGCCTTCAACAAGGCGGTGGAAGACGGGCAGGGCGGCGCGGGGGCCGCCGAGGAAGCTGCCACGGAAGCGCGCAAACAAGAAGGCGTCGAGAAAGTGGAGGTGGAGCAAGGAGGCGAGGGACTGGCGTTGACGGTCAAGCCGGAGCAACCGGTCTCCGTTCATCCCAAAGTTTACGTCTGGTTTTCCAGCAAGGCGGCGCCGAGCGCGCCGCCCGTACAGCGCCAGGCGCCCATCTCACCGCTCGCGGCGGACCCCCGCACGCACATCGAGGCGCAGAATCCGCCGGGTGACCCGGACGCGCCCAAATCGAAAACGGCCCTGGTGGTGGCGCCGTTTCACCACAAGGCTTATGTCGCGTTTCGGCAGGAACTGTGGAAAGAGGGCAACACCAAGCCGCGGCCCCTCTCCGTCGTCGCCACGGAGTCCACCTTCGAGTCGCTGGGGGACGATCCGCAAGGGGTGGCAAATGACCTTGAAAAGGCCGACTTCAAGGTTAAGGTGCTGATCGACGACGATGCCACGCCCGGCGAGGTGTTCCGCGCTTTGCAGGCCCAACCCTCGGTGATCTACTTTGCCACCCACGGCGGCGTGGATGACGAGAAGCAAACTAACGCCATTGCCGTGGGCGGATTTATTGGCGCGACGGCGGAAAAGGGTGGGATCGTGGGAAATCTGACTCCCACCAAGGCCGTCAAGCGATTGCACGACTTGCTGGTGAAAGAGGGCGTGCCCGAGGCGGCGCAAGCGGCGGTCTCTGTCGGCTGTCTGGAGGAGCAGGTGAACGGGGTAACCTTCTGCTTTCCGTTCCTGTGGCCGGATTTCTTCAAGGCCGCGTTGGGCCGGCAAGGCGTCCCGGATTCCTTTGTGTTTCTCGATGCCTGCCATACGGCAAGCTACCCGGCCCTGGCCCAGGCCTTCAA